>Ga0207428_10000307_pt1 | contig 64817 bp, 56 predicted proteins | sample RhiMethybrSRZTD1_FD_187600 | JGI IMG/M metagenome (GOLD analysis project Ga0207428, IMG submission 187600) | Populus rhizosphere microbial communities from Tennessee, USA - Rhizosphere MetaG P. TD hybrid SRZTD1 (SPAdes) (version 3) | ecosystem: Host-associated > Plants > Roots > Rhizosphere >... | reverse complement strand
CCGCGACTGGAGCCGCATCGACGACGCCGAATGGGCCGCGATGGCGCGCCACCACGCCCGGCCGCTTCGCCCCGGCTCGGATCGCTGGCGCCTGCACTTCGATCCACGCATCGCCCGGCTCGTGCGTCCGATCCCGTTCGCGCCCGGACTCTCGTTCTGGGACGCGTGGTATCGCGGCAGCTGCCCGACCCTGCTGCTGCGCGGCGAATACTCCGAGGTCTTTCCCGAGGACGTCGCGCGAACGATGCTGGACGTGCGCCCGGACACGCTCCTCACCGAGATCCGCAGGTGCGGCCACGTGCCCTCGCTCATGAACGACGACGAGGCGGCGATCGTCGGCGCCTTCCTGCAAGATGGCGGCATCGCCAAGCCGGAGCGCCGCCGTGACCCGCCACCTACTCTTCCTGCCCGGGCTGCTTGAGGACGCCGAAGCCTTCAAGCCGCTGATCGAGGGGCTGGGTCCGCGCGTAACTTCTTCCGTCGCAGACCTCACGCGCTCGGACACAATGGCGCGCCTCGCGCGCGACGCCCTGTCGCAGGCTCCCCCTGGCCGCTTCGCGCTCGCCGGCCACTCGATGGGCGGCTACGTCGCGCTCGAGGTCATGCGCCAGGCCCCCGAGCGCGTCGAGCGCCTCGCCCTGCTCTGTACCAACGCCCGTCCCGACTCGCCCGAGTCCACCGAGAACCGGCGGCGGTTGCTGGCTCTCGCCGAGCGCGACTTCCCGGCGGTCATCGAAACGCTGACGCCGAAGCTGCTCGCTCCCCGCCATCTCGCGGACGTATCGCTCACCGGCACGATCGGCGAGATGGCGCTCGCCGTGGGCAAGGAGGCATTCCGCCGCCAGCAGGAGGCGATCATCGGGCGCATCGACAGCCGCCCGCACCTGAAGGCCATCGGCTGCCCGGCGCTGGTGGTGGCGGGGCGCGAGGACGCGCTCATGCCGGTGGAGCTCCTGAAGGAACTGGCCGACGGCATCCCGGGCGCGCGTCTGACCGTGATCGAGGACTGCGGCCACATGGCGGCGATCGAGCAACCGGCTAAAGTGCTCGAAGCCTTCGTTCGATGGCTCGAAACGACCTGAAAGGAAAACAACGTGAACATCCACCTTGCGCTCGGCCCGATCATCGCGCTCGTCGCGGGCATCCTCATCCTCGTGATGCCGCGGCTGCTCAACTTCATCGTCGCGATCTACCTCATCGCCATCGGCGTGCTGGGCCTGCTCGGGCAGTTCAAGCTCTGAAGGTAGGATGGCGGCATGTCCGCCATCCCTGCCCTGTCCCTGCTCGAGACCCGCGTGCTCGGCGTGCTGGTCGAGAAGCAGCACACCGTTCCCGACACGTATCCGCTCACGCTGAACGCCCTGGTCGCCGGCTGCAACCAGAAGACCAGCCGCGACCCCGTCCTCGACGCCTCGGAGGCCGAGGTGCAGGCCGCGCTCGACCGCCTGAGGTCGCTCTCGCTTGCGATGGAGTCGAGCGGCGGGCGCGTCATGCGCTACTCGCAGAACGCCGGCAAGGGCCTGGGGCTGCCGCCGCAATCGATCGCGCTGCTCGCGGTGCTGTTCCTGCGCGGACCGCAGACCGCGGGGGAGTTGCGCATCAACAGCGAGCGGCTGCACCGCTTCGGCGACATCCTCGCCGTGGAGGGCTTCCTGAACGAGCTCGCCGAGAAGTCCTTCGTGCGCGAGCTCGCGAAACAGCCCGGCGCGCGCGAGACGCGCTGGGCGCACCTGCTCTCCGGCGAACCTGCGATTCCCGCCGCCACGGCGGAGAGCGCGTCGCGCGCGCCCGCGATCGAGATGGGCGAGGTGGCCGCGATGCGGGCTGAGCTGGACGCGCTGCGGCGCGAAGTCGCCGAGCTGAGCGAAGCGGTGGCGAGGCTGCGCGGCGACCTGGGCGCCTAGCTCACTTCACCAGCACGACGGGCACGGTGCTGTTGGCCACGACACCCTGCGCGATCGAGCCGATGAGCGCGCCGGTGTAGGAACCGAGGCCGCGAGTACCCATCACGATGTGGTCGAAACCGCCGTCGCGAGCGCGGTTGGCGATCTCCTCCCAGGGCTTGCCCACCATCAGGGTCGCGACGTGCTTCACGCCCGCGCCCTCGAGCATCGATCGCGCGCGCTCCGTCGCCTTCTCGCCACGCTCCTTGTGGTAGCTCGCCAGCGTCGGCTTGTCGATGAAGCGGCTCACCTCGCCGGAGACTTCCCGCTGCACGTTGATGAGCTCCAGCTCCACCGCCGGATTCAGCTTGCACACCCCGATCGCATACTCGACCGCATGCGCGGCGCTGTCCGAGGCGTCCACGGCCAGCAGGACCCGCCGGAACGCCCCGCCGGCGACGCGTGCCACCTGGGGCGCGGCAGGCGTCTCGGGTGCGCGTTCCGCGCCGCGACGGGCGAGCTCGCGATACGAAAGCATCGAGCCCAGCAGCACCACGAAGCCGGCGCCCAGCACCTCGGCGGCCGTGTGCAACCACGGCGCGCGGGATTCGACCCAAGCGCTCACCGCCGGGTCGGTCGTCGCCATGTCCCCCGCCACCCAGCCCAGCAGTCCCGCGCCCAGGGTGATGATGATCGGGAAGCGTTCCATCAGCTTGAGCAGCATCGTGCTGCCGAACACCACCATCGGAATGCTGATCGCGAGGCCCGCCACGAGCAGCACGATGCTCCCCTTGGCCGCCGCCGCCACCGCGAGGACGTTGTCGAGGCTCATCACCAGGTCGGCGATGAGGATGGTGCGGATCGCGGCGCCGAGCGTCGACGAGACCTTCCCGCCACCGCCTTCGTCCTCGTCCTCGGGCTGCATCAGCTGGACCGCGATCCACAGCAGCAGCACCGAGCCGATGATCTTCAGGTAGGGCCAGCGCAGCATCTCGACCGCGATGATGGTGAGGATGATGCGCATCACCACGGCCGCGGCGCTGCCGATCGCGATGGCGCGCTTCTGCTGATCGGCCGGCAACGAGCGCGCCGCCAGCGCGATCACCACCGCGTTGTCGCCCGAGAGCACGATGTTCACGCCGATGATGGCGAGCAGACCGGTCCAGAAGACGGGGGTGAGGATTTCGGCCATGCGGGATTTCTCTTTCTAGGTGCCTGGGGTGTTTCCGGGAGGATACTCGACCTCGCCGCCGAGCTCCCGCCAGGCCTTCATCAGCGGGAAGTAAAGCGCCGCCTTCGGGGGCTCGCCGGTGAACGCGCCCACGTAGCGCTGCAGCTGGGGCGCATAGCGCTCGAGCTCGCGATCGAGGAAGGCCTGCGTGCCGCTGCCCTCGTGCAGGCCGCTCTTGTAGTCCACGATCCAGCGCGCGCCCGAGGCCTCGGAGAACATGCGGTCGATCACGAAGAGGCGCACGCCCTCGGGCGTGGACACGCGCACGCGGTATTCGAAGCGCGACTGCGGATGGGCCGCGAGGATCCAGCGGCCGCGCTCGTCGGAGATCGCGCCGGCGAGCGCACGCCGCACGCGCTCGGCGGCCGCGCCCCGCTCGGCACGCGGAATTCCGCGCCGCTCCAGGTCGCGCTCGATCGCAGGCCCGAGCGACTCCAGGCGCTTCGCGTCCCAACGCTCGAGGCCCTCCAGGCCGATGCGCTGCAACCAGCGGTGCGTGACGGTGCCGACGTGGCGGGTGGTCTCGCCGACCCAGTCGAACCGCAGCGGGACCTCCGCGGCATCGGGGATGCCGGGCGTCCCGGGCGGCGCCGGCACGCTCACCGCGAGCGCGCTGAGGTCCAGCGTGCGCAGCTCCTGGCGATAGGAGAGGTCCGTCGCCGCAGCCTCGGCGATCGGCGTCGCCCCTTCGAACAGCGCCCCCACGATATCCCAGGCCTTGCCCAGCAGCGACTTGGTCGCCGAGGGCGGGTTGAGCCTGCCGTCGGGCTTGATGCGCGCGAAGCCGAGGAGGTGCAGTCGCTTGCGCGCGCGCGTTGCGGCCACGTAGAGCACGCGCTCGATCTCGTGGTCGGAGGCGTCGATGTCCAGCCGGCGCAGGTAGTCGTAGGCCGGATCCTCGGTCTCGCCCTTGCGCAAGACGGGCGCCATCATGAGGGAGCCGTCCTCGCGCGCCTTCCAGTGGAAGAGCGGCCGGTCGGAGACGCGCGGAACGCGCTCCATGCCCGGGACGATCACGGTGTCGAACTCCAGCCCCTTCGCGCGATGGATGGTCATCACCTGCACGCGCGCCTCCTCGCCCACGTCCGGCGCCGCGAAGAGCTGGTCGAGGTGTTCCTCGAGCAGCGTGGGATCGACGAGCTCGCCCGCCTCGTCCAACTCCTCCAGCCGGTTGAAGAACGTCTCCGCGTCCTCGAGGTCGGATTGGCGCTCGACGCTCGCAGGGCCACCGAGCGCCAGCCACGCCGACTCGACACGCTCGCGCAACGGCCCCCGTGCGCGCCCCTCGACGAACGGCGCGAGCGCTTCGCGCGTGCGCGCCGCGCGCGCCGCCCCATCGGCGCTCAATCGGCCCATGCGCGCCGGGTCCGCGAGGCACTCCCAGAGGGTGGGATCGACCTCGTCTTGCGCGGTCGCCAGCAGCGCATGCATGTCGGCCATCGTGAGAGCGCACCAGGGCGCGCGCAGGAGCGAGAGCCACGCCACGCGGTCGGCGAGGTGCGACAGGGCGCGCGCGATGGCCATCAGGTCCTGGATCACCGGCCGGCGTCGCAGCGGCTCGATATCCACCGCGCGGAAACGCACGTTCGCGGCCTTGAGGGCGGGGACCACGCGATCGAGGTGCGCGCGGCCGCGCACGAGGATCGCCACGGTGCCGGGCTCGGCGTCCCGGGCGAGCCGGGCCACGCACCGCCCCTCGAATTCGTGCGCTGCATCCGGCTCCGGGCCCGTGATCGCGTGCCACTGCACTGCCTCGCCCTCGAGCGCCGGATGGTGGGGGCTCGAGGCCGAATACGGGACGGCGCCCGCTTCCGCGTCCTCGACCGCGGGCAATACCCGGGCGAAGGTCTCGTTGAACCAGTCGACGAGGCCCGATTGCGACCGGAAGTTGGTTCGAAGGGTGAGCGATTCGAGCCTGACCGACGGAAGCCCATGGCTGCGCGCATGCATGAAGAGCGCGACCTCCGCCTCGCGAAAGCGATAGATCGACTGCATCGGGTCGCCGACGAGGAACGCCGTGCGCCCGTCGCCGTCGGACCACCCCGCGGTGAGGCGCCTCAGGAGCTCCCACTGCGTGAGCGAGGTGTCCTGGAACTCGTCTACGAGGAGGTGCTGCACGCGCACGTCGAGCGCGAGCAGCAGGTCCGTGGGCGCGTCCTCCTCGCCCAGGGCTTCGACCGCGGCCTGCGCGATGCCGCTGAAGTCGATCTCGCCGCGCTCGGCGAACACCTCCTTGAGCGTGGCGGCTGCGCGCCGCAGGACCTCCACGAGCGCTCCGAGGATCCCCCACTGCGAGTCGCTGAAGGACGCGGGCGGCGCCTTGCGAACGGCTTGCAGCGCCTCGCGCGCGACGTCGAAGGAGGGAAGCCTCTCCTTCAACAGCTTGACCATCTCCTCCTTCGCGCGTTTCTCGAGCGCGCCGCCCGTCGGGAAGCCCTGCGTTTTCGTGACCGTCTTGCGCCACTCGCCCTCACCCGTGAGCAGCATCTCGGCGAGAGCGCACCAGGCTGCGGCACCCGTCTCGTCGGTTGCCGGATAGCCCTCGAGGTCCGCGAGCGCCCGCAAGGCGGATGAGGGAGTTTCGGCATGATCCGCCGCGTAGCGGGCGTGCCGGCAGATCTCGCCCACGAGCTCGCCCGGCATGAGGTCGTTCGCGCGCTGCATCACCCGTGCGCGCTCCTTGCGGAACGCCTCCTCCAGCGCGCCGCGCACCTCGGCATCGGCGGTGAAGCCCTCGATCCGGCGCATCCACTGGTCGCGGCGCCGCAACATGCCCTCGACCAGGGCGCGCACCGCGGACCAGTCGCCGTCCAGGTGGCGCAGCACCAGCCGCGCGAGCGGCGAGACGGCCTCGTCCTTCTCGACCAGGGCCAGCGTGCGCTCGGCGGCCTCGCGAAAGAGGTCGGCCGAATCCTCGACGATCGCCGGCGCCGCGCCCAGGCGCGCGAGCACCGGCATCTGGCGCGCGAGCGAGGTGCACAGCGCGTCGATGGTGAGGATGCGAAGGCGCGCGGCGTTGCGCGTGAGCTGCCAGTCTTGGGTGCGGTCGCGCCTGAGGGCGGCGCAGGCGAGCTCCCACGTCTTGCGTTCATTCTCCTTCCCGGGTGGCGCCGGGTCCTTGGCCCGGTCGAGCGCCTCGAGCACGCGCCGGCGCATCTCGGCCGCGGCCTTGCGCGTGAAGGTGATCGCGAGAATTTCCTCGGGCCGTTCGACCACCGCGAGCAGGCGCAGGAACCGCTGGATGAGCAGCCCGGTCTTTCCGGACCCCGCGGGCGCCTGGACGATAAAGGAGCGCCGCGGGTCGAGCGCGGCCTCGCGCTGCGGGGCGTCGACGACGGCTTTCAATCCGGGTCCTCCTGGTCACCCTCGTCGAGGGTGCCGATGCGCTCGTGCACGCGGCAAAGCGGCTGCAGGTCGCAGCGGTCGCAGGTCGCGAGCTTGCCCTTCGGGTCGACGCGCGCGTCACCCGAGACGAAATCCTTGCCGAGCTTCGCGGTCTCGTCGTGCCACGACGCGACCATCGCCTCCCACGACTCGACCTGGCGGTTCCTCGGCACGGTGACCACGCCCGGCAGCAGGTTCTTCTCGCGCGCGATCCCCACGAACCCCAGGGTGCCGACCTTGAGCCGCGCGAACGCCACGGCGCGCACGTCCTCGTCGGCGGCGGCGAGCGCGTAGAGCGGGAGCTGGCAGTCGTCGGGCCGTTCTCCCAGCCACACCATGGAGGAGATGTTCGCGCCTGTCTTGTAGTCGATGACGGCGAGCCCACCACCCTCGACCAGGCGATCCATGCGGTCGATGCGCCCGGCCAGCTGGAGGTCACCGGCGAAGAGCTGCATCGGCTCCTCGATCTTGATGACCTCGAAGGGCGCGCGGTCGCGCTCGATCTCGAGCCATTCGCGTGCGATGTCCGCGAGGCGGTCGCGCTCGAGCTGCGCGAACTTGCCCTCGAGCGGGCCCGGGGCCTTCGTGCGCACCGATTCGACCGCCGCGGCCGCGGCCTCGACGATCATCGCGTCGAGCGCGTCCGGTTGCGTGGCGTTCAGCGTCGCCTGGTCCTTCAGCCGGCGCCAGAGGTTGGCCATCATGGCGTGCAGCAGTTGCCCGCGCTCGGGCGCGCCGAGACCGGGCTCGGGATGCTCCATCTCGCGCGCGGCGAGGCGGTGGTGCGCGAACGCGCGGAACGGGCACGCCGCCTGGTCGACGAGGATTCCGGTGCCGCCCTTCGCCGCGCCCACATGCGCCGGCGCCAGTGCGTCGCGGCGCCTGGCCAGCGCGCCCGGCTTCCGGCCCGCGGCGAAGAGCGCGTCGCGCAGCGAGTCATAGGAGGGAATCCCGAGGACTGCGATGTCCGAGAGCGGCGTGTCCGCCGCGAGCGCGCTCACGAGGAGCTCGCGATCGCCCTCGGCGCGGGCGCTGGTGAAGACGACTTCGGGCGAGGCCGCGCGCCAGGCGGCGGTCAGTGCCGCGTCCACCGCGAAGGAGCGCTCGGGGGTGGCCTGCGGGATGCCGGCCTTGCGCTGCAGTCCCGGCGGGATGAGCGGGTGCGGCCGCGCCGGCAAGGGCCACGCGTCATCGGTGAGGCCGCACACCCAGAGGTGGTCGAAGGCGAGCCCCGCGGATTCCAGCACGCCCAGCACCTGCACGGGCGCGGCGCCCGAGGCGGGCTGGAACGTGGTCTCGTTGGCGAGGCGATGCACGCGGGCGCGTGCTTCCGCGGCGCCCCACGACGGCGCCACGCAGCCCAGGGTGGCGAGCTTCGAGAGCACGTCACGCCACTTCGCGAGCGTCTGGAACTCGCTCGAGTCGAGGGTGCGCTCCCCGGGGAAACCCATCGCGTCCAGCTGGACGGTGAAGCGCCGCGCCCAATCCTGGGCGGGCGCGGGCGCCGCGGCGCTTGCCGCTTCGACCAGCTGGTCGAGCGCCTTCACCAGGATCGGGCAGGCGAGACCGGGCCGGCGCGCCGATTCGCTCCCGACCAGCCCGCGAAGCTTGGCGAGCGAGATCGACGCCGGCGCCTTGCGCCGCAGCGCGAGATCCAGGCGCGCGCGCACCGCCATCTCATTCTCGGCGCCGGCGATGAACGGCGAGCGCAGCAAGCGGCTCGCGCGGTCGAAGGCGATGGCACCGCCCGCCAGCTCGGTCACGGCGAGCGCCGCATCGACGAGCGGCGATGCCGAGAGCGGCGGCGCGTAGGAGACGTTGAACCCCTTCGGGCCCAGCATGCGCGAGAAGATGCGCACCACCTCGGCGCGGCGCTTCTGGAGGTCGGGCACGACGATGGCAATCGACTTGCCCGGTGCGGGGGCCGGTTCTTCGGCGAACAAATCGCCCTGCCCCGCCACCACCCGCGCCGTGGGCTTCGCCTCCAGGCGCGAGCGCGCCCAGCGCGCCGCCAGCTCGAGCTCCTGGCGCGGCGACTCCAGCTCCACGCGCGTGACGCGCGATGCCACGCGCGGGCTTTCGCACGACAGCACCTGGGTGCCCGCAGCGGCGCACTGCGCGAGGAAGTCGGCCTGGCGCGCGCTCGTGAGCAACGCGTCGAACGCATAAAGCACGATCGCCGCGGGTGCCGCGATCCTTCCCTCGGCGAAGAAGCCCCCCACGAGCGCGGGCAGGCGCGCGCCGTCGAGCAGGCGGTCGCGCTCGGTGCGCCGCCGGTAGTGCGCCCGCCACGCGGCGAACGCCTCGCTGTCCTCGTTGCCCGGCCAGACGTCGAGGGCCGACTCGATGCGCCATTCGTTCGCGAGCGCCCACGCCTCGGCCGCGAGCGCCGCGGTGGCGCCTTTCGAGAGGATCTTGCCCACCCAGTCCCCGGTTGCGACGGCGTCCTCCCACAGCAGCCGCTCCTGCTCGGGCGACATGAGCGTCGGCAGGTCGCTGCCCCCCGGCGCATACAGCGCCTCCTCATAGCAACGCTCGACGAAAGTGTCGAACGGCAGGATGTCGGGCGCCTCCCAGGACGCGAGACCCGTGGCGAGCTGGGCGCGGTCGAACTCCCCCTCGAGGGCCTGCGCCAGGCGCCGGTTGGGCGTGAGCACGACGATGCGCTCCACGTGGCCGCGCGCCAGGCGCGTGAAGAGCTTCGACCGGTCGATTGCGTTGCGGGATGCCATCGAGTCGATGTTACCGGCCTGCAGGCTCGCTACATGAGCCTGCCAAAGCGACTAGGCGGCTTCCTTGAGCGGCAGCGTCACCACGAAGCGCGCCCCGCGGCCCTCACAGCGCTCGGCGTGGAGCGATCCGCCGTGGGCCTCGACGATCGCGCGGCTGATGGCGAGCCCGAGCCCCGCGCCCTTGCCGCCGGGCGTGGCATCGCCGCGCTCGAACGACTCGAACACCTGCTCCTCCCGGCCCGCCGGCAGGCCCGGTCCCTGGTCCTCGACGATCGCCTCCATGCGACCGCCCTTGGCGCGCGCCGCCACGCGCAGCGGCGTGTTGGCGGGCGTGTGCTTCGCGACGTTGCCGAGCAGGCTTGCGAACACGCGCTCGATCAGCTTGGGATCCACCGGGACCGTGGGAAGGTCGGCGGGGAAGTCGAGCGTCACGGGATGCGAGGCCAGCACCGCGCCCAGCGAGGTGCGCGCGGCCTGCACCACCTCGGGCAACGCGCGCTGCTCGAGCACGAGCTGCAGGTCGCCGCTGTGGATGCGCGCCATCAGCAGAGCGTCGCGCGCCACGTCCACGTAGTGCACGCGTTCGAGCGCGGTGGCCACGAGCGCGGCGAAGATGTCGTACTGGTGGCGCTGCTCGGGAATCAACAGGTCGCGCGTGCGCTCGGGCCGGACGGCCAGCACGCCGCGGATGCGCGTGGGCGCCTTGAGGGGCAGGAAGACGTGCTCGTTGGTCCCGAGCGTGTCGGTCCCTGCCCCCGCGGGCCGCCCCTGGTCGTAGGCCCACTGCGCCGTCGTGCTGTCGAAGGGATTGGTCATGCCGTGCGACGTCGGCGAGACCAGCGCTCCGGTGGTATCCGGCACCAGCACCGCCACCCGCGCCCCGAGGTGGCGTGCCAGGAGCTCCTCGGTGCGGCGGATCACCTCGGAGGTGGTCTGCAGCTGCGCCAGGTCGCGTGCGAACTCGTAGAGCACGCGCGCGCGCTTCTCGCGATGGGAGGCGACCTTGGCCTGGAAGCGCACGCCGCCCGAGAGCTGGCCGATGATCACGCCCACTCCCAGCATCACCGCGAAGGTGAGGTAGTACTGGATGTCGTAGGGGACCAGCGAGAAGCGCGGCGGCACGAAGAAGAAATCGAAGGCGACGACGTTGAGCATGGCCGCGAAGATCGCGGGCCCGCGGCCCCAGCGCACGCCCGCGAGCACCACCGTGAGCATGTAGAGCAGCGCCACGTTGGCGAGGTCGAAGGCCGGCGTGAGGAAGGTCAGCACCAGCGTGGTGAGGGCGCAGGCCACGAGCGTCCAGAAGTAGCGCGCGCGCTTCTCCACGCGGCGCTCGGGCGCGACCCCGGGGCGCTTGAAGGAGCTCGCGGGCGCGGGCGTGGCCTCGGCCCCGGCGCGGCCGATCTCGATCACGTCGAAGGAGTCGCTCGCTCGCGCGAGCTGGTCGCTCATGGAGCGTTCCAGGCGGAAGCGCAGCGGCACGTGGTGGCCCACCACGACCGTGGAGATGTTCTGGTCCTGCGCGTACTCGACGATCGCCGCGCTCACGTCGTTGCCGGTGAGGATCGCGGTGTCGGCGCCCAGGTCGTGGGCGAGGCTCACCACCTGCAGGATGCGCGCGCGCTCCCCGGCGGGCAGGCGCTGCAGGTCCGGAGTCTCGACGTAGACGGCGGTCCATTTCTCGTCCAGCTGCGCGGCCAGGCGCGCGGCGCTGCGCACCACGTGCTCCGCGTGGGGGTCGGGGCCGATGCAGCAGAGCAGCCGGCCGTGGGTCTTCCAGGTGGCCTCGATGCGCTTGTCGGCGCGATAGCGCCGCACCTCGTCTTCGACCACGTCGGCCACGCGGCGCAGCGCGATCTCGCGAAGCGCGAGCAGCGTCCCCTTGCTGAAGAAATGCTTCCCCGGCTGGCGCACGTGCTCGATGGGGACCTGCCCCGCCTCCAGGCGCACCAGCAGCTCGTCGGCCGACATGTCCACCATGACCGTCTCGTCGGCGGAGTCGAAGAACGTGTCGGGGACGGTCTCGGGTTCCGTCACCCCGGTGATCTCGGCCACCACGTCGTTCAGGCTCGCGAGGTGCTGCACGCTCATGGAGGTGAACACGTCGATGCCCGCCGCGAGGAGCTCGTCGACGTCGCTCCAGCGCTTGGGATGGCGCGAGCCGGCCGGATTGGAATGGGCGAGGTCGTCGACCAGCACGACCTGCGGCCGGCGGCGCAGCACGGCGTCGAGGTCGAGCTCGCCGTGCGGCAGCGACCCCACGCCCTCGAAGCCGGCGATCGCGGCCGCTTCCTCCGGCTTGCCGTGCATGTCGATCACGCCGACCACGACGTCGCGGCCCGCCTCGCGCATGCGCAGGGCGGCAGCGAGCATCGCGTCGGTCTTGCCGGCGCCGGGGAACGCGCCGAAGAAGATCTTGAGCTTGCCCCGGCCAGCCGGGGCCACTGCGACAGCCATGCCGCAAGTTTAATCCCGGCGGGGCCTTAGAATGGGACGACCATGGAAGACGCACTGCTGCTCGCACGCGCCCAGTTCGGCCTCAACATCGGCTTCCACATCCTTTTCCCGACGCTCACGATGGGGCTGGCCTGGTTCCTGCTCGGATTCCGGCTCAAGTACCAGCGCACGCGCGATCCCGGCTGGCTCGCCACCTACAAGCTCTGGGTCAAGATCTTCGCGCTGTCGTTCGCGATGGGCGTGGTGACCGGCATCGTGATGTCGTTCCAGTTCGGCACCAACTGGCCCGGCTACATGAACACCGTGGGCGCCATCGCCGGCCCGCTGCTCGCCTACGAGATCCTCACCGCCTTCTTCCTCGAGGCGACCTTCCTCGGCGTGATGCTCTTCGGCATGAATCGCGTGCCCGACTGGCTGCACGTCACGGCCACGGCCCTGGTGGCGATCGGCACGACGCTCTCGGCCTTCTGGATCCTCGCGCTCAACTCGTGGATGCAGACTCCGACGGGACACATCGTCGAGGGCGGCAAGATCATCGCGGGCGACTGGGTGGACGTGGTCGTGAATCCCTCGTTCCCCTACCGCTTCGCGCACATGATGATCGCCTCGGGGCTCACCACCTCGTTCGTGATCGTGGGCCTGTCGGCATGGCGGCTGCTCGGGGCCGAGGGCGACTCCGGCGCGCGCAAGACGATGCGCGCCGCCTTGCTGGTTGCGGCGGGCCTCATCCCGGTGCAGATGTTCGTGGGCGACCTGCATGGCCTCAACACGCTCAAGCACCAGCCCGCCAAGATCGCCGCCATGGAGGCGCTCTGGGACACGCAGAAGGGAGCTCCGCTCGTGCTCTTCGCGATCCCGAACGAGAAGGAGCAGCGCAACGACTACGCCGTCGAGCTCGCGTACGGCGCGAGCCTGATCCTCACGCACGATCCGCACGGCGAGGTGAAGGGCATCAAGGCCTTCCAGCACCGCCCGCCGGTGCTGCCGGTGTTCCTGGCGTTCCGGGTCATGCTGGCCATGGGCGTCCTGATGCTGCTGGTGTCGTGGTGGGGCACGTGGTCCACGCGCCGTGGGCAACTGCCCCCGCGCTGGATGCTCTGGGCGTTCGCGGCCTTCACCTTTTCCGGGTGGATCGCCACGCTGGCCGGCTGGATCGTGACCGAGGTGGGGCGCCAGCCGTGGATGGTGACCGGCGTGATGCTGGTGAAGGACGCGGTCGGTCCGATCACCGGCGCCCAGCTCGGGGCGAGCCTCACCGGCTATGCGCTCACCTACTCGCTCATGTTCATCGCCTACATGGTGGTGCTCACCCACATGGCCCGAAAGGGTGCGGACAAGGGCGACGCGCCCTTCCCGCACGCCGCCAGGAGCTGACGATGGACATGCCGCTGATCTTCATGGTGCTGATGGGCGTGGCGGTGCTGGTCTACGTGATCCTCGACGGCTACGACCTGGGCGTCGGAATGCTCATGCCCGCTGCGACCTACGACGAGCAGTCGGTGATGGTGAGCTCGATCGGACCTTTCTGGGACGCCAACGAGACCTGGCTCGTGCTGGGCGTGGGCATCCTGCTGGCCGCGTTTCCCGCGGCCAACGGGCTGGTGCTCACGGAGCTCTACCTGCCGATCGTCGCGATGCTGGTGGGGCTGATGCTGCGCGGGGTCGCCTTCGAGCTGCGCATCAAGGCGCTGGGCTGGCACCGCGAGCTCTGGAACTGGCTCTTCTGGCTGGGCTCCTTCATGGCGTCCTTCTTCCAGGGCGTGATGCTGGGCCGCTACGTGACCGGGTTCGAGTCCGGCCCCGGCTACTGGGCCTTCGCCGCCATCGTCGGCGCCAGCCTCTGCGGCGGCTACGTGCTCATGGGTGCGACCTGGCTGATCCTCAAGACCGAGGGCGAGCTGCAGCAGAAGGCCGTCTCCTGGACCCGCTGGGGGCTGATGTGGGTCGCGCTCGCCGTGGCGCTGGTGAGCCTCGCCACGCCGATGGTGAGCGCCACCGTGCGCGACAAGTGGTTCGACTTCCCGCGCACGCTCTGGCTCATGATCCTGCCGTTCACGACCGTGGGCCTGGGCTTCTGGCTCTGGCGGACAACGACGCGGCTGCGCGCTGGCGACCTCGCGCGGGAGTGGCTCGCGTTCGCGCTGGCCGCGGCGATCTTCGCGCTGTCGTTCCTGGGGCTCGCCTACAGCATCTATCCGTACGTGGTGATCGACAGGCTCACCATCTGGGAGGCGGCCGCGCACCCGTCGGCGCTCAAGGTGATCCTCGTCGGCGCCGCGATCGTGCTGCCCTTCATCGGCGCGTACACGGTCCTGTCGTACCGGATCTTCCGCGGCAAGGCCAAGGCGGGGTTGTACGACTGAAAATGAAAAGGGCCGGTCTCCCGGCCCCTGTCGCCTGCCCGCCGCTGATTATCTGGACTTCACTGCCACCGTCTTGTTCTTGGCCTTGTCCCATTTCAGCGTGAGCTTGCTGAAGTTGGCGGGATTCAGGTCGTACCACACCGGCGAGCCCGCGCCGTCGGCGTACACGGCCTTGAGGTCGTAGGCCTGCACCTTGGCCGTCGACTTGAAGACGATCTTGCGCTTCTCGCCGTTCTTGAGCGGCGAAGACAGCACCTGCTTGCCCCAGTTGTCCTTCTTCGTGGGCGAGAGGTAGACCTCCTTGATGGTGTAGCCCGTCGCGTTCTCGATCGCGAAGTCGAGGTCCGAGTCGGCGTAGGCATTCGGCGCGAGGATGGCGGCCGCGGCAAGCGCCAGCGGCGCCGCGAGTTGGCGAAGCATGTTCATTGATGTTCTCCCCTTGGGACTTCGTTGTTGGTCTTGGCCAACGGTCCCTGACGCCGGCGGCCGCCTTGAGCTGCCGGCGTAGTCTGCACCGGCGCGTCCCCGGGGTCAAAGTGGGGCTATTTCTCGATCAGGTGCTTCTTTTCCTTGACGTCTTTCCAGTCGTCGGCGTCCGCGGGCGCGGGCTTGCGCTCGACCAGCGGCTTCCATCCCTTGGCGAGCTCGGCGTTGAGGGCGATGAACTCCTTCTGCGCCGCCGGCACGTCGTCCTCGGCGAAGATCGCCTCGACCGGGCATTCGGCCACGCACAGGGTGCAATCGATGCACTCGTCCGGGTCGATGACCAGCATGTTCGGACCCTCGCGGAAGCAGTCGACCGGACAGACGTCGACGCAGTCGGTGTACTTGCACTTCACGCAGGATTCGGTGACGACGTACGTCATGGTCTCGACCTTGGGAGGACGCTGGCGCGTTTGGAAGGACCGATATTTTAGCAGAGGCGCCCCTGCGGGCCGTTCGGCGCCTTCTTTGCCACTCGCCGGGCAAGTGGTCTAAAATTCGCCTCATCGAATCGCCCCCGGTTCACCCCCGAACCCCGTCCCGGGCGAAGCCTAGAAAAACCCGAAGCGAGGCCAAAATTGTCCGAGAAGATCCTCCACGTCACCGACGACACGTTCGAGCAGGAAGTGTTGCAGTCCCAGACCCCCGTCCTGGTGGACTACTGGGCCGAGTGGTGCGGCCCCTGCAAGATGATCGCGCCCGTGCTCGACCAGATCGCGAGCGAGTACGCGGGGCGCCTGCGCGTGGCCAAGCTCAACATCGACGAGAACCAGGTCACCCCGCCCAAGTACAACGTGCGCGGCATCCCGACGCTGATGCTGTTCAAGAACGGAGCGCTCGAGGCCCAGAAGGTCGGCGCGCTGTCCAAGACGCAGCTCGCGGCATTCATTGACAGCAACATCTGATCCCGATAACCTGAGTTCACCCCGGCTGTCCGCCCGGCCGCACTCGCGGCAGGGCACCGGAAAAGTCAGCGGCACCCCCAAGAGCAATTAGCAGTCGCCGGCCCGTGCGGTCTTCCGGGCCCGTTCCCCCAAACCCCCACGCACGTCCCCCTACGGAATGCACCTCTCCGACCTCAAGCTGAAACATGTGACCGAGCTCGTCGACATGGCAATCGCCAACGAGCTCGAGGGCGCCAACCGCCTGCGCAAGCAGGAGCTGGTCTTCGCGCTGCTCAAGCACCAGGCCAAGAAGGGCGAGGCCATCTTCGGCGACGGGACCCTCGAGGTCCTGCAGGACGGCTTCGGCTTCCTGCGCTCGCCGGACACCTCGTACCTCGCCGGCCCGGACGACATCTACGTCTCGCCCTCGCAGATCCGGCGCTTCAACCTGCACACGGGCGACTCGATCATCGGCGAGATCCGCACGCCGAAGGACGGCGAGCGCTACTTCGCCCTGGTCAAGGTCGATACCGTCAACGGCGAGCCGCCGGAGAACGCCAAGACCAAGATCCTCTTCGAGAACCTGACCCCGCTCCATCCCGACGAGGTGATGAAGCTCGAGCGGGACATCAAGGCCGAGGAGAACCTCACCGGCCGCATCCTCGACATCATCGCGCCCATCGGCAAGGGCCAGCGCGGCCTCATCGTCTCCCCGCCCAAGGCCGGCAAGACGGTGCTGATGCAGCACATGGCGCACGCGATCACCGCGAACCACCCCGAGGCCGTGCTGATCGTGCTGCTGATCGACGAGCGCCCCGAGGAAGTGACCGAGATGAGCCGCACCGTGCGCGGCGAGGTCGTGGCCTCGACGTTCGACGAACCCGCCACGCGCCACGTGCAGGTGGCCGAGATGGTGATCGAGAAGGCCAAGCGCCTGGTCGAGCACAAGAAGGACGTGGTGATCCTGCTCGACTCGATCACGCGCCTCGCCCGCGCCTACAACACCGTCGTGCCCGCCTCCGGCAAGGTGCTCACGGGCGGCGTGGACTCCAACGCCCTGCAGCGCCCGAAGCGCTTCTTCGGCGCCGCGCGCAACATCGAGGAAGGCGGCTCGCTCACGATCATCGCCACGGCGCTGATCGACACCGGCAGCCGCATGGACGACGTGATCTACGAGGAATTCAAGGGCACCGGCAACATGGAGGTCCACCTGGATCGCCGCATGGCCGAGAAGCGGCTGTATCCGTCGCTGAACGTGAACCGCTCCGGCACCCGCCGCGAGGAACTGCTGATCGCCCCGGACATCCTTCCCAAGGTCTGGATCCTGAGGAAGCTCCTGTTCGGCATGGACGAGCTCGAGGCGACCGAATTCCTGCTGGACAAGCTGCGGGCGACGAAAAACAACGACGAGTTCTTCGGCTCGATGAAGAAAGGCTAGTCCGGCCAGGGCACCACTGCCAAGCTGCGCATTTGCGGCACCCAAAGCACCCTTCGGGCCAAAAAACCCTGTCGGCTCAAGGCTCTGGGATGATCCAACGTTCCGTAACAACCCCTTGCTTTCATTGGCCTTTTCCGGGATAATCACTGTTTCCGGGCCCGAGCGGACTAAAGTTTGCGCCCACCTACCCAGACGGCAGAAATCATGAAAGACGGCATCCACCCGAACTACCGCGAGGTCGTGTTCCTCGACACCAGCTGCGATTTCGGCTTCGTCACCCGCTCCACGGTGGCGACCAACGAAACCATCAAATGGAAGGACGGCAAGGAATATCCGGTCTACAAGATCGAGATTTCCGCCGAGAGCCATCCCTTCTACACGGGCAAGCAGAAGATCGTGGACACCGCCGGCCGCGTGGACAAGTTCAAGAAGCGCTACGCGCGCAAAGGCACCGCTGCGAAGGCGGCCGAGTAATCGGTCCGTTCGACTGCCGCGCGCGAAAAGGCAGCCTGCGGGCTGCCTTTTTCGTTCATTGGGGCTGACCCCATGAATTCATCCCCATAGCTCGCCCCATGGCCACCCCCGAGACCAAGCCGGGCTGGATCCTGAGCCCGATCGCGTTCGACGGCACGCGCACTCCGGTCAAGACGGCGCTCTTCCTGATCGTCTGCGTCGCGTGGCTGCTGCCCGGCCTGGTCGGGCATGACCCGTGGAAGAACGACGAGGCCATCGCCTTCGGCGCGGTGGCCGAGATCCTGCGCACGGGCAACTGGGCGAGCTTCGCGATTGCGGGCGAGCCCCTGACGGGAGAACCGCCGCTCTTCCTGTGGACGGCAGCGGTCTTCGCGCACGTGCTGGGCGGTCTCATGCCGCTGCACGACGCGGCACGGCTCGCCGCGGGACTGTACATGGCGACCACGCTCGCGCTGCTTTCCGCGGCGTCGTGGGAGCTCATGGGCGAGCGGGCGGTGCGCATGAGCGTGCTGCTGATGATCGGCAGCCTCGGGCTGCTCATCCGCGCGCACGAAATGACGCCGGAGCTCTCGGGACTGGCGGGGATCGCATGCGCGCTCTACGGCCTCACGCTCGCAAGGCGCCGCCCCTGGATGGCGGGCGTGCTCACCGGCGTGGGCCTCGGCATCGGGTACCTCGGCAACGGATTGATTGCCGCCGGCATGGTCGTCGCGCTGGTCGCCGCCCTGCCGCTCGCCTCGCCCGCCTGGCGCTCGCGCTCGCTGCTGCACGTCGCCGCGGTGGCCGCCGCCTGCGCCGCACCCTTCCTGCTCGCCTGGCCTCTGTCGGCGGCGCTCGCGGCCGAAGCGGCGCAGGCGAGCACCCGCGGCGTGGGCTATTTCCTCAAGCAGCTCAGCTGGTACGCGTGGCCGGCATGGCCGCTTTCGGCGTGGGCTCTCTGGCGGGCGCGGCGCGACCTGGCGCAACGCAGCGAGCTGCACCTGCCGCTGGTGGCCCTCGCTGTCTTCTTCGTCGCCGTCGCCGCATTCGGCGAGGGGCGCGACGTGTCCCTGCTTCCGCTGCTCGTGCCGCTTGCCATCCTCGGCGTGGCGGAGCTCGAATCCCTGCCTCGCGGGGCGGCGAGCGCGCTCGACTGGTTCGGCGTGATGACATTTTTCCTCATCGGCGTGCTGCTGTGGGTCGTGTGGGGCGCCGCGCTCACCGGCGCGCCCGACGCGGCCGCGAGCGCCATCCAGAAGGAGTTGCCCGGGTTCAACTACCGCTTCAACTTCATCGCGTTCGCCCTGGCCGCGCTGCTCACCCTCGTGTGGGTCGTGGTCGTGGCCCGGTCGCTGCGCTCCACGCGGCGCGCGCTCGTGAACTGGGCGGCCGGCATCACCATGGTGTGGATGCTGCTCATGACGTTGGGGCTTCCGCTGGTGAACGAAGCGCGCAGCTATCGCACCGTGGCCACCCGGCTCGCCGCCGCGGTTCCGCCCGATGCGGGATGCATCGCGCGCCGCAACGTCGGCGACGCGCAGCGCGCGCTGCTCGACTATTTCGCGAAGGTGCGCACCGTGCCCGCAGAGCTACCCGCCGCCGAGCGCTGCGGCGCGCTCCTTCTCCAGACCCACCCGCAGCGAATCGCGAAGCCCGGCCCCGGGTGGACGGAAACCTGGCGCGGCGCGCGCACCGGCGACAGCAACGAGATGTTCGTGCTCTACCGGAAGGCTAGCGGCTGACCGCTTCGTCGAGCAGCTCGATCCAATGCCGCACCGGCACGCGCGTGCCGGACTGGATGTGCGCGAGGCAGCCGATGTTCGCGGTGGCCACCCGCTGCGGCGCGCCGGCCTCGAGGCTGCGCACCTTGTCGGCGAGCAGGCGCTGCGAGAGCTCGGGCTGCAGGATCGAATAGGTGCCGGCGGATCCGCAGCACAGGTGCGGATCGGCCACCGGCGTGAGCGCGAAGCCGGCATCGCGCAGGATCGACTCGACCACGCCCCGGACCTTGAGGCCGTGCTGCAGGCTGCAGGGCGAGTGGAACGCCACCTTCTCGGCGGGCCCCCCGCGCACCCGCTCCCTGATCGCCGCGCCCTCGGCCGCAACTACCTCGGAGATGTCCTTCGCCAGCTCGGAGATGCGCCGCGCCTTGTCGCGGTAGGCCGGGTCGTGCGCCAGCAGGTGCCCGTAGTCGGCCACCATCGTGCCGCAGCCGCTCGCGGTGATCACGATCGCCTCGGCGCCCTTCTCGACATGCGGCCACCAGGCATCGACATTCGCCTTCACGAAGGCGAGCGCGTCGGCCTGGTAGTTGAGGTGGTGGGTCACGCCGCCGCAGCACCCGGCGCCCCGGGCCTCCACCAGCGAGATGCCCAGGCAGTCGAGCACGCGTGCGGCGGCAGCGTTGATCGAAGGCGCCATCGCGGGCTGGACGCAACCGGCGAGCACCACCATGCGCCGTGCGTGGCGCGCGGCCGGCCAATCGCCCGCCGGCCGTGAATCGGGGATGTTGCGCGCCAGGGACGAAGGCAGCAGCGCCCTGAAGGTGCGGCCCAGCGCGAGCGCCGCGCCGAAGAGGCCGCGATACGGCAGCGTCCTCGCGAGGAACCATCGCCGCAGGCGCGAGCCCATGGGCCGCGCCACTCTCTGCTCGACCAGGTCGCGGCCGATGTCCACGAGCTTCCCGTACTCGACCCCCGAGGGACAGGTGGTCTCGCAGGCGCGGCAGGTCAGGCAGCGGTCGAGATGCAGCTGCGTCCGCTCGGTGACCGGGGCGCCCTCCAGCATCTGCTTCATGAGGTAGATGCGGCCGCGCGGGCTGTCGAGCTCGTCGCCCAGCAGCAGGTAGGTCGGGCAGGTGGCGAGGCAGAAGCCGCAATGCACGCACTTGCGCAGCACGGCGTCGGCCTCGCGGCCACGCGGCGTGTCCTTGATCCAGTCGGCGAGGTTGGTCTGCATCAGGGCCTAGGTTCCGAAAGGCTTGATGCCCTCGCGCTCCATCGCGCGCGCCACCGCGGGCCGCTCGGTCATGCGGCGGAAGAACTTCTCGATGTTCGGCATGCGCAGCGCGGAATCCTCGAGCCACCGGCCCCAGCGCGCGACGACCATGAAATAGAGGTCGGAGGCGTCCGGGGCGGCGTTGCCCGACCAGTAGGGGACGGTCAGGCGCTTGTCCTCGCCGCGGAAGAACTCGGTGAGGCCCCGTGCCCCGCTCGCCTTCACCGCGACGCGGACCGCAGGCTCTTCCGAATAGGCATCCTCGTGGAAGAAGCGGCTGCCGAGATTGTTGTGGATCTCGGTGGACAGGGTGGCCAGGCGCTCCATCGCTTTCGCGCGGCCCCAACTTCCCGCCTCCGGCAGCCATTGCCGCCGTACGTCATGGCGGTCGCACACGTGCTCGATGATCGCCAGGCACTCGGTGAGGGGTCCGTCGGGCGTGACCAGCACCGGGACCTTGCCCTTGGGGTTGAGCTTGCGATAGGCCTCGCCATGGTGCTCCTTCGCCTCGACGTCGACGCGCTTCAACTCGAAGGGCACCTCCAGCTCGTGCAACAGGCAGTTGACGATCAGCGAGCACGAGCCGGGAGAGAAGTACAAGGTGTACATGGTCAGAGGTCGTACATGCGTCCGGGGTTGAGGATGCCGGCAGGGTCGAACGCAGCCTTGAGCCGGCGGTGGATCTTGAGGATCGCGGGTGCGAGCGGCTGGAAGACGCCGGCCGACTTGTCACCGCCGCGGAAGAGCGTCGCGTGCCCTCCCGCGCGTGCGGCTTCCGCGCGCACGCGTGCGGGATCGAGCGCGCCGCGCAGCCAACGCAGGCCGCCTCCCCATTCCACGAGCGGAGTTGCGCCAAGGTCCATGGGCGGCGTGGTTTGCGGCACCGAGACGCGCCACACCGGCTCCTCGCCGGAGAAGAACGCGATGCGGTGGTCGCGCAGCGCCGTCCAGAAGTCCGGCAGGTCCGTGGCCTCGTCGCCTCCGATCTTCGCTCTCGCGGCGCGCACCGCGCTCTCGGCTCCGGCGAGGCGCACCAGCAGCCGTCCGGCGAACCACGCGGTGGCGGACACCGGCAGCGGCTGGCCCGCCCACGCGTTCACGCGGCGCGTCGCCTCGGCCTCGTCGATTTGGTAGCTCAACGTGCACTCGCTCACCGGCTGCGGCAGGACCTTGAACGACACCTCGGTGATGGCGCCCAGCGTGCCCAGTGCCCCGGCCATGAGCCGCGAAACGTCGTAGCCCGCCACGTTCTTGATCACCCGCCCGCCGAAGGACAGGTCCTCGCCCTTGCCGTTCACGACGCGCGTGCCGAGCACGAAATCGCGCACGGCGCCCGCGTACGGGCGCCGTGGGCCCGAGAGCCCCGCCGCCACCATGCCGCCGATCGTGGCGCGGCCGCTGCCATAGTGCGGCGGCTCGAACGCGAGCATCTGGCGCTCGGCGGCGAGCGCCTTCTCGACCTCGACGAGCGGCGTGCCCGCCCGGACCGTCAGCACCAGCTCCTTGGGCTCGTAGGCGACGATGCCGGAGTAGCCCGCCATCTCGACGCGCTCGCCGCGCGGCTCGTGGCCGTAGAAATCCTTCGTGCCGCCGCCGCGAAGGCTGAGCGGCGCGCGCGCGGCCGAGGCGGCGGCGACACGGGCGCAGAGGTCGGGGATGAAATCGGCGGCCATGGTCAGAAGCGCGGGATCGAGGGACGCGGCACGGCCCCACCGCGCACGTGCATGCCGCCCCATTCCGCGCAGCGGTTGAGCGTGGGCACGGCCTTGCCGGGGTTCAGGATTCCCGCCGGGTCGAAGGCGCGCTTCACGTCGTGGAACGCGGCGATCTCGGGCGCCCGGAACTGCTGGCACATCTGCTTCAGCTTCTCGATACCCACGCCGTGCTCGCCGGTGATCGTCCCGCCCACCTCGATGCACAGCTCGAGGATGCGCGCGCCGAACTCCTCGCTCTTCTCGAGGTCGCCGGGCACGCCGCTGTCGAAGAAGATGCACGGGTGGATGTTGCCGTCGCCCGCGTGGAAGACGTTGCCGACCGTGAGGCCGTACTCCTTCGACCACTCGATCACGCGGTCGAGCACCTCGGGCAGGCAGCGGCGCGGGATGGTGCCGTCGATGGTGTAGTAATCAGGGTGGATCGTCGCGAGCGCCGTGAACGCGCCCTTGCGCGCGCGCCACAGGTTCGCGCGCTCGGCTTCGTCGCGCGCGACGCGGATCTCCGTGGCGCCGCATTTCGCGAGGATCGCGCGCGTACGTGCGAACGTGTCGTCGACTTCGGCGCGGCCGCCGTCGACCTCCGCCAGGAGCAGCGCATCGGCCTCGCGCGGAAACCCCAGCCCCATGAAGCGCTCGCAGGCCTCGATCACGATCCGGTCCATCATCTCGAGCGCCGCGGGAATGATGCCCGCGCCGATGATCTCGCCCACCGCCTCGGCCGCGGCGCGCACCGACGGGAACGCCGCGAGCATCGTCTCGGTCGCCTCGGGAAGCGCCACGAGGCGCACGGTGACGCCGGTGATCACCACCAGGTTGCCTTCGCTCCCGTTCACGAGCGCGATCAGGTCGTAGCCCGGCGCGTCGAGCGCGGGCCCGCCGACCTCGATCGCTTCGCCCTCCCCGTCGAAGCCGCGCACCGCGGCGACGTTGTGCGTGGTGAAGCCATACTTGAGGCAATGCACGCCGCCCGCATTCTCCGCGACGTTGCCGCCGATCGAGCACACCATCTGGCTGGAGGGATCGGGCGCGTAGAACAGGCCGTGGGGCGCGGCCGCCTCGGACACCTGCAGGTTGCGCACGCCCGGCTGGACGGATGCGAGGCGCGCGAGCGGATCGAGGGCGAGGATGCGCCGGAGCTTCGACACCACCAGCAACACGCCGTCCTCGCACGGGATCGCGCCGCCCGAGATGCCGGTGCCGGCTCCGCGGGTGACGACGGGAACCCCGGCCTCGCGGCACAGCCGCACCACCTCGCCTACTTGCGCCTCGGTCTCCGGCAGCACGGCGAGTAGCGGCGTGGCGCGGCGCACGATATAGCCATCCGTCTCGAAGGGCTTCAGGTCCTCGTCGTCCGCGAAGACCGTGGGTGCGGGGCGCATCGCCGCGAGGGAGCCGCGCAGCCGCTCCTTGACCGAAGGACGGCTCAGGGCATTCATGGCGAGTCCACGATATCACACGCCGACACGGCATCCGGAGGCCCGGAACGAGGCGCAAGGCCGGGGAAGGTGTCAGTATCCCTTGGCTCGCCAGCAGGCCTGTCCACTCCCCGGGAGATCGCCATGAATCCTAGAAATGTGATTCGCATTGCCGGTACATTCGCCGCCGCCCTGTTGCTGTGCGCCCCTGCGCAGGCCCAGCTCTTCCGCGCCTATCTCGCCGCCGACGGCAGTGATATCAATCCCTGCACGCTGGCGCAGCCCTGCCGCTTGCTGCCCGCCGCGATCGCGGCTGTCGCCAGCGGTGGCGAGATCTGGATGCTCGATTCGGCCAACTACAACATCGGGCAGGTGAACATCACCAAATCGGTGACCATCCTTGCCGTTCCCGGGGTGGTAGGAAGCGTAGTCGCCACAAGCAACGGCAACGCCATCTACATGGGCCTGGCGGGGCTCAGGGTGACGCTGCGAAACCTGGTGATCGTGCACCTCACCACCAGCGCCAACGGCATCGAAATGGAGCTGGGCGCCGAGCTCCACGTGGCCGACTGCGAGATCGCCGGCGTCACGCAAAGCGCCATCTACGCCCATGCACCGAACAGCAAGGTCACCGTCAAGAACACGGTCCTGCGCGGCGCGGGCTACGGCTTCTTCGCCAACGATACCGTCACGGCCGCGCTCGACGGCGTGCACGTCAAGGGCATGGCCAACAGCGGCGTGATCTCCGCGGCCGGTGCCCGCGTGACGGTCGGCAACAGCGTGTTGAGCGGGAATCAGCACGGCGCAGCGGTCACTGCCAATGAGGGATTCATCTCCCGGCTGGGGATCGTCAACTCCGTGGTGGACGGCAATGCCGGCGACGGAATCATCGTGCAAACGTTCGGATTGGCGGGCGGCGCCGAGCTCACCCTCAAGAACAGCATGGTCAGCAACAACGGCACCGCCATCTGGACCAACCAGTTCACCTCGTCGACGGTGATGGCGCTCCTGGACGACAACGCCATCACCTACAACGCCGTCGGCATCTTCATCGGCGCCGGTCCGCCGACCCTATACAGCCGCGGCAACAACACGCTCAAGTTCAACACCAACGATGTAGTGGGCGGAGCGCTGACGCTGTCCGCGGGGCAGTAGCGCGGCGGTTTGCAGGCGAAGCGCCCACGCGGGGCGCAATAGCGCGGGAATCGGGCTGGCCTGGGGAGGAGCCCCCTCCCCAGGGGTCCGGCAGTGCCGAATATTCCGTGGCAATGCCCCCGCGAGGGGTCTACCATGGGCGCCTTTCCGAGCGCGCATCCCGCATAGACGGGGCCGATCCCAGCGCGCGTAAACGGTACCGGCGCACGCCCCTCGACATCCGGGAGACCACGATGCGTCTCGGCCCGATGCTCCGCGCAGTTGCCTGTCTCTTCGCCTGCGCCAGCCTTCCCCTCCACGCCCAGCTCTTCCGCGCCTACGTTTCGGGGTCCGGGCTGGACGCCAACCCCTGCACCCTACAGCAGCCCTGCCGGCTCCTGCCGGCCGCGCTCACCGCAGTGGCGAGCGGGGGAGAGATCTGGATGCTCGACTCGGCCAACTACAACACCGGGCAGGTGAACGTCACCAAGTCGGTGACCATCCTCGCCATCCCGGGGGTGGTGGGAAGCGTCGTCGCCACGGGCGGCGGACACGCCATCAGCATCAATACGGCGGGGGTCAAGGTCGCGCTGCGCAACCTCGTCATCGCGCACCTCACGAGCAGCCAGAACGGGGTCAATCTCCTCTCCGGTAGCGAGCTCCACGTCGCCGGGTGCGAGATCTCGGGCATGTCGGTGGGCATCAATGCGAGCGCGCCCAACAGCAAGGTCACGGTGGAGAACACGGTCCTGCGCGACCTGAACACCGGCTTCTTCGCGGACGACTCGGTCGTCGCCTCGCTCGCCGGCGTGCACGCCACGGGCAGCTCCGCGGGCGTCATGGTCTCCGACGGGGCCAGGGTGACAGTCGCCAACAGCGTCGTTTCCGGGAACGTCTACGGTGTGTGGGTCTATACGGCCACGGGCACCGGCACCGCCCGCGCCGTGGTCGAGGGGTCCTCCCTGACCGGAAACGTGATCGGCGCCCTGGCGCAAACGGCGGCCGCGGGCGGCGTGGCCCACTTGTCCGTGAGCCGGAGCGACGTGAGCCACAACCAGACCTCCGGCTTCCAGGGGTTCGAGGCCGCCTCGGCCACGACCGTGATGGTCTCCGACGCCAACACCGTGAGCCACAACGCCGTGGGGTTCCAGTTCGGCAGCGGTCCACCGCTCATCCTGTCGCGCGGCAACAACATGCTGACCTTCAATTATGTCGCCGACGTCACGGGCGGGTCGCTCACCGCCCTCGCGGCGCAATAGGCGGGGAGATCGCCATGAACGCCAACAGGATCGTCGCCTGCTTCGCCGCGCTCGTCGCCTTCGCCACCTGCCCCACCGCGCACGCGCAGCTCTTCCGCGCCTACGTCTCGTCGACCGGGCTCGACACCAACCCCTGCAGCCTGCAACAGCCCTGCCGCCTGTTGCCCGCGGCGCTCACCGTGGTGGCCGACGGGGGCGAGATCTGGATGCTCGACTCGGCCAACTACAACACGTCGTCGGTCATCGTCACCAAGTCGGTGACGATCCTGGCCATTCCCGGCGCCGTGGGCAGCCTCGTGTCCACCGGCAGCATCGACGCTCTCTCCATCAACGCATCCGGAATAAAGGTGACGCTGCGCAACCTTGTATTCGTGCACCTGACCGCCAGCGGCACCGGAGTGAACTTCGTACAGGGCGCGCAGCTCGGGATATCGAACTGCGAATTCGCGAATATCCAGGGTACCGCGATCTATGCCCAGGCTGCCGGCGCCACGGTCGCGATCCGGGACACCGTGATCCGCGGGACCGGCGCCTCGATCGGCGTCCTCGCATCCGGCGATGTCGCGGTCTCCCTCGACAATGTGCACAGCAAGCAACACGACTTCGCCGTTCGGGCAATCCTGGGCGCGCGCGTGACGGTCAGCAACAGCGTGCTTTCGGGAAGCGCCTATGGCGTCTACGCGCATTCCACCGGCAGCGCGACGACGCGCCTCGTCATCGCTCATTCGACGATCAGCGGCAACTTTTTCGGGATCCGGGCACAGACCGACACCGCGGGCGCCACGGTCACCGTCACCGCGAGGAACAACAACCTGAGCCACAACTCGTCGGCCGCCGTCTCCGCCTGGCAAACCGCGAGCTCCACCGTGAACGTGGTCCTCGAGGGCAACACGCTGGTCGAGAACAACGCGGGGGTCCAGTTCGCGAGCGGCACGCCGATCGTCTATACGCGCAGCAACAACACCTTCAGGTTCAACACGCCGGACCTGTCGGGCGGAGCGCTCACGAACCTTGCGGCGCAATAGACGGGAGGGATCGCCATGAACGCCAACAGGATCATCGCCTGCATCGCCGCGCTCGCCGGCTTCGTCGCCAGTCCCGCCGCGCATGCGCAGCTCTTCCGTGCCTATGTCTCGTCGACCGGCCTCGACACCAACCCCTGTACCCTGCAGCAGCCCTGCCGCCTGCTGCCCGCCGCGCTCACCGCGGTCGCCACCGGCGGCGAGATCTGGATGCTCGATTCGGCCAACTACAACAGCTCCCAGGTCAACATCACCAAGTCGGTGACGATCCTCGCGGTGCCCGGAGCGCTGGGCAGCGTCGTGGCCACGGCCGGCAGCGACGCGATCAACATCAACGCCGCGAGCATCGAGGTGACGCTGCGCAACCTGGTGATCGTGCACTACCTTGCCAGCCAGAACGGCATCAACTTCGCCACCGGCAGCGTGCTCAACGTCTCCGACTGCGAGATCTACGGCGTTCAGGCCATCGGCATTCGCGCCACCGCCAGCGGGGGCGACGTCACCGTCAGGAACACCGTCGTGCGGGGTACGAGCGCGGGTTTCTTCTCCTCCGGGTCGGTCGTGGCGACGCTCGACCGGGTGAACCTCAGCGGCAACGTGATCGGCCTCTATCCCGTCGATGGCTCGCAGGTCAAGGTGAGCGACAGCGTGCTCGCGGGCAACACGTACAACGCGGACGTGCGCTCGGGGTTCGGCACGACGCGGGTGGCGATCAACGGTTCCGTGATCACCGGCGCCACCTTCGGGGTCGTCGCCTCGACGAGCGCGAGCGGCGCCGCGGTCTACCTCGCCCTGAGCGACAACACGATCACCCACAACGGCGGAGGGATCCAGGCCTCACAGGTCGCCGGAACCACGACGCAGGTGACGGCCGACGCCAACTGGATCACCTACAACGGCACCGGAATCATCTTCTCGGGGTCGCCGCTGCCGACCATCTACACGCGCGGCAACAACACGATGAAGTTCAACACCGCCGACGTGTCCGGCGGATCGCTCACCGCGCTCGCGGCGCAGTAGACGAGGGAGATCGCCATGAACGTCCAGAGAGTCCTCGGCCGCATCGCCACGCTCCTCGCGCTCCTCGCCTGCGTCCCGGCCCAGGGGCAGCTCTTCCGCGCCTACCTCGAGTCCACCGGCAGCGACGCCAATCCGTGCACGGTGCAGCAACCCTGCCGCCTGTTGCCGGCCGCGCTCGCGGCGGTCGCCGACGGCGGCGAGATCTGGATGCTCGACTCGGCCAACTACAACACCGCCCAGGTCGACGTCACCAAGTCGGTGACGATCCTGGCCGTGCCCGGGGCGCTGGGAGGCCTGGTCGCCACGGCTGGCGGCGCAGGGATCTTCATCAACGCCGCCGGGGTCAAGGTGGGCCTGCGCAACCTCGTGATCGTGCATCTCACCAGCAGCACCTACGGCGTCAACTTCACGCAGGGTGCGGAGCTGCACGTGTCCGGGTGCGAGATTTCCGGCATGCAGGGCTCGGGAATCTTCGCCGGCCCTGCCGGCAGCAAGATCACCGTCAAGGACAGCGTGTTGCGCAACAACACCCTGTACGGCATGCAACTCGCCGGCGACTCCACGGCCGCGATCGATCGCGTCCAGCTCAGGGGCAACGGCAGCGGCATACTGGCCACCACGGCGCGCGTCACCATCGCCAATAGCGTGATCACGGGCAACTTCAACGGAGTCCACGCCTTCGCCAACGCCTCGCAGCCGCGGATTGCGATCGAGGGCTCGGTCCTGTCGGGCAACGCCTACGGCGTGTACGCCACCTCCTCCCAGGCGGGCGACCTCGCGGAGGTCCAGGTGAGCCGCAGCGTCCTGGTCAACAACGCGACCGCCGCAATCTACGCCGGCCAGGGCGCCTTGGGCACCGTGACCATCGTCGCCGGCGGCAACACGATGACCGAAAACACGATCGGGTTCACCGGCACGGCGGCGTCGACGATCTACACGCGGGGAAACAACACGCTCGCGTTCAACGGCAGCGACGTCGTCACCGTCTCGCTGACGCCGCTCGCGGCGCAGTAGCTAGAACCGCGGCAGGTCGGGGTGCGGGAGCGCCCCACCCTTCACGCGCATCGCGCCGTATTCGGCGCAGCGGTGCAGCGTCGGCACCATCTTGCCGGGGTTGAGCAGCCCCGGCGGGTCGAACGCCGCCTTGATCGCGTGGAACTGCGCGAGCTCGGCGGGCCGGAACTGGCTGCACATCTGGTTGATCTTCTCGATGCCCACGCCGTGCTCGCCGGTGATGGTGCCACCCACCTCGATGCAGAGCTCGAGCAGGTCCGCGGCGAAGGCCTCGGTGCGCTCGAGCTCCCCGGGAATGTTGGCGTCGTAGAGGATGAGCGGATGCAGGTTGCCGTCGCCCGCGTGGAACACGTTGGCGCAGCGCAGGGCGTACTTGGCCGAGAACTCCCCGGTGCGCGTGAGCACCTGTGCGAGCGCGCCGCGCGGAATGGAGCCGTCGATGCAGTAGTAGTCGGGCGAGATGCGGCCCACCGCCGGGAAGGCGGCCTTCCGCCCCGACCAGAACCGCAGCCGCTCGGCCTCGCTCGAGGAGACGCGGATGTCGGTGGCGCCGCTCGCGCGCATGACCTCGCTCATGCGGGCGACCTCGTCCGCAACCTCCTCGCGCGTGCCGTCGGACTCGGCGAGCAGGATCGCCTCGGCCTCGAGGTCGTAGCCGGCGTGCACGAACTCTTCCACCGCGCGCGTGGCGAGCTTGTCCATCATCTCGAGCCCGGCCGGCACGATGCCTGCGCCGATCACGTTCGCCACCGCTTCGCCCGCGCGCTCGATGTCGTCGAAGGAAGCCATCACGACCTGCGCGGTCTCGGGCTTGGGCAGGAGCTTGACCGTCACCGCGAGCAACACCGCGAGCAGCCCTTCGGAGCCGGTCGCGAGCGCGAGCAGGTCGTATCCGGGGGCGTCAAGGGCGCGCGAACCGAGCTCCAGCAGGTCGCCTTCGATCGTGATCGCACGCACGGCGGCAATGTTGTGCACCGTGAGGCCGTACTTGAGGCAGTGCACGCCGCCGGAGTTCTCCGCGACGTTGCCGCCGATCGAGCAGGCGATCTGGCTCGAGGGGTCGGGCGCGTAGTACAAGCCCAGCGGCGCCACGTGCTGCGAGATGCGCAGGTTGGTCACGCCTGGTTGCACACGGGCGAGGCGCGCCGCCTCGTCCACCTCGAGGATCCGATTGAAGCGCGCGAGCGAAAGCAGGACGCCATCGGCGAGCGGCAGCGCGCCGCCCGAGAGGCCGGTGCCCGAGCCGCGCGCGACTACCGGCGTGCCGGTCTCGCGCGCCGCGCCGAGCACCGCGGCCACTTGCGCCTCGTCGGCGGGCAGCGCGGCGAGCAGGGGCGTCTCGCGATAGGCCGAGAGGCCGTCGCACTCGTAGGGCTTGAGGTCCTCGGCGGCGGTCAGCACCGATTCCCGCGGCAGCGCGGGGGCGAGCCGGGCGACCATCTCGGCGCGCCGCTGCAGCCTCGCGGGCGGGATTTCACGAACCGCGCTCATGCCCCATCATAACCGCATGGATCCCACGCTCTTTTACCTGGCGGCCGTGGCGCTTGTGATCGTGGGACTGCTGGGCACGGTGCTGCCCGTGATCCCCGGCGCCCTCTTCGTGTTCGCGGGGCTGCTGCTCGCGGCATGGGTGGACCACTTCGATCGCGTGGGGCCTGTCGGCCTCACGATCATCGGAGTCCTCGGGTTGCTCTCGTGGGGTGCGGATTTCGCCGCCACGGTGCTCGGCGCCAAGCGCGTCGGTGCGAGTCCCCAAGCGCTCGTGGGCGCCACGCTGGGTGGCGCGATCGGCCTCTTCCTCGGCCTGCCCGGCATGATCCTCGGTCCGTTCGCCGGCGCCGTGGCCGGCGAGCTGATCGCGCGGCGGGAGTGGTTGCGGGCGGGCAAGGTCGGCCTGGGAACCTGGCTGGGTCTCGTCGCCGCGGCCGTCGTGAAGGTGATCCTCGCCTTCATGATGATCGCGGCGTTCCTGGCGTTCTACTTCCTCAACGCGCCGAAGGTATGACCCTCTCCCCAACCCTCTCCCAGGGGAGAGGGAGCAAACGCTGGAAATGGTTTCGCGAGAGCCAGCGAAGGACTACGACATCACCGACAGCTGCTCGTTGGCGGCCTCGAGGCGCTCGACCAGCGTGTTGAGGAAACGCTCGTCGAAGAGGCGGCGGCAGGAGAGCGAGGCGGCGCGCAGGTCCTCGGCGCGGATCTTCATCACGATGCAGTCCGAGGTGGTGGTCACCGTCGCGGAACGGTGCGGCGCGTCCTTGTGCGCCAGGTACGACATCTCGCCGAAGCAGTCCCCGGCGCTCAACACCGAGAGTTTCTTGCCGCCGCGCGTGACGACCACGTAGCCGCCCGCGAGGATGAAGAACGAGTCGCCCTTGTCGCCCTCCTTGATGAGCGCGGTGTCGGGCTTGAACTTGGCCCACTTCGAGAGCTTGAGCACCTCCCAGAGCTCGTTCTCGGGGAAGTCCTTGAAGAAGGAGAGCTTGCGAGAAAGCTGGAAGCGCTCGGTGTCGGACTGGTCGCGCCTCTCCTCGGCCTTCTGGTCGTGCTTCCAGGTCTCGGCAAGCGCCGCGGCGAACTCGTCCCAGGTGGTGAAGCGCTTCGAAGCGTCCTTGGAGATCGCCTTCATCACGATGGCGTTCAGCTCGGGCGAGAGCGACTCGCAGTGCACGACCGGCGGGTCCGGATCGGTGTTCACGATCTGGTAGATCACGCTCATCGTGTTGGCGCCGCTGAACGGCAGCCGCGCGGTGAGCAGGTAGTACATCACCACCCCGAGCGCGTAGATGTCGGTCAGGTGCGAGGCCTGCGCGGTGCCGGTGACGAGCTCGGGCGCCATGTAGGCGGGCGAGCCCACGTTGGTGATCACCGTCCGGTCGGAAATCTTGTTGATGGCGGCGCCGAAGTCCGCGATCTTGATCTCGGTGCCTTCCTTGTGAAGGATGTTGCCGGGCTTGATGTCGCGGTGGGTGAGGCCGAGGGTCTGGGCGAACGCGAGCGCGCGCACGCACTTGAAGACGATCTCGGCGACCTCGCGCGGCTCGAGCAGCGACTCGGCGGTGCAGAACTTCTCGAGGGTGCCGCCCTCGACGTACTCCATCACGATGTAGCTGTACTCGCCCTCCACCACCGCGTCGAAGATCTGCACGATATGCGGGTGATGGAGCTTGCCGGCCAGCCCCGCCTCGTTCAGGAACATGCTCTTGTAGAGCGCCCCGTCCTCGCTGCTCTTGAGCGCCTCGGGGTAGATCAGCTTGATCGCGACCTGGCGCTTGGCGAAGGGGTCGTCGCAGAGATAGACCTTGCCGGTGGCGCCCTTCCCCAGCTCGGACACGATCGGATACTTCCCGATCGTCTGGCGGGTGGTCGCCGTGCGCTTGCCGTCTTCTTTGGTCGTTGTGGCCATTCGAAGGCCTAATTGTGCTTGATCGCGACCGTCTTGAGGGTGGTGAACCCCAGGAGGCCCGCCAGCCCCTTCTCGCGCCCATGGCCGCTGCGGCCGAAACCCCCGAAGGGCAGCTCCACGCCGCCACCCGCCCCGTAATCGTTCACGAACACTTGCCCGGCCCGCAGGCGCTGTGCCAGGCGCATCTGCCGGCCGCCGTCGCGGGTCCAGATGCCGGCCACGAGCCCGTAGGGCGTGCCATTGGCGAGGGCAACCGCCTGCTCCTCCGTGTCGAAGGGCATGGCTACCAGGACCGGCCCGAAGATCTCCTCCTGGGCCAGGGGGTGATCCGGCGGGACGTCGGCGAAGAGCATCGGCGGATGGTAGAAGCCGCCTCGGGGCGCATTCGGCGCGACCGTGCCGCGGGCCACGCAGCGCAGCCCCTCGGCTTCCGCGCGCGACACATACGCGCGCACGCGCTCGAGCTGGCGCGCATTCACCAGGGGGCCGACAGGATGCTCGCGCTCGGACGGCCCGCAAGTGAGGGCGCGGAAGGCGTCGGCCAGCCGCGCCAGCACCACTTCGTAGGCAACCCGCTCGACCAGCAACCGGCTACCGGCCGAGCACGTCTGTCCGGCGTTCTGGACGATGGCGTTGAGGATCACGGGGACGGCCGCGTCGAGGTCGGCATCGGCGAAGACGACTTGCGGGGACTTGCCCCCCAGCTCCAGCGTGACCGGGCAATGGTGGAGAGCCGCCGCCTGCGCCACCTTGGTGCCGGTTACCGGACTGCCGGTAAAGGAGATGTGGTCGATGCCCGGGTGGGCCGAAAGGGCTCCGCCGGCCTCGTCGCCCAGGCCGGTCACGACGTTCAGCGCGCCGGCAGGAAATCCCGCCTCCACGGCGAGCTGGGCGATCTCCAGCAGGGCCAGGCTCGCGTCTTCCGGCGGCTTGAGCACGCAGGCGTTGCCCGCGGCGAGGGCGGCACCGACGCTCCGCCCGAAGATTTGCGAGGGATAGTTCCAGGGGACGATGTGGCCGGTAACCCCGAACGGCACGCGCTGGGCCATGACGGTGTAGCCGCGGGGGTACGGGATGACCTCGCCGGCAATCTTGTCGCAGGCTCCGGCGTAGTACTCGAAATAGCGCGCGGTATTGGCGATGTCGCGCTGCGACTGGGCATACGGCTTGCCGACGTCGCGCGACTCGATGCGCGCAAGGCGTTCACCCTCGACGGTGATCAACTGCGACAAGCGCATCAGCAGGCGCCCGCGCTCGGCCGGGTCGATGCTGCCCCACGGACCGTCGAACGCCGTCCGCGCCGCGTTTACCGCCATGTCGATGTCGGCGGCCGTCCCCCGGGCGATCTCGGCGAAGATCTCGCCGCTGCCCGGATCGACGACCGGCAGCGTCCGCCCCTCGGACGATCGCACCCACTGGTTGCCGATGAAGTGGCAACCGAGGGTTTGCGCGGTGAGCGGCAGGTCGCCAGCCTTGTTCATGGCGAGGGATTATAGGGGTCGGCGGGGCCGTCCCGCTGCCTAGCCTATTTGACGTCGCGTTTGCAGGCCGGCGATCTCGAAGGCCGCAGCCTCTTCCGCGCCGCGCTCGCGCCACGCTGCCGCTCCCGTGGCGTCGCCCTGGCGGGCGGACACGTCCGCGAGGCCGAAACAGGCGGCGGCGATCTTGCGTGACGGCCGCAGCTCGTGCGCGAGGTCGAGGGCCTCCGCGTAGGCCGCGCGTGCCTCCTCAACGTCCCCCGCGCCGAGCGACATGCGCGCCAGCTCGCAGAGGACCCAGACGATCGCGGACGGACAGCGCGCGGCACGCCCGAGCGCGATCGACTCGCGCAGCAGGAGGCGGGCGCGCGCAGGCTCGCCGCGCTGCTCGTGCGCGCATCCCGCGATGGCAAGCGCATCGATCTCGACGGATACCGCGCCCTCGATCGCGGCCAGGCGGCAGGCCTCGCCCCCCAGCCGGATCGTCATGCCGCATTCGTGCAGGCCCTTCGCCTCGAATCCCTGCTCGAGGTAGGTGGCGGCTCGCTTGCGGTGCAGGTTCGCGATGTTGGCGGTGATGCGCGCCGGGCTCGCGAACGGGTGCGGAGTATCCCGCGCCAGCCGCAGGGCGCGATCGAACTCGTAGGCCGCGGCGTCGAAATGCCCGCCGTCCCCCAGCACGACGCCAAGGGCGATGCGCGCGCGCATCTCCACTGCCATGTCGCCGTCCTTGAGCGCGATGCGCGTGCATTCGCGCAGCACCGCGTGGACGTCCTCGCCGGCACCGAGGATGAACGCCGACAACTGCAGGCTCACCTGGGCCTGGCCGAGCAGCGAGCGGTCGCCCGCGCGATGAGCGAGGTCGCGCGCGTCGATCGCCGTGGCCACGGCCGAGACCGCGTCTCCCCGGATCAGGTGCACGATCGCCGCCGCGTTCAGCGCCTCGAGCTCGCCGCGCACGATTTCCAGGCTCTGCGCCTGGCGGCGCGCCTGCAGCGCGAGGTTCAGCGCCGCGCGCGGCTCGCCCCAGCGCGCGAGCGTGACGGCACGGGCCGCGGCGCCGGCGATGGAGGCCTCGTCGGCGAGCGCCTCGGGAGGCAGGAATGGCATGTGAAACGTCGTCACGCGCTTCGAACCCGGAAGTAGACCGGCCCGTCGCGAAGACGGGCCGGAGGAGCGCGCGATTCTAGGGGGCCCCGCGGGAGGGCGCTACCGGATGATATGAATGACTGTTACCGGCTAGAAAAGCCCGCTGATGCGGCCGGAGTCGTCCACGTCGATGGCGCAGGCCGAGGGCACCTTGGGCAGCCCGGGCATGGTCATGATGTCGCCGCAGACCATCACGACGAACTCGGCGCCTGCCGCCAGCCTCACCTCCCGGATGTTGACCACGTGCCCCGAGGGCGCGCCGCGCAGCTGCGGGTCGGTCGAGAACGAATACTGGGTCTTGGCCACGCACACCGGGTAGTGCCCATAGCCCGACTCCTGCAGCTTCTTGATCTGGGCGCGCACCTTGGAATCCGCCGTGATGTCGGAGGCGCCGTAGATCTTGGTGGCGATCGCCTTCATCTTGTCCCAGAGCGTGTCCTCGTCCTTGTAGACGAACTTGAAGCTGTTGGGCTCCTCGCACAGGCGCACGACTTCCTTCGCCACCTCCACCGCGCCCTTGCCGCCCTCGGCCCAGTGGCGCGCGAGGATGACCTTGGCGCCGTGGTGGGCCATCTTGTCCTGCAGCATCTTCACTTCCGCGTCGGTGTCCTCGGTGCGGTGGTTGATCGAGACCACGCACGGCAGCCCGTAGTTGTTCCTGATGTTGTTCACGTGCCGCTCGATGTTGGTGATGCCCTTGGCGAGCGCCTCGAGGTTCTCCTTGCCGAGCTCCTTCACGTCGATGCCGCCGTGGTACTTGAGCGCGCGGATCGTGGCGACGAGCACAACCGCCGCCGGACGCAGGCCCGCCTTGCGGCACTTGATGTCGATGAACTTCTCCGCGCCCAGGTCGGCGCCGAAGCCGGCCTCGGTGACGACGTAGTCGCCGAGCTTCAGGGCCGTCTGCGTGGCGAGCACCGTATTGCAGCCGTGGGCGATGTTGGCGAAGGGGCCGCCGTGGATGATCGCGGGCGAATGCTCGAGGGTCTGCACCAGGTTGGGGGCGAGCGCGTCCTTCAGCAGCGCCGCCATCGCGCCATGGGTCTTGAGGTCGCGCGCCAGGATCGGCTTCTGGTCCTTGGTGTAGCCGCAGACGATGTTGCCCAGGCGCTCCTTGAGGTCCTTGATCGAGGTGGCGAGGCAGAAGATCGCCATCACCTCGGAGGCCACGACGATGTCGAAGCCGTCCTCGCGCGGATAGCCGTTCGCGGGCCCCCCGAGCGCCACGGTGATCTGGCGCAGCGCCCGGTCGTTCATGTCGAGCACGCGCTTCCACGTGATCCGGCGCACGTCGAACCCCAGCTCGTTGCCGTGGTTGATGTGGTTGTCGATCATCGCGGCGAGCAGGTTGTTGGCGAGCTGGATCGCGCCGAAATCGCCGGTGAAGTGCAGGTTGATGTCCTCCATCGGCACCACCTGCGCATAGCCGCCGCCGGCCGCGCCGCCCTTCATGCCGAACACGGGGCCCAGCGAGGGCTCGCGCAGGCAGATGATGGCTTTCTTGCCGATCTGGTTGAGCGCGTCTCCGAGGCCGACGGTCGTGGTGGTCTTGCCCTCGCCCGCGGGGGTGGGCGAGATCGCCGTCACCAGGATGAGCTTGCCGTCCTTCTTGCCCTTGAGCGTGTCGATGTAGTCGAGGCCGATCTTGGCCTTGTAGTGCCCATAGGGCACCTGCGCTTCCTCGGGAATGCCGAGCTTCTTCGCCACCTCGGAGATGCGCAGCATCTTCGATTTCTGGGCGATCTCGATATCGCTGGGAACAGGGGACTTCTTCGCCTCGGTGGGCGCGACCGTAGCCATCTGGGATTCTCCTTGGGAGCTTTGCGGAAAGTATAGGAAGCCGCACAATCGGCTCACCTTGACTCGCATCAAGACAAACAATGCACCCCCATGAGTCCCTGATCCGCGAGTTCTACGCCGCGTTCGCCCGGAAGGACGCCGAGGCGATGGCGCGTTGCTACCACCCGGACATCTTCTTCTCGGACACGGTGTTCCCGCGGCTGCACGGCGAGGAAGCCGGCGACATGTGGCGGATGCTCCTCTCGCGCGCGACCGACCTCGAGGTGACGCTCGATTCCGCCTCGGCCGACGAGCAGGGGGGACGGGCCCAGTGGACCGCGCGCTACACCTTCAGCAGGACCGGCCGCAAGGTGGTGAACGTGATCCGCGCGATGTTCGCCTTCCGCGACGGCAAGATCGTCCGCCACTACGACAGCTTCCCCTTCTGGCGGTGGGCCTCGCAGGCGCTGGGGCCGGTGGGCGCCCTGCTAGGGTGGTTCGCGCCGCTCAAGTGGAAGGTTCGCAAGCAGGCCGCGCGGGGCCTGGAGCAGTTCAGGGAAGGCCGCGCCCGAGGCTAGGGCTTGCCGCGATAGGTGACGACCAGCACGTCGCGCCAGGCCGGGCGCGAGGCATCGACCGGATGCACGGGTGTCACGCCATGCATCACCCGGTTGTCGTCGACCAGCGCGGCATCGCACGGGACGGCGAGCGTGAAGCTGCCCAGGCCCCTGCCGTCCGGCGCATGCATCGTGGTCGTGCCGCTGGCGATGTTCACGCGGTCCACCAGCATCACGATGACGAAATCGACGCCGTCGCGATGCACGCCCTCCGGCGTGGGCTGGCCGGCGGCATTGGACCGCGCCTCGATCCTGAACTGGTGCGCCTCGATGTGCCAGTCGGTGCCCGGCTTGAGCGAACCGAAGAGGCGTAGCCCCAGGCGCACGATCGCTCCGAAGGAGGCGCCCGCGGCAATCGCCGGCGCGATCGGCTCGAACCAGCGCTCGATGCCGCCGACCAGCCGGTTGTACTCGATGCCCTGGTAATGGGGCGCGTGCGGCTCCAGCGTGAACGCATCTTCGCCAGCGCGCGCCGAGAGAGTCGCATGGCGCCGGCGGCGGTAGCGGTGGCCCTCGGGCAGGTACGTGTCCAGCACGAGCTCGTTCCAGCTCTGCGCGAAGGCGGGCCAGTCGGCGAGTGGCGCCACGCCTTCAAGCCGCGGCCGGAAATCGGCCGCCGGCGCGAAAGCGAAGCCGTCGCGGCGCAACGTCTGGGCCAGGGCGTCCGGAAGCACGGGGTTTTGGTAGTCTCGTGGAAAGCGGCCCCAGGAGAGGCCCGCACGGAGGAGCATCGCATGAACGGCCTGATGATGGAGATGCCGCTGCTGATCAGTTCCCTGATCGAGCATGCGGACCGCCACCACGGCGACGTGGAGATCGTGTCGCGCCGGGTCGAGGGCGACATGCATCGCTACACCTACCGCGACGCGCACGCGCGCTCGAAGCAACTCGCCAACGCCCTCGGGCGACTGGGCGCCGGGAGCGGCGACCGCATCGCGAGCCTCGCCTGGAACGGCTACCGCCACTTCGAGCTCTTCTACGCGGTGGGCGGCGCCGGCATGGTGATGCACACGGTGAACCCGCGCCTCTTCCCCGAGCAGATCGCGTGGATCATCAACGACGCCGAGGACTCCTGGCTCTTCATCGATTCGACGTTCCTGCCGCTGGTCGAGAAGCTGCGGCCGCAGCTCAAGAGCCTGAAGGGCGTGGTCCTCATGACCGACCGCGCCCACTGGCCCGCGAGCACGACGATTCCGGACCTGCTCTGCTACGAGGATCTCGTCGCCGCCGAGAAGCCGGACTACCGGTGGCCCGCGCTGGACGAGAACACCGCCTGCGGGCTTTGCTACACCTCGGGCACCACCGGCAATCCCAAGGGCGCGCTCTACAGCAACCGGTCGAACGTCCTCATCGCCTGGGCGACGTTGACGCCGGACGTGATGGGCCTGTCCGGGCGCGACTGCGTGCTCGCCGTCGTTCCCATGTTCCACGCCAACGCCTGGGGCCTGCAGTACGCCGCGGCCATGTGCGGCGCGAAGGTCGTGCTCCCCGGGCCGGCACTGGACGGCAAGTCCCTGCACGACATGTTCGAGGCCGAGCAGGTCACGCTCACGGCCGGCGTGCCCACGGTGTGGATCGGGTTGCTGCAATACATGCGCCAGAGCGGCTCGCGCTTCTCCACGCTCGAGCGCGCGGTGGTGGGCGGCTCGGCCTGCCCGCCCGCGATGATGCGCGCGTTCCAGGAGGAGTTCGGCGTGCAGCTCTTCCACGCGTGGGGCATGACGGAGATGTCGCCGCTGGGTTCGTTCTGCCGGCTCAGGAACAAGCACCTTGCGCTGTCCGAGGACGAACAGCGCAAGGTGCTGCTCAAGCAGGGGCGCGTCCCCTACGGCGTCGACTGGCGCATCGTCGGCGGCGACGGGAAGGAGCTGCCGTGGGACGGCGAGGCGTTCGGCGACCTGCACGTGAAGGGCCCCTGGACCGTGCGCGGCTACTACAAGAGCGCGAAGACTCCCCTGGTGGACGGCTGGTTCCCGACCGGGGACGTGGCCACCATCGACGCGGACGGCTACATGCACATCACCGACCGCAGCAAGGACGTGATCAAGTCGGGCGGCGAGTGGATCAGCTCGATCGACCTCGAGAACGTGGCGATTTCGCACCCGGCCGTGCTCGAAGCGGCGGTGATCGGTTGCGCGCATCCCAAGTGGGACGAGCGCCCGCTGCTGGTGGCCGTCCGGAAGCCGGGCGCGGAAGTGAGCCGCGAGGAGCTGCTCGCGCACTTCCACGGCAAAGTCGCCAAGTGGTGGATCCCCGACGACGTGGTCTTCGTTCCCGAGATCCCGCACTCCGCCACGGGAAAGATCCTCAAGACCAGGCTGCGCGAGACGTTTCGCGACCACAGCCTGCCGAGCGCCGAGGCGGCAGCCGACTAGGGCGGGCGCAGGTACGCCGTCGAGGGCAGGCTATTGGGCCATCGGAGGCCGGCCCGCCCGGGCGCTGGGCGTAGGCGGCGGCGCGCCGAAGAACTCCTTCAACATGAATTCCTCCAGGCCCGCCTGGTCGGCCGGGCGCGCGGAGAGCACGACGACGCGTCCCAGCCGGTGCGACTCCCAGCGGAAGTCGCCGCTGTAATGCCCGCGGATCAACTCGATCATGCGCCGGACCATGGCGAGCTCGACGTCGCCGCCGGGGCCTGCATCCACCTCGATCACCTCGCGCCAGCGCCGGCCCTGGCCGCGAAAGCCGTTGAAGGCGAACTCGCCCGTGCGCAGGCCCTTGCGCATGATCTGGAAGATGCCGCCCACGCCCTCGCGCCCCGACAGCGAACGGGCGTTGCGCGACGCCGGGTCCTCTCCGGGGTCGGACGGGGCCCCGCGGGCCGCCGCCGCCTCAGCCGCCTGGCGCTGGGCGCGGGTGGACTCGATGGACGCCATCATGTCCACCAGCGGCTCGCGTGAGAGCGTCGGCTCGACCGGCGGAGCTTGCGGAACGACCGGCCCTGGCGTGCGCGGCGCCTGCGGAGAGGGCTTGCGCGCCAGGATTTGCGGGGCCTGTGGCGACGGTCGCGGCGCGGTGGACGGCGCAGTGACCTCGGGTGCCGGTTCGGTCCTGGGAGACGCCAGCACCACGTTGAGCGGGCGATCGATGAGGGGCCCCTCGGGCTCCAGCGGCACGTTGATCTTCGTGAACACGAAGAACGCCGCGTGCAGCAGGATCGAGACGACCGCGAAGAGGTCGATCGGCCGGATGCGGACGACGAGCTGGTACTCGGTCCTGAGCTCGCGCATCGCCGCCTACCTGGCCTTGCCGCGCAGGATCACGACGTTGCCGGCGACCGACACTGCGATCCCGACCCACGTGAGCGCGTGCCAGCGGAACGACTCGAAGGCCGCCGATATCACCAGCGCCACGATCGGCGTCATCACGCCGATGTAGCCCGAACGCGCGGCGCCGATGCGCTTGAGCAGCGTGAGGTACGAGGCGAACGCGAGGATGGAGCCGAACACCGCGAGGTAGGCGAGCGAGGCCACGTAGCGAGCCGTGGGCTCGAAGTCGAGCGGCTTGCCGCCCGCGAGCGCCCAGGCGAGCGCGAACAGGGCTCCGTAGAGCATGCCCCACGCCAGCGACTGCCACAGCGGCAGGTCGTGCTGGTGGTTGCGGTGCGCGACGAGGCTGCCGAACGCGGAGAGCAGCACGGCGAGCGCCGTGTAGGTCGCGCCGACCGCGAAGTTGCCCGGCCCCTGCGCGGACCCGATCTCCGGCGAGAAGACGAGCGCGATCCCGACGATGCCGAGCACCGAGCCCAGGGCCACGCGCCGGGTCATCGGCGTGCCGAAGAAGGCGCGCATGCCCAGCATGCCGAGCAGCGGGCTCGCCGAATAACCCACCGCGACCAGGCCCGAGACCACGTGCTGCTCGGCGTAATAGACGAACACGTAGCTCACCCCGAACATGAGGATGCCCATGAGGGCGATCCACGCATGCTGGCGCCACGAATAGCGCAGCGGGAGCCGGCGCCACGCGCAGTAGGCGAAGACCAGCACCGAGGCGAGCAGGAAGCGATAGAAGACGCTCACGTCCGGCGCAACCCGGCCGAGCTGGAACGTGATGGCGAGCCAGGTGGTGCCCCAGATCAGGACGCAGGCGGCGAAAAGATGGAGATTGCTCAACGAACCGCTATTCTGCCAACCCTACCTGGTCGAGGATGAAGCTGTAGGTGAAGGCGAGCTCCTTCAGGGCATCGTACCGCCCCGAGGCCCCGCCGTGGCCCGCCTCCATGATGGTCTTCAGGATGACCGGGCGGGCGTCGGATTTGAGCCGCCGGAGCTTCGCCACGTACTTGGCCGGCTCCCAGTACATCACCTGGCTGTCGTGGAGCGAGGTCTCCACGAGCATCGCCGGGTACTCGCCCGCGCGCAGGTTGTCATAGGGCGAGTAGGAGCGCATGTAGCGGTAGTACTTCTCGACGTTCGGATTGCCCCACTCGAGGTACTCGACCAGCGTGAGCGGCAGCGACTTGTCGAGCATCGTGCTCACCACGTCCACGAACGGCACCTGCGCGACCACCGCGCGGAACAGGTCCGGGCGCAGGTTCACCGCCCCGCCCACCAGCAGGCCCCCGGCGCTGCCGCCCTGGATCACCAGCCGGTCGGGCGCCGTGTAGCGGCGGCGCACGAGCGATTCGGCCACGGCGACGAAGTCGGTGAACGTGTTCTTCTTCCTGAGCAGCTTGCCGGCGTCGTACCAGGTGCGCCCGCGATCGCCGCCGCCGCGCACATGGGCGATGGCGTAGATCACGCCGCGGTCGAGCAGCGACAGGCGCGCGGACGAGAAGTACGGATCCATCGGGAAGCCGTAGGAGCCGTAGCCATAGAGCAGCAGCGGCTGCGGCCCATCGCCACGCAGCGACTTGCGGTAGACGAGCGAGATCGGCACGCGCGTGCCGTCCCGGGCGACGGCGGTGAGGGCCTTCGACTCGTAGTCGGCCGGATCGAACGGACCCAGCACCGGGCGGCGCTTGAGCAGCGTGCTCCTGCGCGCCGCGACGTCGTAGTCGTACCACGAGGGCGGGGTCACCAGGCTCTCGTAGACGTAGCGGAACGTGCCCGTGTCGTACTCTTCGTTGACGCTCGAGTGCGCGGAGTACACCGCCTCCCCGAACGCGATGTAGTGCGCCTTGCCGCTCGCGAAGTCGGTCACGCGCAGGCGGATCAGCCCCTTGTCGCGCTCGACCAGCACCCAGAAGCCCTTGAAGACGTCGACCTCCTCGAGCATCACCAGGGGCCGGTGCGCCACGAGCTGGCGCCAGTTGGACGCGCGCGGATCGGCCAACGGCGCCGTCACCAGGCGGAAGTTCGGCCCCTTGTCGTTGGTGCGGATGAAGAAGCGATCGTCGTGGTGCTCGACGTAGTACTCGATGCCCGCGCGCCGGGGCGCGACCACGCGGAAATCCCCACGCGGAGTGCTCGAGTCGAGCACCCGCGCCTCCGACGTGTCCTTGGAGTGCGAGACCAGCACGACGAAAGCCTCGCTGCGCGTGTCGCACACGCCGATGTCGAAGGCCGCGTCGCGCTCCTCGAACACGAGGGTCGAACCCCGGCCCAGCTCGAGACGGTGCAGGCGGTAGCTGCGCTTGTTCGTCTCGTGCTCCTCGACGCAGAAGAGCGTGCGGCTGTCCGCGGCCCACGCGAGCGAGGTCACGCGCTCGGCGGTGTCGGGCAGCATGCGATTGGCGGCGAGGTCGCGCACATGCAGGCGGTACTGGCGGAACCCGACGAAGTCCACCGTGTAGGCGAGCAAGGTTCCGTCCGGGCTCACGTCCATCGCGCCCAGCGAGGTGAACTTGTGTCCCTCGGCCAGCTCGTTCACGTCGAGCAGCACCTCCTCGGGCGCCTGCATCGAGCCCTTGCGGCGGCAGTAGATCGGGTACTGGCGGCCCTCGACCTCGCGGCTGTAGTACCAGTAGCCGTGGCGCCGGTACGGCACGCTCTCGTCGGTTTCCTGGATGCGCGCCAGCATCTCCTTGTAGAGACTCTCGCGGAAGCCTTCGAGCGGTTTCATCACCCCGCGTGCGTACGCGTTCTCGGCCTCGAGATAGGCGATCACCTCGGGGTCGGACTTGTTACGCAGCCAGAAGTAGTCGTCCACGCGCCGGTCGCCGAACTTGGTCATCACCTTCGGCTTGCGCGCGGCGCGCGGAGGCTCGAGGGGGCTGGAAGCCTGGGCGGACAGGGGGTCGCGGAGGAGCATGGCGGGGCGGAGGGCCGTGCCGGCGGAAGCGGCGACGGAGTGAGGATTATAAGGGTGGACGTCAACGGCGCCCGCGGAGTTCCGTTCTAGGAACTGTGCAACCGCGCACGCTTCCCCCAGGAGAAATGAACAAATGAAAACCGTCGTTCTTGCGGCCCTCGCCACCGCCCTCACCCTGCCCGTCCTCGCCCAGAACGCCACGCCCACCGTTGAGCAACGCACGCCCACCGTGGGTACCCCCGCATCGTCCAAGCCGGCCGACAAGGCAACCACGCCGCGCGAGAACGCGCGGCTCGCCAAGGCCCAGAACAAGGACCTGCGCTGCGCCACGAAGGAGAAGCAACCGCGCCAGAAGAAGGCGACCGCCACTTGATTGGCTAGCGCGGGATCGCCTCGCCAAGCTCCCGCGGGAATGGCCCGCGGGGGACTGGTTCGCCGGGGTAAAATCGAAGCCACTACCCGAGGCTTCGATGTTCGCGCTCGCTTCCAAGGATTCCGCTTCACCCGCCGAGCTCCTCGAGGGACTCCTCGAGCAAGCGCGCGCACTGCTGCAGGGCGAGCGCGACGCCGTCGCGAACTCCGCCAATCTCTCCTCGCTCATCTTCCACACGCTTCCCGGGCTCAACTGGGCTGGTTTCTACTGGATGAAAGGCGGCGAGCTGGTGCTGGGACCCTTCCAGGGCAAGCCCGCCTGCGTGCGCATCGCGCTCGGCAAGGGGGTCTGCGGTACCGCCGCGCGCGAGCGGCGCACGATCGTGGTGCCCGATGTGGACAGGTTCCCCGGCCACATCGCGTGCGACTCGGCCTCGCGCAGCGAGGTGGTGGTTCCCGTGGTCCGCGAGGGCCAGGTGCTGGGCGTGCTCGACATCGACAGCCCGGAGCTCGCGCGATTCGACGAGGCGCACGCGCGTGCGCTGGAACAGCTTGTCGCGGATTTCGTCGCCGCGACCGACCTCGGGAGCTGACATGTCCTACATCGACGACTCCCTCATCGAAGGCGAGAGCATCCTGCACCGCGCGCGCGTGTCGTGGTGGTCGCAGTTCTGGCTGGTGCTCCTGGGCGTGTTGCTGCTGGTCGTCGTCGTGGGCCTCTTCTTCCTCATCGCGGCCTGGATCAAGGTGCGCTCGACCGAGATCGCGATCACCAACCGGCGCGTGATCGCCAAGTTCGGCTTCGTGAAGCGCGACACGGTCGAGATCAACCTCGACAAGGTCGAGGCGCTCAAGGTCGAGCAGGGCTTCATGGGCCGCATGCTCAACTACGGCACCGTCTTCATCTCGGGCGCGGGCACGTCGGTGGCGCCCATCAAGGACATCGCCGATCCGCTCGTCTTCCGGCGCAAGTTCATGGAAGCGACCAACAGGCCGCTCACGCGCCAATGAGGGTGCGGTGACCCTCCGGTCCCTGCTCGTCGACTTCAACTCGTACTTCGCCTCGGTCGAGCAACAGGCCGAGCCCCGGCTCCGGGGCAAGCCCATCGGCGTGGTGCCGATGCTCGCCGACACCACCGTCTGCATCGCGGCGAGCGTCGAGGCCAAGACCTTCGGCGTGAAGACCGGGACCAAGGTCGCGGACGCGCGCAAGCTCTGCCCCGGGATCGAGTTCGTGGTCGCGCGCCACGAGCTCTACATCGACTACCACCACCGCGCGGTCGCGGTGGTCGACTCGTTCGTGCCGGTGCGCGCCGTGCTCTCGATCGACGAGATGGACTGCGAGCTCACGGGCCGGTGGCGCGAGCCCGCCCGCGCGCTCGAGATCGCGCAGAACGTGAAGGCGGGACTGCGGTCGCAGATCGGCGATTGCCTGCGGACCTCGGTCGGGATCGGTCCCAACACCTTCATCGCCAAGACCGCGTCCGACATGGTGAAGCCCGACGGCCTGGTGATCATCGACGAGGGCGAGCTGCCCGAGCGCCTCTTCGCCCTGCCGGTGCGCGCGCTCTCCGGCGTGGGCGCGCAGATGGAGAAACGCCTGCTCGCCCACGGCATCCGCACGGTGAAGGACCTGGCAGCGCGCTCGAAGGAGGAGCTGCGCACGGTCTGGGGCGGCGTGGGCGGCGAGATCATGTGGTCGCGCATCCGCGGCGAGGAGCAGCACGAGCGCGAGGGCGACACGCATTCGATCTCGCACTCGAGCGTGCTCGGCCCCGACAACCGCAATCCCGACCACGCCTACGCGGTGCTGAACCGCCTCACCCAGAAGGCGGCGATGCGGCTGCGCAAGGGCGCCTACTACGCGGCACGCATCTCGCTCGACGTGAAGTACCTCGACGGCGGCCATTGGGGAACCGAGATGCGCCTGGTCGACACCCAGGACACCAAGACCTTCCTGCACGCACTCGACAAGCTCTGGTCGAAGCGCCCGAAGACCCGCCGCACCATCCTGCGGGTCGGGGTGGCGCTGTCGGATTTCGTCGACGAGGCGCACCACACCGGTTCCCTCTTCGCCTCCGAGGACCGCAGCAAGAGCCTCTACTCCACCGTCGACAGGCTGAACGCGCGCTTCGGCAAGCAGGCGGTGTACTTCGCCAGCGGCCACAAGGCGCGCGACCGCGGCGGGATGCACATCGCGTTCAACCACATCCCCGATCCGAAGACGGACAAATGAGGTTCGGGGCGTTCCTGCTCTGCGCACTGTGCGTGTGGTCCGCCGCTGCGGCGCCGCCGCGATATGACATCGTGATACGCGGCGGCACGGTGTACGACGGAACGGGCTCTCCGGGACGCAGGGCCGACGTCGCGATCAAGGCCGACCGCATCGCCGCCGTGGGATCGATCGACGCCGCCAGCGCCGCGCGCGTGATCGACGCGACCGGGCTCGCGGTCGCGCCCGGCTTCATCAACATGCTGTCGTGGTCGAACGAGTCGCTGCTGGTGGACGGCCGCTCGCAGGGCGAGATCCGGCAAGGGGTCACGCTCGAGGTGATGGGCGAGGGAAGCTCCATGGGCCCGCTGAACGCGGCCATGAAGGAGCGGCTGCTCAAGGGCCAGTCCGATCTTCGCTACGAGGTCCCGTGGACCACCCTCGCCGGGTACCTGCGGCACCTCGAGAAGCGCGGCGTGTCCCCCAACGTGGCCTCGTTCATCGGCGCGGCCACCGTCCGCACGCACGTGCTCGGGCTGGAAGACGTGCAGCCCACGCCCGCCCAGATGGAGCAGATGCGCGCCCTCGTGCGCATGGAGATGGAGGCCGGCGCCCTCGGCATCGGCTCGGCGCTCATCTACACACCGGGCTCGTATGCGACCACGGAGGAGCTGATCGAGCTCTGCAAGGTCGCGGCGCAATACCGCGGCAAGTACATCTCGCACATCCGCAGCGAGGGCCCGAACCTGGTCGAGTCCATCGACGAGCTGGTGCGGATCGCGCGCGCGGCGCGCATCCCGGCCGAGATCCACCACTTCAAGTCGGCCGGGCGCTCGGAAGGCCGCATGGAGCGCGCCATCGCGCGCATCGAGCAGGCGCGCGCCGAGGGGCTCGCCATCACCGCCAACATGTACCTCTACGCCGCGAGCTCGACGGGGTTGTCGGCCCGCATCCCGCGCTGGGCCCACGCGGGCGGGGCCGACGCGCTCTACCGCCGCCTGGACGATCGGGCCACGCGCGCGCGCATCGTGGCCGAGATGCGCCGCGACGACCCGATGCCCCGGACACTGCTGCTGCGCTTCCGCAGCGACCGCCTGCGCCCGCTCGTGGGCCGCACGCTCGCCGAGGTCGCGCGCGAACGCGGCGTGGACGAAGTGCAGGCCGCGGTGGACCTCATTCGCGAGGACCGCACGCGCGTCACCGTCGCGTACTTCATCATGCAGGAAGCGGACATCGCCAAGGCGCTCGCCCGCCCCTGGGTCTCGCTCGGCTCCGACGGCGCCTCGATGGCGACCGATCCGCCCTTCACCGCGAGCTCGACGCATCCGCGCGCCTACGGCAACTTCGCGCGCCTGCTCGGCAAGTACGTGCGCGAGGAGAAGCTGATGCCGCTCGCGGAGGCGGTGCGGCGGCTCTCGGGCCTGCCCGCGACCAACCTCGGCCTCGAGGACCGCGGCTTCGTGAAGCCCGGCATGTACGCCGACATCGCGGTGTTCGATCCGGCGACGATCGCCGACACCGCGACCTTCGACAAGCCACACAGCTACGCCGTGGGCATGCGGCACGTGCTCGTGAACGGCGTGCAGGTCCTGGCCGACGGCGAGCACACGGGGGCGAAGCCCGGCCGCGCCGTCTGGGGGCCGGGACGCGCGCAGTTCACCGAGCGCCCGTGACCCGCACACTGAAGCAAGTACCATGACGGCCATGAAAGACAAGGTCGTCGTCATCACCGGCGCGTCGAAGGGCATCGGCGCCGAGCTCGCGCGACAACTCGCCGCGAAGGGCGCAAAGCTGGCGCTCGCCGCCCGCGACCTGGAGGAACTCGAGAAAGTTGCCGCGCAGTGCCGCGAAGCGGGCGGCCACGCCATCGTCGTGCGCGCCGACGTGACCGCCGAGCGTGACTGCGCCGCGATCATGTCCGGCGCCTCGCTCGCCTACGGCCGCATCGACGTGCTGGTGAACAACGCCGGCGCTACCATGTGGGCACGCTTCGAGGAGATCGAGGACATCTCGATCCTCGAGGGGATCATGAAGGTGAATTACATGGGCGCGGTCTACTGCACCAAGCAGGCGCTGCCCTACCTGCGCCAGTCGCGCGGGCTGCTGGTGGGGGTCGCAAGCCTCACGGCGCTGACAGGCGTGCCGACGCGGTCGGGCTACGCTGCAGCCAAGCACGCGATGCGCGGCTTCTTCGATTCGCTGCGCATCGAGCTCATGGGCTCGGGCGTGGACGTGACGATGGTCTACCCGGGCTTCGTCGACACCGGCGTGCGCGAGAACGCGACCGGCCCCGACGGCAAGCCCATCGGCCACGTCCCGGTGCGCCTCGACATGATGAGCGTCGAGGAGTGCGCGCGCATCACCGTCGCGGCCATCGAGGCACGCAGGCGCGAAGTGGTGATGACGGCTCGCGGTAAAATGGGGGTCTGGCTCAAGCTCGTGGCACCCGGCATCGTGGACCGGATGGCGAAGCGAGTCATCGAAAAGGGCAGCTGAACCGCCATGGACCTGGGCGTCTGGATCACTTACCTCGTCGCGACGATCGTCCTGTCGCTCTCGCCCGGCCCCGGCGCGTTCTCCTCCATCTCGTCAGGCCTGCACCACGGCTTCCGGCTGGGCGTCTGGAACGGCGTCGGGATGCAACTCGCCAACCTCACCCTCATGGCGATCGTGGCGTTGGGCCTGGGCGCGATCCTGCTCGCCTCCGAGACGCTCTTCTCCATCGTCAAGTGGGTGGGCGTGGCCTACCTCATCTACCTGGGCGTCGTCACCTGGCGCGCGCCCGCACACGGCTTCGAGGAAGACCGCGACGACGAGGAGACCACCGCGCGCGGCATCTTCATGCGCGGCTTCTGGGTGAACCTCACCAACCCCAAGGGCATCATCTTCTGCGCCGCGGTCCTGCCGCAGTTCGTAGATCCGGCGCGCGCGCAAGTCCCGCAATACGCGATCCTCGCGCTCACCACGTTCGTGGTCGACATCGTCATCATGAGCGGCTACACGGCCGCGGCGGCGAAGGTGCTCGGCGCGATGCGCGACCCGGCCAGGCTGCGCTGGGTGAATCGCGGCCTGGGCGGCGCGTTCGTGGCGGCCGGCGTGGCGCTGGCGACTTTCAGGCGGGCGGCCCCTGCGGCCGCCTGATTCCATTCAACCAGGAGAATTTCCAGATGACGATCAAGGTCGGAGACAAGCTTCCCGAAGGCACGCTGCAGGAATTCATCGAGGTCGAGGGCAACGGCTGCACCGTGGGCCCGAACACGTTCAAGGTGGAGGACCTGGTGAAGGGCAAGAAGATCGCGATCTTCGCCCTGCCCGGCGCCTTTACCCCGACCTGCTCCGCCAAGCACGTGCCGAGCTACATCCAGAACTTCGACGCGCTCAAGGGCAAGGGCGTGGACGAGATCTGGTGCCTGTCGGTGAACGACGCCTTCGTGATGGGCGCCTGGTCGCGCGACCAGAAGGCCGGCGGCAAGATCCGCTTCATGGCCGACGGCAGCGCCGAGTACTCGAAGAAGCTCGGCCTCACGCTCGACCTCACCGCGCGCGGCATGGGCATCCGTGCCAACCGCTACTCGATGCTGGTCGACAACGGCGTGGTGAAGACCCTGAACGTCGAGGCCCCGGGGAAGTTCGAGGTCTCCGACGGCGCGACGATGGCGAAGCAGGCCTAGCCTAGTAGAGGTAGATCCCGATGGCGATCGCGGCGGCGATCGCCATCAGCCCCGCGCGCACGAGGCGCGAGCCATCGAGCCCGTGGCGCCAGCCACCGATCTGCGAAGCCGGAGCCAGCAACGCGCGGTCACTGCCGCGCGGGTTGGCGAGGCGGTCGAGCGCGCCGTCGGAATCGAAGCGCCGCCAAGGCAGCAAACCCAGCGAGGGCCCGGCAGCCGCGCTCGCCATCGTGGCCGCGAGCGCCTGCGTGGCGGCCACGGGATCGATGGCCGGAAGCGGCGCGATCGGATGCGGTGACGATTCCCGGGGCAGGTCCGCCGCATGCTTGCGCAGGTCCTCCGCGAGCGCCGCGGCATCCTGGTAGCGCGCCTCGAGATCCTTCTCCAACGCGCGCGTGGCAATGAGGTCGAGCACCTCCGGGACGGCCGGGTTGAGGCGGCTGGGCGGGGCGGGGCGCGCGTTGCAGACCTGGTACATGAGCTGCGTGATGTCGCCGCCCGTGAACGGCGCGGCTCCCGCCAGCATCTCGTAGAGCACGACGCCGAGCGAAAACACGTCCGATCGGTGGTCCGCGGGCTGGCCCATGATCTGCTCGGGGGACATGTACTTCGGGGAGCCCAGCATCACGCCGGTCTGGGTCTTCACGTCGGAAGTACGGACCCGCGCGATGCCGAAGTCCATGATCTTCACGCGGCCCCCGTCGAGCACCATGATGTTGCTCGGCTTGATATCGCGGTGCACGACGCCTCGCTCGTGGGCGAACGCCAGGCCCTCGGCCACCTGGGCGGCGATGTCCACCGCGAGCGCCAGCGGCAGGCGCGACTCGGCGAGCAGCTCGCGCAGCTCGCGCCCGTCGATCAGCTCCATGGCCATGTAGGCCATGTCGCCCTGGTCGCCGTAATCGTAGACGCTCACGATCGCGGGGTGGTTCAGGGCGCCCATCGCTCGCGCCTCCTGCCGGAAGCGCGCGAGATAACCCTCGTGATCCTCGGCGGCGAAAGTCATGAGCACTGTCTTTATCGCCACTGCGCGGCCGAGGGACTCGTCCTCGCCGCGGTACACCACGCCCATCGCGCCGCGTCCCAGCTCCCCCAGGATGCGGTAGCGGCCCAGCCGGTCCGGGGATTCGCCCGCGCTCACTTGAAGATGTCCCTGCCCTGCTCGTACCAGCGGCGCCAGGCCGGTTTCTGCTGCGGTGGCGGCGCGCTCGCGGGGAACGCATGGCGGATCATGAGCTCCTCGCCGGGGGCTGCGTCGATCTGCAGGGAAACGGGGCGCAGCTTGCCGTGGCGCAGCTCGATCGTGTGCTTGCCCGGAGCGACCTGCAGGCTTGCGAGCGGCGGCGAGGTGCCCTTTGCCACGCCATCGACGAACACCTCGCCGCGCGGCTTGATCTCGAGGCGCACCGTTGCGAGCGCCGGGGCGCCCGGGGCCGGCGGCGCGGCTTTCGCCGGCGCAGGAGCCGCCTTCGCGACGGCTGGCGCCGCAGCGCGGTCCGGCGAGGCCGCATCGTCGTGCAAGGCGCGCCCGGCGATGCCCACCGAGACGATCGCCGCAAACCACGCCGCGGTCGTCACGACCCCGCGTTTGCGCTGCCGGTCCGCAGAATCCCGGTCGGCGAAGAACACCTCATAGGAGCGGTCGCGCGCATCCGTATGCGTGCCCGCGGGCGCAAGCAGGCGCGCGCCCCCGGGGGATACGCGTTTCAGCGCCTCGCGAAAATCGCGCGTGGCCGCGATCCGCCCTTGCGGCGAAAAGGCCGCGACGGCGTGCGCCACGGCGATCGCATCGCCCAGTACGATCGGCGTGGTGTTCGCGCCGGCCACCCGCACAGGTCCGTGGGTGAGACCCACCGTCACCGGCACCGCCGCGCCGGACGACGAGCGCTGCGCGAGCTCGAGCGCAGCGACAGGGTTGCCGAGGATCACGACCGCGGCTCCGTCCGGGGCCTCGAGCACCACGCGCGAGCGGGCATCGACACCGGCGAGCGCCGCCGCGACGACGCCCTCGAGCCGATCCTTCAGCCGGACCTGCTCGGTGACGGGCTGCTGCGAGTACTCGGAAATCCTGAGGAAGACGACGCTTGCGTGCGCGGCGGTCGGTCTCGGGGAGGTCATGGCGTTACTGGCTGATGACCCAGAGCCAGAAGAAGATGAGCCCGAGGACCACCAGCCCCGCGACCTTCCACCACGAGACCGGGCTGTCGCCGCTGGTCTCGCCGGTCTGCGCGTTCACGACGAAGCGGTAGACCTTGTCGCGGTAGCGGTACGCCGAGACCCACGCCGGCAGCAGCACGTGCTTGAAGGTGAAGCGGCCGTAGCGCGTCGTCAACGTCTCGATGCGCTGGTCGTCGCCGCCGATGTCGCGCAGCACGAGCTGGCGGATCTTCCGGTCGATCCTCTCGCGTGCCATCGGGTAGGACTCCGCCAGCCCGACCTGGTACGCCTCCGCATGAAAGCCGCTCACGAATTCCGGCTTGTACGGCACCAGGGCCTTCGTATCCCATGAGTCGAGCGCCCCGGTGATCGAGGCGGGGAGCGAGCGCGACGCCAGGATCATGACGTCGTCGTGGAAGTGCCCGACCTGGCCCGAGACCGACGTCCAGCTCGTCGACTTGTCCTTCTTCGTGCCCCGCTGCCCGGTGTAGTCGGTCGCGGTCTGGCAGTCGTACGTCCAGAAGGGCAGGTACACGCCGTGCAGTGACGCGTCATTGCGTGCATAGCGCTTGAGGTCCATGGGCGCGAGCCACTGCCAGCGCAGCCAGCGCTGGAACGCGGCCTGCGCGGCGCCCGCGTCGACCTGGAACGGCACGAGCGAGCGCGGCTTCACGCTCCGGCCCGCGTACGACTTCGACACCAGCGCGGTGCTGCAGAACGAGCACCGGGTGGCGAAGTGCACGCCGTCCAGCAGCTCCTCGGCGCCGCACTTGGCGCAGCGGACGCGCTCTTCCTCGACGTGCTCCACCGTGCCCTGGAGGGACTTCAGGAACGACTCGAGATCGAGCTCCTCGACGCGCGCGTCGTCCTCGGCGATGGCGTTCTCGGCGGCGCAGAACTCGCAGCGCAGCGTGCGCGTGCCGGGGGCGAACGACAGCTTCGCCCCGCACGAGACGCAAGGGAATGTGCGGACGAAGGCCGGGGCGGTGCCCTGGCCTTGATCCGCTGCCGACGCGGTCAACCCGGAATGGGCGGCGGCGAGCTCGCGAACAGCCCTGCCAGCTCGGGGACCTCGCCTGCCTTCACCCAGCCCGCCATGCCCGCCTTCCAGACAAGCGAGTTGCGCGTGAGCTGCCCCGAGGACGCCTGCTGGTTGAGCGCGCCCAGGTCAAAGGGGCCGGTCTGGCTCTGGCCCACGGCGACGTGATAGGAGGAGCCGCCCGGGATCGGCGGCGGCATGCCGCCCCCACCCCCGCCGCCCCCCATCCCCATGGCGCCGCCCATGGTGTTGATCATCTGCGCGCCCATGGCCACGCCCGCGCCCAGCCCGACGGCAGCTCCCGCCGCCCCTCCGGGGTTGTTGGCCGCGTCACGGATGGCCGAGGCGGTCTCGTACTGCGTATAGGCCTGGAGGTTGCCCACCGCGGCGATCGCACCGCGCTTGTCGATCGCCTTCTCGACTTCCTCGGGCAGCCCGATGTCCTGCACCTGGATCTCGACCAGCTCGAGCCCGAAGCCGTCGAAGTCGGGCGTGAGGCGCTCCTTCAGCCGGTTGCCCAGCTCGATCACCTTGCCCTCGAGGTCGAGGACCGGGATGCCGAGCTCGGGCATGACTTCCTTGATGCGCGCGCCGACTTTGCCGCGCAGGTTCTCCTGGATCTCCTGCGTGGTGAAGCGGTCGTCGGTGCCCACCAGGTCGCGGATGATGATCGCGGGATCCTTGGCGCGGATCGAATACAGGCCGAACGCCGTCACGCGCACCATGCCGAATTCCTTGTCGCGCATGGTGGCGGGACCCGGGGTGCCCCACTTGAGGTCGGTGAACTTGCGCGTCGAGATGAAGTACACCTCGGCCTTGAACGGGCTGTTGAAGCCGTACTTCCATCCCCGCAGCGTGGTGAGGATGGGCATGTTCTGCGTGGTGAGCTCGTACGTGCCGGGCTTGTACACGTCGGCGAGCTTGCCCTCGTTCACGAAGGCGGCCATCTGGCCCTCGCGCACGACCAGCTTCGCGCCGTACTTGATCTCGTTCTGGTAGCGCTCGAAGCGGTAGGCGAGCGTGTCGTTGGTGTTGTCGAGCCACTCGATGATGTCGAGTAGTTCGGCCTTCAGCTTGTCCCAGAGAGCCATCGCGGTTCCCTTTCAGCGGTTCGGGGGGGACCGATACTATAGCCGGATGAAGGCAACCGTGAAGTCCCTGCACGTCTACCCCGTCAAGGGCCTCAAGGGAATCGACCTCGCCGAGGCGCGCGCCACCGAGCGCGGCCTCGAGCACGACCGGCGCTGGATGGTCGTCGATCCCGCGGGCGAATTCTTCACCCAGCGCTCGCATCCGAAGCTGGCCACTGTCTGGACGGACCTGCTCCCCGGCGCGCTCGAGCTATCCGCGCCGGAGGTGGGTGCCGTGCAGGTGCCGCTCGTTCCGCCGCCCGCACCGTCGATGCGCGTGCGTGTCTGGAGCCACGTCGTGGACGCGATTCCCGCTTCGCGCGAGGCCGACTGGTTCCTCTCGGAATACCTCGGCGAGCCTTGCAGGCTGGTCTACATGCCGGATTCGACCCGCCGTGCGTCCAACCCGCAGTACGCCGGCGATGGCGAGCGCCTGGTGGGCTTCGCCGACGGCTATGCCTACCTGGCCGCCAACACCGCTTCGCTCGACGACCTCAATGCGCGCCTTGCCGCCAAGGGGCATGCCGCCCTGCCGATGAACCGCTTCCGCCCCAACATCGTGGTTTCCGGCGCGCACGCCTACGCCGAGGACCAATGGGGCGAGCTGCAGGTAGGGGAGGCGCTGCTGCGGGCGGCCAAGCCGTGCGGACGATGCGAGGTCACCACCACCGACCAGGCCACGGGCGAGGTGCGCGGGCCCGAGCCGCTCGCGACCCTCGCGACCTACCGCGAGAGCCGCGAATTCGGCGTGATGTTCGGACTGAACCTCGTCGCCGTTCGCCCGGGGATGATCCGGGTCGGCGACGCCGTTCGCGACTAAGGGAGCACGCCGGGGCCCGGATACACTGTGTGAAATACCAGGGGAGGCCCGGTGGATCGAGCACCGCAACAACTGGCCGCGCTGCAGGCCAATCTAGCCCGCGTCATCCTCGGCCAGCCGACGCCGCTGCGCTGGCTGCTGGCCGCGTTCGCCTCCGGGGGGCACGTCCTCCTCGAGGACATGCCCGGCACCGGCAAGACGACGCTCGCCAACGCACTCGCGCGCTCGGTCACCGCGAGCTTCAAGCGCGTCCAGTTCACCGCCGACCTGCTGCCCTCGGACATCATCGGCGTGTCCACTTTCGACCCGCGCGACCAGGCCTTCCACTTCCACGAGGGGCCGGTGTTCTGCAACATCCTGCTCGCCGACGAGATCAACCGCGCGAGCCCGCGCACGCAATCGGCGTTGCTGGAGGCGATGGCCGAGGGGCAGGTCACCGCCGAGGGCGTGCGCCGCGTGCTCCCCGATCCGTTCTTCGTCGTGGCGACGCAGAACCCGATCGAGAGCGCGGGCACCTATCCGCTGCCCGAGGCGCAGCTCGACCGCTTCGCGCTGCGGTTCGGGCTGGGCTACGTGAGCGTGGAGGAGGAGGTCGAGATGCTGGCGGCCCAGGGCAAGACGCATCCGCTGCAATCGCTGGGCCCGGTTTGCGGGCTCGAGGACGTGCAGGGGCTGCGACGCGCGGTCGCCGAGGTGCGCATCTCACCCGAGATCCGCCGCTACGTGGTCGACATCGTCTCGGCCACGCGCGCGCCCGGTGCGATCCGGATCGGCGCCTCCCCGCGCGCGTCGCTTTCGATCCAGAAGCTCGCGCAAGCCTTGGCGCTCATCGACGGCGAGGCGTTCGTGAGGCCCGAGCACGTGCGCGAGATCGTGGTGCCGGCGCTCGCCCATCGCGTGACGCTGGACGCGCACGCGCGCTTCGGCGGCGCCTCCGCCGCCGAGGTGGTCGGCGCGACGCTGGCCAAGGTCGCCATACCGGCCTGAGGCAGGCGCGCCGTGGGAGAAAAGCTCTCGGCCTGGATCGCGCGCATCGGCGCGCCGGCCTTCCGGCGGATCTACCGCTTCGACCGCGCGCTCCGCCGTCGCCTCACGCCGGCAGGTTGGCTGCTGGCGGGCCTTTTCGTGCTCACGATGATCTTCGGCTTCAACACGCGCGAGGCGGCGATCTACCAGCTCTTCGGCCTCACGGTGGCGCTCTTCGCGGTGGCGATGGTCGCCGCGTTTCGCCTGCCGCTCGCGCCGCGCGTGCGCCGCAAGCTGCCGGAGATCGCCACCGCCGGCGTCGCCTTCGACTACACGGTGAAGATCCTGAGCGGCGCTTCGAGAGCCTACGACGGGCTCGTGGTCGAGGACCTCCTCGCCCTGCCGCCCGCCGATCCGGCCGCCTTCGCGCGCTACAAGGTGAGCGCGGACCGAACGCGCAACGTTTTCGACCGGCTCGTCGGCTACCCGCGCTGGGTCGCGTTCATGCGCGAACGCATCGGCGCCACGATCGAGGCCGTGGACCTCGGGGTGCTCGCACCGGGTGGCGAGCGCGAGGTGCTCATGCGCTGCACGCCCATCCGCCGCGGCGTGCTCGAGTTCCAGGCCGTGCGCGTCACGCGACCCGAGCCGCTGGGCCTGCTCAAGTCGCAGGCCATGCACGAACTGCCCGGCACCTTGCTGGTCATGCCGCGCACCCATCCGGTCGCGCCGCTCGACCTGCCCGGATCGCGCCGACTGCAGCCCGGCGGAGTCGCGTTCGCCGGGCGCGTGGGCGAGGCCGAGGAGTTCGTGAGCCTGCGCGACTACCGCTCCGGCGACACGCCGCGCCGCATCCACTGGAAGGCGTGGGCGCGCACCGGCCGGCTCGTCGTGAAGGAGTACCAGGACGAGTTCTTCGTGCGCCACGCGCTCATCCTCGACACGTTCGGCGACGGTGACTCGGAGCGCTTCGAGGCGGCGGTGTCGATCGCTGCTTCGCACGTGATGCAGCCGCGCTCCAACGACGCCCTGCTCGACCTCATGTTCGTCGAGGGCCAGGCCTACACGCTCACCCAGGGGCGTGGCCTGGGCGCTCCGGGCGAGCTCTTGCGCGTGCTTGCGACCGTAAGCCCATCGCACGGCGCGGGCTTCCTGGGGCTGGCGGAGGCGGTGGAGCTTGCCGCGCACCGGCTCTCGGGCGCCATCTGCGTGCTGCTCGCGTGGGACGAGCCTCGCCGGCGGCTGATCGCCACCCTGCGCGCCCGTGGCATCCCGGTGCGCGTGTGGCTCGTGGCGGTCGATGGCGAGAGCCCCGAGGCGGGGCCGATGGCCGCCGACGCATCCCACTTTCGCGTGGTGCGGCCGGCCCACGTGGCCGCCGAGCTCGCGCGTCCATGACCGCTCCAGCCAAGCTGGTCGCGGTGGCCTTGCTCCTCTGGGGCTGGTCGATCGGGCAGCTCGTCCTCGGGATCGTGCTGGGGCTGGCCTTCGAGGTCGCGCGTGCGGCCGGCCTCGCGGAGCGGTTCGCTCCCCGCGCGCGGTTGATCGCGCGCGCCTGCGCGGCGGCGGCGATGGCCCTGCTCGTCTACGCGGTCGTGACGCAGAGCCCGCCGCAGTCGCTCTACACGTGGCTGCGGTGGCTGCCGCTCCTGCTGCTGCCGCTCGCGGTCGTCTCGCCCTATCGAGGGTTCGACACGACGCACGCGTATGCGGCGATCGTCCTCGCGGCGGCGGGCACCGGTAATGGCGCGGCGCCGTGGCTCTATGCCGGCTACGCCCTCCTCGTGGGCTGGGCACTGCTTGCGCGCCTGCCGCGCGCGCGACTCGCGCTTGCCGCGGTGATGCTGGTCGCGGCGGCCGCCTTCGGCCACGCGATCCACACCGGCATCTGGCTGCTGCAGGGTCGCGTCGAGGAGCTCGGCACGGAGCTCTTCCTCGAGCTGCTTGCGGGCAAGCCCGATCCCTTCCGCGAGCGCACGCGCATCGGCGACATGGGGCGCATCAAGCTCTCCGACCGGATCCTGATGCGGGTCGAGGTACCGTCGCCGCGGCCGAGCTCCATCCTGCTGCGCGAATCGGCCTTCGAGCACTATCGCAACGGCGAATGGCGCAGCGCCCGGCCCACGCCGCGCGCGCTTCCCCGCGATGGCGATCGCTGGGTGCTGTCGGACGAGCCGGCCACGAACCGGCTCACGGTGCGCCGCTCCATCTCCGGGGGCGAAGGGCTTCTGCCGCTGCCGGCGGGCACGCGAACCGTCGGCCCGCTCGCGGCCGAGGCGGTCGAGCTGTTCGCCTCGGGCGCCGCGCGCGTGCGCGGCTCGCCCCGGTTCGTCGCCTTCGACGTCACCTACGATCCCTCGGGCGAGCGCGACCTGCCCAAAGCCGGCCTCGACCTCGACGTCCCTGAAAGCCTCGCGGTCGTGCTCGAGCGCACGATCGCGGCGAACGCGCTCAGGCAGCCGACGGCGCGCGCGCGCGTCGAGGCCGTGAGCGGTTTCTTCGGCCAGCACTTCGCCTACTCGCTCGACCTGGGCGACAAGTCGCGCACCCTCGCCGACTTCCTGCTGGCCGATCGCAAGGGCCACTGCGAGTACTTCGCCACCGCGACCGTCATGCTGCTGCGCGCCCTCGGCGTGCCCGCGCGCTACGTTGCGGGATACTCGGTGCAGGAATACAGCGAGCTCGAGCGGGCCTTCATCGTTCGCAACCGCCACGCCCACGCGTGGGTCGCGGCGTTCGTCGACGGCCGCTGGATCGAGGTCGACACGACTCCGGCCGCATGGGCCGACCTGGAGGCTGAGGAGTCGCGCAGTTTCCTGGGTCCCGTGCTCGACCTGTTCTCGTGGATGGTGGAACGCGTCCTGCAGGGATGGCTGGGCCTGTCGGCGGATGCCGCCGAGCGGCTCGCGGCCTGGGCGCTCGCGGGCGTGATCGTCGTGTCCGGCGTCCTCGGACTCGGGTGGTGGCTGCGCAGGAATTGGCGCGGGGCGGGAGGCCGGCGCGACGATGCGATCGGCCGGGCCTGGAGAGCGGTCGAACGGCGGCTGGCACGGGCGGGACGTCCACGGGCCTCCGGTGAGACGGCGCGCGAATGGGCGCATCGCGTGGGCGATACCGCCCTCAAGGAGCTTGCCGGCGACTACTACCGCGCGCGCTTCGACCCGGCCGTGCCGCCCGAGGCCGTGGCACGCTTCATCGAGGCCGCGCGGGGTTTCCGCCCGTCGCTCGTGAGCGACGAGTTGCCGCTGCAGGCGCGTCCCGGCTGATGCTTGCCCGCCTCCGGGCCAGGGCGAACGCGCTCAAGCAGGAAACGCTCGCGCTTTGGTACGCGCTGCGCCATCCGCGCACACCGCTCGCGGCGAAGGTCGTCGCGGCGATCGTGGTCGGCTACGCGGTGAGCCCGATCGACCTCATCCCGGACTTCATTCCGGTGCTGGGCCTGATCGACGACCTGATCCTGCTGCCGCTCGGGATCGCGTTGTGCCTGAAGCTGCTGCCGCCCGACGTGATGGCCGAATGCCGCGAGCGCGCGCGCGAGTCGGTGGAACAGCCAAGAAATTATTTCGCCGCCGGCGTGATCGTGGCGCTCTGGATCGCCGCCGTTGCACTGCTCGGCTGGTGGGCGTACGGCCTCGTGGGGCGCTGATCGCGTAACGCTTACCGCTTTCGCGGCGAAATGCCGATTGTTCGTCGCCGCGGCTGCGGAATATTCCAGACTTGGCGCAGCACGCGACGCCTTATCGTGGCATCCCCGTCGAAACTTCCCGGGAGGTTCCATGCGCCGCAACATTCCCTTCGCCGCCTTCGTACTCCTCGTTCCTTTCGTCTCCGTCGCCGCCCCGCAGCCGCTGAACAACTGCCAGACGCTTTCGCAACCCGGCTCCTACGAGGTGAACCGGAACCTGAACGCGAATGGCGACTGCCTCGTGATCGCAGCCGACTTCGTGACCGTCGACCTCAACGGCTTCGTCCTCTCCGGCAACGGCGCCGGAGCCGGAATCGCGGTTCCCGCGGGCCCCGTGCGCCGCGGCCTTTCCGTGCGCAATGGCGTCGCCACCGGATTCCTCAACGGGATCGACGCAGCCAATACCACCGGCACCGCCGTGGAGCGCGTCTACGCCACCGGCAACACCCTGCACGGCATCCTCGCTGGCGACCGCGCCATCGTCTCCCGCAGCCGTTCCACGAACAATGGCGGCGACGGCATCCGGGTCGGGCGGGGCGCCACGGTCGCCGGCAATGTCGTCGGCGACGACCAGAACGGCATCTTCGCGGACGCGGGCTCGAGCGTGCTGCACAACGCCTCGCGCAACAACCGCGCGCACGGGGTGGTGATGGATTGCCCCGGCCTCTTCCTCGGCAACGTGAGCAGCAACAGCGGCACGGGACCCACCGGCGGCGACAACTTCCACGACTTCAGCGGCGGCTGCGTCGAGAACGTGCACAATGCGGCCGGACCCCAGCCGCCCGGTGATTGAAGCGCCCGCCAGGTGACGCCGGCCCGAAAGGCCGGCCTCACTTCGCGTGCGGCTTGAGCAGGAAGGCCGCCAGCGCGGGCAGCAGGAAGAGCGCGCCCAGCATGTTCAGGAAGAACATGAAGGCGAGCAGGATTCCCATGTCGGCCTGGAACTTGAGCGCCGACATGGCCCAGGTCGCCACCCCGATGGTCATCGTGACCGCCGTGAAGACCATCGCGGTGCCGCGCTCGGTGAGGGCCTCGTAGAAGGCGTCGTGCAGGTTCTTGCCCTCCTCGAGGTGGATCTCGATGCGGTCGTAGAGGTAGATGCCGTAGTCCACGCCGACGCCGACGCCCAGCGCGATCACCGGGAGCGTCGAGACCTTGAGGCCGATGCCGAGCAGCGGCATGAGGGCCTCGGACAGCACCGAGACGATCGCCAGCGGAATCAGGATGCAGAGCGTGGCGCGCAGGCTGCGGAAGGTGATCATGCACATCACCAGCAGCGCGCCGAAGATGGCGAAGGTCATCTCCCAGCGCGCCTTGTCCACGGCCTCGTTGGTGGCCGCGGTGACACCCATGTTCCCGGTGGCGAGCTTGAACTCGAGCTTGTCGCTCGCATTGCTGGCCGAGAAGCGCTTCACCTCCTCGACCAGGCGCGCGATCGTCTCGCCCTGCTGGTCGGTGGTGTTGATGAGCACCTGCATCGCGCTGCAGTCGGGGTTGAGCAGGCCCGTGGCCGTGTCGATGGGGGTCACGCTCTGCGCCATCACCTGCGGGTCGCGCGGAAGCTGGCGCCACTTGAGGTTGCCCTCGTTGAAGCCCGCATTCACCATCTTGGCCATGCCCGGCAGCGAGATCACCGACTGGGTGCCCGGCACGTTCTGCATGTACCAGTCGAAGCGCTCGATCACCGACATGATCTCGTAGTTGGTGCACGCGCCCTGCACCCCCTTGGTCTGGGCCACGACGCCCAGGGTGTTCACGCCGATGCGGAACTTCTCGACGATCACCTTGTTGTCGAGGTTGTAGCGCGAGTCGGGCCTCAGCTCCGGCACGCCGATGCCGTAGTCGCCGACCTTGAGGTTGCTCGCCTGGAGGATGCCCAGGACGAGGATCACGGCCGCGATGCCCACGATGACGGTCGCGCGCCCGCGATCGACGCCGCCCGCGGCGGCGCGCCAGAAGCGCCCCGTGCGGCCCTCCTGGTAGGCCTCCTTCGCGAGCGCCGACTTCGACATCGTGAGGTGCGAGAGCAGGATCGGCAGCAGCATCTTGTTGGTGACGATCATCCAGGCCACGCCGAGGGAAGCGGTGATGCCCAGCTCGCGCACGATGTCGATCGGGATCAGCATGATCACCGCGAATCCGAGCACGTTGGTCAACAGCGCCAGCGTCCCCGGGATGAAGAGCTTGGAGAAGGACCGCTTGGCCGCCGTGAGCGAATCGACGCCGCCCACCACCTCGCGCTCCCAGGTCTTGGTCATCTGCACCGCGTGCGACACGCCGATGGAGAAGATCAGGAACGGCACCAGGATCGACAGGGGATCGATGCCGAAGCCCAGGATGGGCAGCGTGCCCAGCAGCCACAGCACCGGCATCATCGCCACCACCAGCGCGATGAGGGTGAGCTTCACGTCCTTCACGAACCACAGCATCAGCGCGAGCGTGATGACGAAGGCCACGCCGAAGAAGGTCATCACGCCCCGCGCGCCGTCGCGGATGTCGCCGATCGCCTTGGCGAAGCCGATGACGTGCACCTCGTGCCGGTCGCCCTGGTACTTGGCCCGCAGCTGCTCCAGCTTGGCGGCCACCTCGAAGTAGTTGAGCCGCTCGCCGGTCTGCGGGTCGATCTCGAGCAGGCTCGCGCTCACCAGCGCGCCGCTGAAGTCGCTCGCGACCGAGCGCCCGACCTCGGTCGACTTGTTCACGTTCTCGCGCACCTTGGCGAGGTCCGCGTCGGTGCCCTGGAACGTGGCGGGGATCACGTTGCCGCCCGCGAAGCCCTCCTCGATCACCTCGATGAAGCGCGTGTTGGGCGTGAAGAGCGACTTCACCGACGGGCGGTCCACGCCATTCAGCAGGAACACGTCGTCCGTGAGGCCCTTCAGCTTCGCCATGAATTCCTTGTTGTAGATGTCGCCGCCGCCCTTCTGCACGATGGCCAGGGCCACGCGGTTGGCGCTGCCGAAGACCTTCTCGTACTCGCGGTACACCTTCATGTACTCGTGCTTGAGCGGCACCATCTTGTTGAAGCCGGCGTCGACGACCATGCGCGAGGCCGAGGCGACGAAGACCAGCGTGAGCACCGTGAAGATGGCGAGCCACACCTTGCGGTGGTCGAAGACGATCTTCGAGGCGGCCTGGATGAGGCGGTCGAGCGTCATTTCAGCGCTTGGGTCCCGAGGGAATGTTCAGGGGCCGGGCGCCACCTTCGCCCAGCACGAGGACCGAGTTCGGCGGGCCGAGCGTGGCCCCCGCGAACGCCCGGGTTCCGCCCGAGTCGGCGGGCTGGAACGACTGGCCGTGGTCGCGCGAGACGAGCACGGTTCCGGCCGCCCCGGCGAGGACGAGCGTGCCGTCGGGCAGCTTCGTACCGCCCATGAGCGTGGCCTGCGAGGCGTTGTCGACCTGCTTCCACGTCTTGCCGGCGTCGCTCGAGCGGTAGATGCGGCCGCGCAGGCCGAAGCCCACGACCGAGCCGTCGTCGGCCACGAGCCCGCCGAAGAGCGAGCCTTTGTAGGGGGAGGGCACCACCGTCCAGGTCTTGCCGGAGTCCGTCGAGTTGAGGATGGTGCCGGCCTCGCCGAGGATCACGAGCTTGCCGTCGGCGAGCTTCAGCAGCGCGTTCAGGTGCTTGTCGTCCTCGAGCACCTTGCGCGTGTTCCAGGACTTGCCCCCGTCCGAGGTCTCGTAATAGGCGCCATAGGCCCCGACGGCGATGCCTTGCTGCGCGGACAGGAACAACACGTCGAGCAGCGGACGCTGCTCGGCGGCTGCGGAGAACTGCTGCGTCCAGTTCGCCCCACCGTCGGCGGTGGCGAGGATCACCGTGTCATGGCCCACCGCCCAGCCGTTCTTCGCGTCGACGAAGTACACCGCGGTGAGCAGCGGGGCCGCGGGCGCCTTCGCGCGGCTCCAGTTGGCGCCCTGGTCGTCGCTGTACAGGATGTAGCCGCGATCGCCCACGGCGACGATGCGGCTGCCCAGGTGCGCGGCGTCGGCCAGCAGCACGCGCCGCGCCGTCTCGCCGATGGGCCCCGACTCCGGCAGGACCTCCTTCGCGCCGGCGACGCACGAAAAAAGGCCGCAGCAAAGCGCTGCGGCCCGGACGGCGGCTCTCAAGGCGCGCTCAGCGCGTGCCGATGGCGCGCAGGCTCGACGGGTTGTAGTCGGCCGGCGTGCGCTTGATGTTCTCGAAGATGAGGCTCTCCTCGCTCCTCAGGCCCATCGCGATGTAGCGGCCCGACTGCAGGTCGTTATGGACCTCGATGGTGCCGAAGAGGGTCCCCGGAGAGCCGTACCAGATCTCGTTGTGCTGCTCGGCGTAGCGCCAGAGCTCGCCGCGGCCGTCGTACTTGTCGGAGGCGAGGATCTGCCAGCTGTCCTCGTCGATGTAGAAGCGGCGCTTGGCGTAGATGTGGCTCGTGCCGGGCTTGAGATCCGCTTCCACGACCCACACGCGATGCAGCTCGTAGCGCGCGAGGTCCTGGTTGATGTGGCTGGGCTTGAGGATGTCGGCGTACTTGAGCGTGGGCTCGGAGAGCTTGTACGAGTTGTACGGGACGTACACCTCCTTCTTGCCCACGAGCTTCCAGTTGTAGCGGTCGGTCGCGCCGTTGTACATGCCGAAGTCGTCGTTAGTGCGCAGGCCATCGGCCGCGGTTCCCGGGTTGTCGTAGGCGACGTTGGGCGCGAGGCGCACGCGGCGCTGGCCGGGGTTGTACGTCCATGCCGAGCGCGGCTGCGCGGTCTGGTCCACCGTCTCGTGCACGAGCAGGATCTGGCCCGCCAGGCGTGCCGGAGCCGTCGTGTTCTGCACGTAGTTGAGGACCTTGTTGTTCTCGCGTTGCGCGACCGGCTTGGAGAGGTTGCCGTACGAGAAGTCGTACTCGTACTCGAACTTCACCAGCGCGTAGTCGCCGCCCCGCGTGACCGCCGCCTGCGACCAGTGCATCGCGAAGGTGTCGCCGCGGTAGCGCAGCAGCGCGTTCCAGATCGCCTCGTTGCCGTCCTTGGGGATCGGGAACGGCGTGCCGCCCGTGCATCCCACGACGCCGTTGCCGCCGGGAGCGAGCTTGGCCTTGGCCGCGCACTCCTTGGTCTCCTGGTAGTGCTTCTCGGGGGCCGTGGCGCTGCGGCGCGTGGGGTACACGACCATCTTGTAGGTCGGGTACTTCTTCAGCATCGCGTACGCGCCGTCGGGCAGCTGCGCCTTGTACTGGTCGGCGTTGGCGCCCGTGATCGTGACGGTGGGCTTGTCGTCCTT
>Ga0207428_10000306_pt1 | contig 65012 bp, 68 predicted proteins | sample RhiMethybrSRZTD1_FD_187600 | JGI IMG/M metagenome (GOLD analysis project Ga0207428, IMG submission 187600) | Populus rhizosphere microbial communities from Tennessee, USA - Rhizosphere MetaG P. TD hybrid SRZTD1 (SPAdes) (version 3) | ecosystem: Host-associated > Plants > Roots > Rhizosphere >... | reverse complement strand
GTTCATCGCGGCTCTCCCGGGATCGCTACGTCGGACGGTTCAGCGAATTCGGGCCAAAGGCCATCGGCAGGAGCTCACCGAGCGTCGCGCTCAGGCGCACGCCCTCGGGCCCGCACAGGTGCACGCGCGTCGGCGGGCTCGCGAACTCGGCGAGCTGCTGCCGGCAGCGGCCGCACGGCGGCGCGGGCTCGGCGCCTTCGGTCACGATGACGACCTCGACGATCTGTCGCTCGCCGGCGGCTACCATCGCCCCGATCGCGGTCGCCTCCGCGCACTGCGTGACCGGATACGACGCGTTCTCGACGTTGCAGCCCGCGTAGAGACGTCCGCTGGCCGAGCGCACGCAGGCGCCGACCCGGAAGCGCGAGTACGGGGCGTGCGCGTTCGCCAGCGCCTGGCGCGCGAGCGCCAGCATGGGCTCGAGAGGCGGGCCGCTCATCGCTCTTTCACGTACGGTACGCCGATCGCGCGGGGCGCCACGGCGCGCCCGACGAAGCCGGCCAGCAGGAGCACGGTCAAGAGATAGGGGATGGCCTGAATCAGCTGGACGGGCACGACGCCCACGAGCGGCAGCGGCGTGCCCTGCAGACGCGCCTGCGCCGCGTCTGCGAACGCGAACAGCAGACACGCGGCGAGTGTCGGCGCCGGCCGCCACTGGCCGAAGATCAGCGCGGCGAGCGCCAGGTAGCCCTTGCCCGCCGACATATCGCGGATGAACGACGCGTGGTGGGCGATCGACAGATAGGCTCCGGCCAGGCCGCAGAGCACGCCGCTCACGGCGAGCGCGCGATAACGCACCGCCGCCACCGAGATCCCCGCGGTGTCGACGGCGCCGGGGCTCTCGCCGACGGCGCGCAGACGCAGGCCGAAGCGCGTCCGGTACACGATCCAGGCGACCACGGGCACGGCCACGGCGGCAATGTACACGAGAAGGTTGTGACCGCTCAGCACCTCGCGATAGATCGGCCCGAGCCCGGGCACCGCGCCGATGGTCGTCACCCCCGGCAAGGTGATCGGCGCGAAGCGGGCGCCGTCGCCGAGCATGGGCGTCTGGCCGCCTTCCTGGAACCACGCGTAGCCGAGCACGACGGTCAGGCCCGAGACCGTGATGTTGAGCGCCATGCCGGACACGACCTGATTGCCGTGGTGCGTGATGCACGCAAAGCCGTGCACCAGCCCGATCAGCACCGAGGCGGCGATGCCGGCGACGAGACCGGCCCACGCCGAGCCGGTGACGGCTGCCGTCGCCGCGGCCGCGAACGCCGAGGCGAGCATCTTGCCCTCGAGGCCGATGTCGACGATGCCCGAGCGCTCGGCGAAGAGCCCGCCGAGCGCCGCCAGCACGAGCGGCGCCGCGCCGCGCGCGGTCGCGGCGGCGAGCAGCGCCAAGAGGAGGAAGGCGTCGCTCACGGCGTGGCGTGCCGCGCCGCGCGGCGGACCAGCGCGTCGAGCGGCGCGCGCAGCGCGTGCTCGAGAGCGCCGCAGACGAGAATGATCAAGCCCTGGATGACGACGACCAGATCGCGGGTGAGCTTCGGCATGTCGAACGACAGCTCGGAGCCGCCCTGATAGAGCGCGCCGAACAGCACGGCGGCGAGCACGATGCCCGCGGGGTGATTGCGACCCATCAACGCCACCGCGATGCCGACGTAGCCCGCGCCGCCCGTGAAGTTCAGGAGCAGGCGGTGCTGCACGCCCATGACCTCGTTCAGGCTCATCAGCCCGGCGAGCGCGCCCGAGATCGACATCGCCACGATCACGATGCGCGCCGGCTGGATCCCGCCGTAGATCGCGGCGGTCTCGTTGTGGCCGAGCGCACGCAGCTCGTAGCCCCAGCGCGTGTGCCAAAGGTAGACCCAGACCAGCGCGGCGACGGCAAGCCCGAGGAGCAGCGACAGGTTCACCGGCGAGCGGCCGATCTCGAGCCCGGCCGAGCGCGCCAGATCGTGGAGCTGCGGCATCCAGGTGCTCGGGGCGAACTCGCGAGTCTCCGGCGACTGCTGCCCCGGCTTGATCAGCACGTTGACCAGGAGGTGCGTCATCACCGCCGCGGCGATGAAGTTGAACATGATCGTGGTGATGACGACATGGCTCCCGCGCTTGGCCTGGAGCCACGCGGGTACGAACGCCCAGGCGGCACCGCCGAGCGCCGCGAACGCGATGGCGACGACGATGACCAGCACGGTCGGCCAGCCGCCGGCGCCGAGGCACAGCAGCGCCACCGCAAGCCCGCCGATGTACGCCTGGCCTTCGGCACCGATGTTGAAGAGGCCGCCGTGAAACGCCACCGCCACGGCCAGACCCGTGAAGATGAAGTTTGTCGCGTAGTAGAGCGTGTAGCCGATCGCCTCGGCGTTGCCGAAGGCGCCACTGACCAGGAGGCCGAGCGCACGCGCCGGGCTTTCACCGATCAGCAGTACGACGACGGCGGACAACGCGAGCGCCAGCGCCAGATTGATCGCCGGCAGCAGCACCGGAGCGACCCAGCCCAGCGACGGACGACGCGAGAGCGCCGCGCTCACCGCGCGATTATCGCGCACGCCGCGACGCACGCCTACGCCAGCTACGTCATAGGCGTGGCGGCGCGTGAGCCGCGACGCCGGGCGGGGTGGGGGGCCCACGAGCGCTGCGTCACCCGCTCGCCCGATTCGCAGCTCTTCGAGCTGCGGGCGGGACGAGGGGGTCCCACTTCGCGCTCATGGGCCCCCACCCCACCCGGCGCCACGGCTCACGCGTCACCGGCATGTGTCGTAGCTCGTGCGCTAGTCGTCGAAGTCTCGAATACGGCGAAGCTCGGGGAATAAAATCATCCAAAGCGCGGCGATGGCGATCGTGCCGAGGCCGCCTAGCAGGACGGCGGGCACGGCGCCGATCAGCGCCGCGATCGAGCCCGAGACGAAGGCTCCGAGCTGGTTGGAGGTGCCTGTGAACAGCGAGTGCACGGCGCTCACGCGGCCGAGCATCGTGACGGGCGTTCGGATCTGTACGAGCGACGAGCGGATGACGACGCTCACGACGTCGGCGGCGCCGAGCACGGCCAGCGCGACGAGTGAAAGCGAGAAGCTCGACGAGGCGCCGAAGGCCACAGTGGCCACGCCAAAGATGATGATCACCCGGTACAACGTGCGACCCACGCGCCAGCGGAGCGGTCGATACGCGAGAACGATCGATGTCACGAGCGCCCCGACGGCCGGCGCCGAGCGCAGGAGCCCGAGGCCTCCCGGTCCCGTGCCCAGGATGTCCCGGGCGTAGATCGGGAGAAGCGCGGTCGCGCCGCCGCCCAGCAGCACCGCGAACATGTCGAGCGACATCGTCCCCAGCAGCACGCGCTGGCCGCGTATGAAGAGGAGACCCGACAGTACGCTCTCGAGGTCCACCGGCTCGGCCAGCCGCGGTGTTCGCCCGGCCCGGATGACGGCGGCGCAGAGCCCCGCGACGACGTAGAGCACGACGGCGACGAGATACGTCGTGCCCGGGCCGACCAGGTAGAGAAAGCCGCCGAGCGCCGGCCCGACGATGCGCGCGGTCTGCGTCGCCGACACCAGCCAGGCCATCGCGTGGGCGATGCGGGGGCGCGGCACGACCTCGGACACGAGCGCCGTCGTCGTCGGGTTCTCGAACGCGCGCGCGGTGCCGATCAGCGCCACGATGGCGAAGATGCTTGCGCTCGAGAGCCAGCCGGCGATGGTGCCCGCCACGAGCGCGGCCGCGGCCGCCGCCTGGACGAGCTGACAGATCGAGGTGACCAGCCGGCGATCGTACCGGTCGGCGACCTGGCCCACGGCCAGGGTGAGCAGTGCGATCGGCGCGAACTGCGCCAGACCGACCAGGCCGAGATCGAGCGCGCTGCCGGTGAGCTCGTAAAGCTGCCAGCCGACCGCGACGCCGACGATGTTGAACGCGACGTTGGCCAGGATCCGCGAGCACCACAGGAAGGCGAACGCCGGGTGAGCGCGGAGCACCGCGGGATCGTAGCAGACTCGCGGCCCGCGGCGACGGACGCGCCGCGCGCCGTGATACTGTCCAGGCGCGGAGGGTGCGATGAGACAAGGCTTTCGCGTGATCGATTCGGACACTCACGTGAACCCGTCGCTCGACGTGCTGCTGCGCTACGCCGATGCCGAGCTGCGGCAGCGGATCGACGACCTCGCGCCGTATCGGCGGACGGTCAAGGTGGTCGGCGGCCGCGGCGATGCCGAGGACGTCGGCTCGTCCACGATCCTGTCGGTCAAGCCGGTGCGCCTGCAGCGCGTGGCCGGCGAGAAGGCCGCGCCGCCCGCCGCGGCGGACGGCGATCGCGGCTTTCTCTCGGGGCGCACACAGATGGTCACGCGCCAGCCCATCACCCCGCGCGTCGCCGAGGACAACGGCCGCGGTCGTCTGCGCGACATGGATCTCGAGGGCCGGGACATCGACTTCATCATTCCCGGGCCCTGGGCATACGGCGCGCCCGCACTCGCGCCGCATCTGGCCCACGGCCTCTACCGCGCGTATCACCGCTACATGGCCGACTACTGTGCGCCCGATACGCGCCGGCTGAAGAGCATGATCCTGGCGCTCGCCACCGATCCGGTGTGGGGCGCCAAGACGATCAAGGAGCATGCGCGAGAAGATTGGGTGGCCGCCGTGTGGCCGCTGTTGCCCGAAGGCATGCCGATCGACGACCCGGATCTCGAGCCGATCTGGGCGGCCGCCGACGAGGCGGACCTGCCGATCATGTACCACGCGTTCACCATCGAGACGCCGTACTTTCCCGGCTACCGCGACGTCTGGGACAACCCCGCGATGGGGCGCTGCGCCGGTCAAACGTGGGGCGGGCAGCGGTTCCTGTCGTTCATGCTCATGGGCGGGATGCTCGATCGCTATCCGCGTCTGAGAGTGGGCGCGCTCGAGAGCGGGCACGGCTGGCTGCCGCACTGGCTCGTGCGGCTCACGCGGCAGATCGACTACGTGCGCGGCTCGGTGTCCCCGAAGCTCAAGCACACGCCGATCGAGTACGCGCAGGCCGGGCGCGTTTTCGTGAGCATCGATCTATCGGAGGGCGTCGCGCTGACGAAGGCGGCGATCGATCTGCTCGGCGATCACGTCCTGATGTTCGCTTCGGACTATCCGCACCCGGAAACGATCTTTCCGGATCACGCCGACTCGGTGATCGCCTGGCGCGACGCGCTCGGCGAGTCGGCGATGCAGAAGCTGATGTGGGAAAACGCCAGCCGCTTCCTGCGGCTGACCTCGACCCCGTGGAGCGCGACGGCTACTTAGCCGTATTCTTCTGATAGTCCTCGCTCGAGATTTCCTTGACCTCCGAATTCTGCAAGGTCACGTTCGAGCCGGACTTGGCGTCGGTGAACTCGACCGCCGTTCCACGCCGGCTGATGTCGGTCGTGTAGTACATGCGGCCGGAAGACGGGTCGGTCACCCGGTAGTACGTCGTGCATCCCGCCGTCACGAGAACGATCGCGAGCAACGCCGTCGATGCAGCCAATCGCGCGGTCCGCATAGCCTTGCCCCCTGTAAAGCCTTGGTGTCGTACCAAGGGCGCAGGATAGGTGGCCCACGGGGCGGTGAGCCATAGGACGTTGGTCGTAACTAGGCAGGGCCCGCGGGAGCGGACGACGTCCAGGGGATCATGCGTTTGCGCAGCTCTGTCTCGTCGAGCTCGAGCCCGAGCCCCGGCGCGTCCGAGAGCACGAACTTGCCGTTGGTCGGCCGCACGGGCGTACGGAACACGACGTCCTGGACCTGGCGGGGGCCGTTGTACTCCGCCGGGTGGTGCGAGTGAGTGACCGTCGACACGAAGTGCAGGTTGGCCGTGTGCCCGATCGACGGCTGAGTCTGATGCGGCACGAAGTCGACGCCGTAGGCGCGGGCCAGCGCGGCCATGTCGGAGAGACCGGTGAAGCCGCCGGTCTTCACGATGTCCGGCTGGACGATGTCGACGCCGGCCTCGATCAGTCGCTTGATGCCCTGAAGCGTGTATTCCTGCTCTCCGGCCGAGACCGCGATGTCGAGCGCGGCTGCGACCTTCGCGAAGCTCTCGACGTGATAGTGCTGCACCGGCTCCTCGAACCACACGTAGCCGAGCTCCTCGAGCGCGCGCCCGACGCGGATTGCGCCCTGGACGGAATAACCGTTGTTCGAGTCGAACGCGAGTGGAAAGCCGTCGCCGACGAGCGTGCGCACGGCACGCGCCTTGGCGATGTCGCCCGCCAGATAGACGTCGCGCGCGGTCTTGTCGGCGTCGAACCGGATCTTCACCTGCGCGGGACCGAGCTCGAGCCACTGCTCGACGACCCGGCAGACCTCGTCGACGCTGCGCTGGCCGTTGCCGCCGATCGACGCGTAGAACGGCAGCTCGCGCCGCCACGCGCCGCCGAGCAGCTTCCACACCGGCTGGCCCAGGACCCTGCCTCTGAGATCCCAGAGCGCGATGTCGATCGCCGCCAGCGCGCCGGCGTAGGCCCCCTCGGGGCCGACCTTGATGTGCTCGTGGAACAGCCGATCCTGGATCACGCGGGGCTCGAGTGGATCGGCGCCGAGTAGCATCGGCGTGAACGCGCTCGCGATGATCTCGAGCGAGGCGTTGCCGTGCACCATCGGGCTCGCCTCGCCCAGGCCGTACGCGCCGCCGTCGCTCCAGATGCGCACCCAGGCACTGCGGTTGCGGCCGGCGCCCCAGTCCACGTGAAACGGCTCGACGCGCGCGATCTTCACGATGCCCTCCCGGGTGATTTGGCGGACAGCATAGCGCCGGGCCGCGGTGCCTCGCTACCCCGCTTTGCGGAACGTGAGATTGATCCGGTGGCGGCCGGTGAGGGGATGCTCGCCGTCGGCCAGCGGCGCGACGCCGTGGAACGTCAGGCGCGTCGGCCCGCCCCACACGACGACGTCGCCGCTCTCGAGCCGGACCCGGCGCGCGCGATCCTGTCGGCGCGGACCGCCGAAGAGAAAGACGGCCGGCAGCCCGAGCGAGACCGAGACGATCGGCGCAGTGAAGTCGCGCTCGTTGCGGTCCTGGTGCAGCGAGAGCCGCGTGCCGGGCTCGTAGCGGTTGACCAGGCACGCGTCCGGCTCGAAGCTCGCGTAGCCGGCCGCGTCGGCCGCGCGCGTGGCGAGGTCGCGATAGATCGGAGGCAGGGCCGGCCAGGGCTCGCCGCTCAGCGGGTCGAGCGGGTCGTAGCGATAGCCGCGCCGGTCCGTCACCCAGCCGAGGCGGCCGCAATTCGTCATCGCGACCGACATCGTGTAGCCGCCTGGCGTCACCATGTTGCGAAAGGGCGAGGTCGCCGTGATATCAGCGATCGCGTCGACGAGCGCGCCGGCGATCGGCTCGGCGAAGCGCCGAAGGATCGTGGCGCCCTCGTCGAGCGGCTCGGCGCCCGTGCCCGTCACCAGAGTCTCGCTGAATAGATCGCCGCTCGGCGCTTCGCGCTTTCGCTTCGTCGCGCGTCGGGGAAGCGTCATCGCGCGTCGTGGAAGATGATGCCGAGCGTGTGGCGATGGCCCGAGCGCAGGCGGCTGACGCCGTGGCGCATCGTGACCCGATAGCTGCCGCGCGTGCCCCGCACCGGGCGATGGCGCACCGGAAAGATGACGCAGTCGCCTTGCTCGAGCGGAACGACCTCCGCGCGCGACTGCATGCGCGGCCGCTGCTCGGTCAGCACGAACTCGCCCCCGGTGAAATCGCGTCCGGGCGCCGAGAGCAGCACGGTGGCCTGGAGCGGGAAAAGGTGCTCGCCGTACACGTCCTGGTGCAGGCAGTTGTAGTCGCCCTCGGCGTAGCGCAGAACGAGCGGAGTCGGCTTGGTCTGGCCGGCGCGATGACAGCGCTCGAGGTAGTCGTCGAGTGATGTCGGGTAGCGGACGTCGATCCCCATCGCCTCGTTCAACCGGTTCGCGATGGCCGCGAGCGGCGGGTACAGGGCGACGCGCAGCGCCTGAACAACCGGCGGGAGCGGATAGGCGAAGTACTTGTATTCGCCGCTTCCGAAGCCATGGCGGGCCATCACGACCCGCGAGCGGAACGCGTCCTCAGCCTCGTAGCCGGCGGCGAGCGCCTGACAGGCCTCGGGCGCCACGAGCGCGGTCACGACGGCGCAGCCGTGGGCGTCCAGCGCGGCGGCGATCCCGCGCCAGTCGAGCGCGGCGACGCGCTCGGTCATGATGGTCGGCGTCTCGGTCTTGCTCACTATGACCTCGGGTATGATCCCACTCCGCAGAGTGGGTTCGCTCACCATGGTATACGCGCGTCCGGCGCGAAAGGGTGGAGCGCTGCGGCAGACAGCGTTGACGAGCCTCGGCGCCGCATCCATAGTTCAGGACTGAAGGCTCAGAAGCAAAAGGGGGACGAGGCAATGGCCAAGAGGCGTGTCGTGATCACCGGAGCCGCCGGCTACGTCGGCCAGCGGATGTTCAAGGAGCTCTCCGAGCGCTGGGATGTGGTGCCGATCGACGTCATCCCGGCGACCAGGAGCGGGGAGAAGGTGCCAGGCCTGGTCGTCGTCGACCTGACCAATCCCGATCGCAACCAGTACCGGCAGCACTTCCGGGGCGCCGATGCGGTGATTCACCTGGGCTACGTGCGCGCGGCCGGCATGGACGCGACGACGTGGCAGGAGAACAACGACGCGAAATTCTGGGCCGAGCACCAGAACGTCGCCCTCGCCTACAACGTTTACCGCGTCTCGCTCGAAGAGGGCGTGCGGCGTGTGGTGGTCGCGAGCTCCAATCACGCCTCCGACTACTACGAGCGGCTGGTCTGGGATGGCCGGGTCGACATGGTCACGCCCGAGATGCCGCCGCGCTCGGACAACTGGTACGGCTGGGCCAAGGCGGCCTACGAGCTCCTGGGCTTCGTGTTCGCCACGGGGAAGGTCGACGGCAAGAAGCTCGAGGTGGTGCAGTGGCGCATCGGGGGCCCGCGCGACGACGACATCCAGCACGTGAAGCCCGGGGACATCAAGGTGATGCATCGAGCGCTCGGCGCCTATCTCTCGCGCCGCGATCAGGTCCAGCAGGCGATCCGCATGGTCGAGACACCGGACATCAAGGACGAGAACGGTGTGCCGTTCCTGATCGTCTACGGGATCAGCGGCAACACGCACCGCTTCTGGAGCCTGGCCAGCGCCAAGACCAAGATCGGCTACGAGCCGCAGGACGACAGCCAGGTGAACTTCGCCGACGCGATCGCGGCGATCGCGCGGCAAGCGCCCAAGTCGTGACGAGCCGCTTCACCCCGGGGATGCGCGCGTGACGAGCCGGCGCTCGTTCATCGCTCTGGCGATGGCGGGCGCGCTCGGCGCTCCCCCGGCGGTCACCGCTCAAGGGCGCAAGGCCGCGCCCGAGGGGCGCAAGGTCGCGCCCGAGGGGCGCAAAGTGACGCGGATCGGCGTGCTCTCGCCGTTTTCGCCATCGGACGGCGCGGCGCCGTCGTTCCAGGTCTTCAAAGACACGCTGCGAGAGCTCGGCCATGTCGAAGGCGGCAATCTCGCCTTCGAGTACCGGTGGGCCGACGGCAAGTACGACCGTCTGCCCGCGCTCGCGGCCGAGCTGGCGCAGAGCAAGGTCGACGTCGTGCTCTCGGCCTGGAGCACACCCGCCGCTCTGGCCGCGAAGCGGGCGACGAGCACGATCCCGATCGTCTTCGTCGGTGTCGGCGACGCGGTCGGCGTCGGGCTGGTGGCGAGCCTGGCGCGTCCGGGCGGCAACGTCACCGGGTCCACGTTTCTCTCCGAGGAGACGGTGGGCAAGCTGCTCCAGCTCCTCAAAGAGGTCGTGCCGCGCGCGTCCCGCGTCGCGACCGTGTTCAATCCGAGCAATCCGGTCTACGCGCCCATGCTGAAGGACCTCGATGCGATGGCTCGCCAGCTCAACTTGCAGGTCGTACGTCTGGGGGTGCAGGGCCCGGGCGACGTCGAGGCGGTGTTCGACGCCGTCAAGCGGGAGCGGCTCGACGGCCTCGTCGTGATGCGCGATTTCGTCCTCATCACGCACCGCGACCGCATCGTCGAGCTCGCCGCCAAGCACCGGCTGCCGGTCATGTACGGGATGCGCGAGTTCGTGGCGGCGGGCGGGCTCATGTCGTTCGAGCCGAGTCTCTCGGAGCTCTACCACCGGGCCGCGGGTCTCGTGCACAAGGTCCTCAAGGGCGCCCAGCCGGCGGAGCTTCCGGTCGAGCAGTCGAGCCGTTTCGAGCTCGTCGTCAACCTCAAGACCGCCAAGGCGCTCGGCCTGACCTTCCCGCAGCCCGTGTTGTTGCGCGCCGAGCAGGTGATCGAGTGACCACTCGGACCTGCTATCCTGATGGCCGCGACGCCAATCGGGCGACTCTAAGCAAAGAAGGATGACGCCATGAAGCTCACGTCGGCGCAGCTCGGAGAGTTCGATCGCGACGGCTACCTGTTCTTCCCGAGCCTCTTCACGCCCGATGAGATCAAGGTCCTCACCGACGAAGTCCCGGCCCTCTACGCTCAGCACCGGCCGGAAAACGTCCGCGAGAAGGGCAGTGACGCCGTGCGGACGAATTTCGCGGCGCACATGTACAGCGCCCCGTTCGCGCGCCTGGCCCGTCATCCGCGCATGATCACGCCGGTCGTGCAGGTCTTCGGCGAGCCGGTCTACATGCACCAGTTCAAGATCAACGGCAAGATGGCCTTCGACGGCGACGTGTGGCAGTGGCACCAGGACTTCGGCACCTGGTTCAACGACGACCAGATGCCGGAAGCGCGCGCGATGAACGTCGCGATCTTCCTCGACGAGGTCAACGAGTTCAACGGCCCGCTGATGTTCATCCCGGGCAGCCACAAGCTGGGCGTGCTCGACGCCGGGCACGACACGACCACGACCAGCTATCCCCTGTGGACCATCGATCACGCCACGATCACTCGATTGATCGAGCGCGGCGGGCTGGTGGCGCCCAAGGGGCCGGCGGGGTCGATGATCATGTTCCACTCGTGCCTGGTTCACGCGTCGACGTCGAACCTCTCGCCGTGGAACCGGGTGAGCGTCTACCTGAGCCTCTGCGCGGTGTCGAATCACATCCGGCGCTTCAAGCGGCCGGAGTACATCGCGCACCGCGACTTCACGCCGATCGAGTGCCTGCCCGACGACTGCCTGCGGCGCCCCTACGAGGTCGCGCTGCCGTGGAAGGACGGCACTCCGGAGGCGGCGCTCAGGTAGCTTTTCGCCGGGAGAGCTTCAAGAGCTTCGCCGCGTTCAGCCCCAGGATCTTCGCGCGGTCGGCGTCCTTCAGGAACGTGCACCCGTCGACGAAGCCGCGCGGATCGTACCAGCCCATGTCGTAGGGATAGTCCGTGCCCACGACGATGTGATCGGCGCCCCAGAGGTTCACCAGGTGGCGCAGCTGCTCGCGGTCGAACACGATCGTGTCGAAGTAGAGCTTGGCCAGTGACCGGCGCGGCGTCTTCTTCAGCACCGTGCGCGGGTCGACCCGCGCGCTCCACGCGTGGTCCATGCGGGCCGGGTAATGCGAGACGTAGCCGCCGCCGTGCGCGGACACGATCTTGAGCTTCGGGAATCGCTCGAGGATCCCGTCGAAGACCAGGTGGGCGATCGCGACCGTCGAGTCGAGCGGGTTGCCGATGATGTTGATGAAGTAGTGGTCCGAGAGCCGCTCGCCGCCGGTGAAGCCGTTGGGATGCATGAACACCATCGCGTCGAGCTCCTGCGCCTTGGCCCAGAACGCGTCGCGCCCGCGCGAGATCTCCTGGCCGGCGACGTTGGTGCCGATCTCCACGCCGCGGAACCCGAGCCGCTTGACGCAGTACTCGAGCTCTTCCGCCGCCAGGTCGGGCGCCTGCAGCGGCACATCGGCGAGCGCGACGAAGCGGTCGGGATGCTTGGCGACGATCTCCGCCAGGTTCTCGTTGATCGCGCGCGCGGCCTTGCGGCCGAGCTCGGGCGCGAGCGAGTACATGAACTGGAACGGCGAGCAGGAGATCGCCTGCACGTCCACGCCCATCTTGTCCATGTCCTCGAGGCGCTGCTCGACGGACGTGAGACACCGGAACACGTTCTGCATCTGCTTCTGGTTCGTCGCGCGTGAGAGGTCGTTGGTGAAGCGCATCGCCGGTTCGCTGTCGCGCCGGAAGACGTCCTTCACCATGTCGTCGGCCGGCGGGTAGTGGACGTGGCAATGGACGTCGACGCAGAGATGCCGGCGGCGACCCTTCGTCTTGCGTGAGGCGCCGCCGCGCGCTGCCGGACCGGGACAGGTGAAGAGCACGTGTGAGTCTCCTTATCGGGCGACTTCGGAAGGCGCCACTTCGAGAAGCCAGAACGTTTGATCGCCGCGAATTCGATGAGTGCGGCGCGTCAGGAACGTCGTCGTCAGCTCCAGCTTGGCCAGGTTCTCCTCGCGCGAGCGCCGGTCGTCCACGATCGGAGATCGAGTGTAGTCGAGCAGGAGCTCGGGGCGGAGCAGAATGTGCGTGATGCCGGCCGCCCGCACGCGCGCCGCCAGCTCGTCCGCGCTGGCCGAGCTGCGCACCCAGTCGCGCAGGGTCCAGTCCTCGAAGATGAAGTCGGAGAAGTACGGTCGGTCCAGATAGTACGTGTCGCGCCGCATGTGGATCAGCCAGACGCGCGCCGTCGGCGGCAGCTCGCGGTTGACCAGCTCGTAATAGGGATAGTAGTCGAGCCGGCGCTCCAGGAACCGCGCGGGCGGCTCACCGCCGAGCACGACGCGCACGGGGCTCAGGACCGCGAACCACGCGACGACGACCGGGACGCCGGCGGCGGCGACGCACAGCGTGAGCCACCAGAAGACGCGGCCGAGCCCCGTGCCGGGCGCCTGCGCCGCGCTCCGGCCGGTGACCGCCAGCGCGACCGCCAGTGCGGGCACGGCGGGCAGCGTGTAGCGGAGCTGCTGGCTGGAAAAGAGCCAGAACACGAAGAGGACGAACGAGACCAGCAGTGCCAGGCCGAGCTCCGCGTCGAGCCGCCGGGTGACCAGCGCCCACGCGACCAGGGCGAGGGCGAACGCGAACGCCACGCCGAGCACGCCGTCGTAGTACGCCGGCTCGTGAAGCTGCGAGGCCACCGAGAGGCGCAGCGGCGACAGCAGGAAATCGAGCGGCGTCAGCGCGTTGCCGTAGACCGAGAACATGCTCTCGTAGAGCTGCGAGCGCTCGAGGTCCCAGCCGGGCGCCTGGCCGCCGAACAGGCTGAGGAAGAACGGAAACACCGGATTGCCCGTTCGCGCCCAGGTCCGGAGATACCACGGTGCAGCGAGCACCGCGCCGAGGCCCAGGGCCGCGAAGCCGGTGACGAGGAGCTCGATAGGCGTGCGCCGCTGCTCAGTCTGCTGAGCGGTCGAGCGACTCAGACGCAGCGTACGAAAGAGGACGGCGAGACCGAGCGCCAGCATCAGGACGATGGTGGTGAGCTTGATCGAGAGCGCCGCGCCGATCGCGAACACGACGGGACGCAACCAGGCCTCGTCGAGCGTCGTCCACCATCGCGCGACTCCTCGGACGGCGAGGGCCGTGTACGCGGCGAGCGCCAGATCGACGTACCCGCCCGCGACGACGTCGTACGCACTCGGGATCGCGGCCACGGCGAGCGCGGCGAGCCCCGCCCATCGCGGATCGGCACCGCGCTCGCGCGCCCAGCCGTAGGTGACGAGCGCCAGCAGCGGCGCGAATGCGAACAACGTCGCGCCGACCGCCGCCTCCGCGGTGCGCTGGCCGGCCAGGCCGCCCAGCAGCATGGCCCAGACGCTGTGCATCTCGACGCCGAGCGGATAGTAGCTCGCGATGTTGTACGGGGTGTCCACGAAGCCCGCGGCGGCGAGATACGCCTTCGGCAGCGCCAGGTGGTAGAGGAGCGTGTCCTTCGCCGTCGGCGGCGCCAGCGCCGCGATCAGCGCGAGCGCTTGAACCACCACGATCAGCGCCGTGCAGGTCCGAGGCGGACGGCCCGACGGCAACGGCGTGGACGCGAACGCGCGCCGCGCCGCGCGGACGCCGAGCGCGATGCCGCCGAGCGCGGCGAGTGCGGCGACCGGCGCGCGATAGAGATGGTTCACCCCGAGAAAGAACCAGACGAGCGACCAGACGCCGGCGCCGACGAGCGCGCGAGTCGCCAGCTCCAGCGAGCGCGGCTCCTGCGCCGTCGTGGCCGGCGCCCGTGAGAACGCACGGGCCACCAGGTCGCCGACACCGAGCCACGCCAGAACGATCGCCGCGGCCACGACGAGGCCGCCGAGCGCCGCAGCGGAGCCCGCCACGCCGAAGACGGGCTCGCGCAGCAGCGAGGCGAGTGACGCGCCGACGAGCTCCGGCAGCCGGCCCACGTCGTCGCCACGGCGCTGAAAGAAGAGCACCAGAAGAACGAGGGCGACGCCGCTCGCGATCAGGAACGAAGCGCCGCGGCGAACCTGCGCCGTCACCGCGCCGTCGCAGCCGCCTGCGGCGCCGTCAGCCCCGCCATCATCAGGCCGAGCGTGCGCTCGGTCGCTTCGGCCCGCGGCACGTCGCCGACGATGCGCCCGTCGTGCATGACGAGGACGCGGTCGGCCAGCGCGAGGATCTCGTCGAGCTCGACCGAAACCAGCAGCAGCGCCTTGCCGGCGCCGCGCAGCGCCACCAGGCGGCGATGGATGAACTCGATCGCGCCGATGTCGACGCCGCGCGTGGGCTGACCGACCAGCAGCAAGTCGGGGTTTCGATCGAGCTCGCGCGCCAGGACGATCTTCTGCTGATTACCGCCCGAGAACGCCGAGGTCGGCAGCGCGCCGTTGCCTGGCCGGATGTCGTAGTCGGCTGCCTGGCGCGCGAAGCTCGACGCCACCGCGGAGCGGTGGAGCCAGATCGGACCGTTGTAGGTGGCCTCGTCGTGATAGCCGAGGATCGCGCTCTCGCGCGCGACGAATGGAATGACGAGCCCCATGCGGTGGCGATCTTCGGGCACGTGAGCGAGCCCCAGCCGTCTCAGGCGGCGCGGCGACCGCGCCGCCGCGTCGCGGAGCGAGTCGGACTTCAGGCGGATCTGCCCCGACTTCACCGCGCGGATTCCCGCGAGCGCCTCGAGGAGCTCGGACTGGCCGTTGCCGGCGACGCCGGCGATGCCCACGATCTCACCCCGGCGCGCCGTGAAGCTGACGTGCTTGACCCGCTCCACGCCGAGGCCGTCCTCGACCACCAGGTCGGTCACCTCGAGCACGGGCTCGCCGGGACGGCCCGGCGCCTTGTCGACGCGCAGGTTGACCTTGCGGCCGACCATCAGCTCCGCCAGTTGCTCCGCCGTGGTCTCGGCCGTGGGCAGGGTCGCGACGATCGCGCCGTGACGCATCACCGTGACGACGTCGGTGGCTTCGCGGATCTCGCGCAGCTTGTGCGTGATCAGCAGGACGGTCTTGCCCTCGTCGCGGAGCGACGTGAGGATGCGAAAGAGGTGATCGGCCTCCTGCGGCGTCAGGACGGCGGTCGGCTCGTCGAGGATGAGCATCTCGGCGCCCCGGTAGAGCGCCTTGAGGATCTCGACGCGCTGACGATGGCCGACGCCGAGATCGGCGACGCGCGCATCGGGATCGACTTCCAGGTGGTATTCGCGGCCCAGCCGCTCGAGCTCGGCGCGCGCCCGGCTCATGCCCGCGCCGAGACGGAACCCACCCTCGACGCCGAGCACGACGTTCTCGAGCACGGTGAAGGGCTCGACCAGCATGAAGTGCTGGTGAACCATGCCGATGCCGGCCGCCAGCGAATCTTGTGGGCTCCGGATGACCGTCGGCCGACCGCGCACGAGGATCTCGCCGCGATCCGGCTGGTAGTAGCCGTAGAGGATGCCCATCAGGGTCGACTTGCCGGCGCCGTTCTCGCCGACGATGCCGTGAATCGACCCCGCCCCAACGACCAGCGAGATATCGCGGTTCGCGTGCACGGCCCCGAACCGCTTGTCGATCCCCCGCAGCTCCACCGCCACCGCGGCCGAGCTGCTCACTGCAACTTCTCGTTGCGCGATGTCCGTCTCCTTTCGAGCGGCGGCTTTGCCGCCGCAATCCTGATTTTGGGGGAGGCAGGGAGGAGCACGCCAAAGGCGTGCGACGACCGTCGGAAGGGGGCGAAGCCCCCTCCGAGCTATTTCGCCATGTAGTCAGTGACCTTGATCTTGCCGGCCACGATGTCGGCGCGCGCCTGCTGCAACCGCTTCTCCATATCCGCCGTGATGAGAGTGCGGTTGTACTGGTCGACCGAATAGCCCACGCCGCCCTCGGCCACGCCGAGCGAGACCAGGCCAGGCTTCCAGACGCCTTCCTTCGCGTACTTGAACGTCTCGTACACCGCGAGATCGACGCGCTTGATCATCGAGGTCAGGATCGTGCCGGGATGGAGATAGTTCTGATTCGAGTCGACGCCGATCGCGAGCCGGCCCTTGTCCTTCGCGGCCTGCAGCACGCCGAGCCCGGTGGCGCCGGCCGCCGCGTAGACGACGTCGGCCCCGCGGTCGAACTGGCTCCGCGCCAGCTCGCCGCCGCGCGTGGGATCGTTCCAGGCCGCCGGCGTGGTGCCGGTCATGTTCTGGAAGATCTCGATCTTCGGGTTGACGTACCTGGCGCCTTCCTCGTAACCGCGCGCGAAGCGGCGGATCAGCGGGATGTCCATGCCGCCGACGAAGCCGACCTTGCCGGTCTTCGACGCCATCGCCGCGGCCATGCCGACCAGGAACGAGCCCTCGTGCTCCTTGAAGACGATCGACCGGACGTTGGGCAGATCGACGACCGCGTCGACGATCGCGAACTTCACGTTCGGGAATTCTTTGGCGACCTTCTCCATGCCGCTGGCCTGGGAGAATCCGATCCCGACCACGATCGTCGAGCCGCGGCGCGCCATGTTGCGCAGCGCCTGCTCGCGCTGGGCCTCGGCGGTCACCTCGAACTCCCGATACGCGATACCCGTTTCCTTCTTGAAGCGCTCGGCGCCGTTGTACGCCGCCTCGTTGAACGACTTGTCGAACTTGCCGCCCATGTCGAAGACGACGGCGGGCGCGAACTCCTGCGCCACGACGGGGACGGCGGGAGCCAGCATGACGAGAGCTACCAGGACGGCGCCGAGCGATCTCGAGACGATCATGTCCGCGCTCCTTGTTTGGTCGTTCGACCGGCGCCACGATGATATAGCATCCCCCCATGCCGAAGATCTATCTGGCGAGCCCGCTGGGGTTCTCGGAAGCCGGCCGCCACTTCTACACCTCGGTGCTGATCCCGTTCGTCGCCGGGCTCGGTTACGAGATCCTCGATCCGTGGGCCCTGGCCGACTCGCGAAAGATCGACGCCGTGCAGCGGCTGCCGTACGGACGGGAAAAGCGCGACGCCTGGACCGCGCTGAACCGCGAGATCGGCGCGACCAACCGCGCGGCGATCGACGCCGCCGACGCGGTCGTGGCCGTGCTCGACGGCGTCGACGTCGACAGCGGCACCGCGGCGGAGATCGGCTACGCGTTCGGCCGCGGCAAGCTGATCGTCGGCTACCGCGGCGACTTCCGGCTGAGCGCCGACAACGAGGGCTCGACCGTCAATCTCCAGGTCGAGTTCTTCATCCGCGAGAGCGGGGGTGCTATCGTGAGCCGCTACGAGGATCTCGAGCCGTGCCTGCGCCCGCTGCGCGCGGCGCGGCGGCCTTGACAGGAGGAGCGACATGATCGGCGCGATGGTCAATGGCTCCCGCAGCGTGTGGCTGATCGCGCTGCTCGTCGTTGCATTCGGATGCGCCGGACCGCGTGTCGCCCAGCAGCCTCCCGCCGCAGCGCCGGCGCCACCGTCGGTTCAGGCGCCAGCCCAGGTTCAGGCTTCCGATTCCCAGAGCGATCTCCTCAACGCGGTGCTCTGGATGCAGCGATCGGTCGAGTACAAGGCCAGCGCCCTCACGGCCTTTGCGCTCGCTCGCATCCGGCTCGACCAGGCTCTGGCCGATCCCAACTGGACGGCGGCGCCCAAGGAGCAAACCGGCGCGTACCAGGCGCTGCCACCGGCGATCGTTCTGGATATCGACGAGTCGATTCTCGACAACTCGGGTTATCAGGCGTGGATGGCCTTGAAGGGCACGAGCTTCGATCCGAAGACGTGGAACGCTTATGTGAACACGGTGACCTCGCAAGCGATTCCGGGAGCGGTGGAGTTTGCCCGGTACGCCGACGGGAAGGGCGTCAAGGTCTTCTACGTCTCCAACCGCACCGCCGAGGAGGAGCCGGCCACCCGTAAGAACCTCGAGAAGTTCGGCTTTCCGATGGGCGGCAGCGTCGATACGATGTTGATGACGCGTAAGCAGCCGGACTGGGGCTCCGCCAAGGGCACCCGGCGGGCCTATATCGCGAAAAGCTATCGGATCCTCATCAACGTGGGCGACAACTTCGGCGACTTCGTCGACGAGTACCGCGGCAGCGAGGCCGAGCGACTGAAAGTGATGGAAGACCACAAGGCGCGCTGGGGCCGCGAGTGGATCATGATCGCGAACCCGAGCTACGGCTCGTTCGAGTCGGCTCCCTACGCGCACGACTTCAAGCTGTCCGAGGGCGAGCGACGGCGGCTCAAGCGCGCCGTGCTCGACGCTTGGCCGGGCCCATGAAGGAGACAGCCGTCGCGATGACGAACGCCAGTCCCACCGCGCTGCTACTCAACGTCGGCCACGCGCTCGATCACCTGTTCCTGCTGATCTTCGCCACGGCCGTCTCGGCCATCGCCGCGGAGTGGGGAATGATCTGGCAGGACCTGATGCCTTACACGGTCGGCGCGTTCGTGCTGTTCGGTCTCGGCTCGCTGCCGGCCGGGCGCCTGGGCGACCTGTGGGGCCGGCGCGCGATGATGGTGGTGTTCTTCCTCGGGATGGGCGTGTCAGGCCTGGCCATCGCGACGGTGCCCGGCGTCTGGTCGCTGGCCATCGCGCTCACGGTGATGGGTGCGTTCTCGTCGATCTATCACCCGGTTGGCATTCCGATGCTGGTGCAGAGCGTGAAGAACCCGGGTTTCACGATCGGGCTCAACGGGCTCGCCGGCAACATGGGCATCGCGATCGCCGCCGTGCTCACGGGCTTTCTGGTGAAGTACGCGGGCTGGCGCGCGGCGTTCGCGGTCCCCGGCTTCCTGGCGCTCGCGTGCGGTCTCTTGTTCGTGCTGGTGGTCCCGCGCGAGGACGTCCCGCCCGCCAAGCGCGCGCCGAAGATGGTCGACCTACCGCGCTCGGTGCTGGCGCGCGTGCTCACGGTGATGACCCTGGCGGCGATCACCGGCAGCCTGATCTTCAACTTCACGACGAACGGCAACGGCCAGCTCCTGACCGAGCGCCTGCACGGGATCGTCGACGATCCGGCCAAGATCGGCGTGCTGCTCGCCGTGGTCTACACGATCGCGTCGTTCGCTCAGCTCGTGGTCGGCAAGCTGATCGATCGCGTGCCGCTCAAGTGGGTGTACGTGCCCGTGGCGGCCGGACAGGTGCCGCTGTTCCTGTTCGCCTCGCAGACCAGCGGCTGGCCGCACTACGTGGCGATGCTGCTCTTCATGGTCTTCGTGTTCGGCGCGATCCCGTTCATCGACGCGATGATCGTGCAGTACGTCGACGACCGGATGCGCTCGCGCGTGGCCGGCATCCGGCTCGCGGTCGGCTTCGGCGTGAGCTCGCTCGCGGTCTATCTGCTGGGGCCCACGGTCAAGGCGGCCGGATTCACGACGCTGCTGACGGTGCTGGCGCTCCTGGCGACGTGCACGACGCTGTTCACGTCAATGCTGCCGACCTACGCGCCCAAGCCCGGCACGGTCCCAACGCCAGTCCCCGAGCCGGCCCGCTAACCTCTCGCTCTAAGCTCGACCGGCCGATCGCCGCGACGAGGGTAGACGGGGGCGCGCGCGGCGGAAGGGGTGCCGGGTGGGGTCGCGCGACTCGTTCCCTCCAAGTCACTACGGACGTAGACGCGCCCAGATGGAGCCCAGCCGCAACGGAGCAGCGAACGCGTGCCGCGTGGTCGCGCGACCCCACCCGGCACCCCTTCCGCTGCGCGCGCAGCCCGCCGCATACGCTATTCGCGCGCGTACCGGCGCAAGAACGACTCGTCGACCGTGATGCCGAGGCCCGGGCGGTCGGGGATCTCGACGTAGCCGTCGACCACCGGAAACTTCTCCGCGACGAGATCGTGGAGCAGCGGGTTGGCGCCCAGCGAGTACTCGAGGATGAAGCCCGTCGTCTGACTCGCGGCGAGCGCCACGCCGGCGGCGAACGCCGGCGCTCCCGACCAGAGATGCGGTGCCAGCCTCAAGTTGTAGGCCGAGGCGATCGCGCCGATGCGAACGCCCTCGGTGATGCCGCCGGCGATGGCCAGATCGGGCTGCAGGACGTCGGCCCCGCGCAGCTCGGCGATCTCGCGAAAGTCGTGGCGGGTGAACTCGCTCTCGCCCGTCGAGATCGGCACGGCCGACGAGCGACGCACCTCGGCGAGGCCCGCCTTGTCGTCGGCGGTCACCGGCTCCTCGAGCCAGTAGAGATCGCAGTCTTCCACCATCCGGCAGAACGCCTTGGCCTCGGCGACCGTCCACGTGCCGTGGGCATCCGCCATCAGCTTCACGTCGGGGCCCAACGCCCGGCGCGCGGCGCGCACGCGCGCGGCCGAGGCGCGCGGCTCGCCGTCCATCACGCCCACGCGCATCTTCACGGCGCGAAAGCCACCCTTGTCGACGTAGCCCTGCAGCTGCTCGCCGATGTGAGCCTCGTCGGCCCAGCCGCCCGAGGCGTACGCGGGCATGCGCTCGGCCCGACGCCCGCCCAGGAGCCGCCAGACCGGCGCGCCGAGTGATTTGCCGAGGAGATCCCAGAGCGCCAGATCGACGCCCGCGATCGCCGAGATCGAGAGGCCGCGGCGGCCGAGCTGCGGCAGCACGTGGCCGCGGTCCAGCGCGTAGCCCTCGCGCGGCGTGTTGTACATCACGTCCCACAGCCGGCTCACGTCGCGAGGATCCTGGCCGACGAGCATCGGCGCGTAGTCGCGGTTGATGATCGCCGCCAGGCCGTGCGCGGAGGACGAGCTGCCGACGCCGGCCTTCGCCTCACCCCAGCCGACGAGCCCGCTGTCGGCGACGATTTTCACGATGACCGAGTCGAAGGACGCGATGCGGCCGAAGTCGCTGACGTGCTGCCGCTCGTAGGGGATGGGCACGTGCACCCACGTCGCGTGAACGGTGTTGATCTTCATGGCCCCCGAGCCTAGGGCCGGTTTGCACGCCACGCAACCCTCGGCTACCCTCTGGTGTCCGCACCTGTTTCTCAGCCCGGCGCACTGTTTCCCAGGAGGGAACAATGGCGACGAACGAGCTCGAGTTCGAAACGAAGAGCCTCATGCCCCCGACCGAGTTCTCGCGTCGGGGTTTTCTGACGACGAGCCTCATCGCGGGCTTCACGCTCGCGACCGGTCCCGTCAACGCACAGAGCCTGATCACGACCGACACTGCCGGGCTCACGGCCGGCGAGGTGAAGATCCCCGTCGCCGACGGCCAGCTGCCCGCGTACCGCGCGATGCCGGCCGCGGGCGGGACGTTTCCGACTGTGCTCGTCGTGCAGGAGATATTCGGCGTGCACGAGCACATCAAGGACGTCTGCCGCCGCTTCGCCAAGATGGGCTACTACGCGGTGGCGCCCGAGCTCTTCGCGCGGGCGACCGACGTCTCCAAGCTCACGACGATCGACGAAGGCCGTGCCGCCGCCGCGAAGGTGTCGGACAAGCAGGTGATGAGCGACCTCGACTCGGCGACCGCGTTCGCCAAGACCGAGAAGGGCGACGTCAACCGGCTGGGCATCACGGGCTTCTGCTACGGCGGCCGCGTGGTGTGGCTCTATTCGGCGCACAGCCCGACGCTCAAGGCCGGTGTCGCGTGGTACGGCCGCCTCACCGGGCCCACCAACGAGATGCAGCCGAAGAACCCGATCGATCTGATCGATAGCCTGAAGGCGCCGGTGCTTGGTCTCTACGGCGGCTCCGACCAGGGCATCCCGAACGCGGACGTCGAGAAGATGCAGGCGGCGCTGAAGGCCGCCAGGAAGCCGTCGGAGATCGTGCTCTACGACGGGGCGCCGCACGGCTTCCACGCCGACTATCGCCCGAGCTACCGGGAGACTCCCGCGAAGGACGGCTGGCAGCGGCTCCGCGGCTGGTTCCAGCAGAACGGAGCCGCCTGATGCGTTTCGGACTCTTCGGCAGCGCGCAGGCCAAGCGCGGCGGGCCGGACGTCGACAGCGGCGCTGGCTTCAGAGAGTTCGTCGAGAACAACGTGCGAGCCGAGGAGCTCGGCTACGTGAGCTCGTTCGTGGTCGAGCATCACTTCACCGGCTTCGGCCAGATCTCCGCGACGCTCAACTTGCTGACATGGGTGGGCGCGCGCACGCGGACTTTGCGGCTCGGCACCGCCGTGATCACCTTGCCCTGGCACAATCCCGTGCTGCTCGCCGAGCAGGTCGCCACGATGGATCTCCTGTCCGGCGGCCGGATCGATTTCGGCATCGGCCAGGGCTACCGGCACAACGAGTTCGCCGGATTCTGCATCCCGATGGAAGAGGCCGACGAGCGCTTCGACGAGTGCCTCGAGGTGATGCTGAAGGCGTGGACGTCCGATCGTCCGTGGTCGCATCACGGCAAGTACTGGAAGTACGACAACGTGGTCGTCGAGCCGCCGACGCAGCAGAAGCCGCATCCGCCGCTGTGGATGGGCGCCGGCCGGCCGCAGTCGATCAAGAAGGTCGCCAAGCTCGGCTACAACCTGCTGCTCGACCAATTCGCGTCGATCGAGCAGATCGGCGACCGGATCGCGCTCTACAAGTCGGAGGTCGAGGCGCTCGGGCGGCAGTTCGATCCGATGACGGTCGCGGTGACGCGATCGGTCAACGTCGCCATGACGGCCGCCGACCGGCAAAAGGCGCTCGAGACGCGGATGGCCGCACGCAAGCGCGTCGACAACCTTGCCCAGCGCCCCGACGGCCAGAACCACTCGACGATCATGACTTACGCCCACACGCTCGAGGCCGCCGAGGCGGGTGCGCTCTACGGCACTCCCGACGAGATCGCGGCCAAGCTGCAGCGGCTGCGCGACCTCGGGGCGGAGTACGTGCTGCTCAACAGCACTGGTGGGTTCGAGACCTTGCGCCGCTTCGCGCAGGACGTCCGTCCGGCGTTCGAGGGCGAGCCCGCGATTCGGTGAAAGGGCGCTTTCGCCGATGAGCAGTAACGACGCACGCGCGACTAACGCCTATTGGGGCCGCGACGGGCTCGAGCGCAAGATCCTCGACGCGCTGGCGGCCGCCGGCAAGAACGTCGATGCGCTGACGATCGATGACCTCGCCCCGGCCGATCAGTTCCACGGCGGCGGCAAACCCGCGACCGAACGGTTGGCTCGGCTGGCCGGGCTCAAGCCCGGTACGCGCGTGCTCGACGTCGGCGGTGGGCTGGGTGGACCGGCGCGCACCCTCGCCGGCCAGTTCGGCTGCACCGTCACCGTCGTGGATCTCACCGAGTCGTACGTGCGCGCCGCCACTGCGCTCACCGCGCGCCTCGGGCTCGCCGATTGTGTTACTCATCGCGTCGGTGACGCGTTGGCGCTCGACGTGAGTGGCGAGCCGTTCGACGTTGTGTGGACGCAGAACAGCGGGATGAACATCGCCGACAAGGAGCGCCTCTACGCCGGCTTCGCGCGTGTGCTCCGGCCGGGTGGACTACTGGTCACTCAGGAGCCGATGGCCGGGCCGGTGCAGCCGGTGGTGTTCCCGGTGATGTGGGCACGCGACGCGAGCGCGAGCTTCCTGCGTACTCCCGAGGCGATGCGCGCAGTGATGGAAGCGTCCGGGTTCCAGGTTCGCGCCTGGGACGACGTGACCGCCGAGGCCACGGGCCCGGCCAGCGCCGCCGCGATTCCCGCCCACAGCGTTCAGCAGATCATCATGGGCGAGTCGCTCGACGCGATCATCCGGGCGGGACACCAGAACCGCGAGGAGCGTCGGATCGTCATGACCCAGGCGGTCCTGGAGCGGCGCGCGGCTCGCGCTTAGGCTCGATCACCTCGAACATCAAGCTGAAGTCGTCGAGCAGACCGAAGAGCTCGGCGACCTTGGCACCGTCGCCATCGATGCGCGCCTGACCCTGCGCCACCGCATCGGCGAACGAGACCTCGCGCAGGACCAGCCGGTTCAGCACCGCCCGTTCGAGCGTCACGGTCGCGTCCGCCTGGTCGCTCTGCCGATCGGCCAGACAGGTGAGCGCGCAGTTCTCGAGATTCATCACGTAGAGCCGGTCGAGGTCCGCGAATATCCAGTTGATGACGATCCGGCGGCCGTCCGCTTTCTGGGCGTCGAGCCGGACGCCGAGATAGTCGAAGAAGAGATCGAGGCTCATCGCCCGCACGACGTCGGGGCTGATCGGCGCGCGGGCCGCGCTTACCGGCACACCCCGGCGCAGCTCGAGCGCGCCGAGCAGGTAGGCGTTGCGCCACGTGGCCGACTCGGCCGCGTAGCCGAGTTGCTCGAGCGCGTCGGCGCCGAGCCCGCGGGCCTCGGCGTTCGCCGGGTCGGCGAACACGACGTGGCTCATGGCCTCGGCGACGAACCGGAACTCGCCCTTGGCGAAATCCTGGCGCGCGCGCCGGATCACCGCGTCGGCGCCGCCCATGTACTCGACGTACTTGCGCCCGCGCTCGACCGGCGGCAGCGGGTTCAGATTGGCGGGGTTCGCGTCGTACCAGCCGAGGTAGCGCTGGTAGACCGCCTTCGCGTTGTGGCTCAAGGTGCCGTAGTAGCCGCGCACGTGCCAGGTGTGGCCGAGGCTCTTGGGCAAGGTGAGGCGCTCGGCGATCTCGACCGCCTTCCAGCCGTGGTTCATCAGCCGCACGGTCTGATCGTGCAGGTACTTGTAGAGGTCGCGCTGCCGCGTGAGGAAGTCCAGCACGCGGCGGTTGCCCCACACGGGCCAGTGGTGCTGGGCGAACGCCACGTCGGCGTCGCGGCCGAACCGATCGAGGGCGACGTTGAGATATTTCGCCCACGCGTTGGCGTCACGCGCCTGGGCCCCGCGGATCGGATAGGTATTGTGCAGATTGTGGGTTGCGTTCTCGGCGAGGTTCAACGCCCGGAGCCCGGGATGGAACATGTGCATCTCGGCCGGCGCTTCCGTCTCCGGCGTGAGCTGGAACACGACGTCGATCCCGTCGATGCAGTGCTCCTCGATCGGCTTCTCGATGATTCGTGTGGGCGGGATCAAGGTCACCGTGCCGCGCGAGGTGACCTTGCCGAGCCCTGCATCGACCTGGCCGCGCGGGCCCTTGGGCAGGGTGGCGCCGAACTGGAACTGGGCCCGTCGGATCATCGCGGTGCCGGCGAGCACGTTCTCGGAGACGATCTCTTCCATGAAGCGATCTGGCGCCCAGATCGGCACGCGCCCCGCGCTCACGTCCGCTTCGTCGACGACGCCGCGCACGCCGCCGTGGTGATCCGTGTGGCTGTGCGAATAGATGACCGCCGTCACGGGCCGGTCCCCGCGAACCTGGCGGTAGAGTGCCAGACCAGCGCGGGCGACCTCGGTCGAGATGAGCGGGTCGATCACGATGACGCCGCGATCGCCTTCGATCACGGTCATGTTCGAGATGTCGAAGCCGCGGATCTGATAGATCCGGTCGGTCACCTGGAAGAGCCCGTGGTGCATGTTGAGCCGCGCCTGACGCCAGAGGCTCGGATTCACCGTCGGCGGTGCCGCCTCGTCGGCGAGAAACGCGTAGTCGCGCAGGGACCACACGATGCGCCCCTGGTCGTTCTTGATCTCGAGCTCGGGCAGGGTGGCCAGCAAGCCGCGCCCGGCGTCGTCGAAGTCCTGGGTGTCCGCGAACGGCAGCGACTCGAGCACGGCGCGGTTGAGCGCCGCGGTGAGAGGCTCGGCGTCCCTGGGGCCCGGAGTCGGCGTGGCCATCGGGGGCCGATCCTATCCCAGTCGGCCGTCGAGCGTCGATCTGGCAGAATCTAGCGCGGGAGGACGCAATGCCCGACTCCGTGACAAAGGCGACCCTCGACACCGTGCACCGCTTCAACGACGCGTTCAACCGCCACGATGTGGATGGCGTGATGGCCGTCATGACCGCCGACTGCGTGTTCGAGAACACCCAGCCGCCGCCCGACGGCGAGCGCTTCGTGGGCGCCGCCGCGGTGCGAGGCTTCTGGAAGCGCTTCTTCGAGTCGACGCCGGGGGCCCGGTTCGAGACCGAGGAGATCTTCGCGACCGGCGACCGCGCGCTGGTGCGCTGGGTGTTTCACTGGGACAATTCCGGCGGCCACGTGCGCGGCGTCGACGTCATGCGCGTGCGCGACGGCAAGGTGGCGGAGAAGCTCTCCTACGTGAAGGGCTGATCCGGCCGTGGGCGGGCGTGGTCTAATACGTCAAACAGGAGAGGCCCATGACCTACAAGAAGCCGAGCGAGGCGGACGTGAAGGCGAAGCTGACATCGGCGCAGTACCAGGTCACGCAGTGCAGCGCCACCGAGCCGCCGTTCCGCAACGAGTTCTGGAACCATCACGAGCCCGGGATCTACGTCGACATCGTGTCGGGCGAGCCGCTATTCGCCTCGACCGACAAGTTCGACTCGGGAACGGGCTGGCCGAGTTTCACGCGTCCGCTCGAGAAGACCAACGTTACCGAGCACACCGACGACTCGCACGGCATGGAGCGGGTCGAGGTCCGCTCGGCGAACGCCGACTCGCACCTGGGCCACGTCTTCCCGGACGGCCCAGGCCCGGACGGTCTGCGCTATTGCATCAACTCGGCTTCGCTGCGATTCATTCCGGTCGCGAAGCTCGAGGAAGAGGGCTACGGGCAGTACAAGGCGCTGTTCGAGAAGGTGAAGCCCGCCCGCTAGATCGGCTGCGGCTCAGGGCCGCGGCTCAACGCTCGGCGCCGAGCTTGGTCGCGCCGCTGTTGGTCTTCAGGTGCGTGAGGCTGCCGAGCTCCTTGAGCGCGGTCAGCATCTCGACCGGGATCGGCGCCGAGCTGAGCGAGCCGTCCTCGTTGATGCGCGCGTAGACGCGCGTCGCCTTGCCCTCGCTCACCGGCGCGCCGGTCACCGCGTTCTTGGCCTTGCAGTTCCAGTGCAGCGTGCGCGCGCCGACGTCGGCCAGGGTGATCGTGTTCACGATCCGGTCGCCGTAGGCGGCGGGGCCGATGAACCGGAAGTGGATCTCGCCCATCACGAAGGTCGTCCGGTCGTTCTTGATCATCTGCTCGATCGGGTAGCCGATCACGCGGAACAGCTCGTGCTCCGTGTCGTTGAACCAGGCGACAATACGGGGGTAGTACACGAGCCCGAAGGGGTCTGACTCGCCCCAGTTGACCGTGATCTCCTTCCAGTACATCGCCATGGCCGCTCCTCCGTTCTCGCGGGTCGTCTGGCCGGTATACGGGATTGACCCGCTCGCGTCAAGTCGCGCCTGGGGCCCGGTCGATCAGCCAGTCGGTCAGTGTCGAGAACGAAGCGAACCGGTGGTCGGCGTCGGGGCATTCGCCGAAGCCGTAGGCCGCGTGAAGGAAGGGAACGCCGCACTCGCGCGCGGCCGTCTGGTCGCCCGGTGTGTCGCCGACGTACACCGGATGGGCGAGCCGGTTGCGCTCGATCACGACACGTAGATTCTGCGTCTTGGATAGTCCAGTGTTACCCCAGCACTCGAAGTCCCTGAAGCAGCCGCCGAGCCGCGAGGTCTGGAAGAAGACCTCGATGTACCCGGACTGGCAGTTGCTGACGATGAAGAGCCGATAGCGGGCCGAGAGCCGCCGCAGGCCCGCGTCGACGCCGGGGAACATCAGGCCGCCGAGCTCGGCGACGGCCTCGTTGTCCGAGGTCGACGTAGCGTCGACCAAGGTGAGCAAATGCGCCTCCGGCAATCCGGCGAAGACCTCGCGGATGCACTGCTCGTGCGGCTTGCCGGTGACGCCGCGAACGTCGTGCTCGGTGATAGTTCTGAAGGCGATGCGATGGCGCGCGAGCACGCGGTTCCAGCCGACGGCGCAGCTGGCGCTCGTGTCCCACAAAGTGCCGTCCAGGTCGAAGACGACGGCGTCGATCATGATTCCCGGAACGCCATCCTGCTCGACGGGAGCCGTCGCGTGGCACGCGGTTTGCCCCTATTGGTTACCTGGTCGCCAAGTCGAGCCCTTACGAGGGCCGACTCGTCCAAAGTGACATCGATGGTGACAGGGAGGGGCACATGGAAGCCAGGCAGAGTCCCTTCAGCCGTCCTCCGCAGCCGCGGCCGACGTCGCCGTTTGTGAGCCCCGTCGTCGCGGCGCGCGAGGCTTCGCGCGACGGCGCGACCAGCGAGGAGCGTACGGCGCTCGAGCGCCAGCGGCGAAACGGCGGTCAGTGGTTCTACTGGATCGCGGGGCTCTCGCTGATCAATGCCGCCATCGCCTTCGCCGGACAGGAGTGGCGATTCATTCTCGGGCTCGGAGTGACGCAGCTCGTTCAGGAGCTGGCCAAGGAAAGCGACGGGACGAAGGCCGGCCTCGTCGGCATAGGTGTGATCGCGATCTTCCTGGTTCTCGGGCAACGCGCGGTGCAGGGCGCCGGCTGGGCGTTCGTGCTCGGTATGGTCCTGTTCGGTCTCGACGGCGCGATCTTCCTTCTGGCGCGGGATTGGATCGGCGCCGGCTTCCACGCATTCGCGCTCGCGATGATCGCGCGCGGCTACGCGGCCGCTCGGCGCCTGTCCGCCGGCGCTGTCTGACGGGGCCGTCGAGGCTCCCTTCGATTGTCTAGTGGCCGCCGCCCGCCGCGGGCCTCACCCAGCCTCCGTGGACCGGGTGGTGCGAGCAGATGAACTCGAGGAACGCCGGCCGCCCCTTGGCGTTCTCGTCGAGCGCGCGCTTGATCGCCGGCAGGACCTCTGAGGGCTTGGTCACGTCCTCGCTGTAGAAGCCGACCGACTTGGCCATGTTCGCCATGCAGGCCGAGGCGTGATCGGACACCTTCCACGTGTACGGATCATGGCCGCCGCCCCAGAAGCCGGGGCCGTAGCCCGAGTAACCGCCGTTATTGATGTGGAGTGCCGTGACGCCGATCTTGTAGCGCGCCACCGCCTCGAAGTTGCCCATCATGTAACAGACGCCCGCGTCGCCGGTGACGAGGACGCTCTGCCGGTCCGGGAACGCGAGCTTGGCGCCCACCGCGCCCGCGAGGCTGAAGCCCAAGGTCGACACGTTGCCCCAGCCCAGATGGCCGCGGGGGATCTGCGCCTCGTACACGGTGCTGGTCTGATCGCGCGTGTTGCCCGAGTCGGCGGTGACGAACGAATTCTTCGGATCGAGCGCCTTCATCATGTCGCCGAGCACGCGATAGGGATTGATCGGCGTCTCGTTCGATTCCATCCACGGCCGGAACTTCGCCATGAAGGCTTCCTTGCCCTTCCGGATCTCCTCGACGAGCCCGGGATTCTTCTTCGGACCGCGCGCCGACAGCTCGGCAATCAGCGCCTGCAAGGTGAGCTTCGCGTCGCCGACGACGGCGTTCCGCGTCTCGTAACTGCGGTTGAGGTCGAGGGTGTCGATGGTGCACTGGATGATCGTCTTCTTGTCCGGGTTCGGGATGGCGTGGCTGAACCGGTTGGGGAACAGGCTCGAGCCGATCGAGAAGAGCAGATCGCACTTGTTCAGGAAGTGATCGGCCAGCGAGCCGCGCACGCCCACCGAGAGCGGATGGTTCTCCGGGAAGGTGCCCTTGCCCTTGAGCGTCGTCAGCACCGGGATCTGCGCGAGCTCGGCGAACTTCAAGAGCTCGCTCGTGGCATCGGCGTAGTACACGCCTTCACCCACGTAGAGCAGCGGATCCTTTGCGACGAGCAGCGCCTTCACGGCGGACTTCACGTCGTCGGGATCCGGGCCGGACTTCCAGCCCTTCACGGGCGAGTAGGGATGCTCGTCGGTGTCGTACTCGCCGAGGTCGCGCGGAATGATCAGCAGCACCGGGCCGGGCCGGCCCGAGCGCAGGTGCGTGAACGCGCGGCGCACATAGTCCGGGATGAGCTCGGCGCGGTCGACCTTACCCACCCACTTGGTAACCGACTTGAGCGCCTCGGCCATGTCGTAGTGCGTGTGGCGCGCGGCGCCCTGGCCGACGCCTTCCGTGATGACGAGGAGCGGCGACGAATCTTCCCACGCCTGGCCGATCGCGCCGTACGCCATCTGGATCCCGGCGGCGTTCAGATTGGCCATGATGGTGCAGACGCCGATCTGCTTGCCGCACGTGACACGCGAGTACGCGTCCGCGACGGCCACCGCGAACCGTTCCTCGCCCATCATCAGGATGGGCACGCCTTCCTCGCCGAGCGCGTTGTTGACGTGGTTCGTCGGGTAGCAGCTGACCCACGGGATCCCTTCGGACTTGAGCGCGCGCGCGAAGCCGTTCGCCGCCTTGACTTTCATGGACGTCTCCTCGCTATGGGCATGGTTGCCGCGCGCCCGCCGGCTTCGTGCCGGCGGGGCGCGGGGACACCTGCAGCGCGGGTACGTTAAGACGCCGACGATGATCGTGTCAATCGGCCGGAGCTATTGCGTCAGGACGAACACTCCGCCCCCGAACGTCGCCGCATAGACCGTGCTCGGCGCAAGCGGGTCGACGACGAGCGCCCGGATCGCGGTATTCGTCAGCCCGTCGTTGATCGGGCTCCAGCTCCCGCCGCCGTCCACACTCTTGAACACGCCGGCGCCCGTGCCGGCGTAGACCGTCTGAGAGGTCGAAGGATCGACCGCCAGGGCCTGGATCGCGATGTTGGTGAGGCCGGTGTTGACGGCGCTCCAGTGCGCTCCCCTGTCAATGCTCTTGAACACGCCGGCGCCCTGGATCCCCACGTAGACCGTGGTCGGAGTGTTGGGATCGATCGCCAGCGCCAGCGCTACCGAGCCCGGCGGCAGGCCGGTGTTGATTTCGGACCAGCTTTCACCGGCGTTTTCGCTCTTGAAGACTCCCGCGATTGGCGTCGCCGCGTAGAGGATCTTCGTGCTGAGCGGATCGACGGCGATGGCGCTCACACTGACCGCGAGAGCGGTCTTGGTCCAGCTCGCGGTGCCGTTCACGGTTTTGAAGGCGCCGCCGGCCGTTCCCGCATAGACGATACCCGCGGTGGCGGGATCGGTGGCCAGAGCCTGGACGACCGGGTTCGTCAGGCCCGCATTCGCGGCGCTCCAGCTCTCGCCGCTGTCCGTGCTCTTGAACGCCCCGCCCCCGGCCAGTCCCGCGTACAGGGTGCTCGGTGTCACGCCGTCGATGGCGACGGCCTGGACGCTAGCGGACGACGGCAGACCACTGTTCTCAAGAGTCCAGCTTTCCGCCCCGTCAGTCGTCTTGAAGATTTCAGGCTGATCCATCCCCGCGTACAGCGTGGTCGGGTTCGTGCGGTCGAGGGCCAGCGCGAACACGAACGTGTTGGTCAGGCGCGTATTCACGACGGTCCACTCGGCGCCGGCGTCGCTGGTCTTGACCACACCGTCATTGGTTCCGGCATAGACCGTGCCAGGTGCGTCGGGACTGATGCTCAACGACAGTACGGCGGCGTGGATCAGGCCCGTGCTCGTCGCGGTCCATGTCGCGCCCCCGTCGTTGGTCTTGAACACGTTGCTGCTCAGGCCGCCGACATAGACGGTCTCAGGCGCCTCCGGGTCGATGCCCACGGCTCGAACGTCGGGCGCCGCGAGCCCTGTATTGGCCCAGAGCTCGCCGCCGGTCGTGGTTTTGAAGACGGCGCCTGGCCCACCCGACAGGCCGCCGCCGGCACCCGCGTACAGCGTCTGCGGATTCTTCGGATTGATCGCCAGGGCCCGGATGTCGCGCATGGTGATCCCGGCGTTAGTGGGCGTCCACGCCGCGCCGGAGTTGACGCTCTTGAACATGCCGAAGTCGGTGCCGGCGTAGACGTTGCGCGGGCTCTCGAGGTCGATCACCAGAGCCCGGATATCGGCATCGACTAGTCCCGAGCGCGTCCAGGAAGCGCCGGCATCGACGCTCTTGAACACACCAGCGGTGGTCCCCGCGTACAGGACGCTCGCGTTCGACGGGTCGATCGCCAGGGCACGAACCAGACGGATGGTCAGCCCGGTGTTGATGGCTTGCCAGCTGTTGCCCCCGTCGGTGCTCTTCAGGACGCCGGCGCCGAGTGTGCCCGCGTAAACCACGGCCGTGGCATCCGTGCTGCCGTCGATCGTCCTTGGCCAGTGCTTCGAGACTCCGTTAGGAGGTGCAGCGTCGTCCGGGCGCCCGCGATGTTTTCCAGGATGCTGGCGCACATCGCGCCCGCTGAGCGTGTCGATCGCCAGCGTGGCGACGAGCGCATTCGGGAGGCCGAGCACGCTCCAGCTATCGGCGGCGTCGGTGCTCTTGAATACCCCGTCGCCGACGGTCCCCGCATAGATCGTACTCGGCGAGCGCCGATCGATCGTGAGAGCCAAGATGCTACCGCCCTCGGGTCCGTGGGGTCCAAGAAGGCGTCTGGGCAAGCCCCGGGCCCGCGCCAGCCGCCATGACGAGTAACGTCGCGACGACGATTAGCAGTCGCACCACCGGCCTCCTTGGTGGACAGCGGGGGAAACCCGCAGTGTCTAATCCGAACATGACCGAATGGTCGAAGATCAACCATCCGGTGAAGTCCTTGAAGCGGGTAGGGAGAGTCCCGAACAGGAGATGTCCCCGAGCGCGAGGCCGACGATGGTACCGTGCACGAGAACAGGAGGCGTCATGGCGACCGTCAAACTGATCGAGTACGCGGAGGCGAGCAGCGAGGTGCGCGGGGTGTACGACGACATCATGGCCACGCGGAAGGTCGACCGCGTCAACAACTTCTGGAAGGCGCTGGCGAGCCATCCGCCCACGCTGCGGCGCACGTGGGACACGCTCAAGTCGGTGATGGCGCCGGGTGCGCTCGACCCGCTGACCAAGGAGATGATCTACCTCGCGGTGAGCGCGACGAACGGCTGCAACTACTGCATCGCCTCGCACACCGCCTCGGCCCGCGGGCGCGGCATGACCGACGCGATGCTGGGTGAGCTCATGGCGGTGGTCGGCATGGCGAACGAGACCAACAGCCTGGCCGACGGCTATCAGATCGAGGTCGACGAGATGTTCCGCCGGCCGGCCTGAGGCCTCTGGCGCGCGTGGTAAGCTTGCCGCACCCGAAGCCACGTCGCTCTCAGCGCGGAGAGATAGCCATGAACGCTCGGCGTCCGCTCGCGATCCTCGCTCTGGCCCTGCTGGTCGTCGTGCTCGCTTCGTACGCGCCTGTGCCTGTCGCGGCGCAGGCGCGCGCCGCCGCGCCCGCGGGTGAGATGACGTGGGCCGTCCACATCTCGCTCGCACCGATCTGGTTCGATCCGGCGGAGCACACCGGGATCATCTCGGTCATGATGGTGCTGACCGCCGTGCACGACGCGATGGTGAAGCCGATGCCCGGCAAGCCCTTCGCGCCGTCGCTCGCCGAGTCCTGGACGACCTCGAAGGACGGGCTCGTCTACGAGTTCGTCGTGCGCAAGGGCGTCGTGTTCCACAACGGCGACACCTTGACCGCCGACGACGTGAAGTTCTCGTTCGACCGCTACAAGGGCGCCGCCGCCTCGCTGCTGAAGGAGAAGGTCGCGGCCGTCGAGGTGGTCGACCCGTACCGGGTGCGCTTCAAGCTGAAGGAGCCGTGGCCGGACTTCATGACGTTCTACGGCTCGCCGGCCAGCGGAGCGGGCTGGATCGTGCCCAAGAAGTACGTGGAGAAGGTCGGCGACGAAGGCTTCAAGAAGGCGCCGATCGGCGCCGGCCCGTACAAGCTCACGTCGTTCAATCCCGGCATCGAGCTCGTGCTCGAGGCGCACGACAAGTACTGGCGCAAGACCCCGGCGGTCAAGCGGCTGGTGTGGAAGACGGTGACCGAGGATCTCACGCGCCTGGCGATGCTGAAGCGCGGCGAAGTCGACATCGCCTACTCGCTGCGCGGCACGCTCGGCGAAGAGGTGAAGAAGACGACGGGCTTGAAGCTCGTCGGCCTCGTCGGCAACGCGACGCAGTGGCTCAACTTCGGCGCGCAGCAGTGGGATCCGAAATCGCCATTTCACGACAAGCGCGTGCGCCTGGCCGCCGCGCTGGCCTTCGACAAGGACGGGATCAATCAGGCCGAGACGCTCGGCTTCTCCAAGCCGACCGGGAGCATCATCCCGTCGGCCTACGAGTACGCGCTCGCCATTCCGGCCTATCCGTACGATCCGGCGCGGGCCAAGAAGCTCCTGGCCGAGGCCGGCTATCCCAATGGCTTCGACACCGAGTACGCCTCGGACTCCTCGTACGGCAGCGTCGCGGAGGCGATCGGCAACCAGCTGGGCGCCGTGGGCATCCGGACGAAGCTCCGGCCGATGGAGCGCGCGGCCTTCCTCGGGAACTGGAAGGACAAGAAGATCACCTCGATCATGTACTCGGGCGCGGGCGGTCAGGGCAACGCCGCCACCCGCATCCAGAACTATCTGCTCAAGGAAGGCCTCTACTCGTTCGGGGGCTACCCTGACATGGACGATCTGTTCGTGCAGCAGGCGCGCGAGCTCGATCTCAAACGCCGCGAAACCCTGCTGCACCAGATCCAGCGCCTGGCGCACGAGCGCGTCATGGCGGCCCCGCTCTGGGAGCTGGGCTTCCTGAACGGCGTCGGGCCGCGCGTCGAAGAGTCCGGCCTGGGACTGATCGCGCTGCACCCGTACTCGGCCCCCTACGAGGATCTGAGACTCAAGAAGTGATGGGGCTCCGGACGCGGCCCCTCCATCCGCTCCTGGGCGTCGAGATCGCCGGTGTCGACGTGCGACGCGTCGACGCCGGCGCGTTCACCGCGATCGTGGACGCGTTCGAGGAGCATTCGGTGTTGGTCTTTCGCGGGCAGGCGCTCGACGACGAGGCGCAGATCGCGTTCAGCCGCCGCTTCGGGCCGCTCGAGACGACGATCCGTACCGTGGTCTCCCATGTGAAATACCGACCGGAAATCTCCAATCTCGCGAACGTCGACGCGGAGGACCGCCTGATTCCGCAGGGCGACCGCCGCAACCTGTTCAACGCGGGCAACCAGATGTGGCACACGGACAGCTCGTTCAAGCGCGTGCCCGCCCACGCCTCGCTCCTCTCGGGACGCGAAGTGCCGCCGGAGGGCGGCGAGACCGAGTTCGCGAGCATGCGCGTCGCGTACGAGCGGTTGCCCGAGGCGTTCAAGCAGCGCCTCGAGGGCAAGGTGGGCGTGCACAGTTTCGAATATTCGCGCGGCCTGGTCGGCGAGGGGCTCCTGCCGGCCGAAGATGCCGCGCAGGTGCCGCCGGTCCCGCAGGCGCTCGTGCGCGCCAACCCCACCAATGGCCGCAGGGCGTTCTTCGTCGCCTCGCACGCCTGCGAGATCCTCGGCATGCCGACCGACGAGGCGCGCGTGCTGATCCGCGATCTGCTCGCGCGCGCGACCGCGCCGGAGATGGTCTACACGCATCACTGGCGGCCGGGCGATCTCGTGATGTGGGACAACCGCTGCGTGCTGCATCGCGGCCGCCCGTGGAACGAGAGCCGCTACCGTCGGGTCATGCACCGCACGACCGTGGCGGGCGAGGGGCCGACGGCCAAGGACGTAACCGGTATCACGGTCTCGCCGGCGCGCGAGAGCGACATCGCGTGGTGTCGCGCTCAGCTGGCGGTAAGCTGAGGTAGTGCGCGCCGGCCGAGGCGCGCGAGTATCTGAAAGGAGGACCGCGCACGATGATTCGTAGAGCGTGGATCAAAATACTCGGAGTCGCACTGTGTGTGATCGCGGCCGCGGGCCCCGCCGCCGCCCAGACGTCGACGCAGACGTCGGGCGATACGACGGACAAGATGAAGAGCTACTCGGTCGAGAAGAAGAACGAAGCGGTCGCCTACGGCAAGAAGATGATGAGCGACATGGACGTCAAGATCAAAGAGCTCGAGGCTCAGATGTCCCGCGACGCGAGCGCCGCTAAGGCCGACACGCAGCGCGGCCTGAAGGAGATGAAGGAGAAGCGGGCACAGACGGCCAAGCAGCTCGACGAGCTCGGCAAGGCGAGCGCCCAGTCGTGGGACGCAACGAAGCAGGGCTTCGCCGACGCGTACAAGGATCTGCAGAAGTCGTACGACAAGGCCGTGGCCAGCTTCAAGAAGTAGGAGGAGGCGCGATGCGTACGCTCGTGCAGGCGGTGCTGGCGCTGACCGTGGGGATCACGCTGCTCGCGGGCTGCGAGCAGAAGGGGCCCATGGAGAAAGCCGGCCAGAAGGTCGACAAGGCGGTTGAAGGCGTGGGCAAGGAAATGAAGAAGGCCGGCGAGAAAGTGGGCGAGGGCCTCGAGGAGGCCGGCAAGAAGGTGAAGGACGCGTCGAAGTAGCTGTCGCTACGGACTCTCGATCGGGCGGCCGTGCCGGGCGATGAAATCGGGAAACGCCGCCTCGGCCTTGGCGCCCCGCACGACGTTGGTCGTGTAGTCTCGCTCGTTCGCCCACTGCTCCTCGAGATCGCAGCCGAGGTCGCGGAGCAGCAGCGCCTTCACGCCCATCACCGCCTCGCGCTTGTTCTTCGCGATCATGGTGGCCAGCCACAGCGTCTTGGCGCGGAGCTCGGCGCAGGGCACCACGTGGTTGAGGAGCCCGATCCGGTGCGCTTCCGGCGCCTCGACGACCCGGGCGGAGAACAGGAGCTCCTTCGCGATCGGCCAGCCGACCTGGTTCGGCAAGGTCCAGGTGCTGTTGATGCGGCCGTACGCGGCGGCCAGGAAGCGGAAGCTCGCGTGCTCGCAGCCGACGCGCATGTCGAGCGATGACGCCAGCACCGCGGCGCCGCCGTAGGCGAGGCCATTGATCATCCCGATCGTGGGCTTGGGGCAGGCGCCGATCTCGTAGCTGCCCCGCGAGCGCACGGAGGTGCGCGCGTCGAGCTCGGCCTGCGTGTACCGGCGGTCGTCTTCGCGCTGCTCGTGGATATCGCCGCCGGCCGAGAACGCGCGCGTGCCGGCGCCGGTGATCACGAGGCAGCCGACCTCGTCGTCGTCGGTCGCGCGCGCGACGGCCTCGCGCAGCTCCGCGCTCAGCTGCGCGTTCATCGCGTTGAGCTGCTCCGGGCGATTCAGGGTCAGAATCGCCACGCCTTGGGTCTTCTCGACGAGGACGACCGGCTCCGCCATGCTGTCCCTCCGCGGTCGCCTGGTGGCGACGCGGGGTAGCATACACCGCGGCGGCCGGTCGTCGCCCGTCGGGGTTCAGCGCTGGGCGGCGGTGGTCTCCGTCGCCTTCTTCTGCAGCCGTTCGCGCAGGGAGCTGTACGACTCCGCGCGGATCACCCGGTCGAACTGCGTGCGATAGCTCGCGATGAAGCTGACGCCCTGGACCGCGACATCGTAGATGCGCCAGGAGCCGTCGCGCACGTGTAGCCGGTAGTCGAGCGGGATCTCCGAGCCCTGCCGCGTCACCACCTTGGAGCGAACGGTGGCCGAGTCGTTCTCGATCGACTCGCCGATGAACGCGATCTTCTCGCCGCCGGACGCCGTCTCGACTTGTGTCAGGTAGGCGCGCTCGAGGAGATCGCGGAAGAGCGCCACGAACTCGGCCTGCTCCTCGCGCTGGAGCGTCTGCCAGTGCCGGGAGAGCGCCCGCTTCGAGATCTCGTCGAAATCGAACATCTCACGCACGATCTGTCGGATTTGCTCGGATCGATCGGCGCCGTTCACGCCCGCCGATCCCTTGGCCTGTACGATGGTCATGAAGCGCCCGACCGCTCCCTCGACAGCGTCACGCGGCCCGACAGCGGGCGCGGATTGCGCAGCCTGAGCCGGGAGCAGACAGGCGATTGAAAGCGCGATAGCGATCCAGGTCCTCATGTCGTCCTCCTGACTCACCGTAGAAGGACTCTCCGGACAGGGCTATCCGGAGAAGCCGCGATGAGGGCGCCGGAAAACCACTGATCTGCCGCGGGAACTCGAGGCGGTGTAGCATACACGGCTCGGAGGAGCGACCGTGCTGACCCGCATCGACCACGTCATGATCTGTGTCCCGGACCTCGCGCGAGGCATCGAGGCGTATTCGCGTATTGGGTTCAACATTTACCCTGGTGGCGCCCACGCCGGCCGGGGGACGCACAATGCGATCGCCTTTCACCAGGAGGACTATCTCGAGCTGGTGAGCTTGCGCGACCGCGCCGCGCCGGTGGCCCCCGGCAGCTCCGAGGCGCGGCTGGCCGAGTTTCTCGCCCGTGGCGGAGGCTTCCGATACGTCGCGGTCCAGAGCGACGACCTCGCGGCTGACGTGGCCGCGATGCGCGCGCGGGGTGTCGACGTGAGCGACGTGAGCGAGGGCGCCCGGCGAACGCCGGAGGGGCGCGAGCTTTCATGGAAGGCGGCGAGCCTCGGCCCGCGCAACCCGCTGCCGGTCTTCTTCGTCCAGCACCTGACGCCGCTCGCCGAGCGCCGGCTTCAGGTGGCCGGCGCCGGCGATCACCCCAACGGGGTGCTGCGGCTCGATCGCGTGTACATCGCGGTGCCCGACCTCGGCGCCGTCGCCGAGTCCTACGCGCGCGTGCTCGGCATGCCCGTGCCCAAGATCCAGCGGGGCGCCGTCATCAAGGCCGACATGGCGGTCTTCGATCTGGGGCCGACGGGCTTGACCGTCGCGCAGCCGGCCGAGCCCGGCCCCGCGGCGGAAGCGCTCGCGCGGCGTGGCCCCGGCCCGTTCCAGGTGCTCTACCGCACGAGCAGCATGAATGCCGCCGCCGACTGGATGGCGCGCCACGACATGCCGCCGCCCGCGCGCGGCGTTCGCAATACCGGCGAGCAGGCCATGCTGGTGGGTCCCGAGCAGGCGTGCGGCGCCTACATCGGGTTCGTGGGGCCGGCGTGAGGATCGGCGCGACGCGCCGCCGGGGCGCGCGCTCGGCGCCGGGTATCGCTCTCGAAGACGGTGTAGTATTTCGGGACGTGCCGACCCGGCTGTTCCGCTAGCGCGCCTGAGGAGGCTCTGAATGGATTACGGATTGTTCACGATGCCCTCGCACCCGCCCGAGCGCAGCCTCTACGACGGCCACCGCTGGGATCTGCAGCAGCTGCGCTGGGCGGATGAGCTCGGGTTCAGCGAGGCGTGGATCGGCGAGCACCACACGGCGCCCTGGGAGCCGCACCCGGCGCCCGATCTGCTGGTCGCGCAGGCGCTCATGGAGACCACGCGCATGCGCATCGGGCCGGGCGGGTTCCTGATGCCCTACCACCATCCGGCCGAGCTCGCCCATCGGGTGGCGATGCTCGATCATCTGGCGCAGGGCCGGCTCAACTTCGGCGTCGCGGCGAGCGGGCTTCCGAGCGACTGGGCGATGTTCAACGTCGACGGCACCTCCGGCCAGCACCGCGAGATGACCCGTGAGTCGCTGGAGATCATCCTGCGTCTCTGGAGCGACGAGCCGGAGTTCGATCACAAGGGCAAGTACTGGCACGTCACCAAGACCGGCACGATGCTCGACACCTTGCGCCCGCACATCAAGCCGTTCCAGAAGCCGTACCCGCCGATCGGCGTGGCCGGCGTGAGCAAGGGCTCCGACACCTTGAAGCTCGCCGGCGAGCGCGGGTTCTGGCCCATGAGCCTGAACCTGAACCCGACCTACGTCGGCAGCCACTGGGAGGCGGTGGAGCAGGGCGCCGCGCGGACCGGTCGCACGCCCAAGCGCGCCGACTGGCGTCTGGTGCGTGAGATCTTCATCGCCGATACCGACGCCGAGGCTCTGCGCCTCTCGGCCGGCGGCATGATGGGCCGCATGATGAAGGAGTATTTCCTGCCGCTACTGTCGTCGTTCCAGTTCACGGAGTACTTGAAGCACAAGCCCGACGTGCCGGACTCGGACGTGACGCCGGAGTACTGCGCGCGGCACAACTGGCTCGTGGGCTCTCCGGCGACGGTCGCCGACCGCCTTCACGAAATCTACGAAGAGGTGGGCGGCTTCGGGACCCTGCTGCTGTTCTGCTTCGACTACTCCGAGAACCCCCAGGCCTGGCGGCACTCGCTCGAGCTCCTGGCCAAGGAGGTCATGCCGCGCTTCAAGAGCCTGGTGCCGAAGTAGGCGCGGTCGACGTGACCGCGCGGACCTGCCCGGGCGTGTAGCCGAGCAGCGCTCCGAGCACCGCCTCACTGTCAGAGCCGGGACGGCGCGACCAATCGGTCAGTCGTCCCGGCGTCCTCGACATGATCGGCACGATGCCCTGCATGACGATCTCGCCCTTCTCGGCATCGCTGCGCCGAACGAGATCGCCGCGACTCCAGAGATGCGGCTCACGCACCAGGTCGGCGACCGAGTTCACGACGCTCGCGGCGAGCCCGGCCTGGCGCAGCGCGCGCACCGCGTCCTCGGCCGTGACGCCGCCGACCAGCTTCGCGATCTCCTCACGCAGCGCGACGGGATCGTCGGACCGGGGACGTCCAAGACGGACGAGCGCACCGCCGAGCTCGCTCCAGCTCGCGGCGGACGCGGCGACGAAGCGCCCGTCGACCGCCTCGACCGTGAGACTGCTCGGATAGAGCGGCGAGTCGCCGGCGGCACGCTCGCGCCGGATGCCGAGTGCGCTGCGCACCGCGAGCGCATCACCGGTAAGACGCAGCGCGCACTCGTACATCGCCGTGTCCACGATCTGTCCCTGGCCATCGACGTCGCGGCGTAAGAGCGCGGCGACCATGCCGAGCACGTTGAAGAGCGCCGTCGAGTAGTCGCCGGCCGTCACGCCGTCCCGGCAGGGCGGGCGATCGGGGAAGCCGTTCAGATAGGTCATGCCGCCGAAGGCGAGACCCACCGGGTTGAAGGCCGCGCGCGCCGTGTACGGTCCGCTCTGGCCGAACCCCGACGACCTGAGGATGACCAGTCGCGGATTGACCGCGTGCAGCTCCGACGGCCCGAGGTTCCACCGCTCGAGCGTGCCCGGCCGGAAGTTCTCGACGATGACGTCGCTCAGGCGAGCCAGTTCGAGAAATACTTCGCGACCGCGCGGCGCGCGCACGTCGAGCGTGACGCTGCGCTTGTTCCGGTTCGTGACGGGGAATCCCGTGCCGCGGCTCCCCGGGCCGTCGATCGAGGCCGGACCGGAAGCCGGCAGCTCGACCATGATGACCTCGGCGCCGAAGTCGCCGAGCAGCGCGGCCGCCGCCGGGCCGGCGAGCCACTGGGAGAGGTCGAGCACGCGCACGCCGGCCAGCGCGCTGGAGGCGTGGGCGCCGGCCACGTTGCCGACGCCCGAGACGGTACGCGAGCCCGCTGTGTCTCGTGGGCCCGCCGCGCTCGGCGCGGCGGCTTCGATCCGCGGACGCGCCGCGAGGCTTTCGACGTTCTCGCGGACCAGCGCGGTGTGCTCGCCGAGCCGCGGCGCGCCAACCGGAGCCGTGGCGCTCGTCCGCGAAAACCTCGGCGTCGGCGCGGGCGCCAGGAACTCGCGGCCGGAGGACGACGTGAGGCGCACAAGCGATTCGCGCGCCTTCACGTGCGCATCGCCGATGATCTCGTCGACGGAGCGCACGGCGGTGCCGGCCACCCCGACCTTCGTGAATCGCGCTTCGACGTCGGCCAGATCGTGCTGGGCGACCCACGTCCGGATCAGCTCGTCGGCTGCGGCGCGGTTGGCCAGGCGGGCCGCGCTCGACGCGAACCGAGGATCCTTCACGGCCTCGGGCTTGCCGATCGACTCGCACAGGCGCGCGAACGGCTGATCCCCGGCGCCGGAGAGCGCGATGAACCCGCCATCGTGAGTGGGATAGACGTTCGCCGGCACCACCGTCGCGGATTCGGTGCCCATACGCGACGCGACGGCGCCGGTCGTGTGATAGCGGATGACGACGTCTTCCTGCATCCGCAGCGCGGTCTGGTAGAGCCCGATGTCGACGACCTGGCCGAGCCCGCTGCGCCGGGCATGAAACATCGCCATCAGGAGCGTGCCGGCGCCGAGGATCGCGGACCACGCCTCGGCCAGCGGCACGGTGACGGGGATCGGCGCGCGATCGGGAAAGCCCGTCGCGAACTGCATGCCCGAGAACGCCTGCGCGATGCGATCGTCGCCGCGCTCGCCGGCCAGCGGCCCGGTCTGACCGAATGGCGAGATGCGAAGCATGGCCAGCCGAGCGTTGCGACCCAAGAGCGCGTCGGGAGACAGCCCGACCGATTCGAGCCGTCCGGGCCCGAGATCCTCGACGATCGCGTCGGCGGACGCCAGTAGCTTCGCGAGCCAGGGCTGACGGCCGAGCTCGTCGAGCTCGGCGACGACGGAGTACTTGCCGCGGTTCTCCGACTGGAAGTAGAGCGAGTCTTCGCCATCGAGGCCCGGCCCGCGACGCCGCAGCGGCGATCCCTCGCGGGGCTCGATCTTCACGACCGTCGCCCCCAGGTCGGCGAGCAATCCACCCGCGAGCTCGCCGGCCAAGGTGGCGGCGAGCTCGAGCACGACCACGCCGTCGAGCGCCCCGCCGCGAGCGGCGCCCGGCAGTCCGAAGCGATCCGCCGTCATCTGCGGTCCGTCAATCCAGCCCGAACACGCGCGCGGCGTTCTTGTAGAGCCACTTCTCCTTGACGGTGTCCTTGAGCGGCAGATTCATGTACTCGTCGATCAACGTCTCGTACGGCTGGCCCACCAGCCCCGCCGAGAGGCCGATGAGCACCTTGTCCTGGATCAGCGTGTTGCCGAGCTGCATCAGCATCTCCCAGCCCGAGCCGGGCTGGCCGAGATACTTCGCGCGGTGCGCCGAGGTGTCCATGTGGAGGTTCGGATGGCGGCGCACGAGCGCGACCATCTCGTTCACCCACGGCCAGCCGCCGAGCCCGCCGATGATGCGGAGCTCCGGGAAATCCATCGCGACCTGGTCGAGATGACGCGGATGACCGAGGTCGTACGGCCGGTCGTTCGCGTAGTTCATCGACGAGTAGATGCGCACGGGGATCTTGAGCTCCGCGGCCTTCGTGTAGAGCGGGTAGTAGCGCCGGTCGCTCGCCGGGATCATGTCGACGAGGGCCGAGACGCCGAGCGCCTTGAAGCCCTCCTCGCGCACCAGCCGTTCGAGCTCGCGCACGCCCGTCATGCCCTTGAAGGCGTTGATGCTGATGCGCGCCAGCCCGATGAAGCGGTTGGGATAGCGGCGCAGGAGCGTGGTCTCCTCGTCGTTGGTGATCCCGAACGGCACCGAGCGCACGATGCCGAGCTTGCCGAGCTTGTCGACGTAGGCGTCGAGGCTCATCTCGGGCCGGTGGTCGGCGCCCTCCTGACGCGACTTGAAGATCCGGCTGTAGTTCGCCATGCCGTAGCCGGCCGGTTGCGCCACTGCCGGCTTGTCGTCGTGACCCGGCTCCGGCTGGCTCGCCTCGGTCTTCGGGATGCTGCATTCCATGTCGATGATTCGCACCATCACGGTCTCCCTCGCTGGTTCGTCACGACGTCAGCGGTGCTTCGGGTCGAGGACGTCGCGCAGCGCGTCCCCGAGCACGTTGAGGGCCAGCACGATCGCGGAGATCGCGAGGCCGGGGTAAAGCGCCATCCAGGGCGCCTGCGACAGATAGCGCTGCGCGGCGTTCAGCATGCTGCCCCACGACGGCGCCGGCGGCTGCTGGCCGAGCCCCAGGAACGACAGGCTCGACTCGGCGATGATCGCGGCGGCCACCGTTAAGCTCGACTGGATCAGGAGCGGCGGCAGCATGTTCGGCAGGATCGCGCGCACGCCGATCCTGAGCGGCGAGCCGCCGAGCGCCCGCGCGGCCTCGACGTAGTCCTCGGCCTTGACCGCGAGCACGGTGTTGCGCGCCAGTCTCAAAAACACCGGCAGCGCGGCGATGCCGATCGCGATCATCGCGTTCGTGAGGCTCGGTCCCAGGAACGCCGCGAGCGCGATCGCGACGATCAAGAACGGCACGGCCAGCATGGCGTCGGTGAGTCGCATGATGAGGTCGTCGATCCAGCCGCCAACATACCCCGAGACGAGCCCGAGGGGAATGCTGGCAGCGACCGCGATCGTGACCGGAATGAGCCCGGCCAGGAGTGAGGCGCGCGCACCCCAGATGAGCCGCGCCAGCACGTCGCGCCCAACTTCGTCGGTGCCCAGACGATGCAGCGCGGAAGGCGCCTTGCGAACCGCGCCGAAGTCGGTGGCGATCGGATCGAACGGGGCGAGCCACGGCGCGCCGAGCGCTACCAACACGAACGCGCCGACGATGCCGAGCGCCAGCGCCGCGGCCGGCCGCCGCAGGAGCCGCCGGCCGGTCGATGGGCGTCGCGCGACCGTGACCGCCAGCGTTGCCGGCACGGCGTTCACGCCGGCCCTCGAAGGCGGGGGTTGACGAGGAAGCAGAGCACGTCGCCGGCCAGGTTGAGCAGCACGTAGAGCGCGGCCGAGACGAGGACGACGCCCTGGACGACCGCGTAGTCGCGGTTGAAGACGCCGTCCACCAGCATCTTGCCGAATCCGGGAATCGCGAAGATCTGCTCGGTCAGCACCGCACCGGAGAGCAGGCGGCCGAACTCGATGGCGCCCAGGGTGACGACCGGGATCAGCGCGTTGCGCAGCGCGTGCTTGAGCACCACCATGCGCTCGGCGACGCTCTTGGCGCGCGCCGTGCGCACGTAGTCGGCGCCGAGCGTCTCGACCATCGCGCCGCGCGTGTGCCGCATCATGATCCCGCCCACTCCCGTGCCGAGCACGAACGACGGCAGGAGAATCGTGGCGAGGTTCCGCCGCCAGTCCTCCCACGGAGCGACGTAGCCCGACGCGGGGAGCCAGCCCAGGTGCACCGCGAACAGCAAGATCAGCATGATGCCGAGCCAGAAGTGCGGGACCGACAGGCCCGAGAGCGCGAGCACGTTGGCGGCGACGGCGATGGGCTTGCCCTGACGGACCGCGGCGACGATGCCGGCGGGGATACCGATGATCAGCGCGATCGCCATCGAGCACACGGCGAGCTCGACGGTGACGGGCAGCTTGGCCGCGATGAGCTGCGAGACCGGAATCTTGTTCCGCATCGACTCGCCGAAATCGCCGCGCAGGACCCGTCCCATCCAGATTGCGTACTGAACGGGGACGGAGCGATCGAGGTGGTACTTCTGGCGGATCGCGGCGACCGCGACCGGATCGTGCTCCTCGCCGGCCAGCGCCACGGCGGGGTCGCCCGGCAGGAGCTGCTGGAGCGAGAAGATCAGCACGGACACGAAGAACAGGGTCGGGACCAGCACGATCAGCCGCCGAGCGATGTAGCGCGTCAGGCTCATCGCGCGCTCGCGGGGCCGGCGCCGACCAACGCGCTCAGGAGAGCTTCAGCCCCTTGAGCCGGATGATGCCGTCCGGGTGCGGCGTGAACCCCTGGAGCCTGATGGTGTGGCCGGTGAAGATCCGCCGGTGCCACAGGATCAGGCGCGGCAGGTCGCGCAGCATCGTTTCGGTCGTCTGGTCGTAGAGCTTCTTGCGCTCGGCGGGGTCGGCCTCGTGGCGCGCCTTCGTCACGATCGCGTCGTGGTCGGGGTTGCAGTACTTGCTGTCGTTCTGGCCGCCGTTGCACGTCGTGAACGTGAAGATGTTGCCGTCCGGATCGGGGCGCCCGCTCCAGAACGTGAAGTAGGCCTCGAAGTCGCCCTTGCGACCGGCCGTCAGCATCGTCACGTTCTCCTGCGTCTGGATCGTCATGTTGATCCCGGCCTCGGCGAGCATCGCCTGGATCACGAGCGCCGCCTCCTGGCGATCGCGCTCGGGCGGGACGATCAAGGTGAAGGCGAGGTTCGGATGGCCGGCCTCGCGCAGGAGCTGGCGGGCGCGCGCCACGTCGCGCTTCTTCACCGGGAACTTCGCGTTGTAGTACGGGCTCACCGGGCTCACGAACTGGTTGCCGGCGATGTACTCGTTGTTGAACACGGTCTTGATGATCGTCTCGCGGTCGATGGCGAGGTCGATCGCCTGCCGGATCTTGGGGTCGGCGCCCAGCACCTTGCCGCGCGGCCCGTTGTTGAGGTTCAGCGGCAGCATCTGATAGCCGAGCTCGGCGATGCTGACGACTTTGAGCTTGGGATCGGCGCGGACCTGTGCCAGATCGGTCGGCGAGACGCGCTCGATCATCTGCAGATCGCCGGATCTCAGGTTGGCCAGCCGCGCGGTCGAGTCGATGATCGGCACGAACTCGATCCGATCGATATGGACGTTGGCCTTGTCCCAGTAGTCGGCGAATTTCTCGCCCACGATCTTGCCCTGGGCGACACGCTCGACGAACTTGAACGGGCCTGCGCACACCGGGCGTGTGCCGAACCGGTCGCCGAGCTCCCGGGCGGCCTTGGGCGAGATCATCATGCCGGAACGGTCGGTCAGTGCGGCGATCAGCGGCACGAGCGGCTCCGCCAGGTTGAACCGCACCGTGAGATCGTTGATGACGTCGACGCTCTTGATCTCGCCGATCTCGCTCTTGCGGAACGAGCCGGGTGTGGAGAGATGCCGCTCGATGTTGAACTTCACCGCCTCGGCGTTGAAGGGCTCGCCGTCGTGGAACTTGACGTTCGGGCGCAGCTTGAGCACGACCGAGCGGCCACCGGCGCCCCATTCGTACGAGGTCGCGAGCTGCGGCACGATCTTGAGATCGGGCGTGACGTCGAAGAGCTTGTCGCAGAACGCCGCGAAGACCAGGCGGCCGACGTAGGCGCGACTGATCGTCGGATCGAGCGCGTCGGGGTCGTCGTTGAGGCCGATTCGCAGCACGGTCTGGCCCGAGGCCGCGCCGGCATCGAGCAGGGCGATCATGAGAACGATCGTCAGTATTTTCGTCCAGTGCATGTCGTAGGGCTCCTCAGTTGGAGCGCGCATCATAACAAGCGCCGCTCGACCTTGTCATCCCGGGCGATGCGCCTTGACTCGCGGTGCTCGCCGGCGCAGCATCGCGAGACACGCGCGGTCGCCCGGCGACGCGGAGCCGACGGCGCAGGGTCGCCCGGCGGCGTAGCGTCGGCAGGGCGGGCGGTCGGCCGGCGAGACGAGGAGAGGCCAACGTGAGTGAGTTCGACGCGGCATTGGCTCGAAGCGGGTCCCTGGACGAGGACGTGCTGTCCGGGCCGTGGACGTTTGGTGGCCGTCAGATGGACGTTCGTTACGCGCTGTACCGCACGCTCGAGGACGCGCAGGACGTCTTCGTGCGCGTCTCGGCGGCCGAGCATCCGGAATCGCGTCGGATCCTGGCGCTGGCGCAGCGTGCCTTCGGCGAGCTGCGCGGGTTGCTGGCCGGTCTTCCCGACGCGTTGCTGGACAAGGCGCCGAGGGCGGGTGAGTGGCCGATTCGCGAGGTGCTCGGGCATATGTGGTCGATCGAGCGCCGCTACGCGCTGCAGACCCGGTACGCGGTCGATCGCGCCGATACCGATCCGATGCGACTCGCCGACAATCAGATGCCGCCGACGGCCCCTGCGAACATCCCCGGAGACGTCGCCGCGGTTGTCGGCCGCCTCGGCGAGGCGCGCGCGGAAACGCACCGGCTGCTGGGTGACCTGCCGCCCGCCGCGATGACGCGGCCGACGGTATGGGTCGGTCTCGACGTCGACGTGCGCTACCGGCTGCATCGCTTCGCCGCGCACGTGATCGAGCACACGATCCAGTGCGAGAAGGCGCTGCTGGCGCTCGGATGGCGCCCGACCGAAGGACGTGCGATCGCACGGCGCCTGGCCGCGGTCGTCGGCGAGATCGAGGGGCTGGGCGAGCGCAAGGCGGCGGCCGAGATCGAAGCGCGGCTGGCCGAGCGCGTGGCGACGGTGCGCTCGTGAGCGGCAGCCGGGGCATGGCCCCAGAAGACCTGACGCAGATCCAGTTCGTCACCGACCCGCAGCTCTCGCCCGACGGGCGCCGCGTGGCCTTCGTCGTCACGACGTTGTCCGAGGAGCGCGACGAGTACCTCTCGAACATCTGGGTCGTCGACGTCGCCGGCGGCGGTATGCCACGCCGCTTCACCGCGGGGCCGCGGCGCGACCTCGAGCCGCGCTGGTCGCCCGACGGCTCACGGCTGGCGTTTCTGTCCGAGCGCACCGCCAAGGACAAGCTCCAGCTCTACGTGATGCCGGCGGACGGCGGCGAGGCGACCAAGCTCACCGCGCTGGACAACGGCGTGTCGGCGATCGCCTGGGCGCCGGACGGCGCCAGGCTCGCGTTCGTGTCACCGGTCGGTGGCTACAAAGAGCCTGAGGGCGAGGACGAGAAGCGGAAGTCGCGCCCGGCCCGGGTGATCACGTCGGTGAAGTACCGGTTCAACGGCGAGGGGTTCGTCTACGACCGGCGGCCGCACGTGTTCGTCGTCGCGCTCGACGGCGGGAACCCCACCCAGATCACCGACGGCGACTTCGTCGACGCCGACCCGACCTGGGCGCCCGACGGTGAGTCACTCGTGTTCGCCTCGGCCCGGCACGCCGCCCGTGACGACGACGACGCCAGCGATCTCTGGCGGGTGCCGGCCAAGGGCGGGACGCCGCAGCGGCTCACGGCGACGGCAGGTCCGGTGATGCTCCCAGCGTTCTCTCCGGACGGCCGGACGGTCGCGTTCCTCGCGCGCGCTGCGCTGAACGCCTACGGCCGCAACGTACAGCTCTTCACGGTGCCGGCAGACGGCGGCCAGGCCACCTGCCTCAGCTCGGCGCTTGACCGCTCGTGCGGCGCGCTCCACGTGCGACCCTCCTGGTCGCCCGACGGCCGGTCACTCACGGTGGCGGCCGAGGATCGCGGCGACGTCGGCCTGTGGCGCGTGGCCGCGACGGGCAGTGCAGCGCCCCAGCGGATCGTCGGCGGCGAGCGCGTGCTGAACGGGTTTTCAGCGTCGGCGGATGGCCGGACGCTCGCGTTCGCCGCGAGCCGGTCCATAGCGCCCGCCGAAGTGTTCGTGTGCGGCGCCGACGGCAGTGACGAGCGCCGGCTCACCGACCTGAACCGCGCGTGGGTTGAATCGGTGGCGCTCTCGGCGCCCGAGCGGTTCCGCTTCACACGCGCCGGCTTCGAGCTCGACGTCTGGGTGATGCGCCCGGCGGGGTTCGTCGCGGGGCAACGTTACCCGACCTTGCTCAACATCCATGGCGGCCCGCACGCGCAGTACGGTCACAACTTCTTCGACGAGTTCCAGGTGTACGCCGGCGCCGGCTACGCCGTGGTCTACACGAACCCGCGGGGCAGCCAGGGCTACGGCGAGGCTTTCACGCAGGCGGTCGTCGGCGACTGGGGTGGGGGCGACTACGCGGACGTGATGGTCGCGCTCGACGAGGCCCTCGCGCGTTATCCGTTCATCGATCCCGAGCGGCTCGGCGTGCTCGGCGGCAGCTACGGCGGATTTCTCACGAGCTGGACCGTCGGCCACACGAAGCGATTCAAGGCCGCCTGCTCGGAGCGCGCGGTGAACTGCCAGTACACGATGTTCGGCACCAGCGACATCGGCCACAGCTTCAACGTCGTGGAGCTCGGCGGCGCGCTCCCGTGGGAGGACATGGCGCGCTACATCGAGCGCTCGCCTCTCACCTACGCCAAGGACATGACGACGCCGCTGCTGATCCTGCACTCCGAGGACGATCTGCGCTGCCCGATCGAGCAAGGCGAGCAGCTCTTCGTCGCCCTGAAGAAGCTCAAGCGCGAGGTGCGCTTCGTGCGCTTCCCCGGCGAGAACCACGAGATGTCACGCTCGGGTAAGCCGCGTCACCGGCTCGAGCGGTTCCGGCACATCCTCGAATGGTTCGCGAAGTATCTCGGAAAGACCGCGTAGCGGCCCTACGTCAGCTCGATCTCGATCCACGCCCGCCGGTGCAGGCGCCCGGTGAGCCGCGAGAAGAAGTCGCCCATCACGACCTGCCAGCCGTACTTTGCGCGCAAGGCCGCGTGCGCGTGATCGATGGCCGCGGGATCCGAGATCAGATGCGCGCTCGCGTCACGCCAGGGGCCGCGCACGTAGCCGCGCACGTCCGAGGGCGCGACGCGCGCGCGCGAGCTCCCGCGCAGGCGCTTGACCTTGCCGGAGTCACCGGCGGTGAACACGTAGAGCTTGCCGTCGGCTGGAGCGAACCACACGGGCGTGGCCACCTGCGCGCCGCTCTTGCGAAAGGTCGCGAGACTCATATATCGGTGCCGGCCGAGCTCGTCGGCTGCGCTCACGGTGCCCCCGATTCTACGCCCGCCGCACGGTGGTACCATCCCCTCCTCGGTGATTTCGACGTCTTCCTGGGGGTGAGGCATGGGCAAGCTCGAGGGCAAGGTGGCGCTGGTCACGGGTTCCGGACGCAACATCGGCCGGGCGACGGTGCTGAAGCTGGCGGCGGAAGGCGCGCACGTGATCGTCAACTCGCGGACGAACCAGGCCGAGGCCGAGGCGGTGGCGCGGGAAGCTCAGGCCCGCGGCGTCAAGGCGATCGCCGTCGTCGCGGACGTGGCGCGCAAGGATCAGGTGGACGCGATGGTCGCGCGGGCGATGTCCGACTTCGGCCGCATCGACATCCTGGTCAACAACGCGGCGATCCGGCCTCACAAGCCCTTCACCGAGGTGACCGTGCAGGACTGGGAGGCGGTGAGGGGCGTCGTGCTCGACGGCGCGATCTACTGCACGCGCGCCGTGATCGAATCGATGGTGAAGAACAAGTACGGGCGCATCGTGTTCTTCACGGGTGAAGGCGCCTTCATGGGCGGCTCGGGGCGCGCTGCCGTCTCGGCCGCGAAGATGGGCCTGGTAGGGCTGGCGCGCGGGCTCGCCTCCGAGTTCGCGGCGCAGAACATCCGCGTCAACGTCGTGTCGCCCGGGAGCATCGATACCTCACGCACCAACCCCGAGTGGTACCAGGGGCGCACGCCAAACGCCGCGGGCATCCCGCTCGGCCGTCAGGGCACCGTCGACGAGATCGCGGCCACCTGCCTGTTCCTGGTGACCGATGACGGTGGCTTCATCACGGGGCAGACCATTCACGCCAACGGGGGTGTCGCGTACTACTGATCGACGAAGCATCCGTGTAGCGCTCGAAGGCGGGACTGGGGGCATGCGATGGACAGCGATCGCGCAGAGAGAATGGTTCGGCGGCTTCAGTGGCTCCATATCGCTCTTGTGGTTCTCCTGCTGCTCTACGCGCCGGTGAGCCTCCGCGACGACCCGAGCGGAGCCCAGGCACTCCTGAGCGTGGCGGTGGGTGGTCTGTTCGGCCTGATCTATTTCGGACTCCGCGCCCGACGAGAATGGGTCGTGCCGCTCGTGCTGGTGAGCGCCGCGTTCGCCTGCTTGCAGGCGGCGATTGTGATCCTGCACCCCGCCGGGGACGCCGGCGTGCTCGTGACGAAGGTGCCCGCCGGGCTTGCGTTGTGGTTCTTCGGGTACCAGCTGGCGTTCTTCTCGCGACCAGAAGTTCGCGCGCTCTTCAAGCATCACGGCCGCGTCGTGTTCTAGGGCGGGCCGGCGGTTTCAGTAAAGCCAGACGCGGCTACCGGACCGCAACGCCGTGCCCGACTGAGGGCTGAGGCGCTCGACGCCGAATAGCCATTGACGCTCCGGCGGCATCAGCAAGAGCCTCATCGATTCGATTCGTGAACGACGGACGCCGTTGACCTCACTACCGACGATCTCTTGCCACGCCGTCCGCCGCGCCGCCACACGGATATGGATGGGATCGAATCCGTACCAGTCCGGGCTCAGGTGGACGAATCGGGCGCCTCTCGCAGCGGCCAGCCCCACGAGGCCGGCGTTGACCTGCTCGGCCCTTTCCACGACCTGACCGAGCGACAGCCGGCACGCCGGCGCCATGACCGAGCGCAGCGCCAGGTACTTTGCCTGCGACAACTGCCGGATGGTTGTCAGCGGCAGGTCGGTGAGCACGATGTCTCGCGTGAACGCCTGCAGGCGGCTCAGCGCTTCGTCGACCCAGGCCAGGGTTTGTTCTGCCGAATACCCGTAGATGATGTCGTTCCCCACGTCCGTGACGAGACCGCGAGTGGGAACGGTTGGCAGCGACTCCAGCTTGCGCCATAGCCCTGATTGCAGAATGCCGGGAAGGGTTCGAATCACGACGGTGCTGTTGGCGCCATACGATCGGCCGTGGCCGAGCGCGGCAACGACTTCGACGCGGGGGCCCCACGCGGCTCGCGCCGTCGCGACGACGGTCTGAAAGCCGAGCGTCAGGTTGCTGGCGCCAAGTGCTACGACGCGCGCGACTTCGACCGGCGCCCGGTCATTCATGGTTTTGCAGCTTGTCCAACTGCAACTGCGGCGCGTACTCGACCGACCAGGTGCCGCCGCTCGAGAGCACGAAGAAGAGCTCTCCGTCCTTGGCGTCCTTGGGCACGGAGCTCAACGAGACGGCTGCGATTTTATCTACCGTGTCGCCGACTAACCGCCACGCTATCTGGACCTGATCAGGAATATCCTGGCGGCCCAGGTAGTTGAACGAATGCTCGCCGCGCGCCAGCGTGCGGCAATCGACCGGCTTGGAGAATCCGGTGAGCCGTACGCTGGCGATCTCGGAGCTGTGGCGGTTCTTGAAGCCAATCGCGCCGCGATATCCCGCCCGCCGAAGGAACACGAGCGCGAGGACCGCGAGCACGACGAGGCCAGCGATGACGAGCGCAATCTTCATGTTAGCTGCGCGGGCCTCGTCCTGAATACCACTCGAACACTCGCAAGGCGCGGAGGGTGATCCACCGGCTCGGCCGGCCCTCGCCTTCGTTCGTCTCGATCGGCATCTTGCCGACGTACTGGGTGTCGAGTAGCCACTTGTCGTTGTCGTTGCGCTTCGACACCACCAAGTCGACCGCCTCCGCTACGCGCTCGTCGGGCGCGACGCCGGCGCGGCGCAGGTGCTCGAGCCCCCGCAGCACATCGTAATGCCACCACGTCGGAAACGCGAAGCGCGTCCACGCGGCGCCGCCCTTGCGATCGCGCCCGATAACCCCGCTGGTCGACTTTCGGCGGAAGAGGCGGCGGCCGAAGTAGGCGCCGACCGCGCCGACTTGGCCGTTGATGCAGGGCTCGACCTCGCCTGCGAAGAACGGGTTGCCGTCAGCTTCGGGCGGACCGCATCCTTGCCAGGTTACGCGGTCGCGGACGAGGCGCACCGCGGGCCGTGCGTCGTCGCTGGCGGGATCGAGACTCATCTCCCGGAGGAGCGAGAGGACATGCATCGTGGAGTCCCATCCACGATTCCACGCCGCTCCGCCCCACCGCCCGTCGGGCGCTTGAAGGGCGAGCAGCCGCGCGCCCCGGCCCGCTCCACTGGGTAGTTCGGCGTGCCGGTCGCAGAGCCGCAGAGCATTACACCTTCGCTCGACGCGCCGTCGCGGAGAATTCTCAGCGGCGATGCGCCGGGTGGGCATCATGGGGCGAGCCGGCAGGTCTCCCCCGACGCCAGGCCGGTCGTCGCGGGGAAGCCGGCAAGCTTCGGCGCGCCGGCGCTTCCGGCAAATCGCGTCATGGCGTCGAGGACTATCGCGAGCTCACGCTGCGCGTCGGTCCGCGCGCTCGCCTCGCTCGGGCCCGTGAGGGAGGCTAGATAGGTGGTCGTGGCCCTACGCAGGGCCTTCACGGCCTCCTCCGGCCAGGGCGCCATCGTGATCCGGGCGCTCACCGGCCTGCCGTCGACCAGCCGCACCGTCCCATCCGGGTTGCGCTGGTTGATGCCATCATTGAAGTCGAGCATGTCCTTCAGCTTCCGGCAGGCGATCGACTCGGTCGCCTGGTAGCTCTCGATCACCGACTCCCGAGCCGCTCTCAGGATGGCGGCCCGTTGCTCTGAGCTCAGCCCGCTCCACACCGTCTTGTCCACGTGCATCCACGAGAGCAAGAACGGCTGATGCCATCCCGGGTAGTGCGCGTAGCGCGCGCCGATCTGCCCGATGTTCTGCGAGCACGTCGACTTGGTGTCGCGGCATCGGGAATCCGGCGGCGGGCCCGCAATCCAGATTGCCCGATTCCGGATTGCCCAGCGGGCGAGACGGCGTGGCATCCTTCACGGGGAAGAAGTCGACGAGATCGTCGACTGGGGTGATGAACTCGAACCCCTGTATCGCGCCCTTCTGCATCGGTACGAGGACCGACTGGCCACCCACCGCCGGATAGAACGTGAGAGTCTTGGCCGGGATCGCGCCCTGCTTCACCAGCATGTCGCAGGCGTGGCTCAGGATGTCCTCCGGCGGTGGCAGATAGCGGATCCGCCAGCCCGAGGTGCAGAAGCCGACCAGACCGATACCATCACCCTGTCGCTGGCAGTCGGTGTCTCCGGCGTGGCAGACCGGCTTACCGATGGGGCGTGGGAAGTATCCGGAGCCCTGCATGGTGCTTCCCACGACCGGGAAGACGACCTGTGTGCCGCCTCGCCCGTCGAGCAGCGCCTGAGCGAGCTGGATGCCGTTTCGCCCCGCGTCGTCGACCTTGGCGTTGTGGAGAAACTCCAGCATCTGAGTGAAGCCCAAACTGAAGGGCACCGAGTTGTACGCGAAGCCCCAGCTCGGCTCCGAGACGACCGGCTGCGACTGCGCGCCCTGGTTCGCGAACTGCACGCCTGCCCTCAGCGCATTGATGGCGCGGCCCGTGCCGCGGTCGGGCCGGAAGGTCACCTTCTGCCCGCCCGGCAGCGCGCCCGTGTAGTCCATGACCTTCTGGATGAAGATTCGTATCGCCCCGTATCCGGGCTGCGTCGGGTCCGTGGACGTTCCGTTGCCGCGTCCGATCGTTGGGGAGGCGCTGTACTCGTTGTAGGGAATCACGACGTCGCCGAGAGCGGGTCGAATCGCAGTGCCGAACAGAACGAACAGAAGGGCAACCATCGCTGGGCGGGCTCTCATGTCTCTCTCCTTGGACGAGTGGAATGTCGGAGCTCGGGTTGGCGTTCGTTGCCGGAGCCTGCCGACGCGCGTGGACGACGGAGATACGCAGACCGGGATATTCAGCGAATCGTGGAGCCGGGCTGAGCCCGCGTCCGATCGCTATGCGCGCACCGCCTGCGCGGCGAAGCTCGACAGCGCTTTCGCCAGACCGCCTGGATTCTCCATCTGCAGCGCGTAGTCGCCCTCGATGTCGATGACGACCGCGTTCTTCCAGCAGGCCGCGATCTCCTTCGCCTGCGCGACCGTCAGCTCCGAGCTGTGGGTGCCGCGCAGGATCGCGACCGGGCACGCGGTGCGGGCGGCGTACTTCCGAAGGTCGTCGGCCATGTGCGCGAGCCCCAGGGCGACACGCACCTTGTCGTACTTGGCGACCACGCCGGAGCCCGATGCGACGAAATTGTGCTCGAGCCGATGGAGCAGGGAGGACTCCTGATCGCGCGGCCGCGCGGTACGCAGGTAAGCCAGCGCCACGTCACGCGACGGGAACTCCGTCTTCGACTCGAGCATGCGCTGTGAAGAGCCGAGGACCTTGATGACTTCCTCACGCGTCGGGAAGAAGTTGCTCACGTGCGGTCCGCCGACCAGACCGAGCGCCTGGATCTCGCCGGGGTACACGGCCGCAAAGACCTGGCCGACCCGGCCGCCGAGGGATTGGCCGGCGATGATCGCCTTGTCGATGCCGACGTGACGGAAGAACAGATGCAGATCCTCCGCATACTCCTCCGCCGAATAGTCGCCATCAGGCCGCGCGCTGTCGCCGTGGCCGCGCTGGTCGAGCGCGTACACGTGAAACTCGGCTCCCAGCGCGTCGGCCGTCGCCTGCCACATGCGCCGGTAGCCGGAGGACGGGTGTAGCAGCACCAGATTCGGTTTGGGCCCGGGCCACTCGGAGTAGTGGAGCTTCAGGCCGTTCGACAGGGTGGCGGTCTTGTCCTGGAACGCGCGCGCGGGTGAGCTCATCGCGTGGTCCTCCCGGGCCGGATTCTACGCTCAGAGCGCTTCGCCGAGCACCCAGACCGCCAGGCCCAGCGGGACGAGCAAGACCGGGGCTGCAACGCCGAGGGCGGCGACGACGAAGATGATGCCGGCGGCGATCTTGGTCCCGCGTCCGATGCCCATGGAGAGCCTCCTGATCAGGGGTCGAGTGGTGAGGCATTATACTGAGGCGCTCCCCATGCTTCCCTTGCTCAAGCGAATTGCGCGCTGGACGGCGGCGCTCCTGCTGATCGTGATCGGGCTGGTGCTGTCGGTCCCCGGGATCCCGGGTCCCGGCATCCTGGTCATTCTGATCGGCATCTTTGTGCTGCTGCCCGAGAGCCGGTGGCTGCGGAAGAAGTACGCGGCGCTCAAGCGTCGCTTTCCCAGGATCTTCAGCCCGATCGAGTCACGACGGACGCGCGCGCGCCACGAGCGCCGTGCTCATCGTCGCTCCCGACCGGGGCACTGACGATCTCGCGCGCGCCGACGGCGCGCTATCATGCGCGGCGCGGACGGCGCACTGCGCGCCGGCCAATCGAGACCAGGAGGCCAGACATGGCGCTTCAAGTACGGCGGGTCATCACGGGCCACGACGACAAGGGCCGCGCGATCGTGCAGATCGACGAGGTCTGCAAGCATCTCGGGTCGGGTCGGCCCGGCGCGACGGCGGTTAACATCTGGACCACCGAGGGCTTTCCGGCCAACAACGACGGCGCGGCCGACGCGGGGTTGCGCAAGGTCGGCACCACCCTGGCGAAAGGGACGATCTTTCGCGTGATCGAGTTCGCGCCGGGGCTCGCCGCGCGCAACCATCGCACCGACTCGATCGACTACATCGTGATCATCTCGGGCGAGATCGACATGGAGCTCGACGATTCGGTCGTGCATCTGAAGGCCGGCGACGTGATGGTGCAGCGGGGCACGATCCATAACTGGGTCAACAACGGCACCGCGCCGTGCGTGCTCGCGGTCATCCTGATCGACGCGAAGTCAGTCGAGGCCGGAGGCAAAGTTCTGCCCGCGGTCGGCTGAGCTGCGCGCAAGAACTGAGAGCGTTACCGAGGGTGGAATCTGGAGCAGGGCATGACGCCCTGCTCCAGGAGCTTTGTCGTGTGGCGGACTGCTAGACCCGGCGGCGAAGCGATCGGACGAACGGGGTGGCGGCCACGAGACCAGCGGCGAGCAGCAGCAGGGCCGAAGGCTCCGGAACGGCGAAGAAGCGAATGTTACTGACGCCGTTCGACAACGGATAAGGAACGCCAACAACAATCACGTTGTCGTTGGGGGAGTCCGAGTACGCGGTGTAGTTCTTCGCGTACTTGACGACGGCGTAGTCCCAGTTGACGTGTGGATCTAGGGTTAGGCTCGTGAAGCCGGAATCCTTGGGGGCCTGGTAGTCGTACACCAACCGAACGTCCTGCCCGCCGAGGAGAGTCTCCAGCCACGCTTCCACCGTCGGGGGCTTCGCGTTACCCAGGGCGTTCGTGGTCCCGAGTATGGGGTCGGCCAGGGCCGGACTCCCGACAAGCGCCGTCAGGATAACCGCTGCCGCACCCACCAATCGCCAGTGACTCACAGGTAGTCCTCCCCTGGTTGACTCCAGGCCCAGGCGGATCATATGCGTGCGTCGTGCCAAGCTTTTCGATCAAAGCCCTCTGCGTTTTCCGGAGATTGCTGACGATGGTCTGCAAGATCTTGCACATATCTCGCAGATCTTTTCGCAGGTGTGCATCGTCTTCGATCGGCGTTGACCCGAGCCACTAGCTCATCAAGCCGTAAAACTTCCCGGCGTTCTCGCACGTCATCTTCCGCGTGACGTCGTCCGGCAGGTGCTTGAACTGCTCGGAGATGTACTTCGCCGACTCCGGCCACACGCCGTCCGGATGCGGGTAGTCGCTGCCCCACATCAACGTCTCGACGCCCATCTCGTCGATCAGCTTGGTGCCGACGCGGTCGTACTGGAAGGTCGCCTTGCACTGACGGCGCCAGTACTCGCTCGGCTTCATCTTGAGCGGAAGGTCGTGGTACTGGTCCTCGAACTCGAAGTCCATGCGGTCGAGCACGTACGGGATCCAGCCGATGCCGCTCTCACCGAACGCGATCTTCAGATTCGAGTAGCGCTCGAAGACCGCGCGGCCCATCAGCGCGGTGAGGATATTGGCGAGCGTCATCTGGAACAGGCAGAGCCCGCTGTACATCAGCGCCCGCTGGGTGAGGCCGGTGTACTTCTCGCGTAGCGCCGGCGACACCGACGGGAACGTGTGGAAGTGGAGCGGGATCCCGACCTCGTTGATGGCCGCCCACAGTGGCTCCCACTGGTGATGCCACATGGGCTCCATGTCCCACGAGCACGAGAGCTCGAGGCCCTTGAAGCCGAGCTTGGCCGCGCGGTGCACCTCGGCGACGGCGGCGTCGATGTCGCCGTACGGCAGGTTCGCGAGCCCGATGTGGCGGTCGGGGTACTCCCGGCAGAAGCCGGCCATCCACGTGTTGTAGATGCGCAGCATCTCGTTGGACGCCTCGATGTCCTTCAGCTTGGCGGCGGCGGCCAGGATGCCGTAGATCACCTCGGCGTCCACGCCGTCACGGTCCATCTCCTTGACGCGCAGGTGAGGATCGCCCGGCCGGCGGATACCCTTCTTGCCGTCCTCGTAGAGGCCCGTGGAGGCCATCACGTCGACCCGTAGCTGCTTGCCGGGCTGATACTTCGTGCCCGAAGCGCCGACGCCGCCGGCGATGCCGAAGACGGCGCCGTTGTTGGCGACCCAGCGCGGGCCGTCCGGCCCGTCGGCGACGTACGGCATGCGCTCCTTGAGCTGCTGCGGGGCCTCGGACTTGAACAGGTCCGGCGGCAGCCAGATCAGGTCGAGGTGACAGTCCGCCGAGATCCGGTTGTAGGTGCGCATGGCTCGCCTCCCGTTAGACTTTCACTGCCCGTGCCGCGCTTATGGCGACGACGGTAGCGCCGTTGGCCGTCGAAGGTCAATGCTTTGCGCGCTAGCGACCGACCAGCGGTAACCCCTCCTGCTGCCGCACTTCGTTGAGAACCTCGAGCACGCGCGTGTGCAGGCCGGGGTACTCGATCCCAAACTCCTTGGCCAGGCGGCTCCAGTCAACCAGGTAGTTGCCTGATTCCTCGCGACCGCCTTCCTTGGCGAACGTGATCTGCGCGTCCGGCAGGAACCCGCGCACGATGTCGGCCAGCTCGCCGAGACTCACCGCGATGCCGCCCGAGTTGTAGAGCGAATGGCGTGGCGCTTCGGCCAGGAGCACGCGGGTGAAGACCTCCGCGATGTCCTCCACATGGATGAGGACGCGCATGGTCCCCTTGGCTGGCAAATGCACGGGCCGGCCGCGCGCGGCGTCGACCATGATCTGCACGTGGTCGACCGAGCCGCGTACCTTGTCGGGCCCGGTGACGTTGGCCGGGCGCACGCCGACGATCGACATGCCGTAGTTCTTGATGTACTTCTTGGCCTGGAACTCGTTGAACATCTTGTGCATCGCGTACTGGCTGGTGCCGTACAGCGGATCGTCCTCGGTGGCCATGCGGTCGCCGAAGTTGCTCTGCTGTCCGCTCACCGCGATCGAGCTCGCGTAGACCACGCGCTTCACGCCTGCCAGACGCGCGGCCTCGAAGCAGTTGTCCATCCCGAGGATGTCCAGGCGCATCACCTGATGCGGATTGCCCTCGCCCGCGCCCAGGCCGTAGGCCAGGTTGATGACCCGGTCGGGCTTCACGTCGAGCATCGTGCGCATCACGTCCTCGAACTGCGTGATGTCGCCGCGCACCACCGGCGCGCCGATCGGGACGCCGGCGAACGTCGCGGCCCCGGGATTCAGGTCCATCCCGACGACCTGCTCGCCGCGCGCCACCAGGCGCCGGATGAGCCGCGGGCCGATGAAACCCGTCGCGCCGAGCACGAGTACCGACATGGCGGCTACTCCTGCTTCGTCGACTGCCAGGCGATCATGCGCCAGTCGGCGCCGCTCTTCCCGTAGACCGCCAGGTAGCGGACCGTGAACCGGTTCTCCTTGCCGTCGCGCTCGACGTGCATGTCCGACACGCCGTTGACGATGCCCACGCCGCCGACCACGCGCACGCGGCGGTCGCGGGGCGCGATGCCGCGATAGTGCGGCTTGCCGCCGCGGAGGTTCGCGATGTGCTCGGCCTTCGACTCCTGCCGGGCGGTCGAGTGCACGTAGACGAGGTCGTCGGCGAGCGCCGCGTCGAGCGCGGCCCAGTCGCCCTTCTTCATCGCCTCGAACCGGCGGTCGTCGGCCCGAAGCACGTCGGCTTCGAGCCCGGTCGTCTGCGTCGTCGCTGTGGCCATGGGAACCTCCTGGTTAGCCGCGCCCTGCAGCGACGGGCGCGCGTCTGGCGCTCGTCCGGCACGCGGGGATCACGTGTTTACCGAACATCTCGATCGATTGCATCGCGCGCTCGTGCGGGATCGTCTCCGTCTGCGTGATCAGGATGACCTGATCGACGCCGGCCTCTTCGTAGAGCTGGACGCCCTTGATGCAGCTGTCCGGGTCGCCGGCAATGATGATGCCGCGCTCGCAGAGCGTGTCCGGGTCCATCTGGCCGAAGGCCGCTCGCGCCGCGCCCGGGCCGCTGTCGAGCGAGATCCCGACCTGCGCGGCCTGCTCCTTGTGCGCGGCGTCGGACTGCCGCAGCCACCGGCCGAAGTCGGCCTTCAGATGATCGGGCACGCCGCCCCACGACTCGAGCAGCTGCTCGTACGCGTTGACCCGGTCGCGGATGTACGGCTTGTCCGGGCCGAAGAACGTCTTGAGCGAGAGCGCGGCGAGCGCCCGCGCCTCGGCGTTGTTCTCGCCACAAAAGCCGTGGACATTGTTGCCCCAGTAGTCGTTGACGACGGCGCCCGCGGGCGTCGACTGCTTCACGCGCGTCCGGTACCGCTTGACGTGCTCGGCCAGGATGTTGGTCGCGAACGTCGCCGACGACAGCACGCCGATACCGTTGTCGCCGGCCACGTCGTAGCTCTCGGTCTGCGTGCACGCGAGGTACATGGGCGGGTGGGGCTTCTGATAGGGCTTGGGCAGCACGTGGCGCTTGGGCACCTTCCAGAACCGTCCCTCGTAGGAGAACTCCTCCTCTTGCCAGATGCGCGGGATCATCTTGAGCGATTCTTCCCACATCGCGCGCGTGTCACGCGGATCGATGCCCTGACCGATCTGCTCGTACGCGTTCGACCGCCCGGTCCCGAACTCGAGCCGGCCGTCGGTCAGCTGGTCCAGCATGGCCGCGCGCTCGGCCGCGTGGATCGGATGGTGGGACGGCAAGATGCACACGCCGAAGCCGATCCGGATCCGCCGGGTCATCTGGCTCAGCGCGCCGAGCAAGACTTCAGGGCAGGGTGAGCCCGAGAACCCGGTGAGGAAGTGATGCTCGACGAACCACAGATTGTCGAAGCCGACCTTGTCGGCCAGGACACACTGCTCGAGCGTTTCCTTGTAGAGCTTGTTCCAGTCGATGTCCGTGCCCTTGAACGGTCTCTGCGCCTCGTAGAGCAGGCCGAATCGCATCGCGGCATCTCCTGAGTGGCGGTGCGCGCCGCAGGCCGTCGCGGGGCTGGGGCCCCCGCCGGCCGAGGCGCGCCTATTTAAGAGGCTGAAAAGTGCCGTCATGCTACCACGCGGACGGGCTGTCTTGACGACCTCGTCCGGCGCGCATAGTGTCTCGGGCACCATGAAAGAACGCTTCGTCGAGATCGCCACGCCGTCAGGTCGCATGGAGACGTTCGTCACCCATCCCGAGCAGGACGGACCCTTTCCCCCGGTCATCATCTACATGGACATCTGGGGCGTGCGCGAGGAGCTCTTCGAGATCGCGCGACGGGTCGGCACGGTCGGCTACTACTGCATGGTCCCGGACCTCTACTACCGCCAGGGCAAGGTGCGCCACGAATTCCGCGACGCTCAGAATCGGATGATCTCGCTGCACGCGCTCGACGAGGAGCGCAAGCAGCAGGTCATCGCGCCCGGCCGTCGGCTCTCGAATCAGATGGTGGTCGACGACACCGGCGCGCTCCTCGACTTCCTCGGCCGCGGGGAGCCGGTGCGCGCAGGCGGCGTCGGGACGATCGGCTATTGCATGGGCGGGCGACACGTGATGTGCGTCGCCGGTCAGCTTCCCGATCGCATCATCGCCGGGGCGAGCCTGCACGGCACCAGCCTGATTAGCGATGCCGCCGACTCGCCGCACCACCTGGTCAAGCAGCTTCGCGGCGAGCTCTACTGCGGCTTCGCCGAGCACGATCCGTACGCGCCGATGCCGATGGTGAAGGAGCTCGACGAGCTGTTGCGCTCGTGCCCGGTCGACTATCGCTACGCGGTCCACAAGGGCGCGCAGCACGGCTACGCGCTGCCCAACCGCGACATCTTCGACGCGCAGGGCGCCGCTCGCGACTGGGAGATGATCTTCGCAATGTTCCATCGCCGGATTCCGCCGTACCGGGCGTAAGCCGCCTTCCACGGAGAACCTGATGAGCTGGATCGAGGTCAACGGCGCGAGCCTTCGGTACGACCTGAGCGGCAACGGCCGCGAGCCAATCGTGCTGATCCACGAGGTCGGCGGCTGCATGGAGAGCTGGGACGACGTGCTGCCGGCCTTCCAACGGGAGTTCCGTGTCCTGCGCTACGACCAGCGCGGCTTCGGCATGTCGGAGCGCACGCGGGTCATCGAGATGGACGGCATCGTGGCCGATCTGGTCGCGCTGCTCGACGCGCTCAGGATCACGGAGCCGGTGCACTTGACGGGCTGCGCCATGGGCGCGGCGATCGCGCTCGCGTTCGCCGGGCGCCATCCCGGACGCGCCGGTCGCATCGCGGTCGCCAGTCCCGCGACGTGGGCCAACGCCGACCCGGCGGTCGCACGCAAGCGCATCGAGGAGACCGAGCGCGGCGGCGTGCGCGCGGTGGAGGTGAGCAGCCTGAACGCCTCCTATCCGGAAAACATGCGGGCGCTCGACCGGGTGCGCTTCGAGCGCTTCCGACTGCGCTGGCTGGCGAACGACCCGGAGGCGATGGCGGCGATTCTCAGCATGTCGACGAATCCGGCGTTCGATCTGAGCGCGGACCTCGCGAGGATCAGCGCGCCGACGCTCGTGATCGGCTGCACCCACGACGGCATCCGCCCGCCGGCGATGGTGGCCAAGGTCGCGGCGCAGATCCCCGGCGCGAAGTACGTCGAGGCGAGCTCGGGCCATTTCATGGCGGTCGAGACGCCCGACCTGTTCGTGGATCTCGCGCTGCCGTTCCTGCGTGGAGGAGCGGCGGGGGCCAGGTGATAAAGTAGGCGAAATGTCGTCGCTCTCGTCCTCGGCCATCGACTACAAGACGCTCGTGCAGGACGATCGCATCCACGCCTCGCTCTACACCGATCCGAGAATCTTCGACGACGAGATGGAGCGGATCTTCCGGCGCGGCTGGGTCTTCATCGGCCACGACAGCGAGGTGCCCGGCGCCGGCGACTTCGTCACCCGACGGATGGGCACCGAGCCCGTCATCATGGTGCGCGGCGCCGACGGGGCGATCGGTGTGCTCGTCAACCGCTGCATGCACCGGGGCACGATGGTGTGTTCGGCCGAGCGCGGACACGCGCGGACGCTGACGTGCCCGTACCACGGCTGGACCTACGATCTCTCCGGCACGCTGCTCGGCGTGCCGTACCCCGGCGGCTACGCGGGGTTCGATAAGGGCGCGCATGGGCTCACGCGCGCTCCGCGCGTGTCGAGCTATCGCGGCTTCGTCTTCGCAAGCCTGAGCCCGACGGGCGTGCCGCTCTCGGAGCACCTGGGCGCGGCCACGAAGCTGATCGACCGCTCGTGCGATCTCTCGCCGGTCGGCGAGGTCGAGCTGACGGCCGGCTGGGTGAAGCATCGCTGCGCCGCGAACTGGAAGGCGCTGCCCGAGAACGACAGCGACGGCTACCATCTCGGCTTCGTCCATCGCGCCCTGTTCAGCACCGTGCGCACGCAGTACCAGCGCGTCGTCGGCGACGAGAAGGCGATCAAGGCCGTCGTGCGCGACTGGGGCAACGGCCACATGGAGATCGACTGGTCACCGGGCTATCAGGGTCCGTTCGAGTGGCTGGGCAGCGCTTCAGGCCCGGCGGTCGCCGAGTTCACGGCCGCGCTGGAGCGCCGGGATGGGCCGGAGGTGACGCACCGGCGCATCATGGAGGGCCCGGCTCACGCGCTGATCTTCCCCAATCTGTTTCTCGGCGAGACCAACATCGCGATCGTCGAGCCCGTGAGCGTCGAGGAGTGCGTGCACTGGCACACGCCGATGTTTCTCAAGGGCGTGCCGGCGTTCAACAGCCGTCTGCTCAGGATGGCCGAGGCGGGCATGGGGCCGGCATCGTTCCTGATGCCCGAGGATCTGACGGTCGCGGCTCGCAACCAGCTCGGCCTGCATGCCCGCACGGCGGCGTGGCTCGAGCTCGGGCGCGGCCTGAATCGCGAACGGATCGATTCGGAGGGCCGTACCGTCTCGCACGTCACCGACGAGACCACGAACCGCGCCCTCTGGAAGCACTACCGGGCGGTGATGACGGAAGCGTAGTCGCGCGCGCCCGATGCTCTCCGACCACGACTATCGCGCCGTCGTCGAGTTCATGTACCGGGAGGCGCGCCTGGCCGACGAGGCCCGCTACGCAGAATGGCTGGCGCTGTGGACCGACGACGCCGTGTACTGGGTGCCGGCGACGACCGATCCCGGCGCCGACCCCGACAAGCACATCTCGCATATCTACGACAACCGCGGGCGCCTCGAGACACGGATCAAGATGCTCCAGAGCGGTTACCGCTACAGCCAGGAGCCGGCGTCCTTGATGCGCCGCATCGTCTCGAACATCGAGGTGACCGCGGCCGACAACGATGAGCTGGTCGCCGAATCGAACTTCGCGCTCGCCGAGCTCTCGATCCAGGCCAAGCACGAGATGCACTGGTGGGTCGGGCGCACGACGCATCGGCTCCGCCGCGCGGGCGGTGAGCTGAAGATGTGCCGGAAGAAGGTCGTGCTGGTGAACGCGGCCGAGCCCTTGCCGAACCTGTCGTTCTTGATCTAGATGAGCACGCGGGTCGAGGTCTCCTCCGAATCGGGCATCGTCGTTCTGAGCGACGGGCAGACCGATCTACCTGCTGGGCTGGATGATGAGGTG
>Ga0207428_10000304_pt1 | contig 65081 bp, 68 predicted proteins | sample RhiMethybrSRZTD1_FD_187600 | JGI IMG/M metagenome (GOLD analysis project Ga0207428, IMG submission 187600) | Populus rhizosphere microbial communities from Tennessee, USA - Rhizosphere MetaG P. TD hybrid SRZTD1 (SPAdes) (version 3) | ecosystem: Host-associated > Plants > Roots > Rhizosphere >... | reverse complement strand
GACGTGAGGATCTTCTCGACCAGATGGCGTGGTGTGATGACGTCCGGGGCCACCGTCTGTCCGGCCGATTCCGCCGCCAGCGGGCCACCGCACTCCCCGCAAAACTTCTGGGCGGGAGGATTCGACGCACGGCACGAGGCGCACACGACGGCGAGGCGGGCCCCGCACTCCCCGCAGAACTTCTGTCCCGGGGGGCTCTCGTGCTGGCATCGCGGGCACTTCACGGCGTGCGCCCAGGCAGGGAGGTCATCCGCCGGAGTCTAGCAGGCATTGGCGCCCGCCGTTCCGCGGTGGAAGCGGAGAAGGAAATGGTGGGCTGGGACGGGATTGAACCGCCGACACCAGGATTTTCAGTCCTGTGCTCTACCAACTGAGCTACCAGCCCACCACGGACTTGTGAGCGTACCAAAGGCGCGCCGAAGTGTCCAGGAAGGTTGAGAGTCCTGGCATAATCGAGGCATGCCGACCGACCCCGCACTCGCCCCGTTCCTCGCTCCCGCGGACTTCGTGGACAGCACCGCTGCCAACATCGCCGCCTTCGCTCGCGAAGCGGCAGGCCCGGCCGCCGATTTCCTGAGCCGCGCCGTGCGCCTCTACTACGCGGTGCGGGACGATATCATCTACACGCCCTACTGCGACTTCACCGATCCGGCCACGTTCCGGGCCAGCGCGGTCCTGGAGCATCGCGCCGGCTTCTGCGTCGGCAAGGCCTCGTTGCTCACCGCGGCCGCCCGCGCCGCCGGCATTCCCGCGCGCATCGGCTTCGCCGACGTGCGCAATCATCTCTGCACGCCGAAGCTGCGGGCGCTGATGGGCACGGACACCTTCATCTACCATGGCTACACCGACCTCTACCTCGACGGCCGATGGGTGAAGGCGACACCCGCGTTCAACCGCGAGCTCTGCGAGAAGTTCGGGGTGAAGGCGCTGGAGTTCGACGGCCACGAGGATTCCCTGTTCCAGCCGTTCGACACCGCCGGCCGGCGCCACATGGAGTATCTGCGCGATCGTGGCGCGCGGGCCGACGTGCCGGTGGCCGAGATCATGGCCGCGTTCGCCGAGCACTATCCGGGTCTGAGCGCGCGGCGGGGGACGGCGCCCCCGACCCAGTTCGGAACGGAAGCGGAGGAGCTGCGGGGGCGGGGCTAGCTGGGGCCGGAGCCCGAGAAATCGGCCCCGGTGTCCGACTCGAACACGATCTGATCGTTCTCGTCCACGGTGAAGGCCTCGTGCAGGACGAAGGGCACGTCGTGCTGGACGAGAAAGCGCGTCAGCTTCGCCACCGCCACCGGATGCGCGTCCAGATGGAAGGACAGGGCGATGTCGCCGAGTTCGTCGACGGCGAAGATGGCCCAGTCGCCGACGATCAGGGCCTCCATCTCTTCCTCGAACGTCACCCCGCCCTCGAACTCGGGCGAGCCTTCGGCCAGCTCGCGGAGCTCCTGGAGCTTGGCCCGGCGCTTCGCTTCGTCCATCACCGCACCCCCTCACCCAACCGTCTCCCCCTCCTGGGGAGAGGGAAATGAGGTGATTACATGCCTTTGAAGGCGCCGTCGGCCGCCATGTCCTTGAAGGCGGCCTCGTAGCCCTGCACGGTGCGGTCGATGTCCTCGTCGGAATGCACGGCGGAGATCCACCCGTGATAGCTCGAGCAGTCGAGGCCGTGGTTCAGGAGCGCGCAGCGGAGTAACTGATAGAGATCGCCGCGGCGCGGGCGATCGAAGCCGGCGAGGCCGGGCTTGCCCTCGAACGAGACGTGGAAAATGGACACGTCGCCGAAGGTGGTGCCGGGCACGCCCACGCGCTTCATCACGTCGGAGAGCGAGGCGCGCAGCTCGTCGCCCACCTTGTTGGCGCGCGCGTGGAGGCTGCCGTCCGAGACCAGCTCCAGCGTGGCGATGGCGGCGGCCGCGCAGAGTGGGTTCGAGTTGAACGTGCCGTTCTGGGCCACCCGCTGGCTGCGATCCCACACGGGGTCGCCGCGGCGGGCCATCATGCTCATGAGCGGCTTCTTACCCACCACCGCGCCGCCCGGCAGGCCGCCCGCGACGATTTTCGCGAGCGTCGTCATGTCCGGCGTGACACCGAAGTAGGCCTGGGCGCCGCCCGGAGAGTAACGGAACCCCGAGATCACCTCGTCGAAGATCAGGACCACCCCCAGGCGCTCGGTGAGGCTCCGCAGCTCCTGGAGATAGCCGGGAATGGTCGGGATGGTGCTGGAGCCGCCCCCCGCGGGCTCGAGGATCACCGCGGCGACGTCGCCGCGCTGGAGCACGGTCTCCACCGCCTTGATGTCGTTGGGCGGGCAAAGCAGGATCTGGTCGAGCGTGGAGGTGGGCACGCCGGCGGACCACGGCACGTCGTAGGGTGGATCGACGGCGAGGGCCACCCCGTCGTGCCAGCCGTGGAAGTGTCCCTGGAACTTCAGGATCTTCGGGCGGTTGGTGTAGGCGCGGGCGATGCGCATCGCGAGATGCGTGGCCTCGGTGCCCGACATCGTGAAGCGCACCATCTCCGCGGAGGGGATGAGCTTCGACACCAGCTCGGCCCAGCGCACCTCGAGCTCGTGCGAGGCGCCGAGATGCGTTCCCCGGCCGGCTTGCCGCTGGATCGCCGCGACGACGGCGGGGTGGCAGTGGCCGAGGATGAGCGCGCCGTGGCCCATCCAGTAGTCCACGTACTCGTTACCGTCCACGTCCCACTTGCGCGAGCCGAGGGCGCGGTCGACGTACACCGGGTAGGGATTGAGATGACGGCCGTCGTGGGTGATGCCGCCGGAGATGACATTGCGCGCGCGCTCGTAGAGCGCGCCCGACTTCGGATGCATCGCCCGGTACGTGTCCATCACCTTGGATTGCTTCGCCGCCTGAGTCATCGTGCCCCGCCTCCGGTCCTCGATGTGCCCTTCGCTGGTGGCGCGGGGCTCACCGCTGCCACGCGCAACAGCTCAAGCATGCCTGTATGGGCGCCGGAGGGCAAGCGGTCCACCGTGGGCTCGGAGCGCCGCGTGACGCCGTCCACCGCGCCCGCTTCCACGCAGGCCCTGACCATCCGAAGTTCCTCGTCGCTCGAGTGGAGCAGGTCGCGGCCGACGAGCCGCGAGAGCTCGGCCACGATGCCGTAGGCTCCCCAGTTGGACGTGCCCGCCACCACCAAGTGGTCCACCGGCACGATCGACGCGAAGCGCCGCGCCTTCGCCCCGAGCCGCGCGACACGCGCCCGCACCCGCCCCATCCCGATCTCGTTGCCGCCGTCGCCCGCGCCGATGGTGACCGGCCGGCGGATGCCCGCGCGCTCCCGCTCCAGGAACAAGGCATCGAGCGGCCCGTTCCATGCGCGCACCGACTCCGCGCGCATGCTGAGATAGTCCCCGTCGCGCGTGCGGCCGGGCCGCTCGATCGCGACGAGGTGGCTCGGAGCGTGCTCGGCGAGCACCCGTCGCGCGACCTGGGCCGCGTTCGCTGCCGTCGCGTGAAACGTGAGGATGTCGCCGCTCTCGCCCAGGGCCTTCAGCGCCGCCTTGAGCGGCGGCACCGCCATCGCGTCGGTCACGTACACCACCTCGGCGCCGAGCACGCGTAGCGCGCGGCCGAGGCAGGCGGCGCCCGGCGGCCCATCGGTCTCGGGGAGGCCCGGCCCCAGCGCGAAGCCGGTGGTCACGAGGACGCGGCGGGCGCGATGTAGTGCGCGGGCGGCCGCGGCGGCGCCGCCCGCTACGAAGAATTTCGCGATGCCGCGGCCCCCGGGGTCCAGCGCGAGCAAGTGATCGATCATCGACGGACGGGCGGGGTGCCGGGCGGCTGGCTCGGGGGCGTCGGCTTGGCCGGCGCAGGGGCCGGTGTGGCAGGACGGGGCGGCGCGGGCGCGCCGGACGCGGCCGGTGCCGGGTCCGGCTGCTTCACGGTGAAGTACATGCTGGTCGCCATCACGCCGTCCTTGTCGAACGTCACCAGGAGGCCGGACGTGTAGAAGAAGATGTCGCGATCGTTCTCGGTCGTCGCGCGGTCCGGCTCTCCCCAGCCCGCTACCACCATGTCCTTGGTGAAGATGAAACGGCGTGGGTCGAGGCGCAGGACGCGCACGGTGTTGGGACTATAACCCGCCGGCAGGAGGATGCCGAACTCGATCACCATTCTGCTGAAGCCGCCCGGGGCGCGCTCGCCCTCGTAGGTCCACTCGGTCGTGTCGTAGTTGTTGACCTTCGCTTTGACTTCCTTGGAGGGCGGCCCGTAGCGCGCGCGGATAGCCTCCACGCTGGTGACCCCGGGCTCGATGCCGTTCCACTCGGCGGCCCCCGCGGCCCGTGGGAACGCGAGCGTCGACACGAGGGCGGCCAGCGCGAGCGCGAAGACGACGAGACGCCGCATCGTCAGAAGCCGAGGGCCGCGCCGTCGCCGCGGGCGTCCGCGCCCCCCCGCAGGGTCCCGTCGGCGAGCGTGATGCCGTGCGCGTGGCCCATCTGGGTGAACCAGTCGGAGACGACCTTCACGTTGTGCCCGCGCCGGCGCATCTCGTCGACGACGTCGCCCGGAATGCGGCTCTCGAGGCGCAGAATATCGGGAGCGTCGGACGGCAGCAGCCGTCCGAACATGAATCGCGGCCGCTCGATCGCCTCCTGGATCTCCATGCCGTAGTCCAGCACGTTGGTCAGCGCTTGGACGTGGAACATGGCCTGCCCGTCCCCCCCCATGCTCGAGAAGCCGAGCACCGGCCGATCATCGCGCATCACGATGGAGGCGAGCAGGGTGTGGAACGGACGCTTGCCGGGGTCGAACACATTGGGGTGCGCGGGATCGATGTTGAAGTACGCCCCGCGATTCTGCAGCACCACGCCGGTGCCCGGCGGCACCACGCCCGCGCCGAAGCTCCGGTAAAGGCTCTGGATCACGCTGACCACGTTGCCTTGCCCGTCCGCCACCACGAAGCCGGTGGTGTCGCCCTCGGCGTCTCCCCACGTGTGCGCTTGCGCCTTGCCGGGATCGAAGATCTTGCGCCGGCGCCGCGCGTACTCCTTTGAGAGGAGTCCCGCGGTGGGGAGGCTGGTGTGCGCGGGATCGGCAACCCAGCGATCGCGGTCGGCGTAGGCGATCTTCACCACCTCCGCCAGAAGGTGGAGATGCTCGATCGAGTGCGCAGGAAGGGCGGCGAGGTCGAAGCCCTCGAGAATGTTGAGCGCGAGCAAGGTAGCCACGCCCTGGGTGGGCGGCGGTGTCTCGTATACGGTGTAACCCCGGTACGTGGTGGCGATCGGCTCGCCCCACTCGCCCTCGTGGGCGGCGAGGTCGTCCGCGGTGAGGAAGCCGTCACGGGTCAGGCGCTCCGCGATGGCCTTCGCCACGCGTCCGCGGTAGAGGAGGTCGCCGTCCTCACCCAGCTCGGTGAGGGTGCGGGCGAGGTCGGGCTGGCGGAAGAGATCGCCCGCCTTTGGAAAGGCGCCGCCGGGCACGAACACCCGCCACCACTCGGGGTCGTCGAACAGCTCGGAGCGATCGCGGATGTTCTGGGCCACGATGTCCGTGAGCGGAAAGCCTTCCGCCGCGTAGTGCACGGCGGGCTCGAGCAGCCGGCGCAGGGGCATGGTGCCGAAGCGCTCCCCCAGCATGCGCCACGCCCGGGTGGCGCCGGGCACCGAGACTGAGCCCGGCCCGACCAGCGGGACCGTCTTGAGGCCCCGCCTCTCCAGCTCGGCGACGCTGGCTCGCGCGCCCGAGCGGCCCGCGCCGAGCAGGCAGTGGATGCGGCCCGTCGCCGCCTCGTGATAGAGACAGAAGAGGTCGCCGCCCACGCCGCAGTAGTTCGGCTGGGTGACCGCGAGGACGCCGTTGGTGGCGATGGCCGCGTCGATCACGTTGCCGCCCGCTTTCAGCACCTCCACGCCGGCGAGGCTCGCGAGGGGGTGGCAGGCGGCCACCATGCCCCGGCGTGCCAGAGGCGCCTGGCGATGCGCATATCCGATCTGAACCGGCATGGTCAGCTCCCGGCGAAGAGTTTGGAGATCTCGTCCTGCGGAAACACGGGCAGCGGACGCCCGCGCCCACGCTCCACCAGCGTCATTCCTTCGCGGCGCTCCGTCACGTGGCCGATCATGGCGCACGCAACACCGCCCGTCCGGCAGCGCGCGATGACGCCCTCGGCATCCCCGGGCGCCACCGCCAGCAGTAGCGCGCCCGACGCAATGGTCCCGAGGGGGTCGAGACCGAACGCCGAGCAGAGCCGCTCGCCCTCGGGCAAGAGCGGCACGCGCTCGCGCTCCACCCATACCCCCGCGTCCGCCGCCTCCGCCATCTCCCAGCACGCGGTGACGAGCCCGCCCTCGGTGGGGTCGTGCATCGCGTGCACGCGCGCCGCCTCGGTGGCGAGCCGCGCGTCCGGGACCACGCTGATCCCCGGCTGGCGCAGCAGCCGCCGCGCCCGCTCGATCACGTCGGCGCCGACGTCACGGCGCGCCGCCTCCTCGCCGCGCTCGCGCGCAATGATCGCGGCGCCCTCGAGCGGCACGCCCTTGGTGAGGAGGAGCGCGTCGCCCGGGCGCGCGCCGGCGGTGGTCACCAGCGCGTCCTTCGCGACCTCGCCCAGCATGGTCCCGATCACGATGGGCCGGGGAAGACCGGACGTCACCTCCGTGTGCCCTCCCACCAGCGCCACGCCGAGAGCCTCGCAGGCTTCGGTGATCTCGGCGAACAACTCCTCCACCTGCGCGGGCTCCGTGCCGCCTTCCGGCAGGAGCAGCGTCGCGAGAAACCACGCCGGCCTTGCTCCCCGCACCGCTACGTCGTTCGCATTGACGTGCACCGCGTACCAGCCCGCCGCATCCGTGGCGAACGTGATGGGATCGGTGGTGGCCACGAGGAACCGGTCGCCCATGTCGATCACCGCCGCATCCTCGCCCACGCGCGGGCCCATGACCACCCGGGCTCCCGCTTCCGGCGGTCCGCCCCCGCGCACGTACTTCGCGAAGAGGCGCTGCAGCGTGTCGCCGGAGAGCTTGCCGACCGGAAGCGGCGACATGACCGGATCAGTATAGCTGCTCACGAGAGGAGCGGCAGCAGCTCGCGCAGGCTCGCGATCCGCCCGTCCGCGCCCGTGAAATCGTGGCTCAGCGTGGCCTCGCACGGCACCACGATGCAGCGCATGCCCGCCGCCTTGGCCGCGAGCAAGCCGTTGTGCGAGTCCTCGACCACCAGGCAGCGGGTGGGAGGGAGCGCCAGGCGCCGCGCCGTCTCGAGGAACACGTCAGGGGCGGGCTTGCCCCGGCCCACCTCACTGCCCGAGACGCGCAGCTCGAAGTAAGGCGCGAGCCCGAGCGCCTCCACCGTCGCCTCGATCACCGGCCGCTCGGCGGACGAGGCGAGGGCCAGGCGATAGCCCGCGGCCCGCGCCCCCGCCAGCACACCGAGCACGCCGGCCATGGGCACGCCGCGCTCGCGCACGATGCGGATCTTGGCCTCGCGGAATTGCCGCGCCAGCTCCTCCGCCGCGGGCCGCATGCCGTGCCGCGCCCGAAGGATGCGAAAGCTCTCGGTGCTGGTGCGCCCCACGAACTCGTCGTTCTGCGCGAGGTCATAGGGCGCGCCGTGGCGCGCCATCACCAGCCCCATCGCCTCGTAGCCGATGGGCTCGGAGTCGATGAGCACGCCGTCCATGTCGAAGATGATGGCGGCCGGACGGCCGCGATCGGTCGGGGGCACGGTCACTCGAAGTGGAGCAGCTTGAGGAGGTCGGCGGTGAGGTCGTAGAGCTGCCCGCAGCCCGCGTCGCCGCCCAGCCCGGTCTGGATGCGCTTGCGCAGCCCGGCATCCATGCGCTCGCCCACGAGGGTGGCGAAGCGGCTCTGCGGCTCATCGCACACCCCGCGATACGGCAGCCGGGATGTCACGGAGTCGGCGGCGACGATGATGCCGCGGGCGACATCCACCTCGAGATGGAGGTCAAAGCCGTGGATGTCGTCGTGCATCGCGTGGAAGAGATCGAGGCGGTCGCCGGTGCGCACGAGCCGCGCGAGCTTGCGCCGCTGAAAGACGCCGCGGGCGCCCTCGGGCGGGCTGTAGAGGTCCGGCCGCGCGGCCGACCGGACCGGGCGCGAGTCGAGGACGGCGCGGCCCGCCGCGCTGTAGGTGAAGCAGGAGTTGGGCAGATCGACCCAGCCCGCACTGTCCAGCGCCCAGAAGCCGCGCGCGTCGTCCGGACGCACCGCGTTCACTCCGGCGCGCGGCATGCGGGCGACCTGGCGCGCGAGGCGGGCGACCTCGATGGCGGCGTCGACGAAGAGCCCCCCGCGGGGCCGGCCCGCGGCGAGCTCGAGCAATCGGCGCGTGAACCCGCCGACCATGCGGGCGCCGGCCATGCCGCTGAATGCCTCCGCGACCGCCGGATCGGCGTTGCCGCCGAGCACCGCGCCACGCGCCTCCAGCACCTCGTACCCGGGCGACGGCGTGCAGACGGCGACGAGCTCGACGGCGCCGTCCTCGTCGGCGAGGTGCACGGTGTGTGTGAGCGCGTCGGCGGGCGTTGCATCTACCCAGCCGGTCATCCGTCGCTCGTAGCGGTCCCGGCCTCCGAGAAACGGCGAGACGATCACGTTCCGCCGAACCGCTTGAGCCGCAGGCTGTTCAGCACCACGGAGACCGACGAGAGCGCCATCGCCGCGCCCGCGAACACCGGGGAGAGGAGGATGCCGGCGATCGGGTAGAGGACGCCCGCGGCCACGGGAACCAGGATCAGGTTGTAGCCGAACGCCCAGGCAAGGTTCTGCTTGATGATGCGCACCGTGCGGCGCGACAGCTCGATGGCCGCCGTCACGCCTCGCAGGTCGCCGCGCATGAGGGTGACGTCGGCCGCCTCGATCGCGACGTCCGTGCCCGAGCCCACCGCGAGACCCACATCGGCCTGGGCCAGCGCGGGCGCGTCGTTGATCCCGTCGCCGACCATGGCGACGAGGCGGCGGCCCCCGGCCTGCAGCGTCGTGATCTCGGCGGCCTTGCGGTCCGGGAGCACCTCGGCGAGCACGCGGGTGATGCCGGCCTCACGCGCGATCGCCTGCGCGGTGAGACGATCGTCACCCGTGAGCATGATCACCTCGAGCCCCCGGGCCCCGAGCGCGGCCACCACCTCGCGCGCGCCGGGCTTGAGCACGTCCGCCACCGCGATCACCCCGAGCGCCTGGCCGCGGAAGGCCACGTAGACCGCGCTCTTGCCCTGCCCGGCGAGCGCGCGGGCCCGCGGGACCAGGGCGTCCACCGTGATCCCGTGCGCGTCCATGAGGCGCTGAGTGCCGAGGAGGACAGACCCGTCGGCGGCCCGCGCGATCACCCCCTGGCCGGGCGCCGCGTGGAACGCGCTCACCGGCGGAAGGGCGAGTCCGCGCGCCTTCGCCTCGCTCACGATGGCCTCGCCGAGCGGGTGCTCGGAGCCCTGCTCGGCGGCGGCTGCGAGCGCGAGTGCCTCGTCGGGGGTGACCCCGGCCGCCGGCACCACGTCGGTGACCACGGGCTCGCCGACGGTCAGCGTGCCGGTCTTGTCGAGCACCATCACCTCTACGCGCTGGAGCATCTCGAGCGCCTCCGCGCTCCGAATGAGGACGCCCAGCTGCGCGCCGCGACCAGTCGCGACCATGATCGCGGTGGGCGTGGCCAGCCCCATCGCGCAGGGACAGGCAATGACGAGCACGGCGACCGCGGCGGCGAGCGCGTGGAAGAGGGCGGGCCCGGGACCGACGGCCAACCAGGTCACGAACGTGACGGCGGCGAGGACGAGAATGATCGGAACGAACACCGCGGCGACCCGATCGGCGAGACGCTGAATGGGCGCCTTGGATCCCTGCGCCTCCTCGACCAATCGAATGATGCTCGCCAGCGTGGTGGCCGCGCCGACGCGGGTGGCCCGGAAGGTGAAGCTGCCCGTCCGGTTCACGGAGCCGCCGACCACCGCGTCGCCGGGGCCCTTCTCGATGGGCAGGCTCTCGCCGGTCAACATGGACTCGTCCACCGTGGAGGCGCCTTCGATCACCTCGCCGTCCACTGCCACGCGCTCACCGGGCCGTACACGCACGAGGTCACCGACGAGCACGTCAGCGAGGGGCACATCGCGCTCGTCGCCGTCGCGCCGCACCCGCGCCTGGCGCGGCTGGAGGTCGAGGAGCCGGCGGATCGCCTCCGAGGCGCCGCCGCGGGCACGCGCCTCCAGCCAGCGGCCAAGGACCAGGAACGTCATGAGGAGGGCGGACGACTCGTAATACGGCATGGCGCCCGTCGCCATGAACGCGTGCGGCCACAGCGTCACCGCGAGGCTGAAGAAGTAGGCGGCGCTGGTCCCGATGGACACCAACGCGTTCATGCTGACGGTCCGGTGGCGCAGCTCGCGGAGGAATCCGGCGTGGAATTCCGCACCCACCCAGAGCTGCACCGGCGAGGTGAGGGCCAGGAGCAGCCACGGATTGCGGAGCGCCGCAGGAGCCCAGGGAAACAGCTCGTGCATGCTGCCCAGCAGGACGGGCACCGAAAGCACGGCGCCCACCAGCACCTTGGTCCGCAACAGCCGGTCGCGCGCGACCCGCTCCGCCTTCTCGCGGTCGGGCGCGGGGGCGATGTCCTCGGGAACCTGATAGCCCGCGGCGGCCACGGCGGCGCGGAGCGCGGGCAGCTCCGCGCGCGAGGGATCCAGCCAGACGGTGGCCCGCTCGGTGGCGAGATTCGCCACCGCCTTCTCCACGCCGGGCACGCCCTCTAGCGCGCGCTCCACCTTGCCCACGCAGCCGGCGCAGTGCATGCCCTTGACGGGCAGATCCAGGCGCGCGTCGGTGGCGGCGGGCATCACGGACCTCACCGTCCCCCGAAGCGCGAGAAGACCTCGAGCAGCTCGTCCATCTTCTTCTGGCGCTCCCGGCCGTTGCCGGAGCGAATGGCGTCGGTCACGCAAGACGAGATGTGGCGCCCGAGCAGGAGCTTCTGCACCTGCTCCACCGCCCCCTGGACGGCGGTGAGCTGGAGGAGGATGTCCACACAGTACTTGTCCTCCTCGATCATCCGCTGAATACCCTGGATCTGGCCCTCGATGCGGCGGAGCCGGCCCAGCGCCTTGCCCCGTGTGTCCTCGTCGATCATGCGTGCCCCCCTTATACCCTACGGGGGTACTCTACCACGGGGGCAAGCCTCCCGGCCGGCTCAGGCGGGCAGGTCGGGGAAGAGCGATCCCTGCTCCGCGGCGGCCGGCCGGCGCCGGCTCCGCGCGGCGGCCTTGACCGCCTTGCCCTTGGGTTTGCCGGCGGGACGCTCACGGCGCGGCTTCACCCACCCTTTTTGGCGGGCAATCTTGTCGCCCTGCTTGATCAGGAGGAGGTCGACCAGCCGGGCGAGCGGATTCCCCAGCAGGTCCAGGTACTTCTCCCAGTAGCGGGGCGAGTACGCGAGGGTCTTCATCTGGTCGGTGGCGAGGGTCAGCGCGGTGCGATCGCCCTTGCGGGCGGCGACCCGGAGCTGGTCGAGGATCTTGGCGCGGCTGATGCGAGACGGTCGCGTCACCGAAGTCTCACCGGAAGGTCACATCATACTCTTCCCGGTGATAGGTGGGCACCCCCTGTGGCACGATCTTGCGGCCGATGATGGCCTGTAGCCGCTCGACCCCCTCGCGCTCCTCCGCCTCGAGGCGATGGGCCATCTCGGGATGCGACCGCACCAGCACTTCGCCGCCGGGGACCGCGTCGGACACCTGGGCCTGGATCTTGCGGAAGATCTCCGCGGCGAGCGCGGCGTCGGACTTCACGTGGCCGCCCCCCTTGCAGGTGGGGCACGCCGAGAAGAACATGGACTGGAGATCCTGCCGAGCCCGCTTTCGCGTCATCTCGACGATGCCGAGCTCGGAGATTTCCAGCACGTTGGTGCGCGCCTTGTCGTCGGCGAGCGCTTTCTTGAGGGCGCGCGACACCTGCTCGCGATGCTCGGCGCGCTCCATGTCGATGAAGTCGAGGATGATGATCCCCCCGAGATCACGCAGGCGGATCTGCCGCACCGCCTCCGCTGCCGCCTCGAGATTGATCTTGAGCACAGTCTCCTCGAAATCGCGCTTGCCGACGTACTTACCGGTGTTCACATCGATGGCGACGAGGGCCTCGGTGTGGTCGATCACGATGTAGCCGCCCGACTTGAGCCACACGCGCCGGCGCAGCGCCTTGTCGATCTCCTTCTCGATCCCGGTGGCCTCGAAGATCGGCTGCTTGCCCTCGTAACGCTTGACCCGCCCGGCGAGCTGGGGCACGAGGGTGTTGGCGTACCCGAGGACCTTGGCATAGCCCTCGTCGGTGTCGACGAGGAACTGCTCGACCTCCGGCGAGAAGAGGTCGCGGACCACCCGGAACGTCAGATCCATCTCCTCGTGCAGCAGGGCGGGCGCGCGCGCGGTCTCGTGGCGGCTCTGCACCTGCGACCAGAGCCGGCTCAGGAACTGGATGTCGGCGGTGATTTCCTCCTCGCCCTTTCCCTCCGCGACGGTCCTGACGATGAACCCCCCGCTCGGAGGCCGCACCGCCTTCACGATGTTGCGCAGGCGCTCGCGCTCCGCCTCGTCGTGGATGCGGCGCGACACTCCGACGTGACGCGACTGGGGCATGAACACGATGTACCGCCCGGGAATGGAGATGAAGGAGGTGATGCGCGCGCCCTTGCTCCCCAACGACTCCTTGGAGACCTGGACGAGGATCTCCTGTCCCTTGTGGAGGAGCTCCTCGATGGGCGCGTGGACGAAGGCGGACCGGTTCTCGCCGCCCTCCGCCTCGGCGTCAGCGAGCTCCTCCTCGACGGACTCCGCCGCCTCGGGCGGGGTCTCGACCGGATCCCCGTTACCCCCGTCGTCCTCGGGGCGGTGGGCCCGCTCGTCCGCCGCGTCGGTGAGCTCGGCGGTGTAGTCACCGCCGTAGAGGAAGGCATCCTTGTGCAGGCCGATGTCCACGAACGCGGCTTGCATGCCGGGGAGGACGTTGGTCACCACGCCCTTGTAGATGTTGCTGACGATGGAGCGACGGCGAGCCCGCTCGACGTACAGCTCGGTGAGTTGGTTGCCGTCCTGCACGGCGAGACGGGTCTCCGTCACACCGACGTTCACGACGATCCGCTTGGCCACGGCAGCCCCCGACGAGCCCGGCTCCGAGAGCCGGCCCGTTCGCTCGGGTTACTGGAACTGCCGCATTCGAACCGAGAGGAGGAGCCCCAGTGCCATGAGGGAGACCACCATGGACGATCCCCCATAGCTCATGAATGGCAGCGGGATGCCGACCACGGGCAGAAGGCCCGTCACCATGCCCAGATTGATGAGCGTCTGGGTGGCGAACAGAGCCGTCACGCCCAGGGCGACGATCCGTCCCCGTGGCTCGCGGGCGCCGGCGGCGATCTCGAACCCCCGCAACACCAGGAGCCCGTACGCCATGATCAGGACCAGACATCCCGCGAAACCCCACATCTCAGCGAATACGGCGAATATGAAATCCGTATGCCGCTCCGGGAGAAAGGAGAGGCGGCTCTGCGTCGCGCCGCTCACGCCCTTGCCCAGGAGCTGACCGGAACCGATGGCAATCTTTGCCTGGATCACATTGTACGCCGTTCCGAGGGGATCACGGAACGGATCGATGTACACGAGGAGGCGCTCCCGCTGATACTCCTTGAGCGCGAACCACGCCACCGGCATGAGGGCGAGGCCGGCGAGGATGAGGCCGGCGAAGATCCGCAGCCGGATCCCGATCCCCAGGAGCACCGCGGCGAGCACGGGCAGGAGCACGAGGGCGGTGCCGAGGTCGGGCTGGCGCACCACGAGCACGAAGGGGACCCCCACCATCACACCCGTCCAGATGAGCGTCGCGCGCGACAGCGGCCGGCTCCACCGTGACGTCAGCGCCCACGCGAGCGTGAGCACGAAGATCAGCTTGAAGAGCTCGGACGGCTGAAAGGTGAGCGGGCCCAGATGAATCCACCGGCGCGCGCCCGACACGGTGCGTCCCAGCACGAAGACGACGAGAAGCAGGCTGAGCCCGACCGCGTAAAAGAAGGGCGCGGCGCGCACGAGATTGCGGTAGTCGAGCGCGATCACGATGAGCAGCGCCAGTGTGCCCACCCCCACCCACGAGAGTTGGCGCCACGCGATGCTGCCGTGGGGGGACAGGCTCCAGAGGGAGATGAAGGAGAGGCAGATCAGCACGATGGTGGCCGTGATGAGCGGCCAGTCCACGTTCTGGAGGAGGCGGCGATCGATCCGGAGGATCACGAGCCGGCGCCGGCCAGCACGCCCATCGCCACCTTCTCGAGGAAGATGGCCTGGAAGATCTGGCGTGCGATGGGCGCGGCAACCGAGCCGCCGTGGCCGCCGCCCTCGACCATCACCACCACGACCACCTGCGGATCGTTGGCGGGCGCGAACGCGGCAAACCAGGCGTGATCCTGTCCCTTCTCACTCTTGCTGTTGGCGATGGTCTGGGCGGTGCCGGTCTTACCCGCGATCTCGAGGCCGGGCAGCCGCGCGGCGGCCCCGGTTCCGCCCTCGTTGACCACGCCCGACATGGCGTGGCGAAGATAGGCCCAGATCACCGGCGAGAGATCCACCTGCCCGGTCATCTTGCTCGTCTCCGCATACGCGAGGGTACCGTCCGGCCGCTCAACCCTCTGGATCAGTCGCGGCTTCCAGAGAATGCCGCCGTTGGCGATCGCGGAGGTCAGCCGCGCCACCTGCAAGGGGGTCACGAGCAGGGCGCCCTGGCCGATCGAGATGTTGAGCGTCTCACCGGAATGCCAGACGCGGCCGCGCTCCTTTCGGCCCGCTGGCGTCGGCACGAGGCCCGCGCGCTCGCTCGCCAGCTCGACGCCAGTGGGCGCGCCCAGGCCGAACGCCTTGGCGTAGCGCGTGATGGCCTCGGGGCCCACCTTGAGCCCGTACTGGTAGAAGAAGATGTCGCACGACTGCATGATCGCGCCGCGCAGGTCGAGGTGGCCGTGTCCACCCGGCTTCCAGTCCTTCCACGTGCGTCCGCCGTAGTCGAAGGCGCCATTGCAGTACACGCGGTCCATCGGCGTCAGCGTGCCTTCCTGCAGGCCCGCCGCCACCACCACCATCTTGAACACCGAGCCCGGCGGATACTGCGCCTGGAGGGCGCGGTTCAGCAGCGGGTGGGCGGGATCCTTGATCAGGCGGGCCCACACGTCGCGGTCGAGATTGCCCGCGAAGGTGTCGAGGCCGTAGGCGGGACCCGAGACGAGGGCCAGTATGTCGCCGGAGCGCGGGTCCATCACGACCACCGAGCCGGCCTTGCCGGCCATCGCCCGTTCCGCCGTCTCCTGGATGCGCCGATCCACCGTGGTGATGACCTGCGCGCCCGGACGGGGCTCCTCGCGCTGCATGAGCTGCACCGGCCGGCCGAGCGCATCCACCTCGATGCGCTCTCCCCCGTCGCGGCCGCGGAGATGATCGTCGAGGAGACGCTCGAGCCCGGTCTGACCGATCATGTCGCCGCGCCGGTACCGCCCGCCCTTCATCTGCTCGTCGCTCACCTCACGCACGTAGCCCAGGAGGTGCGCCGCGAACGTACTGGTGGGATAGACCCGCGTGGGCTCGACCTCGACGACCACTCCAGGCAGGTCGAGCTTGGATTCTTCCACCTTCGCAACGTCCTCCAGGGACAGATCGCGGCGGATGCGCACGGGGCGCAGGGAATCGGTGGGCACGCGCGTGAGAGACTCCTGCAGCTCAGCGAGGGGAATCTTCAACATGACGGCCAGCCGGGCGAGCACGGTGTCCCGGTCTTCCATCTCCCGGGGGATCAGCGAGAGTGTGAACGCCGGCCGATTGTCGACGAGCGCGAGCCCGTTTCGATCGAAGAGGATACCCCGCGGCGCCGCTACCGGGCGCACCCGGATGCGGTTCTTTTCCGACATGTCGCGGAAGCGCGCGCCTTCCAGGACCTGGAGGTACCACAGCTGCCCGATGAGGAGAACGAAGCACGTGGCGCAGAGCACGGTGAGCGCGAGGACGCGCCTGCTCCAGCCATCGCGCCGGCCGCTCCCCGCCATCACTTCCACGACGTCATCTCCACGTCATCACCGGCGCCGGGGCGCCCGGAACGTCGCGTGGGCTCGGGCGGCTTCGAGACCCAGCATCGCCACGACGCACGCGGCACCGAGCACGCCGTTGTAGAGCGCCTGGGGCAGGATGACCTCGACGAGCAGCGTGCCGAGACTCGCCGGATAGTGAAAGAGCTGGAGGAGGCCGAAGCGCAGCACGCCCTCGGCGAGCGTGAGCGCGACCAACCCCGGCACCTGCACCAGGGGGTTCGCCACCCACAACCGCCCGCCCGCCAGGCCGAGCGAGAAGCCGGCGAGAGCCTTGGTCAGAGCCTGCACGCCCACGAGGCCGCCTGCGGCAACGTCCTGGAGCAATCCGGCGGCGAAGCCGGCGACGCAGCCCGCCTCGGGGCCGCGGCGGAGCGCCCAGAACACCGTGAGGATGAACGGCAGATCGGGCGTCGCGCCGCCCACGGAGAGCGCCTGGACGAGGCTCGACTGCGCCACGCTGCCGCCGAGGGTGAGGAGGAGGAGCCACTTCACGCTAGCTCTCCCGCGGGAAGAGCTCCGCCAGGTCCTGCGTGGTCTGCCCGGTCAGGAGAAGCACTTCCTCGACCCGAGCGAAGTCGACCACCGGCGCCAGCACGGCGAAATGGAACAGGGCCGAGCCCTTGTCCTCGATGGCGACGACCCGGCCCACCGGCAGACCCTTGGGGAACACATTCCCCTGCCCGGAGGTCACGAGGACATCACCGACCACGATCCCCGCACCGTCCCGCGCCATGTACTTGAAGCGCACCGCGCCGCCCGGGTCGCCTTCGACGAGGCCGGGGGTGCGCGTGCGCTGCACCATGGCGCCCACGGTGGACGCGGGATCGTTGAGGAGCTGCACCACGGCGGCGCCCGGCCGCACGCGCACCACGCGCCCGACCAGGCCGTCGGGGACGATGACCGGGGTTTGGGTCGCGATGCCCGCGCCCGCGCCGCGATTGATGGTGAGCGAGCGCACCCAGCCTCCGCCCTCGCGCCCGATCACCTCGCTGGTCAACGTGGTCATGGGAAGACGCTGACGGAGACCGAGGAGGCGTCGCAGCCGATCATTCTCCGCCTGGGTGTCGGCCACCTGGAGCGACTCCACGCGAAGTCGCTCGTTCTCCGCCCGCAGCTGAGCGTTCTCGCTCCACGACGTGCGCCACTCGCGGTAGCCGACCCAGAGCGCGACGGAGCTGCGGTGGATCTTGGCGAGGACCACCTGCACGGGGGTGGTGAGGATCGACAGCACGTCGGCGGCGCGGCCCGTTCCGCCGCCGCGCGTCTGCACGGTCAGGAGCACCAGGCAGACCAAGAGCACGATGACGAGGAGACCGTACCTGCGAACTCTCACCGAGGGTCACCCACGTGGGGACCGGCCGAGGCGCGCGCCTGGAGCGAGCTAGGCCGGGATCGCCACCTTCTTCAGAAGATCGAGCTCGTCGAGCACCTTACCGGTGCCGAGGGCCACGCAGGACAGCGGATCGTCGCCCACGGTGATCGGCAGGTCCGTCTCCTGACGGAGCAGGAGATCCAGGCCGCGGAGCAGCGCGCCGCCACCCGTGAGCACGATGCCCTTGTCCACGATGTCTGCGGCCAGCTCGGGCGGCGTGCGCTCGAGACACGTGCGCACCGTGTCCACGATGGCCATCACGGGCTCGCGGAGCGCCTCCCGGATCTCCTCGTCGGTGACGACGATGGTCTTCGGGATGCCGTCGATGAGGTCGCGGCCTTTGACCTCCATGGACAGGCGCTCACCGCCCATCGGGTAGGCCGAGCCGAGCTTGATCTTGATCTCCTCCGCGCGCCGCTCGCCGATCAGGAGGTTGTAGTGCTTCTTGATGTACTGGACGATCGACTCGTCCATCTCATCGCCCGCGATGCGCACCGACTTCGAGTACACGATGCCGGACAGCGAGATCACCGCCACCTCGGTGGTGCCGCCACCCATGTCCACGATCATGTTGCCGCCCGGCTCCTGGATGGGCAGGCCGGCCCCGATCGCCGCCGCCATGGGCTCCTCGATCAGATACACCTCACGCGCCCCCGCCTGCATGGCGGAATCACGCACGGCGCGCTTCTCGACCTGGGTGATCCCCGAAGGAACCCCGATGACGATCCGGGGGCGTACCAGGGTCTGCCGGCGGTGCACCTTGCTGATGAAGTGGTGGAGCATTTTTTCCGTCACGTCGAAGTCGGCGATCACGCCGTCCTTCAGCGGGCGAATGGCGGTGATGTTGCCCGGCGTCCGGCCGAGCATGGCCTTGGCCTCGTGACCCACCGCGAGCACGGAATGGTCAGCCTGGTGGATGGCGACGATCGACGGCTCGTTCATCACGATGCCTTCGCCGCGCACGTACACGAGGGTGTTCGCGGTGCCTAGATCGATCGCGAGGTCGTTCGAGAACAGCCCGGCAAGCACGCTGAACAGCATCGCCGCTCCTATCCACTGTGTAAGGGGTTCGCGACAGTTCTACCTGGACCCAATCTAGCATCGCGAGAGGATTGGAACAATAGAAACGTAGAGTTTTCAGGAAGATGGACGTCACTGCCCCAACGCTGTCCGGTGACATGTCACTCCGTTGACGCCCCAGTTCGGCCCGGTTGCCCATAAAACCGGCGTTCTTTCGACGGGTTAAGGGAGGGCCTGCTTAGCGGGTTGCCGGGGCGCACCCGGCTCAACGCGCGGGCGAAATCCCGGGAAGGATCTTCGACCGGTAGAGACGGACCGCGTCGCGAACCACCTGATAGGCGTCGCCCGGCCCGCGGATATCATCCACGTCGACCGACTTGTCCTCGAGCACCTTGTAGTCGAGGAAGAACCGCTGCATCTCCTTCAGGCGATGCGGGGGAAGCTCGGACACGTCGCGATAGTGCGCGTACTCGGGATCGTCAACGTGCGTGGCGATGATTTTGTCATCCTGTCCCTTGTCGTCACGCATCGTGATGACGCCGATGGCCCGGGCGCGGAGCACGCAGAGGGGGACCACCGGCTCCTGGCCCAGCACCAGCACGTCCAGGGGGTCGCCGTCGTCACAGTACGTCTGGGGCAAGAAGCCGTAGTTCGCGGGATAGTGCACGGCCGAATGCAGCACGCGGTCGAGCCAGAGGAGACCCGTGGCCTTGTCGAGCTCGTACTTGATCTTGGAGCCCTTGGGGATCTCGACGACGCAGCGAAAGTGCCGCTCGACGTCATCGCCGAGGGCCACGTCGTGCCAGGGATTCATGCCGTCCCAGTGTGGCACGCGACCGGGAGCTGTGCCACCATGGCGACCCGGCGATGGATGACCTCGAGATCTGGTTCGACAAGGGCGTCACCGACGGCCTCCCGGTCATCCCCCCGACGCGGGAGCGCGTGGCGCGCATGCTCGCCGGCGCTGCGCGCGATCCCGCCGAGCTGGTCGGCGAAGTGGCCCCGAACTACGGCCGCGCGACCGTCGAGAAGATCGCGATCAATGCCGTGATGGCGGGTTGCCGGCCCGAGTACCTGCCCGTGGTGCTCGCCGCCGTGGAAGCCGCGTGCGACCCCGCGTTCGCGCTGCACGGCATGTCCACCTCCACGCACTTTTCGGCGCCGCTGATCGTAGTCAACGGCCCGATCCGCGAGCGTATCGGCGTGAACTGTTCGTTCGGCGTGTTCGGGCCCGGCTTTCGCGCCAACGCCACGATCGGCCGTGCCCTCCGCCTCATCATGATCAATCTCGGTGGAGTCAAGGCGGGGGAGACCTCGATGTCCACCTTCGGACATCCGGGTCGCTACACGTACTGCATCGGTGAGTTCGAGGAGGCGAGCCCCTGGCCGGCGCTTTCCATGGAACGGGGCGTTCCCGCCGGCCAGAGCGCGGTCACCCTCTTCGCGGGAGAAGCGCCCCATGGCATCTCGGACCACGCTAGCCGCACCGCCCGCGAGCTGGCGGGATCGCTCGGCTGGTCCATGTCCGCGCTCTGGAATATCAAACATTTCCCGCTCTACTCCCACACGATGCTGCTCGTGGGCCCAGAACACGCGCGGACATTTGCGGAGGAAGGCTGGTCCAAGGAGGACCTCAAGAGACACCTCTACGAAACCGTCCGCGTGCCGTATCGCACGCTGTTACCGGACGCGGACAATGGCGAGGGGACGAACTTGCGCTTCGGCCAGGGTCCTAAGCCTCGGCCGGATGACGCGATCTCCAAGTTCCCCTCCCCCGCCGAGCTGCACGTGGCGGTGGCGGGCGGCACGGCCGGACGCTTCTCGATGGCCATTCCGGGCTGGCTGGGCACGCGCAACGGCTCGAAACCGGTCACGGTGGCTATCGAAGAATAGGCTTGACCGATGGCAGTCCATGGGGTACTGTGATCGTAAGTTGTGGTCACCGGTAGTGCAGATCATGAATGTCGACGCCACGAGGACCTCAGGTCTCGCGGCGTTTTTGTTTGTCCTCCATATCGGGAGGGCGCCCCGTCATTGTGGCGGGGTATCACCGGGGGCGTAAGCCCTCAGAAGAAAGAGGATGTAGAAATGGCTCAGGGTACGGTCAAGTGGTTCAACGACGCGAAGGGGTACGGCTTCATCTCCCAAGAGGGTGGCGAGGACGTGTTCGTGCACTTCAGTGCCATCCAGGCTCAGGGGTTCAAGAGCCTGGCCGAGGGAGATCGGGTCGAGTTCGAGGTCAGCCGGGGACCCAAGGGGCTCCAGGCCGCCAACGTCCGTCGCGCGTCGTAGGATCCCTCCCGATAGAGAGGGCCGATCGGGGCCTGGGGCCTCCAGCAGCCGGACTCCCGTCAGGAGTCCGGCTGTTGTCCTTTATGGGGGTGTCGAGAAGGCTTGACAGGAGCCCTACGGTATTGATAACTTAGGGCGCGATTGGAATTCGACGTGGTGCTTGACTCGTACGTGAGAGCGACTCGAGAGTAGTCAGGAGAAGCGCCGTGAGGACCTCGGTCCTCCCAGGCGCTTTTTTTGTTTTCCCCCGATCTCGGGGGAGCCCCGGCCATGGTGGTTGGGGATCACGCGGGTGGCCTCGCGCCGCTCAAGGAGAGAGGGAACCGAGGTATGGCACAAGGTACGGTCAAGTGGTTCAACGACGCAAAGGGTTATGGCTTCATCCAGGTCGAGGGCGGCGAGGACGTCTTCGTCCACTACAGTGCCATCCAGGCCCAGGGCTTCAAGAGCCTGGCCGAGGGGGACAAAGTCGAGTTCGAGGTCACCAAGGGCCCGAAAGGGCTTCAGGCGTCGAACGTCCGCAAGGCTTAGCGACCACAACGCGACCCACGACGGCCCGCCGGAGATCCCGGCGGGCCGTTTTGCGTTTCCGCCGGTGGTGGGCAAAAAAAAGCCCCGACGGTACTTGCGGCATTTCGTGCTGCAAAGCCGCCCCGCTGGTGAAGGGCGGGACCGTCGGGGCCGGTGGTTCCTGGATCCTCCAGGGCCACCTGCGTGCTACGGGGCCTTAGGAGGTGACCACCTCACAGATCACCGTAGGGGTACACATCGGCTGGATCACCTCCCTTTCTCGGCGAGGCCCGACTCGAGGCCCAGGTGCCCACTACCTCGCACCGGACGCCGACTCCCGGCGGGAGGCTCGATCACGTCGTCGCCGGCGAAATTGCCGACGGGAGACGCCAGAGAGAGCCTGTGTGCGCTCCGATCGATTTTGAGTGCATCGTACCCACTCGCCGATAGGCGTGCAAAGGCTTTTTTACTTCACCGCGATGCGACCCTCGTTCCGCTCGATGACGCCCTTGCCGACTCCCTCCACCTTCTCGAGATCCTGCACACGGCGGAACGGCCCGTGCGCCTGCCGGTACTCGATGATGCGATCCGCCGTGCCCGGCCCGATCCCGCTCAGCTTCATCAGCTGGGCCCGGGACGCCTCGTTGATGTTGATCTTGCCGTCGGCCTTCGCCGTCTTCGCGCTGCCGTCCTTGCCCGGCTTCTCGTCGGCCGCCGCGGTCCCCGCGACCAGCCCCACCGTCAGCGCCATCGCCAGCCCCCATCCCATTCGGCCCATGCTCATTGCGCCCCTCCCTGTGAGTGGTTGAGACGATCATTCGTCCGAGTCGATTTGATCCGGATGGGGCGCAACGGACAATGTCCAACGTTCGATACGGCGGCCTGATCGCGGAAGGATACGGGTCAGGGCGCGACGAGGAAGCTGAAGTCGCCCTCGACCACGTGACTGTCGACCGAAAGAACCCGCCAGCGCACCGCATAGCGGCCGGCGCTGATGGGTTCGAGCGGCACGCGGAGCTGCCGGGAAGATCCCGGCTCGGTGTGGGCCTCGCCGCGGTCGACGCGGCGGCCCTTTTCGTCCGTGACCTGGACGGTGGAGAAGGCCGGCTCGAGGCGCTCGGTGAAGCGGAGCCGCACCTCGGTGGGGGCGGCCTTGACTGTGCTGCCCGGGCGCGGCTCCGCGCGCTCGAGAAAGGAATGCGCGAACGCCGCCCCGGTGACCAGCGCGACCAGCACGGTCAAGGAAAACACCCGCACCGCCCGCTATTCCTCCGAGGCGCCGTTGAGGCGCTTGACGTGCTCCTCCCACTCCCAGGGCAGCATTGCGCGCTTACGGTTGTTGCACGCCTTGCAGGACGGCACCATGTTGCCCCGCACCGAGCGGCCCCCGCGGATGAGGGGCACCAGATGGTCAGCGGTGAGCGCCCGCGCCCCCACCCGGACGCGGCAGTAGTAGCAGGTGCCCTCGGCGATGCGGCGCTTCCACCAACCGCTGGCCCGTAGCTCGCGCGCGCGAACCTTCTCGCGGCGCAGCTCGTCGGCGCCGACCTGGGGGACGAAGCGCGGCTCGCTCACGCGTCGGCTCCACTTGGTCCGGCCACGGTGGACAAGCGCTCGGAAAGCTCTTCCCACTCCTTCATGAGCCAGGCCACCTGCTCCTCGGCCTGGCGGCGGGCCTCCGCGATCTCCCGCGCGCGCGTGCCGTCCCGATACAGATCGGGATCGGCGAGGGCCAGGCCGATTTCCGCGAGACGGCCCTCCAGCTCGCTGATCTGCTTCTCGACGGCGCCCAGCCGCTCGCGAATACTCTTCACCTCACGCTCGAGAGCGCGACGGTCGGCCTTGCTGCTCGCGTGGACCCCACGCGGCGGCGCGGGCGCCGCGGCGCGGCCGGGCGCCGGCGCCGCGGGCTCGGGCTTAGGCCCGCGCGCGACGGCGGGCGCGGGCGCCGCGGCGGGAGCCGTCGCAGCCGGCCCTGCCGCCTTGGCGGCGACGTAGTCGTCGTAGTCGCCCAGATAGTCGGTGAGCCGCCCGCGATCCACTTCGACCACGCGGGTGGCAATGCGATTGATGAAGTAGCGATCATGGGAGATGAAGACGATGGTACCGGTGAAGCCGCCCAGCGCCTCCTCCAACACCTCCTTCGACGCGAGATCGAGGTGATTGGTCGGCTCGTCCATGCACAGGAGCGCGGCCGGCCGCACCAGCATCTTGGCAAGGGCCAGCCGCGCCTTCTCGCCACCCGAGAGCACCGCCACGCGCTTGTCCACCGCGTCGCCGCTGAAGAGGAACGACCCGAGGATGGTGCGCAGGCGGGTGTGCGTGGCCTCGGGCGCCACCGCCACGATCTCCTCGAGGACGGTGCGCGCGGGATCGAGCGCGTCCAGCTGATGCTGGGCGTAGTAGTGCACCTCGACGTGGGCTCCCAGCTCCCGCTCGCCGGCGTCGATGGGCAGCACGCCGGCGAGGATCTTGAGCAAGGTCGACTTCCCCGCCCCGTTGACGCCCACCAGCGCCACGCGCTCGCCCCGCTCCGCGGCGAAGTCCGCCCCCGCGTAGACCACGTTGTCGCCGTAGGCCTTGCGGATCCCCGTGAGCCGCTCGACGACCCGTCCGGTGCGTGGCGGCTGCGGAAACTTGAAGTGGATGTGCCGCGCCGGCCCTTCCACCTCGATCCGCTCCACCTTCTCCAACATCTTGATGCGGCTCTGTACCTGCCGAGCTTTCGACGACTTGTAGCGAAAGCGCTCGATGAAGCGCTCGATCTCCTCGATGCGCTTGGCTTGATTGCGGGCGCGCGCCTCGGTGAGGGCGCGCCGTGCCTCGCGCTCCACCAGGTAGTGGTCGTAGTCCCCGGGGTAGACGTCGATGGCGCCGCTGTTCAGGTCCGCGATGGACGTGACCATGCGATTCAGGAAGTAGCGGTCGTGGGAGACGATCACCACCGTCCCGTCGTACGACGTGAGGAAGTTCTCCAGCCAGCCGAGCGACTCCAGATCCAGATGGTTGGTGGGCTCGTCGAGCAGCAGGAGATCCGGTCGGAGGAGGAGCAGGCGGGCGAGCGCCGCGCGCATCCGCCAGCCGCCGGAGAATTCTCCGAGCCCGCGGTGCACGGTGTCCGACGCGAAGCCGAGCCCGCCCAGGATCATCTTGGCCTCGGCCTCGAGGCGATAGCCCCCCAGCGCCTCGAAGCGGTGCTGAAGCTCGCCATAGCGATCGGTCAGGGCGGAGTCCGCGTCCGGCCGCGCCATGGCCTCGGCGAGCCGCTCGAGCTCGGTCTCGAGCTCCCAGAGCTGGTCGTAGCCGGACAGAGCTTCCCCCAGCACGGTGCGCGCCATGCCCCCCGCCACCTCTTGGGGGAGATAGCCCACGGTGACCCCGCTGTCGAGGTGGACCCGCCCCTCGTCGGGCTCCTCCACCCCGGCGAGAATGCGGCAGAGCGTGGTCTTCCCCGCGCCATTGGGCCCGACGAGGCCGATGCGCTCGCCCCGGACCACTCGCCAGGAGCAGTCGCGGAGGAGTGCCTGGCCCCCGTACCCTTTGGCGATCGAATCCAGTGAGATCACGTGATCCGCGCGTCCCTCGCTCGCTTAGCCCATCACCTGGACGCGCTCGGGAACGACCCTGTAGATCACGCGCACCTCGCCCGGCTGACGGTGGGCGTACTTCTCTCCCGTGTATTTCTTGGCCAGCGCGTCGATGTGGGCATCCGCGCCCATCTCGGTCGTCTCGGCGATGCGACCGCGGATCTGTAGGTAGCGGTAGGGGTTGTCGGGGTCCATGATCGCGAGCGCCACCTTCGGCGTGCGCCGCATATTCTTGTCCTTCACCCGGCCCTTGGCGGTGTTGAAGCGAAGGTGCGTGCCGTCCCAGTCGAACCACACCGGCGTGACCTGGGGCGCCCCATCGGCGCCCACGGTGGCGAGGGCGGCAAAGGCCCTCTTCTTCGTCAGGACGTCCTTGAAGGCCTCGGGAATCGTCACCATCAGGAGGCTCCCTTCTTCATCGCATCGAGGACCGCGAAGGCGTGACGGACCGATTTGATGGCGAGAGTCCCGCCCATCAGCACGCCGACGTCCAAGGTCTCGGCGATCTCGGCATCGCTCGCACCCAGGTGGAGGACCTCCTCCACGCGGTGCTCGATTCAGTCAAAGCAGTTCTGCGAGATGGCCACCGCGAGAGCGGTGAGCTCCTTGTGCTTCTTGCTGAGCGCGCCGTCGGCGAACACCTGCTTGCCGACCTCGGTGAACGCGGCGGGAACCCGCATCGCGCTCTTGGCGACAAGCCCACTCAGGCGCTTCCGCTCCGCATTCTTCTCGTGCAGGTGGAACATCAGGCGTCCTCCTTCCGCGGCGGGGTTTCGGTAAGGGTTCGCGCGCGCGCCTCCGCCATGCCGCGGAGCGCGAGCAGCAGCCGGACCATGCATTGCTGGACGAGGGCGCCGTCCTGCGCGGTGGGATCCGACATCCACGCCCGCGCCACGTCCCCGCCGTCGGTCCGGAAGCCGAGCGTGGGAGAGAGCGCCTGCAGGCGCAGCAGCAAGTCGTCGGGCGGCAGGCCCGTCGCACGCAGGCGCGCCACCACGGCCCCGCGGACGGCCGCGTTCCAGATGCCGGTGAGGGCCTCCACGAGCGCGGCGTAGCACGTGGCGTCGGGCTTCTGCCCGAGATGCTCGAGCACCGCCGCGACGAGCGGATGCACGGCGGGACGGCCTTCCTCGTCCTCGCCGACCAGGCCGACGAGCAGCGGATCCTGAGCGAGCCCGGCGCGCTCGAAGATCGCCACGAGATCGGACACCGGAACCGGCGGCAGCCCGGCGAGACGGTCGAGGAGAGGCTGGTCCGCGCTCATCAATGGCCCCCCGTGCAGGCCGCGCAGCGACACAGTCCTCGCAGGACCCCGTACGGATAGAGGCTCTCGTGCCCGTCGGCCCAGCTCACGCGGAGCGCATCGGGCAGCCGCTTGATCTCGCGCGGCCAGGTCATCGTTTCAGTGAGCGGCACGGGCTCGGCCCCCGCCGCGGCGGGATCGTCCTGCCGCAGACGGTCGAAGGGAAAGATGCTCGAATGTCCGTCGGCCCACGTGACGCCGATGGCGTAACGGCCCACCAGGTGGACGTCCGTCGGCTCGCCCGGATTCCCCTGGCCGAGAATCGGCAGCAGACCCTTGATCGTCATGCGCCGCCTCCCGCGGCCGCGCGCGTCAGCCGCACCCCGGCTAACAGATAGTGCACGGCGAGGTTCTGGTGCGCGCCCCACCGGGCGGCGCGGCGCCGGATCGCGCGCTCGCTCAGGTGGCGGCCGCGGTTGTAGAAGTGCGCGAACGCCTTGCGCACCGCGAGGTCGCCCGCGGGGCAGACGTCGCCGCGACCCAGCCCGCGCGCGAGAAACCAGTCCGCCGTCCAGCGCCCGAGCCCCCGGACCGCGGTAAGCGCCTCGATGATCTCCTCGTTGCTCCGCGTCGCAAGCGTGACGAGGTCGAGCTCGCCTCCGTCGATGCGTCGGGCAAGGCCGATGATGTACTCCGCCTTGCGGCCGCTGAACTTCATCCGGCGGAGATCGGGCATCCGCGCCCGGGCGAGGGCAGCCGGCTCGGGGAACGCGTAGACCATTTCACCCCCCACGCGAAGCGCCCTCCCGTAGCGGCGCACGAGGGCCGCACGCAGGGCGAAGGCGAACGTGAGGTTGACCTGCTGGGCGCAGATCGATCCCACCAGCATCTCGAAGGGTTCGGGCATGAGGGTGGGCCGGAGCCCCCGCAAGCGCGGCGCGAGCTCGCCCAGCACAGCGTCTTCCTTGGCCGCGCGGTAGAAGGCCTCGAGATCGAGGTCGGCGCCGCAGATGCGCCGGGCCTCTGCGACGGCGGCGGCGAGCACCTCGGGGCGGCGCGCGCCCGGCACGGTCACCGTGACCCGGGTGGCATCGGCCTCGCCCGTCCAGCGAAGCTCGTAACCGTGCCAGCGTGCGCCCACGCGCACCGCGCGGCGGAACACGCCCTCGGACAGCCGGTTCACGGGATCCTCCCCCCACGTCTGGAAGCGCGAGAAGGTCCGGGCAAGATCGAGCGGGCCGGGGACGTCGAGGATCGCTTCCATCGCAGCAAGTCAGTGTACCAGAGGCGGGCAGTCACCCTCGGAGGTGGAACGGGACGTCCACCACGACGACGCGCTTGCGGAAGAGGAGGGCGCCCTTCACGAGCAGCGCGGTCTGGTTGTGCAGGAGGTGCTGCCACCAGCGGCTGGGGATGAATTCCGGGATGATGATCGTGACCACGTGATTGTCACCCAGCGCGAGCAGGTGGTCGAGGTAGTCGAGGAACGGCGCGAGGAGGGAGCGGTAGGGCGAATTGAGCACGACCAGCGGGATCCCCATGCCCCACTTCCCCCACTTCTCCTCCAGGCGGCGCGTCCGCTCGGGATCGAGCTCGACGAACACGCCCTTCACCGAAGGCGAGATCGCCTGGCCGTAGCGCAGCGCCGCCACTACGCCCTTGTGGAGATCGCCGACGAGAACGAGCACGGTGTTCTGGACGGGAGGCGGGGGATCGTATCCCTCCATCGACAGCTGCTGGGCCACGTCGCCATAGTGCCGGTGCACGGTCATGAAGGCGGCGACGAGGAGCGGGATCAGCAGCACCACGAGCCACGCCCCGTGGGTGAACTTGGTCCCCGCGATCACCAGCATGACGAGACTGGTCGCCGCCGCCCCGATCGCATTGAGCCAGGCGCGCCACCACCACCCCTCCTCCCGGAGGCGCAGCCATCGTCGCACCATGCTCGCCTGCGAGAGCGTGAACGAGATGAAGACTCCCACCGCGTAGAGCGGGATGAGGGCGTGGGTATCGCCGCCAAAGATCGCGATGAGCAGGGCCGCGAGCCCGCCCAGGATCAGGATGCCGTTGGAGAAGACGAGCCGGTCGCCGCGCGTGCCGAACTGGCGGGGGATGAAACCGTCGCGGGCGAGGAAGAAGGCGAGGCGGGGAAAATCCGCGAACGACGTATTGGCAGCGAGGATGAGGATGGCCATGGTGACGGCCTGGATCTCGTAGTAAAGGAGGCCGCCGCCGAAGATCTGGCGCGCGAGCTGGGACACCACCGTCTCCTCCTCTCGCGGCATCACGTGGTAGTGACGGGCGAGGAAGGTGATGCCCATGAACAGCACGATCAGGATCACCCCCAGCCAGACCAGCACGATGCGGGCATTCCGCGCCTCATTCGGCCGGAAGGCGCCCACGCCGTCCGACACCGCCTCCACGCCGGTGAGGGCGGTGCAGCCCGAGGCGAAGGCGCGGAGGATGAGGAAGATCGACGCATTCTGTAGGCCCACCGTCACGACTTCGGGCGGAGGCGGCGACGGCGTCTCCCAGCCGAAGAGCCAGCGGGTGAAGCCGTAGCCGAGCATCCCGGCGCAACTCACGATGAAGAGATAGGTGGGGGCGGCGAAGAGCTTACCGGACTCGCGCAGACCGCGCAGGTTGGCGGTGGTGATCCCGGCGATGCAGAGCACGCCAAGGAGCACGCGGTAGCCGAACAGCCCGGGGAAGGCGGAGGTCAGCGCCGCGATGCCGGCGGCGACGCTGACCGCCACCGTCAGCACGTAGTCGATGAGGAGGGCGGCGGCGGAGATCAGTCCCGGCAGCGTGCCGAGATTGTCCTTGGTGACGATGTAGGCGCCGCCGCCGCCGGGATAAGCGCGGATCGTCTGGCGGTAGGAGCTCACCACGATGGCGATCAGGACCGAGATCGCGACCCCGATGGGAATCGAGAAGGCAAGCGCCCCCACCCCGGCAATCGCGAGGACGAGCAGGATCTCCTCCGTCGCGTAGGCGACGGAGGAGAGCGCGTCGGAGGCGAAGACCGCGAGCGCCGCGCGCTTCGAGAGGCGCTCGTGACGAGCCTGCGCCGTCGGGATAGGCCTCCCGACGAAGAAGTGCTTGAGCGCGTGGAGCTTCACGGTGCGGGTTCCGGAGGCCCTACGTGGGCCTTCCGGGGCCCGCCATGGCAAGGCGAGAGCCTAGCCCGCGGACGGCTTTCCGCCCTTCCCGGCCTCTTCCTTGGCTTCCGGCCTGGGATCGGGCGTCTCCACCCCGCGCTTGAACTCGCGGATGGCCTGACCGAGGGATTTTCCGAGCTCGGGAATCTTCGAGCCGCCGAACAGGACGAGGGCGATGGCGAGAATCAGCATCAGCTCCTGCGTGCCCAGACCAAACATGACGATCTCCTCTCTCCATGATGATGGCGCGCGCGTGATGCGGCGGACCTCTAGGAGAGCGGCGGAGCGCGGAGGCGAGCGGCGAGGGGTGCGGCGAGGGGTCGGGCGCCGCGGCCGTAGGAGGGAAGCGCCGCCCGCGCCGCAGCGATGAGGACGAGGGCGAAGACGGGGAGCACGATGGCCGGGAGGCCTTCGCTCGCGAGCCAGAGGGCGTCGTCACCATCCCCGCCGTCGAAGTAACCGGGGGGCGCGAGGGAGTCGGGAACCCCGAAGGTGGCTCCGCCGAAAGTGGCGAGGAGCCCCAGCAGGATCAGGGTTACCACCATGCCGCGCGCCCGACTCATGCAGGGAGTGTGACCCACGGCATCAGGACATGTCAAACTAGGTCGATGCTGAGCTCTCCGGACGCCACCTCGACGCCGCCGCCCCGGGTCTGCGTTACGGCTCGACGGGAACGAGGGTTCCGGTTTATCGTGGCACACTGATCGTGGATCCGGTCGAGCTTCTCGCGCATTGGGGCTACCTCGCCCTCTTTCTTCTCGTCATTCTCGGGAACATCGGTCTGCCCGTCCCCGAGGAGACCATCCTCGTCCTGGCGGGCTACATGTGCTGGCGCGGCGAGCTTCACCTGCTGGTGGTCCTGGCCATCGGTATCGTGAGCGCGGTGGGGGGCGACAACATCGGTTATTGGCTCGGCCATCGCTTCGGCCGCGCCGCGCTCATGCGCCATGCGTCATGGCTGCTCGGGCACCCACGCCGGCTCGAGATGATGCAGGACTTTGTGTCCCGGCGGGGCATGCTCGCCGTGTTCATCGCCCGCTTCGTGCCCGGGCTCCGGTTCATGGCGGGACCGCTCGCCGGCGCCCTCGGCATGCCGTTTACCCGCTTCTTCGCCGCGAACATGCTGGGGGCGCTCTGCTACGTGCCGCTCGTGGTGGGGCTGGGCTACACGATCGGGTATGGCTTGGGCGAATACGTCGAGCGGCTGCGGAAGCTCGGCGCGGACGTGGAGGGCTACGTGCTCTTCGCCGCGCTCGTCTTCTTCGCGTTCATCCTCGCGCGCCGCCTGCTCCGCGCGAGACACGCCGGGGACACGAGCTGAGCGGCCTCCCGTCCCCGGCCGATCCGGGGACGGATCAGTGCCCTTCGCCGAATCCGTCCGAGCCCTTGAGGCGCTCCTCGGTTCCAGGAATGTAGCGCCGCTCGAGCTCCTGGAAGTGCGCCACGCGCGCCATGACATGATGGCTCTCGGTGGGATGCCCGGCCTTGAGCCGCTCCAGGCTCCACTGAGCCTGCTCCTCGTTCTTCGCGAGCTCGTGCATGTGGTTCCACACCGAATACATGGCGGCATGGGCGCCGAACAGCGTGATGAAGATGAACTTGTAGCCCAGCTCGCCGAGCTCCCGGAACGTCAGCGGGTTCGGATCACGGTTCCACTTGAACGACGAGGAGTAGTTGAAGGCAAGCGGGAGCTTCGGATGCGACTGGCGCATGGCGTGCGCGAACTCGACGGCCGGGGCGCGGTCGGACGACGAGAGTTCCGCCCACACGAGGTCCACGCCGGCGTCGGCGTACGCCCGGCCGCGCCAGACCGCTTCCTCCATGCTGCCGCCCACCGCGCCGAATGCGTCGGTGCGCGCGATGATGACGAAGTCGCGGTCGAGACGGTCCCGCTCCGCGAGGGCGGCGCGGTACTTTCCGATCGCCTCCTCACGGCTCACGATGGTCTTGCCGGCGATGTGGCCGCAGCGCTTCGGGAAGCGCTGATCCTCGAGATGGATGCCCGCCACGCCGGTCTTCACGAACTCCTGGACGGTACGCATCGTGGACAGCGCGTTGCCATAGCCGTCGTCCGCGTCGGCGATGATGGGCGCCTCGACCGCGCTGGCCACCATCGAGGCGTTGCGGGCGACCTCGGTCTGGGTGAGAAACCCCATGTCCGGCCAGCCGTTCATCATGGCCACCGAATAGCCCGACAGGTAGATCGACTTCATGCCCGCCTGCTCGGCGATCTGAGCGTCGAGCGGCGAGTAGATCCCGCCGGTGAAGAGATAGGGCTCATCGCGGAGCAGACTCCGGAAGGCCGTGCCCTTGCTTTCCATGCGCGTCACTCCTTGTCGGCGGGGTGAAGAGGGCTGGGCGCCGGGCTACCCGGCGAGTGCGGCACGCGGCCGCGTGGACGGGTCCCACGGCAATTCGAGGATGCTCTCCGCGCAGCTGCCGCAGTAGGAGGCCGATTCGAGCTGGTAGGAGCAAACCGGGCAGCAGGCTGCCCCGCACTGGATGCAGCCGAGCTGATCGAAGGAATGCTGGATGTCCGAGCCGCAACTACAACGCGCTGCCATGGACGCCTCCTCGTCGCTGAGTAAGCCCTCGAGTGAGCAAGGCGCGTTCCACAGCGCTATCGCTACCTAACTAGTTGATTTTACTCCTCCACACTCGCTCGGGTCACGTAGCTTTTACTCGATGGTGAGTCCAAGAGTTCACAGGGAAGACGTGGAAAAATTTGCGCGATATATCGATAACATATTGATTTACTGCGCGAAGCTTGGGTCGATGAAATGAGACTGTCTTGACTCACTGCTGAGTCTTATGATTCTCAGTCTTGTAGATCTTGGTATTGATCGAGTACTTGGCGATCAGCCGGTGGAAGTTACGCCGAGTGATCTTCGCTTGCTTGGCGGCCAGGGAGATGTTCCCCCGCGCCTCGGCGAGGAAGCGCGCGACCGCCTCGCGCTCGAAGAGCTGTATCGCCCGCTCCTTCGCATCGAGGAAGCCCTCCTCGCTGGCGATGCGGATCGGGCTCCCTTCCTGCAGGTACAGCGGCAGATGCGCGAGACCAACCTCCCGGGTGGACGCGAGCACCACCGAGCGCTCGATGACGTTCTCGAGCTCGCGCAAGTTGCCCGGCCACGGATAGCGCGTCAAGAGGTCGAGCGCTTCAGGCGAGAACCGGTCGACCTTCTTGTTCACCTTCGCCTCGGCCTTGCGGAGGAAGTGGTAGGCCAGCACGGGGATGTCCTCGGTGCGCTCGCTCAACCGAGGTAGCATGATCGTGAACGTGTTGAAGCGATAGAAGAGGTCGGAGCGAAACTCGCCCGCCTCCATCGCCTTCTCGAGATCGCGGTTAGTGGCGGCAATCACGCGGACGCGGACCTTTCGCGTGATGGATTCCCCGACCGCCTTAATCTCCCCGGCCTGCAGCACGCGCAGCAGCTTGGCCTGCATTTCGCCCGGCATGTCGCCGATCTCGTCGAGGAAGATCGTGCCCCCGTCCGCCTTTTCCACGAGGCCGGCCTTGTCGGCCACCGCCCCGGTGAACGCCCCGCGCTTGTGGCCGAAGAGCTCGGACTCCATGAGGGTGGGCGTGAGCGCGGTGCAGTTCACGGTCACCAGCGGCTTGTCGCGAAGATTCGAATAGCGGTGAATCGCGCGGGCCACCAGCTCCTTGCCCGTCCCCGACTCCCCCCGGATGAGCACCGTGGTGGGCGTCGGCGCCACCCGCGCGATGAGCTCGGCCACTTCCTTCATCTTGGGGTTCTGGCCGATGATGAAGTCGCCCTCGGCCTGGCGCTGGAGCTCTCGCAGCATTAGCGAGTACCGGTCTTCCAGCTCCTCGGAGCGCTTGCGCTCGGCGAGCAGGTCCCACATGAACTTCGCGCTGGCTCCGCCCATCACTTCGCTGGCGGGCGGCTTGATGCGGTCGATCTCGGCATGGACCTGAGGGTTGCCCGTCACATCGATGATGAGATCGAGACGCTGGTCGCGGATGAGCTCGCGGAAGTCGGTGGAGACCGGGATGTTGAGGCGGCGGGCGAGCTCGAGACCGGGCGCCCACGCATTGGCGTCGGCGACGCCCACGATGGACACGGTGGGGTCGCCCACGATCATCTCGAGCAGGGCGCGACCGCCCTTGCCCGCTCCGACGATGACGACCTTGGTCATGGCCCTGCTGAAACGCCGCGCGCGCTCGCGGCCTAGACGGGCTGGACTTGACGGCTGGGCGGGGCGAGGTTCTCGAACGACGCGTATTCGGGGATGAACGTCACCTGCACCTTCCCGGTCGGCCCATTGCGCTGCTTGCCGATGATGACGTCGGCGACCCGATCCCCGTCCGGCGACTCGAGCCCGTAACGCTCGGGCCGATAGAGGAAGAGGATGAGGTCGGCGTCCTGCTCGAGAGCGCCCGACTCGCGCAGATCCGAGAGCTGGGGCTCCTTCGACTGCCGCGCCTCCACTGCTCGCGAGAGCTGCGAGAGCGCCACTACCGGCACCGAGAGCTCCTTGGCCAGCGCCTTGAGCGACCGCGAGATCTCGGAGATCTCCTGCTGGCGGTTCTCGGGGTTGCGGCCCCGCATGAGCTGGAGGTAGTCGATGACGATGAGGTCCAGGCCATGCTCGGACTTCATACGGCGGGCCTTGGCCCGTGCCTCCAGCACGGACAAGGCGGGCGAGTCGTCGATGTAGATGGGCGCGTCAGCGAGCTTGCCGGCGGCGTGCGTCATCCGCGTCCAGTCCCGCGGATCCAGGTAGCCGGTTCGCACCTTGTGCGAATCCACCCGCGCTTCCGCGCAGAGGAGGCGCTGCACGAGCTGCTCTTTCGACATCTCGAGGCTCAGGACCAGCACGCGCTTGTGGTCCACCACGCCCGCGTACTTCGCGACGTTGAGCGCGAAGGCCGTCTTTCCCATCGAGGGCCGCCCGGCGATGATGATGAAGTCGCTCGACTGGAAGCCCGAGGTCATCTCGTCGAGCTTGCCGAAGCCGGAGGCGAGCCCGGTGACGTGCTCCTTCCGCTCGTACAGGCGCTCGATGTGCTCGAAGGTGTCCTTCAGGATCGCGCGAACGGGGAAGGCCGAGCCCTGCATCCGCCGCTCGGAGATCTGGAAGATCAGCCGCTCGGCGTCGTCGAGCAGCTTCTCTACGTCCTGGCTGCCGTCGAAGCTCTGGGAGATGATCTCGCTGCAGATGCGGATGAGGTCGCGCAGGAGGGCCTTCTCCCGGACGATGCCTCCGTAAGCGAGGAGATGGGCGGCGGTCGCCGCTTCCTCCACCAGCATGGCGAGGGTGGAGGGGCCTCCCACCGCCTCGAGATCGTTCTGACGCTTGAGCTCCTCGGACAGCGTGACGAGATCGACCGGCTCGTTGCGCTCGAACAGCACGAGCATGGTGTCGAAGATCTTCCGGTGGCCCTCCTTGTAGAAGTCGGAGGCCCGGAGCAGCTCCACCGCCTTGGGGAGGCTTTCGCGCTCGAGCAGGATCGCGCCGAGCAGGGCCCGCTCCGCCTCCAGGCTGTGGGGGGGGATCTTGGAGGTGAGCAGCTCGGCGAGCGTGGCCACCGCTTACTCCCGGCTGACGCTGACCTTGAGCTGCGCGGTGACGTCGGCGGGGAGCCGGATGGGCACGCTGACCTCGCCGAGGGTCTTGATCGGCTCATCGAGCATGATCCGGCGCCGCTCCACCTCGACCCCGTGCTGAGCGAGAAACGCGGCGATGTCGCCCTTGCCGACCGAGCCGAAGAGCTTGCCCTCGTCGGAAGCCTGTCGGATCTGCGCGAAGGCGAGTCCTTCGATCAGCCGCGCCTGTTCTTCAGATTCGCTCCGGGCCTTGGTCGCCTTGCTCTCCTGACTCGCCTTGATCGCGTCGAGGTTCTTGAGGTTGGCCGCGGTGGCGTTGAGCGCGAGCTTGTGGGGCAGGAGGAAGTTCCGCGCGTAGCCGTCGGACACGTCGCGCACTTCGCCGCGCCGGCCGAGCTTCGGGACGTCGTCGAGCAGAATAATCTTCATCGGAGCTCCCGGGCTACTCGCCGGTGTAGGGAACGAGGGCCACCGTGCGCGCGCGCCGGATGGCGCGGGTGAGCTGACGCTGATGCCGCGCGCAGCTGCCGGAGATGCGCCGGGGGGTGATCTTGCCCCGCTCGGAAACGAAGCCGCGCAGGCGGCGGACGTCCTTGTAGTCGATGAGGCTCACCTTGTCGACACAGAACTTGCAGACCTTGCGCCGGCCGAACCGGCGACGCTTCACGGGCTTGGATGCAGGCGGAATGGCTCGCTCCTCCTAGAAGGGGACCTCGTCGTCCCCCTCTTGCATGGTCTCGCCGCCCTCGACGGGAGCGCCCGGCGCCACCGGACTCTTGGTCCGGCCCATGAACTGCACGCGCTCGGCAACCACCTCGACGACGCTACGCTTCTGTCCGTCCTTCGTTTCCCAGTCCCGGGTCTGCAGCCGCCCTTCCACCATGATGGGGCTGCCCTTGTCCAGGTACTCGCCGCATGTCTCCGCCTGCTTCCCCCAGACGACCACGGTGAGGAAGCATGTCTCCTCCCGCTTCTCGCCACCCTGGGTGGTGTAGCCGCGATTCACGGCCAGGCGAAGATCGGACACCGCGGTGCCGCTCGGCGTGTAGCGGAGCTCGGGCGGGCGAGTCAGGTTCCCGATGAGGAAGACCTTGTTGAGGCTCGCCATCAGATCGCCTCCTCCGGAACCGCCACTTCCGCTTTCGGTGCCGAGCGCTGGCGCTTGCGCACCGGCACCCGGGTCGTCATGTAGCGGAGCACGTTCTCGTTCAACCGCAGCTGCCGCTCGAACTCCTTGACCATCGACGGCTCAGCGGAGCACTCCATGACCGCGTACGTGCCCTCGCGCTGCTTCCGCATGTCATAGGTCAGGCGGCGCTTGCCCCAGTTCTCCACCTTGCCGACGTCAGCCCCCAGCCCCTTGAGGTTGTCCTGCAGGCGGGTCAGAAGTGCGGCGATGTCCTCATCGGTCGGCCGTGGATCGAAGATCACCAGAATCTCGTACGGATACAGTTGCGTCACCCCCTCCGGACTCGGATGCGCTGTCGCAAAAGCAGTTAACCCTAACAGACGGGCTCAGTTTAGGCAACCTCCGCGGAGCCGGTCAAGACGTGCACGAAACGAGACACGGCCCCGGCCCGGGAGCGGGCCGAGGCCGTGTAGGTGCGTCCGATCGCCGCGGCTTAGAAGTCGCCGTGCGGCATCGGCGGCGCTGCCGCCGGCTTGTCCTCGGGCAGATCTGTGACCAGCGCCTCCGTCGTCAGCAGGAGGGAGGCCACCGACGCCGCGTTCTGCAGGGCGATCCGCTCGACCTTGGTGGGGTCGATGATCCCGGCCTGAATCATGTCCACATACGCGAGGCTCTCGGCGTCGAAGCCGCGGGTGGCGACCGTCTCCGCCTTCACCTTCTCGACCACCACGCTGCCCTCGAGACCGGCGTTCTCGACGATCTGCCGGATGGGCTCCTCGAGCGCGCGCTTCACGATGTTGGCGCCCACCTTCTCATCGCCCTCGAGCTTCAGCTTCTCGACGGCCTTGGACGCCCGCAGCAGGGCGACGCCACCGCCAGGCACGATGCCCTCTTCCACCGCGGCCCGGGTCGCGTTGAGCGCGTCCTCGACCCGCGCCTTCTTTTCCTTCATCGCGGTCTCGGTGGCTGCGCCCACCTTCACCACCGCCACGCCGCCGGCCAGCTTGGCCAGCCGCTCCTGGAGCTTTTCACGGTCGTAGTCCGAGGTGGTCTCCTCGATCTGCGCCCGGATCTGCTTGATGCGGCCCTCGATCGTGGACGACTTACCGGCGCCCTCGACGATGGTGGTGTTGTCCTTGTCCACCACGATCTTCTTGGCCTTGCCGAGGTCCTCGAGCTTGATGTTCTCGAGCTTGATCCCGAGATCCTCGGTGATGGCCTTGCCACCGGTCAGGATCGCGATGTCCTCCAGCATGGCCTTGCGACGGTCACCGAAGCCGGGGGCCTTCACCGCCGCGCAGTGCAGGGTGCCGCGGAGCTTGTTGACCACGAGAGTGGCCAGCGCCTCCCCCTCGACGTCTTCGGCGATCACAAGGAAGGGCTTGCCCGACCGCGCCACCTGCTCGAGCAGCGGAAGCATGTCCTTCATGACGCTGATCTTCTTCTCGTGAATGAGGACGAGGGCGTCCTCGACCACGCACTCCATGCGCTCGGCGTCCGTCACGAAGTAGGGCGAAAGGTAGCCGCGGTCGAACTGCATGCCCTCGACCACGTCCAGCACCGTCTCGGCGGACTTGGACTCCTCCACCGTGATGACGCCGTCCTTGCCCACCTTCTCCATCGCCTCGGCGATCAGGTTACCGATCGTCTTGTCATTGTTCGACGCGATCGTGGCGACCTGGGCGATCTCCTTCTTGTCCTTGGTGGACTTGGAGAGCTTCTTCAGCTCCTCCACCACCGCCTCCACCGCGGAGTCGATGCCGCGCTTGAGGCCCATCGGGTTGGCCCCGGCGGTGACGTTCTTGAGTCCCTCGCGGAAGATGGACTGGGCGAGCACGGTCGCTGTCGTCGTACCATCGCCGGCAATATCCGAGGTCTTGGACGCCACTTCCTTGATCATCTGGGCGCCCATGTCCTCGTAGTTGTCCTTGAGTTCGATCTCCTTGGCGACGGTGACGCCGTCCTTGGTGATCGTGGGGCTGCCGAACTTCTTGTCGATGACGACGTTGCGGCCCTTGGGGCCCATCGTCGCCTTCACCGCGGCCGAGAGGACGTTGACCCCCCGGAGAAGGGCGGCGCGGCCCTCGTCGCTGAACATGACCTGCTTCGGCATCTCTGTCTCTCCTGTTCGGTTCTTTGGAATGGACCGGCCCGTCGGGCGCGGTCGGGTTGGTGTCGGCCTGTCCGGCTCGGCTACTCGATGATCGCGAGCACGTCCTCCTCGCGCAGGATCAGGTACTCCTCGTCGTCGACCTTCACCTCGGAGCCGGAGTACTTGCCAAAGAGGATCTTGTCGCCGGCCTTGACGTCGAGCGGGATCTTCTTGCCGTCCTCCGTCACCTTGCCGTTCCCGACGGCGACGACCTTGCCCTCCTGGGGCTTTTCCTTCGCGGTGTCGGGGATGATGATGCCGCCCTTCCGGACCTCTCCTTCCTCGATGCGCTTGACGAGGATGCGATCGTGCAGCGGACGAACTTTCATGGTGAGCGTGCCTCCTGCTGGGTAAGATGTTTGGCCTGGCGGCCTCCCACGGCCACCCGAATCGATTAGCACTCATCGAGTGCGACTGCTAGTATATCGACGAATCCGGGGCTGTCAAGCAGGTCGTAGGTCTGTAATTTCAGCTACTTATCAAGGAGCGTCGCATGCCTGAATCCGGTGGAGCCGCGCCGATCCTGATCTCGCGCATCCTTCCGGACGAGGTCATCGCGTTCGCCCGGAGCCGCGCCGACGTCGATCTACACACAGGCGACCACCCACTTTCCAAGGCCGATCTCAAGTCCCGGCTGCGGAGCCGCCGAGGGCTCGTGTGCCTGATCACCGATACCATCGACGCGGAGGTCCTCGCGGCTAGCCCCGAGCTCAAGGTCGTGTCGAACGTGGCGGTGGGCTACAACAACATCGACGTGGCAGCCGCCACCAAGGCGGGCGTGGTCGTCACCAACACCCCCGATGTCCTCACCGAGACTACCGCCGACTTCGCGTGGACCCTGCTCATGGCGACGGCACGCCGCCTCGTCGAGGGTGACCGCTACGTCCGCGACGGGAAGTTCCAGCAGTGGGAGTACATGCTCCTGTTGGGGGGCGACGTGTACGGGAAGACGCTGGGCGTGGTGGGGTTCGGCCGGATCGGCCGGGCGGTGGCCCGGCGCGCCCTCGGCTTCGGCATGCGCGTGCTCTACCAGGACGCGGCGCCGGCGTCCCCGACGGTAGAGGCGGAGCTGCGCGCGACCCGCGTGGACCTTCCGACCCTGCTGCGGGAGTCGGACTTTGTGACGCTGCACACGCCCCTGCTTCCCGAGACCCGTCACCTCATCAACGCGCAGTCGCTCCGCACCATGAAGAAGACTGCGTACCTCATCAACGCGGCGCGGGGGCCGGTGGTGGACGAGGCCGCGCTGGTCCAGGCCCTCACGGAACGCTGGATCGCCGGCGCCGGGCTCGACGTCTTCGAGGAGGAGCCCACGGTGCATCCCGGGCTGATCGGGCTCCCCAACGTGGCGCTGGCTCCGCACATCGCCAGCGCCTCGCACGAGACGCGGGTCGAGATGGCGCTTCTGGCCGTCAACAACTGTCTGGCCGTGCTCGAAGGCGCCTCCCCGCCGACGCCGGTGAATCCGGAAGTGCTCGGCCGCCGCTGACATCGTGGAGATCCTCGCGCTCGCGGGCGTGTCCCGGCGGTATGCCAAGGATCAGGCGCCCGCCGTCCACGATCTGTCCCTCTCGGTGAACGAGGGTGAGATCCTCGCGCTCCTGGGGCCGTCCGGCTGCGGCAAGACCACCACGCTGCGCCTCATCGCGGGCTTCGAGGCGCCCGATGCGGGCACGGTGCGCCTCCGCGGCGAGGTCGTCGCGGGCGAGGGGCGGCTCGTGGCCCCCGAGTCGCGCGGCGTCGGCCTCGTGTTCCAGGACTACGCCCTCTTCCCTCACCTGACCGTGCACGACAACGTGGCGTTCGGGCTCGATCGCCTGGAGCGGTCGGCGCGGCGATCGCGCGTCGGCGACGTGCTCGCCCTGGTGGGCCTGAGCGGCGTCGGCGCCCGCTTTCCGCACGAGCTCTCCGGCGGCCAGCAGCAGCGCGTCGCCGTCGCCCGGGCCCTCGCGCCCGCCCCTGCCCTGCTCCTGCTCGACGAGCCCTTCTCGAATCTCGATGCCGATCTCCGGTCGCAGATGCGGGACGACGTCGAGGTCATCCTGCGGAGCACGGGCACCACCGCGGTGTTCGTGACCCACGACCAGGACGAAGCCTTCACGCTCGCCGACCGGGTGGGGGTACTGCATCAGGGGCGGATCGAGCAGATCGCGACCCCGGAAGAGATCTACCATCGACCCGCGACGCAGTTCGTGGCTGAATTCGTGGGCGCCGCCGACTTCCTGCCCGGCCGCGTCAGCCGCGACGGCATCGAGACGGAGCTGGGGGTCTTCGCCAGCCGCACCGGCCTGGCCTTCGGCACGCCCGTCGAGGTGATGCTCCGCCCCGACGATGTGCACTTCGAGGCACGCAAGGAGGGCGCGGGAGTGATCATCCGCCGCTTCTTCCGCGGCTCGGAGTGTCTCTACTGCATCAGGCTTCCCTCGGGACGCCGGGTACACTCCTCTCAACCCTCCACGTCGACCTTCCCGGCGGGCACGCGCGTTCACGTGGGGGCGCGGCTGCTCCACGTCGTAGCGTTCCCGGCCGAACCGGGGCGGGCGCGCGAGGCGGGAGACGCAGGCGCGCGTTAGACCAACGTGGTTGACGCGAGCTGGGCCAGCCGGCGCTCGAGGCGCCGGAGCCGGTGATCGAGCCCGGCGCGCAGGGTGTCCGAGGCGCGCTCGGCCTCGGCCCGCGCTAGCGCCTCCAGGACGACCGCCTGCGCACCGCTCCAGTCGCGCAGCCGGTGCTCGTCGATCTTCGCCATTTCTTCCCACGGGCGCGGATCGAAGAAGCGCTGGCCGCGGGCGAGCTCATCCCAGAAGGCCCGCGCCTCGCTCCAGCGGGCGCGGCGCTTTTCTCGCCAGGCCAGGCGAGCGAGCAGCCGCGATCGGGCCGCCCCCGCGATCCCGCGCGCGAGAGCCTCGCGCAGGCAGGCTTCCGCGCGGTCGGCGTCACGCGTCTCCCAGAGCAGCCCGAGACCAGCGAGCTCGTCGGGCGCGATGTCGCCCGCGGGCGCCCGCGTCGCCGCGTCCGCCACCCACCCGGTAAGCGCGGCCAGTGACAGGATGTCGTGGCGGTTATGCTCGAAGACGCGCGGCAGCTCCCCGGGCCGCTTCCGGCGCAGATAGTCGAAGTAGACCGCGGGAATCATGGCACCGGGCAGGTCATCGCGGCGCTCGAACCCGAGCGCGTGATGCTCCACCGTGCCCAGCCGGCAGTCCGCGAGGCGGTCACGCCACAGCCGGCGCGCCGAGGTGAGCAGGTCGAGATGGAAGCGATCGGCGGGCCAGCGCCGGCGCCCGAGCACGAACCGCGTCTCGAGGAGCGGCAAGTCGAAGCCGGTGCCGTTGTAGGTCACGAGCCCGTCGAAGCGGGCGAGCAGGACCTCGAGCGCGGCGAGCATCGCCGGCTCTTCGTCGAGATCACGCATGAACAGCTGGCACACCTCGAATTCGTCCCCGTCCACGAAGCCCACACCAACCAGGAAGGCGTAGGTGCCGGTCCCGCCGGCCAGGCCCGTCGTCTCGGTATCCAGGTAGGCGAGGCGCCGCCCGTCGGGTGACGTCTCCGCGCGGCCGAGCATGGCGAGGGCAGCGGGATCGAGCCCGGCGGCATGCGTCAGCGGCTGCCGGCCGTGGGCATGGCCCAGCGAGTACCGGCGCCGCGCCACGAAGAGGGGACCGCGCTCCGTCTCCTCGACGGCGCCGTCCAGCAGCTCCTCGAGTGTGCCCGCGCGACGCGGCGGCACGGCGGAGGCCGCCCGCGTTCGCTCCTCGATGCGGCGGATGACCTGGCGAAGCTCGACGGGAATAGCCATGGGCAGTCCGGCGCGGCGGGGTCAGCGGGCGGGCGCGAGCCGCCGCAGGATGGCGAGCGCGATGGGCTTGGCGCGCCGGCCCACCTCGTTCACCGGGCCCACGCAGGACGGGCATCCCGAGCGGCACGGGCAGGCCTCGAGGGTGGCGCGCGCCTGGGCGAGGAGCTCGGGGAGGATCTCGAAGATGCGCTCGGCGAGGCCGATGCCGCCGGGCTGGCTGTCGTAGAGGTAGACGGTGGGCGTGAACTGCTCCGCGCCCAGGAGCTGCGCCCGCTGGATCTCCCGCGTCGCCACCACACCCTCCTCGGCGGGAGAACCGTCGCCGAGCCACGCGCCCACGTCGCGCACGTCGCAGAGGAGAAAGATGGGAGCCAGGTGGTGCAGAAGATAGGTGAGGGCGCGGAGCCCGTCCACGAGCTCCTCGCGGCTCGACGAGATCGCGGCGAGGAGATCGGGCGCGAAGGTGAGCCAGGCGCTGGTGGTCTGCATCTCCTGCTGGGGCAGCTCCACCTCGCCCGAGCCCACGTTCTCGAGGGTGCCGAGCTTGATTTTCTTGAAGCCCACGACCTTTTCGGCGACGAGCACCTCGCCCTGCTCGGAGCCCCAGCCCGGGGCGTCGCGGCGGGTGAAGCGCTGGAGCACCCACACGCCCTTGGCACTGATCGCGTCGGTGAAGTAGTCGACCTGCACGCGCTTGACGTACGCGACCTTCTCCTCGTCCTCGCGATAGCGCAGCTCCTGGACCTCGAACGGCTCGCCTTCCACCATGTAGATCGCCTTGGGATAGATCATGGCGAAGGCGCTCTTCCAGTCCACCTCGGCGATGATCTGGCGCCGCTTGGTCTGCTTGTCGTCCCTGGCGGTGGTGTCGATGACGAGGAAGTTGTCCGAGGTGACCGTGCGCAACGAGATGTGATCGGCGGGATAGGTCTCGGACGTCCAGTGGTAGACGCCGCCGGCGCGGTGGAGCAGGCCTTCCTCCTCGAGGGCGGCGAGGTGCTCGCGCACCGACGCGCCGAAGGCCTCGTCCTCCGCGAACGGCAGCTCGAAGGCGCCGCACTTCAGGTGATTGACGAGGATGAAGGGGTTCTCCGGGTTGATCCGCGCGTGCTCCGGCGAGGCGCCGAAGAGATAGTCGGGGTGTGCGGCGAGGTACTGGTCCATCGGCGCGCTGGTGGCGACCAGGATGGCGGCGGAGGGACCGCTGCGCCGGCCAGCGCGCCCCGACTGTTGCCACAGCGACGCGATGGTGCCGGGGAACCCCGCGAGCACCGCCACGTCGAGGTGGCCGATGTCGATCCCGAGCTCGAGCGCGCTCGTCGCGACGACACCGAGGACCTCGCCCGACCGGAGGCCTTGCTCGACCTCACGGCGCCGCAGCGGGAGATAGCCCCCGCGATAGCCGCGCACGATGCCGGCATCGCCGATCTTGTCCTCGACCATCCGCTTGATGGTGGAGAGGAGGACCTCGGTGCTGAGGCGGCTCTGCGCGAACACGATGGTGGCGATCTTCGCGCGGAGGAAGCGGCCGGCGAGCTTGGCCGCCTCGCCGAGGTACGGCGCGCGGATGCCCAGCTCGGGGTTCACCACCGGTGGGTTGTAGCAGAGGAACATCTTGTCGCCCGTGGGGGCCCCGCTCTCCGCGAGCTCCGTCACCGTCTCGCCGGTCAGCCTCTCCGCAAGCTCGCGCGGATTGGCGATGGTGGCCGACGCCATGATGAACTGCGGCGACGAGCCGTAGTGACGGCAGATGCGCTTGAGCCGCCGCAGCACGTTGGCGAGGTGACTGCCGAAGACGCCGCGATAGGCGTGCAGCTCGTCCACCACCACGTAGCGGAGGTTCTGGAAGAGATTCACCCACTTGGTGTGGTGGGGCAGGATCCCCGAGTGGAGCATGTCCGGGTTGGTGAGCACGAGGTTGGCGCGCGCGCGCACGGCCCGCCGCGCGTCCTGCGGGGTGTCGCCGTCGTAGGTGAACATGCGAAGGTCGGACAGTGACTTCGCCAGCTCGGTAAGCTCGGCAAGCTGATCCTGTGCCAGCGCCTTGGTGGGATAGAGGTAGAGGACGCGGCCCTCCGGTTGCTGCACCAGGCTCTGCAGCACGGGCAGATTGAAGCAGAGGGTCTTGCCGGACGCGGTGGGCGTGACGGTCACGAGGTGCTCGCCCTTGGCCACGATCTCGAAGGCCTTGGCCTGATGCGAGTAGAGCTGGGTGATGCCGCGCGCGCGCAGCGCCTCCACGATCCGAGGATCGAGCGGGGATGGAAAACTAGCGAAGACAGCGGGACGCGCTTCGATGTGCCGCACCGCCGTGATGAGCGGCCCCGTCTCGAGCGAGGTCAAGAGCTCGTCGAGCAGCTCCCGGAGCGGCATGGCTCATCCTATGTTTAGCGGTTCGCGGTTGTCAACTTTGCCGCCGCCGTGTCACGCTGTAGGCGTGATCGCTCGCCGCGTCATCGTCCCGCTCGCGTGGACTGGTCTCATCTTCTGGCTCGGCGGCAGTGACTGGAGCGCAGAATCCACCAGGGGGTATGTGCTCCCGCTGCTGCACCATCTCCTGCCCTGGGCGAGCGCGGAATCGCTCGACCTCGCGCACCTGCTCGTTCGCAAGGCCGGTCACGTGACCGGCTACGCGATTCTCGGCGGGCTGTGGTGGTGGACCCTGCGCCACTGGTCCGCGGCGGTGCTGCTCGCTGCCCTCACCGCGTTCCTCGACGAGACGCGCCAGGCCTTCGCGATCGGCCGCGGCGCGAGTGCGGTCGACGTGGTGCTCGACGCGGCGAGCGCGGGCTTCGCCGTGGCGGTCCTCGCGGGCGGCCTCGCGCCCACGGTGGACGTCGCCACCGGGGTGCTCCTGTGGCTCGCCGCGGTCGTGGGGAGTGCCCTGCTGCTCCTCGACGTCGCCACCGGCGCGCCCGCCGGCTGGCTCTGGCTCTCGGCGCCCGCCGCGTGGCTCGTGCTCGCATGGCGGCGGCGAATCCGCACATGACGCTCCTGCCCGCGTGGCGACCCGCCGCGCTCCCGCATCCGCCCGCCTACACGCTGCTCAATGCTCTGCGGGTCATCGGCCCCGGCGCGCTCCTCCTCGGGCTCTCGTTCGGCTCGGGCGACTGGCTGCTCGGTCCGGTCGTCGTCACGCGCCACGGGCCGGCGCTGCTCTGGGTGTGCACGGCCTCGGTGCTCCTCCAGGCCGCCCTCAACGCGGAGATGGCCCGTTACACGCTGGCCACCGGCGAGCCCATCTGGAGCGGCTTCCTCCGCACGCGTCCCGGTCCGGGATTCTGGGCCTGGGCGTACTCGGGCCTGCACTTGGCGCAGCTCGCCTGGCCGGGCTGGGCGCTTGCCGGCGGCGTGAGCGCGGCGGCGATCTTCCTCGGCCGTCCCCCCCGCGACGAGGATCGCGCGGTGGTCCTGGCGCTCGGCTATCTCGTGTTCGCGGCGGCCATCGCCGCGACCGTGCTGGGTCGCCGGGGTCAGGACACGCTGTGGCGCGCGGACCGCTTCTTCCTCGTGGCGACCCTTATCTACCTGGCGCTGCTCGCCTGGCTGCTCGTGCCCTGGCCGGCGTGGCGGGCGGTGGCGAGGGGATTCGTGGCCCCGCTCGCCGGCGAGGCGCCGCCCCCCGGCGATCTCGACTGGCCGCTCCTCGCCGCCTTCGCCGCGTACTCGGGCGCGGGCGGAGTCGTCAATGCCAGCCTCACCCACTGGCTCCGCGACAAGGGCTTCGGCATGGCGAGCATCGCCAGCGGCGCGCGCATCCAGATCGCCGGACATCACGTCCATCTCGTGAGCGAGGGGGCGCGCGCCGAGCCGTCGCCGGAGAACCTGGACAAGTGGCGCCAGTGGTGGCGGTTCCTGGGGCTGCACCTGGGGGTGCTCTGGGTGGTGGGCCCGCTCGTCGCCATGGCCCTCCCCGTGCTCCTCACCGCCTGGTTCGTCCCGCGCGGGGCGAATGCGCTCGGCAACGCCGCCCCGGTCGCGCTCGCGCGCGGGCTCCTCGAAACCGGCGATCTCTGGCTCTGGTTCCCCACGCTCATCGCCGGCTTCTGGATCTTCTTCTCGACCCAGCGCGGCGTGGCCGAGGGCTTCTCCCGGAGCGTGACGGAGATGCTGTGGGTGGGCAGCGACCGCGCGCGCTCGTGGGCGGGCGAGCGCGCGACGCGGCTCTATCACGGCGTGCTCGCGATCTTCACCATCGCGGGCGCGCTGGCGCTCCTGCTCGGCGACCCGCTACGCCTGATCCTCATCGGCGCCAACGTCGGGGCGCTGGGCATGGTCATGCTCTCCGCGCATACCCTGGTGGCGAACCGTGCGCTGCTGCCGCGCGCGCTGCGCCCCGCCCTCTGGCGCGAGACGGGCGTGGTGGCGTGCGGGCTGTTCTTCGCGTGGCTGGTGATGCGGGCGCTCGCGCGCCCGCTCGACGTGCTCGCCCTCTTCCGTTAGGCGGAGGCGCGCCCGCCGCCGAACGGCACCGCTTCGCGGCCGCGCGCCAGGACCATGCGTACGTCGCCGAGCGCCTGGATGCGCTCGGCGGGCTGGCCGGCCACCGCGACCAGATCGGCGGCGAGGCCGGGCGCGATCCGTCCCGTCTCGGCGCCGAGTCCGAGCGCGTCGGCCGCGGTGGAGGTCGCGGCGCGGATCGCCTCGAGCGGCGTCATCCCGTACTTCACCATGAGCTCGAGCTCCGCCGCGTAGTCGCCGTGCCGGTTGAGCGGGGTGCCCGCGTCGCTGCCCGCCGCGATCGGCACTCCGGCACGTCGGGCCAGCTGGAAGCTCGCGATGTGCGCCGGGACGACCGCGTCCGACTTCCGCACCATGTAGTCGGGAATGCCGGCGGCGAGACCGCCCGCGCTGATCGCCGCGGGGGCGTTGAGCGTCGCCACGAGGTAGGTCCCGCGAGCCTTCATCCGCGCCACGATTTCCTCGGTGAGGAAGATCCCGTGCTCGATGGTGGTGATGCCCGCCTCCACCGCGTCGGCGATGCCGTTCGAGCCCTGAGCGTGCGCGGCGGTGCGCCGACCTGCCTTGCGCGCCTCGTCGATGGCCGCGCGCATCTCGTCGGCGGTCAGCTGTGAGGCGCCTGGCTCGACGCCCGGGGTCATCACGCCACCGGTGGCGATGAGCTTGATGACGTCGGCGCCGGCCTTGAGCTGCTCCCGCACCGCGCGCCGCGAGTCGTCCGGCCCGTCGGCCTCGCGTCCCACCCACCAGCCGTGCCCGCCCGTCATGCAGATGGCCTTGCCCGCGGCGAGGATGCGGGGGCCGGGGGCCCAGCCCTCGTTGATGGCGCGACGCACCGACATCTCGGCGTAGTCGCGGCCCCCGAGGTCGCGGACCGTCGTGATCCCGGCCTCCACGCTCTCGCGCGCGCGAAGCAGCGCCTTGATCACCGTGACCCCGAGCGGCTCGTCGCGCAGCGGCCGCACGGGGTCCGCCTCCGCGCCCAGGCAGAGATGCACGTGGCAGTTGATGAGGCCGGGGAGCAGGGTGTGGCCCGCGAGATCCACCCGTTCGCCCCGTGGGGCCTGCGCGTCCGGGACGACGGCGCTGATCCGCCCCTTCTCCACCACCACCGCGCGTCCCTTCGCCGGCTCGGCGCCGGTACCGTCGATGAGCGAGCCGCCGATCAGGACCAGGGGCATGCCGGAGACCTCGTGAAGGAGCTCAGACCTTGAGCCGGGGATCGAGAGTGTCGCGGAGACCGTCGCCGAAGAGATTGATGCCGAGCACGGTGATCAGGATGGCGAGCCCGGGAAACGTCGCCAGCCACCAGGCGGTCGACAGATATACGCGGCCATCCGCGAGCATACCGCCCCAGGTCGGGGTGGGGGGCTGCACGCCGAGGCCCAGGAACGCCAGGGCGGATTCGATGACGATGACGCGCGCCATGTCGAGCGTGGCCACCACCAGCCAGGGCGTGAACGCGTTGGGCAGCACGTGCCGCAGCAGGATGCGCCAGTCGCGGCTGCCGAGCGCGATGGCCGCCTGGACGAACTCGCGCTCACGGATCGACAGGACCTCGCCGCGCACCACCCGCGCGTACACCACCCAGGAGGACACGCCGATCACGATGATGATGTTGCGCAGGCTCGGCCCGAGCACGCCGATCACCGCGATCGCGAGGAGGATGAACGGGAAGGCGAGCTGGATGTCGGCCAGGCGCATGAAGAAGTCGTCCACCTTGCCGCCGAAGTAGCCGGCGACCAGCCCGATGACCATGCCGAGCGCGCCCGAGATGAACACCGCGGCCAGGCCCACCGAGAGCGCGATCCGCGACCCGTGGATGATGCGCGCGAGGATGTCCCGGCCGAGGTGATCGGTGCCCAGGGGATGGATGCGGCCCTGCGCGTCCGCCCAACCCGGCTCCTTCAGGCGCTGGCCGATGTCCTGGGCGAGAGGATCGAACGGCGACACGAGCGGCGCGAACGCCGCGGCGAGCAACACCACCAGGACCACGACGAGGCCGAACAGCGCGGTGCGCCGCCGGACGAGACGCGTGGTCAGCGCGACCCACTCCCGCTCGCGCCAGGGGCGCGGGGGCGCGACGGTCAAGGGCTCGACGGCGACGGGCGCGGCGGTGGGCGGCGCCATAGCCTAGCGGCGGCGAGCGGAGACGATCATCGAAATCGAATCCGCGGGTCGCGTGGCGAGCCGCAGCCGAAGGCGAGGCGAGCGGAGACGATCATCGAAATCGAATCCGCGGGTCAAGATAGGTATACACAATGTCCACGAGGAAGTTCACGATCACGAAGGTGCTCGCGAGGAGGAACACCGCGGCCTGGACCACGGGGTAGTCGCGATTGAAGATGGCCTGGACGGACAGGCGCCCCACCCCGGGCCACGCGAAGATCGTCTCGGTGATCACCGAGCCGCCCAGCAGCGTGCCCAGCTCGATGCCCACGATGGTGACGATGGGGATCGAGGCGTTCCGTAGCGCGTGCTTCCACACTACCGGTGGCTCGCTCACGCCCTTGGCCCGGGCGGTGCGGATATAGTCCTGGCCCAGCACCTCCAGCATGCCGGAGCGCGTGAGCCGCGTGATCCGCGCGGTGGTGAAGAGGCCGAGGGTGATGGCGGGCAGTACGAGGTGCTCGAGGTCGCCCCGCCCCGAGGACGGGAACCAGCCCAGTCGTACCGAGAAGACGAGGATGAGCATGATGCCCAGCCAGAAGGTGGGCATGGCCTGCCCCAACAGCGCGACGACCGTGGCGATGTAGTCGACCGGCTTGTTGCGCCGCACTGCGGACACGATGCCGGCGGGGATCGCGAGCCCCAGCGCGATCAGGAGGCCGGCGCCCGCGAGCTGGAAGGTGGCGGGCAGCCGCTCGGCCACGAGGGTCATCGCCGGCTCGCCGTGACGCAGCGACTCGCCGAAATTCCCCTGCACCGCCCCGCGGAGGAAGCGCAGGTACTGGACGGCTACCGGATCGTTGAAGCCGAGCGCGGCCCGGAGCTTTTCGAGGTCTTCGGCGGTGGCGTCGGGCGGGAGCAGCAGCGCTGCGGGATCGCCGGTGAGGTGCAGAATGAGGAACACCACTACGGAAACGCCGAAGAGGACGAGAACGGATTGCCACAATCTGCGGATCAGGTACGCCCTCATCGCTGGCAGCTCATCGGGTGAGGTGCGCAACGACCTCGATGTGCGGCGTGTGCGGGAACATGTCCACCGGCTGCACCCATTCCACCCGATAGCCGCTCCGCGCCAGCTCGCCCACGTCGCGCGCGAGGGTGGCGGGGTTGCACGACACATACACCATGCGAGCGGGGGCGAGGGTGGCGAGCGCAGCGAGCGCCTTGGGGTGGAAGCCGGCTCGCGGCGGATCGCACACCGCCACATCGGCCGTCACCCCACGGCTGATCAACTCCGGGAGGGCGAAGCGCACCTCGCCGGCGAGGAAGGTGCAGTTGGTGATCCCGTTGATCTCGGCATTCCGCACCGCGTCGGCCACCGCGGCGGGCGCCACCTCGATGCCGAACACGCGCCGGCAGCGGCGCGCGAGGAGCAGGCTGATGGCGCCCGTCCCCGCGTAGAGGTCTAGCACCGTCTCCTCACCGGTGAGCGCGGCGGCGGCCAGCACCAGACCGAACAAGCGCTCGGCCTGCGTGGTATTGGTCTGGAAGAACGAGCCCGCCGACACCTGGAAGGTGAGGCCGCCCAGCGACTCGCGGATGTGGTCTCGGCCGCCGAGGAGGTGTTCCTCGACGCCCACCGCCACGCTGGCCTTCTTCGGATTCACGTTGAGGACGATACTCGAGGTCTCGGGCACGCGCGTCTGGGCCCGGCCTACCAGCGGCTCGAGCTCGGACACCGACGGCGCGGAGGTCACCATGTTGACCATCGCCTCGCCCGTCCCCTTGCCCTCACGCAGCATGAGGAAGCGGAGGAGTCCCTCGCCGCTCTCCTGGTCGTACACCGTGAGGCGGCGCTCGGCGATGAACCGCCGCACCTCGTCGAGCAGGTCGTTCATGCGGTCCGACTGGAGCAGGCAGCGCTCGATGTCGAGAACAGCGTCGTAGCGATCGGCCTCGTGGAGGCCCACCACCGGACCCTCGTCCCCCCCGGCGGGATCGAGCCGCCGGCCCTTGGGCACCACCCGCTCGGCCGCGTCGGCGCGCGCGACCGTGAACTCCATCTTGTTGCGGTAGCCGTAGATCTCCGGCGCGGGCAGGATGGGCCGCATCTCGAAGGCGCCAATCCCCCCTAGCCGTTGCAAGCAGTCGGTCACCTGCTTGGTCTTCAGGGCGAGCTGCGCCTCGTAGCGCAAGTGCTGGAGCCGGCAGCCGCCGCACCGGCCGAAATAAGGACAGGGCGCCGCGACGCGGTCGGGAGACGGCCGGTCGATCGACTCGATGGTCCCCCGCCCGAACCGGGCGCGCGCCTGAGTGAGCCGAACCCGGACAGTGTCCCCGGGGACGCCACCGGGGACGAAGACCACGTAGCCGTCCGCTCGGCCCACGCCCTCGCCCCCGTACGCGAGGTCGTCGATGGTGACGGAGAGGGTGTCGCCGCGGCGGGCTCGCGCCATGTCGCGCTCACTATAAGGTTGCGTGGAATCGGAGTCAATTTGACCTCAGCGCTTCACAGTAGCCGCTGGGGGACGTGTCGCGTATCATTGAGCACACGATGATTCCAGCGCGGGTTTCTGCCCCCCACCGGGTGGGCGACCTGCTCACCGCGGCGGTGCCCGCCCTGGCTGAGCGCATGCTGGTCGGGGCAATCCAGCGGCAGTGGGCCGACATCGCGGGTACCGCGCTCGCACGGCGCTCGTGGCCGGCCGCGCTCGACCGCGGCACGCTGGAGATTCGGGCCGACAACTCCCCCTGGCTCGCCGAGCTCCAGCTGCGCGGCGGGGAAATCCTCGACGTGCTCCGAGGCCGTCACGGGCGGTCCGTGCTCTCGCTGCGCTTCGCGCTCGGCGCCCGCCCTGCGTCTCCGCCGGCCGCCGCGCCGTCCGGACCCGTGCCTGCCGCCCGGCTCTCGCCTGACGACGCCAGGGCGATCGAGGAAGCCCTCGCGGGCTTCGATGATCCCGCGCTCGCCTCGGCGCTCCGGCGCCTTCTGACCAAGGACCGGCTGACCCGCCGGCAGCGGCCCTCGCCATCCCCGGCGGAGAAGGACCCGTCATGACCATCCGTCGTGCGCTCGCGCTTACTGCGTTGCTCGCCCTTCCCGGCTGCGCGAGCATGGGCGCTTCCAGCCCCGAGGTGGAGGCGCCTCGGCCGGTCCGTCAAGCCGTCACGGCCAACGACAGCACGGCGACCGCCTATTATCGGTTCACGGTCGCCCAGATGCACGCGCGCGCGGGTCGGATGCCCGAGGCGATCGCGGAGCTGCGCGGGGCCATCGAGGCGGACCCGAAGACCGCGGCCCTCTGGACCCAGCTCGCGCAGTGGCTCGCCCGCTCGAACCAGTCGAACGAGGCCGTCACGGCCGCCCAGCGCGCCGTCGATCTCGAGCCCAGCAATACCGCGGCGCATCTGACGCTCGCCGAGCTGTACCGGCGGGCGCGCCGGCTGCCCGAGGCGGAGGCCGAGCTGGAGAAGGTCATCCAGATCGCGCCGCAGTCGCCCGACGCCTATCTCGCGCTTGCCCAGCAGCACTTCGAGCAGAAGAGCTTCGACAAGGCTCGCGCGGTATTGCTGCGGCTGATCGCCGAGCGCCCCGGCCACGCGCAGGCGTACTACATCCTGGGCCGCATCGCCATCGAGGCCGAGAACTGGGACGAGGCGCTCGACCGCCTGAAGCGCGCAGTGGAGCTCGATCCCGATCAGGATGGCGCCTGGCAGGCGCTGGGCTACGTCTACGAGACCCAGAAGAAGCCGGACGAGGCCATCGCCACGTACAAGGCCGCCATCCTCGCCAATCCCGACAACGCGGCGTTCGTCGAGCGGCTCGGCGACCTCCTCGTGCGCATGGGGCGGTTCAAGGAGGCGCAGGCCGAGATCGAGCAGCTCGCCGAGGCGGCCCCGCGCGATCCGCGGGTCTGGCTCAAGCTCGGCGCCATCCAGTACGAGCAGAAGGCCTGGGACGCCGCGGCCGCGTCGTTCCGGCGGGCGCTGCTCCTCGAGCCCGGCAACGTCCGCGCCCGCTACTTCCTCGCCACCACGCTCATGGAAGCGGGCAAGGACGACGAGGCCAAGGTGGAGCTGGAGCGCATTCTCACCGCCGACCCGCGCTCAGTGGACGCGCGCGTGCAGCTCGGATTCCTCCTGAGCCGGGCCAAGCGCTACGACGAGGCGGTGACGGTGCTGCGGCAGGCGGTGAACCTCGAGCCCAAGCGCCCCGAGCTCTTCCTCTATCTCGGGACTGCGCTCTTCCGCGGCAGCCAGTACGACCGCGCGGCAGACACCCTCAACGAAGGCTTGCAGCTGGACGACAAGAACAAGGATCTCTACTTCCAGCTCGGCGTGGTGCGCGAGAAGCAGCAGCGCTACGACGACGCCGTCGTCGCCTTCCGCAAGGTGATCGCTCTCGATCCCAAGCACGCCGAGGCCTACAACTACATCGGCTACATGTACGCGGAGCGCGGGCAGAACCTGCCCGAGGCGGTGGAGTTGATCCAGAAGGCGCTCGAGTTGGAGCCCGAGAACGGCTACTTCATCGACAGCCTGGGCTGGGTCTACTATCAGCAGGGCAAGTACGCCGAGGCGCTTCGCGAGCTCCAGCGAGCCGCCGATCGCGCTAAGGACGACCCGGAGATCTTCGACCATCTCGGTGACGCCTACGTGAAGAACGGCCGCGTCGAAGACGCCATTGCCGCCTGGGAGAAGGCGCTCTCGGTGGACAAGGACAACCGCCTCGGCGAGGGCTTCAAGAAGAAGCTCCAGGAGGCGCGCGAGAAGCAGCTTCGGGCCAAGGGTGAGAGCCCCAAGTCGAAGACCGAGACCAAGTAGCCACCGGGGCTCCCTCGCTCTTCTCCTCGTCCTCGCGCTGACACTGGGCGCCTGCGCCAGCGCTCCGCCCGCCCCGCCGCTGCCGCCCGACGTCGAGGCCGCGCGCGCCCGGCTCGAGGACGCATGGCAGAGCTTCGGCGACCTTCGCACCCTCGCCGAGATCTCGATCCGCCAGCGTGCGCGATCGCAGCGGTTCACCGGTGCGCTCCTTCTCCGGCGCCCCTCGAACCTGCGCTTCGAGGCGCTGTCGCCGTTCGGTCCCCCGCTCCTCGTCGTGGCGGCCCGGCCGGAGCAGGTGACGATCTGGGAGGTGCCGGCGGGTCGCGCCTATCTCTTGCCGTCCACGCCGGACGCCAACCGCCGCTGGCTCGGGCTCGCGCTGCCGACCGAGGACCTCGTGGCTCTCCTTGCCGGCCATGTCCGTCCATTGCGCGCGCCGCGCTCCGGAGCGCTCATGCCCGCGGACGACGTGGGCCCGTCCCTGCGCCTCAGCGGCGAGGACGGGACCCAGCGCACCTGGCTCGACGCGGCCGGTCGCCCCCTCAAGGTCGAATGGACCGAAGGGAAGAACCCCATGCGTGTCAGCTTCGCGCGTCCGGCGCAGGATCCGGCCGCCGGCGGGAGCGTGGTCCGCGCGATCACGCTGGTCACGCTCGATGGACGGCTCGAGGTCGCGGTCACCTATCAGGCCCCGGCCTTCGATACCGGCTTCGATCCCGGGCTCCTCGCGCTCGATGTTCCGCAAGGCGTGGAAATCCAAGACTTCCGTTGACACTTCGACGCGGCGCGTGTTACCGTTCTCTGCCGTGTCGAAGCGGCTGGGGACTGCACGGGGGCTCGTCGTTCAGACCTCGGCCAAGGTGAACCTGACGCTCGAGGTGCTGAGGAAGCGGGAGGACGGCTACCACGAGCTCGCCACGATCCTCCAGTCCGTGGATCTCTGGGATCGCCTGGCGGTCGAGCCCGCCGACTCGCTTTCCCTCGTGACGAGCGATCCTGCGCTGCCCACCGACGAAGGCAATCTCGTCATGCGGGCGGCGCGGCTGCTGCGCGATGCCGCCGCGGTGGATCGCGGGGCCCGGCTCAGGCTGGACAAGCGGATCCCGGTGGCGGCAGGGCTGGGCGGAGGATCGAGCGACGCGGCGGCGGCGCTCTGGGCGCTGAACCGGATGTGGGGGATCAGGTGGCCGGTGAAGCGGCTGCAAGAGCTGGCGGAGCGGCTCGGCATGGACGTGCCGTTCTTCCTCGGAAAGGGTCGGGCGGTGGCGACCGGGCGCGGAGAGCGGCTGGCGCCCCTGCCGGCAACGGGAGGGCTCGGGCTGGTGCTGGTGAATCCGAACTTCCCGCTGTCCACCAAAGAGGTCTATCAGCGCGTGCCGGCGGGCTGGTCGCAGGACGCGACGGGTACCCGACGCATGATCGGAGCCCTGCGGAGCCGGAGCCCGCGACAGATCGCGGCCGCGCTCACGAACAACTTGCAGGCGGTGGTGGAGCCGGCGGTGCCGGCGATCGGGAAGATGAAGGCGGCGCTGCTCGCGGCGGGCGCGCTGGGCGCGGTGATGTCGGGGAGTGGGCCCACGGTGTTCGGGATCGCGCGCTCGTACGATCACGCGCGGGCGATTCGTCGCCGCGTGACGCGGGCGGGCTGGTCGGTGTGGGCGGTACGCACGCAAGGCGGCGCGTGTATCCGCGCGGTGCGGGGTCGCGGGTGAACGATTCACTGGGGCGTGGCCAAGTTGGCAAGGCGCGGGACTTTGGATCCCGTATTCGGAGGTTCGAGTCCTCCCGCCCCAATTAAAATCAACATGCCTCTCGCGGCGAGGCAGCTCGGTAGGATCAACCGGCCCGGAAACGGGTAGAGGACGCGGCATGGGATACGAGCTGAAGCTCTTCTCCGGGAACGCGAATCGGCCGCTCGCCGAGGAGATCGCCAAGACGCTCCAGCTCCCGCTGGGCGACGCCGACGTCTCCCGGTTCTCGGACGGCGAGGTCTACGTGCAGATCAACGAGAACGTCCGCGGCCAGGACGTCTTCGTGATCCAGCCCACGTGCCCCCCGGTGAATGATCACTTGATGGAGCTGCTCGTCATGCTCGACGCGTTCAAGCGCGCGTCGGCGCGGCGAATCACCGCGGTGCTCCCCTACTACGGCTACGGCCGGCAGGACCGCAAGGTGATGGGACGCGTGCCGATCACCGCGAAGCTGGTGGCGGACCTCATCACCGCCGCGGGCTGCCGTCGCGTGCTCGCGGTGGACCTGCACGCCGGCCAGATCCAGGGCTTCTTCGACATGCCGGTGGATCACCTCTTCGCGGCGCCTCCGGTGATCGTGGACTACCTCGCCAAGCGCGATCTCAAGGATCCGGTGGTGGTCTCGCCCGACGCAGGCGGCGTGGAGCGGGCGCGCGCCATCGCCAAGCGGCTCAGCGCAGGCCTGGCCATCATCGACAAGCGCCGCGACGGCCCCAACGTCGCGGTCTTCATGCACCTGATCGGCGACGTCGAGGGCAAGGACGTGGTGATCATCGACGACATGATCGACACCGCGGGGACCCTCATCCAGGCGGTGGACGCCCTCAAGCGCGAGGGCGCGCGGCGCATCCTCGCCGCCGCCGTGCATGGCGTGCTCTCCGGCCCCGCCATCAAGCGCATCAGTGAGTCGGTACTGGAGGAGGTCGTCATCACCAACTCTGTCCCGCTCACGCCCGACAAGCAGATCGGCAAGATTCGGGTGCTCTCGGTCGCGCCGCTGGTGGCCGAGGCGATCCGTCGCATTCACGACGAAGAATCCGTGTCGAAGATGTTCGTCTAGTCGCGAGCAGAGGAAAGGACATCATGGAAATCCGAGCACTCAGCATCGAGAAGCGTGAGGGATCCGGCAAGGAAGTCGCCAAGCGTCTCCGGCGCGCCGGCCGCGTGCCCGCCGTGCTGTACGGGGGCAGCGCCCCCGTGAACATCACGGTGAATCCCAAGGACATCTTCCGGCTGATCCACGGCCACGAGGGCGGCACCCAGTTGGTCCAGGTGAGCTTCAACGGGTCGAGCGACACGCGAATGGCGATCATTCGCGACATGCAGCTCGATCCCGTCAGCGAGGATCTGGTCCACGTGGACCTGCAGGAAGTGGCCATGGACAAGCCCATCCAGGTCACGGTGCCGCTGCGCCACGTGGGTGACGCAGTGGGCGTGCGCGAGACCAAGGGCATCCTCGAGATGATCCTCCGCGAGGTCCAGGTGTCGTGCCTCCCCGGCCAGATCCCCGAGGCGCTCACCGCCGATGTCTCCAATCTCGCCATCGGGGACGTGTTCACGGTCAGCCAGCTGCCGGTGCCCGAGGGCGTCCGCGTCCTCACCGACGGCAATCAGGCCGTGGCCACGGTGGCGCCGCCCCTGGCGGAAGAGGTTGCGGCGGCTCCCGCGGCGGGCACGGTGGCGGCGGCGCCGGCCGAGCCCGAGGTCCTCACCGAGCGGAAGCCGAAGGAAGAAGGGACGGAGGACAAGGAGAAGGACGCGAAGAAGAAGTAAGTGGCCCAGGCCATCATCGGGCTCGGCAATCCCGGCCCGGAGTACCGGGACACGCGCCACAACGTGGGGGCGCGTGTCCTCGACGACATCGCGAAGACCCTGCACGCGCGCTTCGCCCGTGAGGGTGGACACCTGGTGGGCGCGGCGCGCTGGCACGGGGAGCCCGTCTACCTCGTCAAACCCCAGTCCTACATGAACGAGAGCGGGCCCGCGGTCGCCCGCATCGCCCGGCGCCTTCACCTGGGCCCGGCGGATCTCGTGGTCGTATTCGACGACCTGGACCTCCCCCTCGGCAAGGTGCGCGTCCGGATGAGCGGCAGCGCGGGGGGACACAACGGCGTTCGCTCCCTCATCGCCGCCCTGGGCACGGACACGCTGCGCCGGGTCAAGATCGGGATCGGCCGGCCGGAGCCCCCCCCGGGGCCGGGCCGGCGCCGCGACGAAGTCGTGGACCACGTTCTGACGGCCTTCACCCCCGAGGAGCACGAGGTCGTGACGGCGGCGTGCGAGGAGGCGGCCCAGCAGGCGATCAAGCTCCTCGATCGCCGCGAGGGGGCATAGATTGCAGCCCCCTGGGGGCCGTGTTATACAGTGGTCGCTTCACCATCTGTTGCCCGTTTCGGTCCCGGAGAGGGGGGACGTGAGTGACCAAGGTCATCGTGGAGCCCGACGAATCCTTCGAGAACGCACTGAAGCGCTTCAAGAAGCAGTGCGAGAAGGCCGGGCTCATGTCGGAGCTGCGCAAGCGGCAGCACTACGAGAAGCCCAGCGTCAAGCGCAAGCGCAAGACGCTCGCGGCGCGGAAGAAGGCAAAGAAACGCGAGCGGTTCTCCGACTAGTCTCAGGCAGCAACGGGGTCGAATGGGCCCAGATCCAGGGCCTGCTCGCCCTCGAAACGCATACTCCCATGGGTCGGGAGCGAGCGCTCGGTCTCGACCCCTCGACCGACCTGACGCAGATCCAGGCGGCCCTGGCGGAAACCCGCCAGGGCCGCACTGCGTTGGGCACCGCGGGCAGCCCTCCCTGGGACGTGATTCCCGACGTGCGCGAGACCCTCGAGCGCGCGCGCACCATCGGTGCGGTGGTGGAGGGCGGGGAGCTGGTCGCACTGATCCCGCTGCTCGAGGCGGCGGGGCGTCTCGCCGGCTACGGGCGCAGCATCGCACCGGATGCGCCCGAGCTGGGCCGCGCGCTCGGGAGCCTGCCGACCGTGGGTCCGCTCAGAGACCGGCTCCGCCACGCGCTCGACGACGATGGCACGCTGCGCGACGACGCCAGCCCCGCGCTCCGCCGGCTGCGCGTGCGTCTGCGCGAGCTCCGCCGCGAGCTCGTGAAGCGGCTCGAGGCCTTCTTCCAGCAGCCGGGCGCCGACACGCTCTTCCAGGAGCGCTACGTCACCGTGCGCCACGGCCGCTACGTGCTGCCGGTCTTGGCGGGCGCCAAGGGCCGCCTGCGCGGCATCGTCCACGACCGAAGCCAGAGTGGCGCCACCATCTTCGTGGAGCCGGAGTCGGTGGTCGAGGACAACAATGCCCTGGTCGACCTGGCGCGTGACGAGGACGCCGAGGTCCTCCGCGTGCTCGCCGCCCTCACCGACGCGGTACGGGAGGCGCTGCCCGAGCTGGCCCGGCTCGTGGACGGGATCGGCGAAGCGGACCTGATCTTCGCCCGCGCCGAGCTGGCCGAGCGCATGCAGGCCACCGAGCCCGCGGTCGGCGTAGCGCGCGTGGTGGAGGTGCGCGATGCGCGCCACCCCCTGCTGCTCGCGCAGGGCTGGAAGCAGCCCGCGCGCACCGTCGTCCCCGTCGACCTCCTGCTGGACGCTGACCGGCCCCTGCTCGTCATCACCGGCCCTAACGCGGGAGGCAAGACGGTCGCCCTCAAGACTCTGGGCCTTCTCGCCATGATGGCGCAGGCGGGCCTGCACGTGCCGGCGCGCGAGGGCGCGCGGCTGCCGCGCCTTTCCCGGCTCTTCGCGATCATCGGCGACGATCAGAGCGTGGCCGAGAACCTCTCGACGTTCTCCGCCTTCGTGAAGGCCCTGCGCGAGGTGCTCGAGCACGTGGATGCGACATCGCTCGTGCTCCTCGACGAGCTCGGCGCGGGGACCGACCCCGACGACGGTGCCGCCCTGGCCCAGGCCGTGCTCGAGGAACTGGCCGCGCGCGGCTGCCTCTGCGTCGCCTCCACCCACCTCGAGCCGCTCAAGGGCTTCGCGGCCACGCACGGGCGCGCCCGCAATGCCTCGGTGGAGTTCGACGCCAAGCGCCTCGAGCCCACGTTCCGGCTCGTCTACGACCGCCCAGGCCAGAGCTATGCGCTCGCCATCGGCGCCCGGCTCGGGCTGCCGCCCGCGCTCATCGAGCGCGCCCGCGGGCATCGTTCCACGCAGCAGCGCGCCCTCCAGGAGCTCATCGCACGCCTCGACGCTCGGGACCGCCAGGACGCCGAGCGCACCGCCCTCCTCGAGAAGCGCGAGCTCGACAGCGCGGCGCTGCTCCGTCGGGCCGAGGCCGAGGCCGAGGCGGCCCGCGACACCGCGCGCGACTCGGTGGCCCGCGCCCGCGCGGAGGCGCAGAAGCTGGTCGCCGACGTGCGCCGCGCCGTCAACGCGGAGTGGGATACGCTCAAGCGAAGCGAGCGCACGCGCAAGAGCCTGGAGGCCAGCCGGGGCCGCCTGCGCGAGGTGGGGCAGCGGGCCGCCGAGCCTCTGCCCGAGGGCGAGCGGGAGGCGGGCGGCCGCGAGGCCGCGGCAGGCGACCGGGTGACGATCGCGCATCTCGGCCTCACCGGCGAGGTCGTGGAGACGAGCGGCGGCCAGGCGACGGTGCGGGCAGGCGCGGTGACCGTGAAGGTCCCAGCGCGCGCCCTCCGCGTGATCGGCCGCGGGGAGTCGGCTCCATCTCAACCTTCTCTTCTGAGGAGAGAGGGCAGGGTGAGGGGCGGCGGCATCTCGGCGCAGACGCGCGATATCGGTCCCGAGCTCCACCTGATCGGCCGCACCGCCGACGAGGCGCGCGAGGCGCTCGAGAAGTACCTGGATGACGCGTTCCTCGCCGGGCTCCCTTCCGTCCGCATCATTCACGGCAAGGGCACCGGCACACTCCGCCGCACGGTGCACGAGCTGCTCGCCGGACATCCGCTCGTGGCGGAGCATCGCGCGGGGGCGCTTCACGAGGGGGGCGAGGGCGCCACCGTGGCTCAGCTCAGGACAGCGTGATGGCCGCCTTCACCCCCGACATCCTCGAGGAGATCCGCTCCCGGGTGGACATCGTCGAGCTGGTCGGCCAGTGGGTGAGGCTCAAGCGCGCGGGGGAGAACTGGAAGGGCCTGTGCCCCTTCCACACGGAGAAGACACCCTCCTTCACCGTCAATCCCAAGAAGGGCATCTTCCACTGCTTCGGGTGCAAGGCGGGCGGGGACGCGTTCAGCTTCCTCCGCAAGCAGGAGCGGCTGGACTTCCCCGCGGCGGTGCGCGCGCTCGCCGAGCGCACGGGGGTGACCCTCCCGACGGACCGCGGCGAGCGCGCTCAGGACAGCCGTCTCGACGGCCTCCGCGCGGTCATGGCCCGCGCCGGCCAGTTCTTCATGGACGCCCTCTGGGCTCCCGGCGACCCCGGCGCCGAGAAGGCCCGCGGCTATCTCGCCGGCCGCGGGGTGGAGGACGACGTGGCGCGGCGCTTCGGGCTGGGCTACGCGCCCGAAGGCTGGGACAACCTGCTCGGCTTCATGCGCCGGCACGGCATCGGTGAGGAGGTGCTCGCGCAGGCCGGCCTGATCCTTCCCCGCCAGAACGCCGCCGGGTTCTACGATCGCTTCCGCGGCCGGCTCATGTTCTCGATTCGGGACGCGCAGGGCCGGGTGGTGGCCTTCGGGGGGCGCGCGCTGGGCCCGGACGAGGTCAAGTACATCAACTCCCCCGAGACGCCGCTGTACTCGAAGGGGCAGCTCCTCTACGCGCTGGACCTCGCCAAGGCCAGCATCCGCGCGCGGAACCGGGCCATCGTCGTCGAGGGCTATCTCGACTGCCTGATGGCCCACCAGCACGGCTTCACCGAAACGGTGGCCGCGCTCGGCACCGCCTTCACCGCCGCCCAGCTCGGGTTGCTCCAGCGCAACGCCGAGGAGATCGTGGCGGTGTTCGACGCCGACGCGGCGGGGCAGAAGGCGTCCGCCCGGCTCGAGGAGATGACGTCCGACACCATGGACGTCCAGGGCCTGGCCTGGACGGTGTCACGCACGGGGGGCTTCGAGCGCTCCGGCTACTTCCAGGTGAAGGTGGCCGTGCTACCCCAGGGGCATGATCCGGACAGCCTCCTGCGGGCCGAGGGGGCCCCCGCCTTCCTGTCGCGCCTCGACGCGGCCCGGAGTATCCTGTCCTTCGTCATGCAGCAGGCCCTCTCCGAGGAGGACCTCTCGACGGCGCGGGGACGGGCTACCGCGCACGCGAGAGTGGCCCTCATCCTCTCCAAGGTCCCCAACGCCGAGGAAGCCACCACCCTCGCCGCCCAGGCCGCCCGCGAGCTCCGGGTGGACGCCACCCAGCTCTGGATCGAGGCCCAGCAGCTCCAGCGCGCCCGGCTCACCCAGTCCCGCTTCCCGCGCCCCGGCGCCGAATCTCCCACGGCGCCGGAGACCGCCGGCTGGGCGGCGCCGAGCCTCGTGGAGCGCGACCTCCTGCTGCTGCTCCTCCGGGTGGACGAGGCGCGGGCTGCCATTCTTCCGCTGGTCGAGGAGGGCGACATCGTGCACCCCGGGCTGCGCGCGCTCCTGGCCGCGCTGCGGAGCGCGCCGGGCCGCCCGGCTGAGGAGCTCATGCACGAGCTACCCGGGGACGCCGAGCGCGCCCTCCTGGCGAGCCTGCTCGTCGAGGAGCGGGACCTGCCCGACGTCGCCCAGCAGATTCAAGACTTCGGCCGCCGCTTCGAGGCCCGCCAGCGCAAGCGGGAGCTGCGGCGCGCCACGCAGTCCATCGTCGAGACGCAGGCGGCGGGCGGCGCCGACATCGACGATCAGTACAAGTCCGTGCATCAGGCCGCCGAGGCCGTGAGAGAGCTGACCGCGCCCCGCGCGACGGGACATCCCGGGTCGGGCCCGGGGCCCCGACCTTAAACCTCATCGAGGAGACGCACCAGGCATGGCAGACGAACCGAAGCTGGAGGAGCTCGACAAGCTGATCGCGATGGGCAAGCAGAAGGGCTTCCTCACCTACGACGAGGTGAACGACGCCCTGCCCCAGGACATCGTCTCCCTCGACCAGCTCGACGACATCATGATGATGTTCGGCGCGATGGACATCGAGGTGGTGGACACCGCGAAGAGCGGCAGCCGGCTCCCCTCCGAGATCGAGACGCAGGCCGAGGCCGACGACGACGAGCCCGCGGACACCCCCATCGATCTCTCTCCCGGCCCGGTGGGCCGCACCGAGGACCCGGTGCGCCTCTACCTCCGCGAGATGGGCCGCGTCTCCCTCCTCACCCGCGAGGGCGAGATCACGCTGGCCAAGCGCATCGAGGAGGGCAAGGACGAGGTAACCCGGGCCATCCTCGCCACCAACCTGGCCCTCGAGAAGATCCAGCATCTCCGCGACGAGCTGAAGAAGGACGTGGTGCCGATCAAGGACGTCGTGGACTATCCGGAGGAGGAGTTCACCGAGGAGAAGGAAGAGGACCTCCGGAAGACGGTCATCCGCGAGCTCGGCAACGTGGACCGCATGCTCCGCGAGCGTGACCGGCTCGTCGAGCAGGTCAAGAAGCTCCGCACCCGTACCGCCGGCAAGAAGCGCGCGAAGGGCGAGCCGCCCTGGAAGAAGCTCGAGCAGCAGGCGCAGGCCAAGCAGGCCCGCGTCCTCGGCACTCTCCGCAGCCTCACCCTCCAGCCCTCGCTCCTCGACGCCTGGGGGCAGGACCTCAAGAAGCTCGTGGACAAGATCCACAAGTCCGAGCGCGAGATCTCGCTGTGGTCCGACGGCCGGCGTCCCGCCCCCGCCGCGGTCGACGCGTTCCTGGCCTCGCTCGGCGACGACGAGCGCGACGACGGGGACCGCGACCTCTACCAGAAGGCGGCGGCACGGCACCCCTCGATCAAGGATCGCCTGGTGTGGGTGGCCCAGCAGAAGATCAAGCGCGCGGAGGAGAACGCGCAGTGCCGCGCGGACGACCTGAAGAAGATCGTCTCGCTCATCAAGGGCGGCGAGGCGAAGGCCGCCCGGGCCAAGAAAGAGATGGTGGAGGCCAACCTCCGCCTCGTCATTTCGATCGCCAAGAAGTACACGAACCGCGGGCTCCAGTTCCTCGATCTCATCCAGGAGGGGAACATCGGCCTCATGAAGGCGGTGGACAAGTTCGAGTACCGCCGCGGCTACAAGTTCTCCACCTACGCCACGTGGTGGATCCGGCAGGCGATCACCCGCGCCATCGCCGACCAGGCCCGCACCATCCGCATCCCAGTGCACATGATCGAGACCATCAACAAGCTCATCCGAACCTCCAGGCAGCTCGTTCAAGAGCTTGGACGCGAGCCCACGCCGGAGGAGATCGCGGTCAAGATGGAAGTCCCGGTCGACAAGGTGCGCAAGGTGCTCAAGATCGCCCAGGAGCCCATCTCGCTCGAGACGCCCATCGGCGAGGAGGAGGACAGCCACCTGGGCGACTTCATCGAGGACAAGCAGGTGGGCTCCCCGGTGGACTCGATGATCGGACTCTCGCTACGGGAGCAGACCAACAAGGTCCTGAACTCGCTGACGCCGCGCGAGGAGAAGGTGCTCCGCCTGCGCTTCGGCCTTTCGGACGGGTGCGAGCACACCCTCGAGGAAGTGGGCCAGGATTTCGCGGTCACCCGCGAGCGCATCCGGCAAATCGAGGCCAAGGCCCTCCGCAAGCTCCGGCATCCGTCGCGATCCAAGAAGCTTCGGAGCTTCCTCGAGTCATGAGCGTGTTCACCGGGCCCATAGCTCAATTGGCAGAGCTCCCGGCTCATAACCGGTCAGGTCTTGGTTCGAGTCCAAGTGGGCCCACCAACTCCGGAGAGGTGACGTGGACGGCCAGCTGAAGACCCTCATTGACCTGCAGACCTTCGACACCCGCATCGCGGGGCTCGAGGGCGAAGCGGCGAAGCTCCCGAAGGAGATCGAGGCAGTGCGGGCCCGCACCGCCGAGGCGAAGAAGACAGTGGATGCGGCCAAGGCAGGTCTCGACGCTGCCCGCAAAGATACACGGGCGCGCGAGAAGGACCTCGAGGACAATCAGGTCAAGCGGCAGAAGTTCGAGGGCCAGCTCTACCAGGTCAAGACCAACAAGGAATACTCTGCGGTGCTCGCCGAGATCGAGGAGGTCAAGCAGCAGAAATCCAAGATCGAGGAGGAGATCCTCACGCTGATGGAGCGTCAGGAGCGCCTGGCCGGCGAGATCAAGGACGCCGAAAGCGAGCTCAAGGCCGCCGAGGCCGAGGGGGCCACCGCGGAGAAGCAGCTCCGCGAGCGGCTCGCCGCGGTGGAAGCGGAGCTGGGCGGGGTGAAAGGCGAGCGTGCCTCGGTCGCCCGCGGCCTCCCCGCCAACGTCCTGGCCGACTACGATCGCCTGCTGCGGGCGCGCGCCGGGCTCGCCATCGTGCCCGTGCTGAAGCCCAATCTCTGCGGCGCCTGCCGGATGACCGTCACCCCCCAGCGGCTCCAGGAGCTCCGCGCGCAGAACGCGCTTCTCGCCTGCGAATCCTGCGGGCGCTACCTCTACTGGCAGGCTTGATGCCCCGCCGCCCCTCCCCCGCGGCGGGAGGGGGCCCGAGCGCGCCGTCCGGCGCGGCCACCGCACCGCGCGTCGCCATCTACACCGACGGCGCGTGCAGCGGCAATCCCGGTCCCGGTGGCTGGGCCGCCATCCTCATCGACGGCGACACCGAGCGCGAGATCTCCGGCGGCGAGCCCTGGACCACCAATCAGCGCATGGAAATGACCGGCGTGCTCGAGGGCCTCCGCGCCCTGGCGCCCCACCGCGCCGCGGACGTCTACTCGGACAGCGCGTATGTGATCAACGGCTTCCGGGACAAGTGGTACGCGCGCTGGCGCATGAACGGCTGGAAGAACTCCCAGGGCAAGCCGGTCGAGAACCGGGATCTGTGGGAAGCGCTCCTCGCCGAGGTCGAGCCACGCGATATCGCCTGGCACAAGGTGGCGGGCCACTCCGGGCATTCGCTGAACGACCGCGCGGACCGCCTCGCTGTTGACGCCATCCGCCGCATGA
>Ga0207428_10000300_pt1 | contig 65308 bp, 49 predicted proteins | sample RhiMethybrSRZTD1_FD_187600 | JGI IMG/M metagenome (GOLD analysis project Ga0207428, IMG submission 187600) | Populus rhizosphere microbial communities from Tennessee, USA - Rhizosphere MetaG P. TD hybrid SRZTD1 (SPAdes) (version 3) | ecosystem: Host-associated > Plants > Roots > Rhizosphere >... | reverse complement strand
TTCGAGAAGGTCACGGTGATGGAGCCGGGCTACGCCGACGGCTGGGTGAACATCGGACGCGCGCGGATCCAGGAAGGCAACATGGAGGGCGCGGAAGAGGTCCTGCGCAAGGCGCTCACGATCGACCCCGGGCTGGCCAAGACGCATTTCTTCCTCGCCACCGCGGTCAAGGCGCGCGGACGCTACGACGAGGCGCTGGAGCACCTGCGCGCGGCGGCGGACAAGTACCCGCGCGACCGCGTCGTACGCAACCAGATCGGTCGCGTCCTCTTCCTCAAGCGGCAGTACACGGACGCCATCGCGGAGCTCCAGAAAGTCCTCGAGATCGATCCCGAGGACCTCCAAGCCCACTACAACCTGATGCTTTGCTGGCAGGGCCTGGGTGACGCGGACAAGGCCAAGCGGGCCCAGGTCCTCTACACACGCTTCAAGGCGGATGAGAGCGCGCAGGCTATCACCGGACCCTATCGACAGCTCCATCCCCACGACAACAACGAGCGCCAGGCCATCCACGAGCACCGGACGGCGGAGCCCACGGCGCCCGCGGCGGCGGCTCCGCGCGCGTACAGTGGGGCGGGCCGCTGATGGGCCGCCGCGCCTGGGCCACGGTCGCGACCGGCCTATTGGTCACGGCGTGGGCGCTCGAGCTGCCAGTCCTTTCCGCTCCCCCGGCCGGCATCACGTTCGCTGACGCCACGGCGGGTGCGGGGATCCGCTTCAAGCACAACTCCGGCGCTTTCGGAAAGAAGTACCTGCCGGAGACCATGGGTTCCGGCGTCCTCTTCGTGGACCTCGACGGCGACGGCTGGGCCGACCTCTTCTTCGTGAACTCGAAGAGCTGGCCCGGGCGTCCCGGTCCCGCTTCCCTGCCCGCCTTCTATCGCAACAACCGCGACGGCACGTTCACGGATGCGACCCGCGGGTCCGGCCTCGACGTCTCGCTCTACGGCCTCGGCGGCGCGGCCGGCGACTACGACAACGATGGGCGGGTGGACGTCTACGTCACCGCCCTCGGTGGGAACCGGCTGTTCCACAACGAAGGCAATGGCCGCTTCACCGACGTCACGGCCAAGGCGGGGACCGCGGGCAGCGGCTTCGGCACCAGCGCCGCCTTCTTCGATTTCGACAAAGACGGCAAGCTGGACCTGTTCGTCACCAACTACGTGCAGTGGGCGCTGGAGAAGGACCTCTTCTGCACGCTGGACGGCACGCACAAGTCCTACTGCACGCCCGAGTCGTACAAGGGGCAGAGCGCGACCCTCTTCCGGGGCCGCGGCGACGGGACGTTCGAGGACGTCACGGCCAAGGCGGGCCTGGCCGACCCCAATTCCAAGGCCCTGGGCGTGGCCGTGCTCGACTACGACGACGACGGCTGGCCGGACCTGTTCGTGGCCAACGACACCCAGCCCAACAAGCTCTACCGCAACAGCGGCAAGGGCACGTTCACGGACGTCGGCATGGCGGCGGGCGTGGCCTTCAGTGAGGCCGGGGTCGCACGCGCGGGCATGGGCACGGATGCCGCGGACTACGATGGCTCCGGCCGCCCCAGCATCGTGGTGGGCAACTTCTCGAACGAGATGATGGCGCTCTACCACAACGAAGGCACGGGCCTCTTCATCGACGACGCGGCCACCACGTCCATCGGCCAGGCCACCCTCTTGAGCCTCAGCTTCGCCGCGTTCTTCTTCGATTACGACCTCGACGGGCGCGTGGACATCTTCGCCGCCAACGGGCACGTGGCCGACGACATCCAGGCCGTGCAGGCGCGTGTCCGCTACGCGCAGCCGCCGCACCTGTTTCGCAACGCGGGCAGCAAGAAGTTCGAGGCCGCCGACGATTCGCTCGGACCCGCCTTCAAGGTGCCGATGGTGGGGCGCGGAGCCGCCTACGCCGACTACGATGGCGACGGTGATCTCGACGTGGTCGTGACCGCCAACAACGGGCCCGCCCGCCTCCTGCGCAACGATGGCGGCAACCGCAATCACTTCCTGCGCGTGCGCACGGTGGGAACGTCCTCCAACCGCGACGGCATCGGCGCGAAGGTCTCCGTCACTCCGGCCGGCGGCGCTCGCCAATGGCGGACGGTGAAGAGCGGGTCGAGCTACTGCTCGCAGAGCGAGCTGCCCGTCACCTTCGGCCTCGGCGCCTCCACAGGCGCGGTGAAGGTGGAGGTCCGCTGGCCCAGCGGGACGGTGGACACGGTGGACGCGCGCGCGGACGAGCGCCTCACCATCCGCGAGGGCCAGGGCCGCGTGCCGGAGACGGCGGCGGCCCCGACGCGCCCCGCCAGCCGCTGATGCGGCGTCGTCTCCTGGTCGCGCTGGTTGCCGCGCCTGTCTTCTCGGCACTCGCGGCGCCGCCCTCGCCCGAGTCGCTCGAGGCCGCCTACCGCGCCAACAACGTGGGCGTGGCCCTGCTCGAGCAGTACCGCCACGACGACGCGGCGGCGTCGTTCCGCAAGGCGCTCGAGCTCGCGCCCGACCTGGCCCTGGCCCGCGCGAACCTCGCCATCGCCCTCCTCAACGTGCCCAAGCTGGAAGAGGCACGCGACGCCGCGCGCGAAACGGCGGCGCGCTTGCCGGGGGTCGCGCAGCCGCAATACGTCCTCGGCCTGGCCACGCGCGGCCTGGGCGCGAACGAGGCGGCCCAGGCCGCGTTCCGCGCGGTGCTGGCCCTCGACCCGCAAGACGTCGGGGCGCGGGTGAACCTGGGCCAGCTCCTCCTGCAGGACCGCAAATACCCCGAGGCCATCGAGCACCTCCGGACCGCGGTGGCGGCCGAGCCGTTCAACGCGACGGCCGTGTACAACCTCGGCCTCGCCCTCGTCCGCTCCGGCCAGACCGAGGAAGGCCAGAAGACGATGGAGCGCTTCCGGACCCTGAAGGAGAGCGGGTACGCGACCCTCCTCGCCAACAACTACCCCGAGCAGGGCCGGTATGCGGAGGCGCTCGTCTCCACGGGCGCCGAGCCCGAGCTCGTGGATGTGGCCACGCCGGCCGTGCAGCTCGCGGACGCGAGCGCGCGCTGGCTGGCTCCGGCACCCGGGGTGGCGGCGGCGCCGGGCCGGGTCACGCTGGCGGACATCGACGGGGATGGAGATCTCGATCTCGTGTCGGTGGGGTCCGACGGCCTCTCGCTACGGCTCAACGAAGGCGGGCGCCTCGTGGAAGCGACAACGGCCCGCGGGCTAGATGCCAAGCTCGCCGGAACGGGCGCCATCGTCGCGGACGTGGACAACGACACGAAACCGGATCTCGTGGTCCTGACCGCTTCGGGCCCCCGCTTGTGGGACAACGACGGGGCGCGCTTCTCGGACACGACCGCCGCCTCCGGTCTGGCTACCGCGGGCGCCGCCACCGCGGGCGCCCTCGTGGACGCCGACCACGACGGGGATCTCGACCTCGTGCTGGCCGGGAACGGCACCCTCTCCCATCGCCTCCTGCAGAACGACGGGGCCGCGCATTTCAAGGACGTCTCGGCGGCCGCCGGCCTCGCGGCCACACCGGCGGCGGGTCTGGCCATCGTCCCCACCGACTTCGACAACCGCCGGGACATCGACCTGCTGTTCGCCGGCCCCAAGTCCGTGCAGCTCTTCCAGAACGGCCGCGACGGCACGTTCCGGGACGTGGCCGGCGCGGTCGGCCTGAGCGCGGTCGCCACCGCCCTGGGAGTGGCCGCGGGCGACATTAATAAGGATGACGCCACCGACTTCGTGTTCGCGGTCGACGGGGGGCCGGCCCGCATCGCGCTGAGCGACGGCAAGAGCCACTTTGCCGTCGCGGATGCTCCCGAGGCCACGCGCGACGCACGGCAGGTCCTGGTGCTCGACTACGATGGGGACGGGTTGCTCGACCTCGTCGTCCTGGGCAAGGACGGCCTCCACGTCCTGCGCAACGTCGGGCGGGCGGGCTGGGCCGATGTCTCCACGGCCGCGCTTCCCGCAGCCGCCGGCAAGGACGCCGTCGTATCCTTCGCCGCGGGCGACATCGACGGCGACGGCCATCCGGACATCGTCGCCCGTCTTTCCTCCGGCGCCCTGCGCGTGCTGCAGAGCCGCGGCGCGACCACTCGCGCCTTGACCATTCGCCTCGCGGGTCTGGTCAGCAACCGCAACGGGGTGGGCTCGAAGGTGACGTTGCGCGCGGGCAGCCTGCGTCAGCGCCTGGAGACGTCCGCGGCCACGCCTCCCGCCGCCCCCGCCGATCTGGTGTTCGGCCTGGGAGCGCGCACCGCCGCGGACGCCGTGCGTGTCCTCTGGCCGGCTGGGATCCTGCAGACGGAAATCCCGCCCGCGGACGCGGCCCCCACACGTGCCGCCGCCCTCGCCATCAAGGAGCTGGACCGCAAGCCCTCGTCCTGCCCGTATCTCTACGCCTGGAACGGCCGCGAGTTCGCCTTCATCACCGACTTCATGGGCGGGGGCGAGATGGGTTACTGGGAAGGCCCCGGCGAGTACAACCATCCCGACCCCGACGAATACGTGCGGCTCTCGGACGAGCAGCTCCGCCCACGTGACGGACGCCTGGAGCTGCGCGTCACGAACGAGCTCGAGGAAGCGCTGTTCGTGGACCGGCTGTCCCTGCTCTCCGTCGCCCACCCGGCCGACGTCGAGGTCTATCCGGACGAAGGGATGCGCCTCCCCGCGCCCGGCTTCCGGCTCGTGGGTGTTCGTGACGCCCATCCCCTGGCCGCCGCGCTCGACGATCGTGGCCGCGACGTCCTCGATCGCCTGGCCCGTCTCGATCGCCGTTTCGTGGACGGCTTCCCGCTGTTGCGTGTCCGCGGCTACGCGGAGGAGCACACGCTCACGCTCGACCTCGGTCCTTCCGCCGGCGAGGACAGCGTGCTGCTCCTCACCGGATGGACGGACTACGCGTTCTCCACCGACAACGTGGCCGCGCACCAGGCGGGATTCGCGACGAAGCTCCCCGAGCTGCAGGTGCAGGACGCGAAAGGGACTTGGCAGACGGCGATCGCGGACCTCGGGGTTCCCGTCGGCCGGCCGCAGACGCTGGTGGTGGAGATGGCGGGGCGCTGGCGCGGCCCGTCGCGCCGCGTCCGCGTCGTGACCAGCATGCGCATCTACTGGGACCAGGCGCAGGTCGGCCAACGCGCCGCGATTCCGGGCGCGCCCGCGCGTGTCGACGCTTCGACGGCGAACCTCCGCGAGCGCGGTTTCTCGGCCGAGGTCACTCCGGACGGACGCGAGCCCTTCGGCTACGACTACGCGCGCGTGAGCGCGCTCTCGCCCTGGAAGGCCTTCCCCGGCCGGTACACCCGCACGGGCGACGTCCGCGAGTTGCTCGCCGCGGTGGACGACGTGTTCGTGATCTCGCGCCCCGGCGACGAGATCGCGCTGTCCTTCGAAGCCGCGGCGCTTCCCCCGCTGCCCGCGGGTTGGCGGCGGACGTACCTGCTGCACTCCGATGGCTTCAGCAAGGAGATGGACCTCCACTCCGCGACGCCGGATGTCCTGGGCCCGCTCCCCTTCCACGGGATGACCCGGTATCCGTATGCGGCGCCGGAGGCGTATCCGATGACGGCGGAGCGCGCGCGCCTGATGGAGACGTACAACACGCGCGTCGTTCGCTCGGTCGAGGGCCCCCTGACCGCATACACGCTCGAGACGCGCTGAACGCCTTCGGGCTCGTGATATGGTCTCGGTCCCGTGTCCGCACGAGCGATCACTGCCCTGATCATCCTCGCCGCCTGCGCGGGTGGCGAAGCGACCACGCCTCCGGGACGGGCCCGGCGCGCACGCGCACGCCTGCAGGTCCGGGCCCTGCGCGAGGCCGGGCATCGCGAGACCGAGGCCGCTGACTACGCCGAGGCGGAGTCCGATCTCCGCCAGGCCCTCGCCCTGTCCGAGAGCGCGCTCGGCCCCAACGACCTCGAGACCGCGCGCACGCTGAACGATCTCGGCATGTTCGCCAAATACACGGCGCGCTTCGACGAGGGCGCCGCCGACTATGCCCGCGCCCTGAACATCGCCGCGGGACCATCGGGGGACTTGCTACTCGTCGCGGACCTGTACCACAACCTCGGCGGCCTCGAGCATGCGCGCGGGCGCTTCGCGCCCGGCGAGCCCTTTGCGCGTCACGGGCTGGCCATCCGCATGCGGGAGCTGGGTCCCGATCATCCCGACGTGGCCGCGGACCGCGCGGCGCTGGCCGCCCTTCTCGACGGGCAGGGCCGGCTGGAGGAGGCGGAGGCTCTCTACCAGGACGCGATCAAGGTCCTGGATCGCGTGCGCGGACCACCTCCGCTCGAGCTCGCCGTCAGCTTCAACAACCTGGCGGCGATCCGCACCGCCCAGGGCCGTCTCGCCGAAGCGGAGACCCTGTACCGTCGTGCCCTGGCCCTCAAGGAAACGCGGCTGGGCCCGCATCATCCCGACGTCGCCACCACCCTCAACAATTCGCCCTCCTCTGCAAGAAGGACCGCCGCCTCCCGGAGGCGGCTGCGCTGTACGCGCGCGCGCTCGACATCTTCACGCGCGCGCTGGGACCCGACCATCCGAAGACCCGGACGTGCCGTGTCAACAACGCACGGCTCCTGGCCGCAGTGGAGCCGTCCTCGAAATGACAGGAGAAAAGATGAAGATCACGAAGCGCCGTGCCGTCGGTCTATCCCTGGCCGGAACCCTGGGCCTGGCCGCGGCCCTGGTGGCCGGCCGTGCCCGCGCCCAGGATGTCGCGCCGCTGACGGCCACCGGCCAGTTCGGAGTGATGGGAGCCGTGAGAGGCGAGATCGTGCGCCTCAACGTCTCGAACATCAACCTGCTCCCGCCCGGACCGTGCCGCGCGACCATCGAGTTCGTGGACATGGACGGCGGCGTGCTCAGGAGACCCGACGGGTCGGCGGTGCGTCGCGACGTCGACCTCGCCCCGGGCCAGTCCGCTTTCGTGCAGTTCCATGCCGGCTCCATGCTCGGGCGTGAGGACACGCGCGTCCAGTTCCGCCCCGTCCTCCGCGTCGTCCCACCCGACCCGAACGTCCCGCCCGACCCGAATCTGCCGGTGGACCCCTGCGTCCCGTCCCTGGAGGTCATCGACGGTGTCAGCGGCCAGACCCGCCTCCTCGTCCCCGGCACCATCCGGACGTACTCGAGCAATCACAACGAGACGCTCCTCGAGGATCGCTGATCGCCTGACCGCGCACGGGCGGCCGGTCCCACGGCCGCCCGTGCGTTGAGCGATCGCGTCCGCCGGGAGACAATCGTCGTGTCCATGGACCACATCCGCTACTCCGCCGCCTGCTGCCAGACCGACCTGCCCAACCCGATCGAACGCGGACAGATGCGAGCGAACACCGATCGCATGTTGTCCATGATCGACTCCGCGGTGGCGGGCGCAGCCCCGTTCCTGCCCGTCCGCCTCGTCGTGTTTCCCGAGTTCGCGCACGCCGCGCCCGTTTTCGTGACCGTGGCCGAGCTGATCGAGAAGCTGGCCGTGCCCATCCCCAACGAGCACACGGACCGCATCGCGGCGCGGGCGAAGCAGGACGGCCTCTACATCCAGACGGGCTCGATGATCGAGCAGGACCCGAAGTGGCCCGGCGTCGTGTTCAACGCGACGTGCCTGATCGGACCGGAGGGCATCCTCTATAAGTACCGGAAGGTGAACCCTTGGATCCCGTACGAGGTCCACGCCAGCCCGCACGACCTGCCCGGCTACGACGAGCCGCTCTTCCCCGTCGCCGACACACCCATCGGCAAGCTCGGCGCCGCGATCTGCTACGACTGGATCTTCCCGGAAGCGATCCGACAGCTCGCGGCCAATGGCGCGGAGGTTCTCATCCGCGTCTCCGCCTACATGGACCCGTGGGGCGCGACCGACCCCATGGACTGGTGGACGACGGTGAACCGCTGTCGCGCGCTGGAGAACATGGCCTACGTCGTGGCCACGAACCAGGGAGCGAGCCTCAAGCGCTATCCCCCCTATTCCTGGCCGGGTGGCAGCCAGGTCGTGGACTTCGACGGGCGCCTGCTCGCCCAGGCCTCCCCCGGCCCCGGCGAGCGCATCGTGGTCGCGCCCATCGATATCTCGTCGCTGCGTCACGAGCGCGCCACGCGTCAGGGCCATCACATGCTCGCGCACCTGCGCACCGAGGCCTATCCCGTCTATCGCGAACGGCGCTATCCCCCCGCGATCGAGGACGGCGTCAAACCGGGAACACTGTCCTACGAGCGCAACGTGACTCTGATCGAAGAAGCCAAGCGGCGCACGCGCCCGCGTTGAGTTCCGACACTTCCGGCGGTTGACGCCGGGCCGCGCGGCGTGTCATCGTGCCTGAAGGCCGGTCACCGCGATGATCGGCCGAACATCCAGGCCTTTCGGCCCTCCGCTCCTCACCCCCGCGGATGCTCGTCGGTCGTCGGACGCGCCCGAGCGCGCGTGTGGGAGCGGCGCGGGCGCTCGGCTCGGGAGCTGACCATGGACGACGTGCACCTCGGACGCACCGCCCCGCGATGATCGGAGTCGCGGTCCTCTACCTTCTTCTCGCGCCGCAGGCCTCATCCGCTCCCGGCCTGGGCCTGCAGGGCCCTCAGGGCACCCTCTTCGGCGGCGTGCCCGCCGGGGAGGCCACGCCCGGTCCGCTTCCCCTTTCCCTGTCCGACGCCATCGATCGCGCGCTCCGCCGCAACCTCGCCCTGGTCCTCGCCGGGGAGGGCGTGCGCTCTGCCCAGGGCGTGCGGAAAGAGGCGCTCGGTGACGTGCTCCCGCACGTCAGCGGCCGCCTCTCCGCCGTGCGCCAGAAGCTCAGCCTGGAAGCCTTCGGCTTCACCGGCTTCCCCGGCATCGAGGACCCCGTGGTGGGGCCGTTCAACGTATTCGACTCGCGCCTCTTCGTGACCGAGGAGCTCGACCTCAAGGGCCTGCAGAAAGCACGAGCGGAGAGCGAGCGCGTCGAGGCCGCGCGCTGGACCTACCAGGACACGCGCGAGCTCGTGGTGCTCGTCTCGGGCAATCTCTACCTCCGGACCCTGGCCGAGCAGAGCCGGGTCGAGGCGGCGCGGGCGGAAGCGGAGACGGCGCGCGCGCTGCACAAGCTGGCGGTGGACCGCAAGGCGGCGGGCGTGGTGCCCGGCGTGGACGTCCTGCGCGCCGAGGTCGAGCTGCGCTCGCGGGAGCAACGCGTGATCGCGGCGGAGACGCGTTGGGCGCGAGCCAAGCTGGACCTGGCCCGCGCCATCGGCCTCCCGCTCGGGCAGGAGATCCAGCTGACGGATTCCATGCCCCCGCCCGTGTTCCCGCCCGTCACGGTCGAGCAGAGCCTCGCGATGGCCTTCGCGCAGCGATCCGATTGGAAGGCGGCCCAAGCGCGTGTCCGCGCGGCGGAGGCGGCGCGTCAGTCCGCGCGGGGTGAAGGGCTGCCGGGGGTGACGCTGGGCGCCGACTACGGCGCCATCGGCCAGACCTACAGCGGGGCCCGCAGCACGTACACGCTCGCAGGGGCGGTGCGGGTCCCGATCTTCCAGGGCGGGCTCGTGGCGGGCAAAGTGCTGGCCGCGGACGCGGCCCTCAAGAGCGCGCAAGCGAGCCTCGAGGACCTCCGCGGACGCATCGACTACGACGTGCGTGTGGCCGGGCTGGAGCTCAGGTCGGCCGCCGACCGCCAGGCCGTGGCCGAAAATGCCCAGACCCTCGCGCATGAGCAGCTCCGCCAGGCCCAGGACCGCTTCGCGGCCGGCGTGGCCAACAACGTGGACGTCATCCTCGCCCAGGAGGCGGTGGCCCGTGCGGAGGAGGATCTGATCTCGAGCGTGTACGACCACAACCTGGCCCGCGCCACCCTCGGACGCGCGGTGGGCATGGCCGAGGAAGGCTTCCGGCAGCTCGTGCGAGGGAAATGATGGCCAACGGAGAAGACACCAGGGAGACGAAGACCGAAGCCGCCAACGGCAACCGGCGGCGCGTCGGCCTCGTCATCGGCGTGGCGGCGATCGCAATCATCGCCGGCGGCGTCCTGTTCTGGCGCTACAGCGCCGTGAGGGTTGCCACCGACGACGCGCAAATCGACGGCCACATCCTGCCCCTGGCCGCGCGCGTCTCCGGCACGATCCAGGAAGTCCACGCCCAGGACAACCAGTTCATCTCCGCGGGCACGCTGCTCGTCCAGATCGATCCCACGGACTACAAGGTCGCGCTGGCGCGCGCGGAAGCGGAACTGGCCGCGGCCACCGCCGGCGCCCAGGGCGCGCGGACGAGCGTGCCCATGACCTCCACCACCGCCACCGGCGACGTGGAGACGGCGGAGAGCGACGTGGCCTCCGCCGCCGCGCGCCTGCGCATGGCCCAGGCCCGCGTCAAGGAGACCGAAGCCAAGGCCACCAAGGCCACCCAGGACCTCGAGCGCATGAAGACGCTGGTGGCGAAGGACGAGGTCTCGCGCCAGGAGTACGACGCGGCCGTCATGACCGCGGAGGCCGCGCGCGCCGAACACGAGGGCGCGGTGGCCCAGGGCCGGGACGCGGAGGCGGGCGTGCGCGGCGCGCAGGCCAAGCGCACCCAGGCCGCCACGGGAACCGAGCAGGTGGCGATCATGCGCTCGAAGGCGGCGGGGGCGGAGGCCCAGGTCGCGCAGGCGCGGGCCATGGTGGAGCGGGCGCGTCTCGACCTCGAGCACACCTCGGTCAAGGCCCCGGTCAGCGGCGTGGTCAGCAAGAAGACGGTCGAGCAGGGCCAGATCGTCCAGCCCGGCCAGCCGCTCATGGCCATCGTCCCCCTCGACGACATCTGGGTTACGGCGAACTTCAAGGAGAACGAGCTGCGCGACATCCGCCCCGGCCAGCCCGTGAACATCAAGGTGGACGCCTACGGCCGCGACTACAAGGGAAAGGTGGACAGCATCGCCGCCGCCACCGGGGCCCGCTTCAGCCTGCTGCCTCCGGAGAACGCGACCGGCAACTACGTCAAGGTCGTGCAGCGCGTGCCCGTCAAGATCACGTTCGAGAGCGGCCAGGACCCCGACCACCTCCTGCGCCCCGGCATGTCCGTCGTGCCCACCGTCCGCACGAAGTGAGCGCAGGGGCGATCGCGGCGGAGCGCCCCGCCGTGCCCGTCGTCAACCCGTGGATCGTCGCGACGGCGGTGATGTTCGCGACGTTCATGGAGATCCTCGACACGACGGTGGTCAACGTGTCGCTGCCCCACATCGCGGGCAGCCTCTCCGCCTCCATCGACGAGTCCACCTGGGCCCTCACGTCGTACCTCGTGGCCAACGCGATCGTGCTGCCCCTCACGGGCTGGCTCGCGAACTACTTCGGCCGCAAGCGGCTCCTCCTCATCTCGATCTCCGGGTTCACCGCCGCGTCCGTCCTCTGCGGCCTCGCCCCCACCCTCAGCGCCCTCGTGGTCTTCCGCATCATGCAGGGACTCTCCGGCGGCGCGCTGCAGCCTCTCTCCCAGGCCGTGCTGCTGGAAGCCTTCCCGCCGCGCGACCGCGGCAAGGCCATGGGTTTCTGGGGGCTCGGCATCGTGGTGGCGCCCATCCTGGGGCCCGTGGTCGGAGGCTGGCTCACGGACAGCTACAGCTGGCGCTGGGTCTTCTACATCAACCTGCCCGTCGGCCTGGCGTCGGTGGTGATGGCGAAGCTGTTCATCTTCGATCCGCCGTACGTGAGCCGGAAGTCGGAGAGCATCGACTACTGGGGCATCGGGCTGCTCGCCGTCGGGATCGGAGCGCTGCAGATCCTGCTCGACCTCGGGTCGCAGCACGACTGGTTCGCGTCGTCTTTCATCCAGGTGCTCGCAGGGCTGGCCGTCGTCGGCCTCGCCGTCTTCATCTGGCGCGAGCTCCACACGGACCATCCGGTGGTGGACCTCCGCGTGTTCAAGGAGCGCACGTACAGCACGGGTGTCTTCCTGATGACGGTCCTCGGTTTCGTGCTCTATGGCAGCCTCGTGCTGCTGCCGATCATGCTGCAGACGCTGCTCGGCTATCCGTCCCTGCAGGCGGGCATCGCCATGGCCCCGCGGGGGATGGGATCCTTCCTGGCCATGCCCATCGTGGGCATGCTGGTGGCGAAGGTGGATCCGCGAAGGCTCCTCGCCCTCGGCATCTGCGGCGGGGCCCTGACCCTGTATTGGCTGGGAAACCTCGACCTCTCCGCGGGCTACTGGGACGTGTTCTGGCCTCAGTTCATCCAGGGTATGTCGCTGGGCCTGATCTTCGTGCCCCTCACTACCATCAGCATGGACCCGATCCCCAAGGAGACGATGGGCAACGCCACCAGCCTCTTCAACCTGATGCGGAACATCGGCGGCAGCGTCGGCATCGCCCTGTCCACGACGATGCTCTCGCGGCGAGCGCAGGCCAACATGGCCTCCCTCGGGGAGCACGTCACGATCTACGACGCCAAGGCCATGGCGATGCTCGAAGGGCTTCGCAGCTCCCTGGTCGCGCGCGGGATGGACGTGGCCACGGCGACGAAGCAGGCTCAGGCCATGGTCTTCGGCCTGGTGGCCCGGCAGGCGACCATGCTCGCGTTCGTGGGCGTGTTCCGACTCCTGGCCATCATCTTCATCCTGATGCTGCCGCTGCTGCTCCTGATGAGACCCCCGAAGCATCGCCGCGCCGGCGCGTCCCTGCACTGATTTCCGGCTGGACAGGAGCGTGGGCCGTCCGCAATAATTCGCTCCCTCCTCCGGCCTGAGGCCGTACCGCGGTACGCTGAAGGCAGACGTACCCGCGAGCGTCGACGGAGGCGTTGTCGGAGGCGTAGTCGGCTCGTCCACTCCGGGACGGTGCCGTGGCAGACGGACCCGTTCCAGCGAGACCGCCGCCGACGAGGCGGCACCAACCGATATGACTACCAGCATCGACACCTCGAGTCGGCCGTCCTCCGTCCGCCCGCGCCGCCGCCCCCGCATCCTGGTCGTGGACGACGCGCGCGCGGAGCGCGACCTCTATTCCGCCCACCTGCGCGGAGCCGGGTACGACGTCCAGGTCGCGACGGACGGGCTGGAGGCCGTGGCGCGTGCGGTCGCGCGGAGGCCGGACGCCATCGTCATGGACGTGGCCGCGCCCGGGCTGGACGGCTGGGAGGTCACGCGGCGGCTCAAGGCGGCGGCGGCGACCCGCGACATCCCCGTCATCGCCGTGGGCAGCCGCGACTCCGCTCTCGCCGGTGAGCGCGCGCAGGCCGCCGGATGCGTGGCCTGCCTGCGACGGCCGTTCCCGCCCGAGGACCTGCGCGCGGAGCTCGATCGGCAGCTCGGCCAGCACCGGCCGCGCCCGAGGCGGCGCGGCCGCGCGGGCCGGGTCTGAACGTCGACACCGCGAACTGGCCTGGATCTTGCTGAGTCCACGAGGGTATGCACGACCCGGCGCGCCGTAGGATCCGACGCCATCATCAAGCCGCTCTCTTCCTTCTAGTTGCGGTCATCGGGGGGTACGCGCTCTGGCTGAGAGGCGACCGTTCCGCCCCGGCGGTGCAGAATCGGGCGCCCGCGCCCGCGCCGGAGAGCATGGCCGTGACATCGCCCGCCCCGTCCGCGCCCGCCGTCGTCCCCTCCGAACCGCCCACGCCGGCCGCGTCGATCCCGACCGCGCCATACGACATCGCCCATGCGCGGGTGCAGGAGGGCCGCGGCGAGGCCATGGGCCTGGCCGCGCGCGTCGTCGTGCCCGCGGAGCTCCAGCACTACAGCGACCGCCGGCGCTTCCTCGCCGTCCAGATGGCGGACACGCGGCAGGAGCAGCTCGAGCTGCCCCAGGATGACGGCGACCTCGCGGCCATGCTGCGGGCGGGCGCGCTGGTCGAGCTCGCGCCCCTGGGCGAGGACTACATCCTCTACGACATCGGGACGGACGCGGCCGACGATCCCATGGCCGCCTACGATCCCGACACGCACAAGGACGTGCCCCTCTTCGCCTCCGCGGCCGACCTGGACGCGGAACGGGCCTCGCTGGCCGAGCTGGCGCAGGAGTCGCCCCGCCGCCGGACGCGTGTCCAGGCCGAGGCGCGGCTCTCGAAGCTCGCCGCCTACTACGACGACCCCGCGCGCCGTGACGTCCTCCTGAAGAAGGGCGCGGACATCGCGGCCCTGGCCGCGAACTTCACCGGCCAGAGCTACGACCTCGAGGATCGCGTCGACCGCGGGCGCTTCGACGCGCGGATGCTGAGCCTCATCCGACCCGGCGCGCGCGACCTGATCCTCCAGATCGCGCGCGAATACCACCAGCGCTTCGGCCGCCTGCTCCCCGTCACCTCGCTCGTGCGCACGGAGCGCTACCAGCGGCGCCTGAGCCGGGTCAACGCCAACGCCACCAGCGTGGAGATCCCGCCGCACACGACGGGGTGCGCGTTCGACATCTCGTACCGCTACATGGCCGCGGACGAGCAGCAGTTCCTCATGGACCGGATCGCGCAGCTCGAGCAGGACGGCAAGGTCGAGGCCCTCAAGGAGCGGCGGAACCACATCCACGTCTTCGTCTTCCCGGACGGGCAGAGGCCGCCGGACGCGCTGGTGGCGCAGTTCCTGGATGAAGTAGACGCCTCCCATGGGATAGTGCGAGACGCAAGCGGCGCCATCGTGCGATCGCCGCGCCGCGGGGCAAGAGGGGCCCGCGCCCGCTGATCCCGTTCCTGAAGACAGACCGACCTGGCCACAACCTCTAGTCTGTTAACCGAGTCGATCGATTTTCCGTTGCTGTGCTAGTGTGCCTCTCTTCGTGGAGGTTCACTGATGTTCCTCGCCCTGGCTTCTTTCCTTCTCGCCGCCGCTCCCGTTCCCCCGCCCGACCTACCGCCCGCCGTCTACCGCGAACGCCGCGAGCGTGTCCTGCGCGAGTTGGACGGCTGCGTGGCGGTGCTGGGCGCGCGCGGCGAGATGAGCGGGGTGACCGAGGACTATCGGCAGGACGGGAACTTCCTCTGGCTCACCGGGATCAACGAAGGCGAGGCCTGGATCCTGCTGGCTCCGAAAGCCAAATACGACCGCAGCGTGCTCTTCCTCCGTCCGCGCGATCCCGAGCGCGAGCGCTGGACGGGGCCGCGCGAGCCGCTCTCCCCCGCTCTCCTCGAGCGCTTCGGCGTGGACCGCGTCCTGCGCGGCCGCCCCGATCGGACCGCCGTCGCCTCCGCCATGGGCACGGACTGCGTGGCCGTCATCGCGCCCGTCGACGACGTCAGGGACGAGCGGCCCGATGCCGTCCTCAGCCGCCAGGTCGCCTCCGCCCTCGGCCTCAAGCTCGTCTACAAGCGCGACCTCCTGGCCCGGCTGCGCGAGACCCACGAGCCGCAGGAGCTGGCCCTCATGGAAAAGGCCATCGACATCACGCGCCTCGGCCATGAAGCGGCGGCGCGGGCCACCGTGGCCGGCGTGGTCGAGCGCGACGTGCAGACCAAGATCGAATACGCGTTCTTCTCGAACGGTGCCACCGGCCTCAGCTACGGCACCATCGTCGGCAGCGGATCCAACGGGGCCGTCCTGCACTGGGACCACAACGACCGCGCGCTTCGGGCAGGCGACCTCGTGGTGATCGACGCGGCCGCGGAGTACGGCCGTTACGCCGCCGACGTCACGCGCACGTACCCGGTCAGCGGCAAGTTCACGGAAGAGCAGGCCAAGGTCTACCGCGCGGTGTACCAGGCCCAGGAGGACATCTTCGCCGCCATCAAGCCCGGCGTGAGCATGGCGGACCTGCAGAAGATCGCGGAGGCCTCGCTCAAGCGCGCGGGCTACCTGGAGGCCTTCATCCACGGGTTCGGCCACTTCGTCGGCCTCGACGTGCACGATGCCGGGCGCTACGACCTCCCCCTCCCCGTCGGCGCCGTCTTCACCGTCGAGCCCGGCGTGTACCTCCCCGAGCGCGGCTTCGGCGTGCGCATCGAGGACGAAGTCGTGGTGACGGAGACGGGCTACCGGAATCTCTCCTCCCGGATCCCCCGCAAGCTCGAGGACGTGGAGGCGTGGGTCGCGGCGGCGCGTCGCTGATGAAGCGGTCTTCCTCACGCCCGAGACGCGCCATCCCGCGCACCGCCGGGGGCAAGAAGATGGATCCCGAGGTGCTGGCCCACGCCGGCCGGCAAGCCCTCGAAGGCGTGCGCGAGCGGACGGAGATCGGCCACCGCGAGGCGGGACGTCCCACCGTCGGGCGCAGCGGCACGCCCCCGCGCCTGATCGACGACGCCATCCGCGACCCGTACCTCACCCCGGTGACGGAAGACGAGAAGCTGCTCAGCCTCTCGCAGGGCGTCGCCCGTCCGGACGACTTCACGCGCACGGACACCTGGCGGCTCATGCGCATCACGGGCGAGTTCATCGAGGGGTTCGACCGCCTGGCCGGCGTGACCAAGGCGGTGACGGTCTTCGGCTCCGCGCGCGTCGGGCCGAGCGATCCCTGGTACGGAGTCGCGCAGGAGGTGTCACGCCTCCTGGCCAAGGAAGGCTTCGCGATCATCACGGGCGCGGGTCCCGGCATCATGGAGGCGGCGAACCGGGGCGCGCGCGAAGGCGGCGGCCGCTCCATCGGCTGCAACATCGAGCTGCCCTTCGAGCAGCACGCGAACCCCTACGTGGACACCCTCATCAACTTCCGCTACTTCCTCGTGCGGAAGATGATGTTCATCAAATATTCGACCGCGTTCCTCATCTTCCCGGGCGGGTTCGGCACCCTGGACGAGCTGTTCGAGGCCCTCACCCTCATCCAGACGGGCAAGATCTACCAGTTCCCGGTCGTGCTCTTCGGCCGCTACTACTGGGCGGGGCTCGTGCGCTGGCTGCAGGCGCGCGCGCTGCGCGAAGGCAAGATCGCGGCCACCGACATCGACTTGATGATGATGACGGACGTGCCCGCGCAGGCGGTCAAGGTCGTCCTCGAAGCCTACGCCGCCCAGACTCGCCTGGCCCACGAGCGCGCGGAGCGGGAGCGCGAGACAGAGACGCCGCGCCCTCTGGAGACGGCGGACCCGCCGCCGCCCGCGCCCCGCAAGACGCGCGCGGCCTCTCCGGCACGGAGACGCCGCTGACCCAGGACGGGGGTTCGCCGGTCGCCTTCCTGGCCGCCCTGGCCGCTGACGCCATGCGCGAGCGGGGCCTGGCCCCGGAGTTCCCGCCCGAAGCGATGCGGCAAGCGGAGACGCTGACCGACCCCGCGCGCGCGGCCGGCGGCCGCGTCCGCGACATGACGGGCGCCGCCTGGTGCTCGATCGACAACGACGACACGCGTGACTTCGATCAGCTCACCCTCAGCCAGGATCTCGGCGCGCGCGGGACCCTCGTCCTCGTGGCGGTGGCCGACGTCGACGCCGCCGTCGCGCGCGACACGCCCATGGACACCCACGCCCGCCTGAACACGACGTCCGTGTACACGGCCGCGCGCACGTTCCCCATGCTGCCGGAGCGTCTGTGCACCGACCTGACCTCGCTGGTCGAGGGCGAGGATCGGCTCACCGTGGTAGCGGCGTTCGAGGTGGACGTCGAAGGGCGCATCGGCGCCGCCGACCTGTTCGAGGCCCGCGTGCGCAACCAGGCGCGCCTGGTCTACGAGACGGTCGCGGCCTGGCTGGAGGGCACGGCGCCCGCTCCGCCGGAGGTGGCGGCCTCGAGCGAGCTGGCGGCGCAGCTCCGGCGCCAGGACGAGGCGGCGCGCCGCCTGCGCGCCCGGCGTCACGAGCGTGGCGCCCTGCCCCTGGAGACGATCGAGGCACGTCCGGTCGTGCGCGACGGGCGGGTGGCCGAGCTGCGTCCCCAGGACAAGGACCGGGCCCGGCAGCTCGTCGAGGACTTCATGATCGCGGCCAACGAGGCCACCGCCCGTTTTCTCCAGGACCGCGGCGTGCCCAGCCTGCGCCGGGTCGTACGCTCGCCGGAGCGCTGGGACCGTCTCGAAGCGCTGGCCGCGGGCAAGGGCGTCACGCTCCCGCGCGAGCCGGACGCGGGCGCCCTGGCCGACTTCCTGCGCCGCATGCGCGCCGCCGACCCCTTGCGCTTCCCGGACCTGTCGCTGGCCGTGGTCAAGCTGCTGGGGGCGGGCGAATACGTCGTGCACGACCCGGGCACGGAGGGAGCCGGCCATTTCGGCCTGGCCGTACGGGACTACACCCATTCCACGGCACCCAACCGCCGCTATCCCGACCTCGTCACCCAGCGGCTGGTCAAGGCACTGCTGGCCGGCGCGCCGCCTCCCTATGGCCGCGAAGAGCTGGAGGCGCTCGCCCGCCATTGCACGCGGCAGGAGGACGCGGCCAACCGCGTCGAGCGCCAGGTCAAGAAGGCGGCCAGCGCGCTCCTCCTCTCGGACCACATCGGCGAGGCCTTCGACGCGCTGGTGACGGGCGCCTCCGCCAAGGCGACCTGGGTCCGCACCCTGCGCCCGCCCGTGGACGGCCGCGTCGTCGCGGGCGAGCAGGGCCTCGACGTCGGCGACGCCGTCCGGGTACGTCTCGTGCGCGCGGACCCGGCGCGGGGCGAGATCGACTTCGCGCGCGACGAGACCGCGCCAAAGGAGACGACGTGAGCCAGATGGAATCGCAGTCCCTCACGAACCACGCCCGCCTCGTCCCCGGCTTCCACTACGGGGTGGTCGGCGCGCTCTCCCTGAACTTCCTGTGGTCGCTGGTCCGCCTCGACGAGAACCTCACCGACCGCCGCGAGATCAAGCGCCGGATCCGGGAATGGCAGGCGGACCACTTCCGCGTCTGACTCACGGCACCTCGCCGGAGAGGATGCGGGCCAGGACGCGCGCGTCGATGTTCCCGCCGGACACGACGCACACCGTCTTGCCCCGGCCCGCGCGGCCGGAGAGCGCCGCCGCCACCGGCGCCGCGCCCGCGCCCTCGCTCACCACGTGCGCGCGCTCGGCGAGGAGGCGCACCGCCGCGGCGACGTCGTCCAGGGGGCTGGACAGTGCCCCGTCGAGGAGGCGGCTGGCCAGGGGCCACATCTCCGCGAGCACGCTCTTCCCCCCGATGCCGTCCACGAAGCTGGCGGTGTAGGGCGTCGGCACCGGCCCGCCCGCGGCCAGGGCCGCCGAGAGCGGCGCCGCCGTGTCCACCTCGCAGGCGAGGACGCGGGCCCGCGAGCCGCTGCCGCGCAGGGCGGAGGCGATTCCGCAGGAGAGCCCGCCGCCCCCGTACGGCACGAGCACGGTCTCCACGTCGGGCAGGTCCTCGAGGATCTCGAGACCGATGGTCCCGTTGCCGGCCATGACCGCGAGATCGGACACGGGATGGATGAACAGCTCCTTGCGTCCGGGCTGGCCACGGTCGACGAGGAGCTGCCACCACGCATCGAACGGGACCTTCTCGACCCTCGCGCCGAGGCGGGCCAGCGCGGACAGCTTGGCCTGCGGCGCGTGCTCGGGGACGACGGCGGTGGCGGCCACGCCCAGCCGCCGCGCGGACCAGGCCACGCCCTGGGCCATGTTTCCCGCGCTCGCGGTGTAGACGCCGTCGCGCAGCCGCTCCGGCCCGGCCAGGGCCATGGCATTGGTGGCGCCGCGGATCTTGAACGATCCGATCGGCTGCAGGCATTCGAGCTTGAGGTGGATCTCCGCCGGCGCCTCGTCCAGGGCCAGGCGCACGAGGGGCGTGCGCACCACCAGCCCGGCCAGGCGCTCGCGCGCCGCCCTCACGTCGGCGATCGTCGGGGCCTCAACCGGTGGCATCACGGCCCCCTCCGAGCTCGACCCACGTGCCCATGCCCCTCTCGGCCGCGCGCGCGTGGATGTGGTGGGCGGAGGCCACGTCTTCGACGGCGAGGCCGAGCGACTTGAACACCGTGATCTCCGCCGGTGACCGGCGCCCGTCCGCGCGGCCGACGAGGATCTCGCCCAGCTCGGCCTGGACGTGGTCGTCCCCGATGGCGCCCTCCGCTCGTGCCATGAGCAGGTCGCCCGCCTCGTTGGCCGCGGATTCGCGGCGGTCCACGAAGACGCGCGCCGCCGCCACCGCCGCCGCGTCGAGCTCGCGCGCGGTGCGCAGGCTGGCGCCCACGGCGTTGACGTGGGTGCCCGGACGCAGCCACGCTCCTTGCAGGACGGGCTCGCGCGAGGACGTCACCGTGCAGACGACGTCCGCGTCCGAAACCGCCTCGCGCGCGGTCGGCGCCGCTTCGATCGCGAAGGGATGGCGCGCCCGGGCCGCCTCCACGAACCGCGCGACGTGGGCGGGATCCCGGCTCCATACGCGCACGCGCTGCAGTGGACGCACGAGCGCGACCGCCTCCAGGTGCGTGGCCGCCTGCACGCCGGTGCCGAGCAGGGCGAGCGTCGCCGCCTCCGGGCGAGCCAGGGCGCGCGTGGCCACGCCGGACACGGCGGCCGTGCGGATGGCGGTGATGGAGCTCGCGTCCATGACGGCGAGGAGGCGCCCGCGCTCCGTCTCGAAGAGGAGCACCGCGCCCTGGTGCGAGTCGTACTCCGTGCCGTGGTTGCCGGGAAAGACGGTGATCACCTTGATCCCGAGGGCGGGGGGCGAGGAGAGATGCGCGGGCATGGCTCCGAACGCGCCCTGTCCGCCGGGCAGCATGAGCACCTGGCGCAGGGGCAGGAGCGCCTCCCCGCGCGCGAGGGCGGCCAGGGTCTCCTCCATGACCTCGAGGCATTCCGCCATGGGCAACAGGCGGCGCACCTCGGCCTGGTTGACGATCAGGATCTGCATGGCGCCTCCGGGCGCCGCATCATAGCCGCGTTCGGCTTGCACCCGTGGGCCCTGATCCGTTACGGTGGCGGCCTCCCACACGGAGTGAACATGAAGGGCAACGCCCCCACGCTGGCGCGTGGGGTTTTGGTGATGGCCGGCATCCTGGGGATCACGGCGGCCGCCGTCCTGGCCGACGCGCTGCACATGGGCGTCCCCCTGGCCCGCCTCGGAGCCTTCGACGCCGCCGAAGCGCGCAATCTGATCAACGCCTTCAGCCGCGCCGGGAACCAGCTGGTGGCGGTCGTCTTCACGACCGTCTCCATCGCCGTGCCCCTCACCGCCAACATGTATTCGCTCAAGTTCCTCGAGTTCTTCCTGAAGGACCGGGTGAACTCGGGGATGCTGCTCCTGGCGGCCACGGTCGCCCTCAACACGATCCTGGTGCAATACGCCACCAAGGACGACTTCGTGCCCATGCTGGCCCTGAACGTCCACTTCGCGCTGCTCTCCCTCGCCTTCATCCTCCTCTTCCCGTACCTCTACTACCTGTTCCGCTTCCTCCACCCGAACACGCTCCTCGAGCGCCTGGCCAGCGAGTGCACCCACCACCTCGACCTGGTCCCGCGGCGGCGCCATGCCCTGCCCGAGCACCGCCGGCACGTGTCCGAGAGCTTCGAGCACATCGCGAACATCGCCGTGCGCTCCATCGACCGCCTCGACCGCAACACCGCCATCGAGTCCGTCCACGTGCTCGAGGACCTGGCGGGCCGCTACCGAGCCCACAAGTCGCGACTGCCCGTGGAATGGTTCGAGGCGGAGAAGGAGCTGTTCCTGAGCTTTTCCTCCGCCGCCGTGGACGAGGCGAACGCGAGCCGGAGCTGGGTGGAGATGAAGATCCTCTCCCAGCTGCGCCAGATGCTCGGCTCGGCCCTGACCCGGATGCACGACGTGACGAGCGCGGTAGCCAAAGCCCTCCGCCGCTTCGGCCTGGCCGACGGCGTCCGGTCCGATCCGCGGCTGCGCGAGCTGACCGTGGAGTACTTCAACACCTTCATCCGCCGGGCCCTGAACGCGCGCGACGTGCGCTCCGTGTTCATCCTCTTCGACCAGTACCGCATCCTGGCCGAGGAGCTGTTGGTGGACGACCCCGAGCTGGTGCTCGAAATCGCCTACTACTTCGCCTATTACGGCCAGATCGCGCGCGACATGGAGCTCACGTTCGTGGTGGACGCGGCCGCCCACGACATGGGGGCCCTCGTCCGGCACGCCTGGGAGTCGCAGTCCCCCATCGCCGAGCGCCTGCTGGAGTCGTTTCTGCGCTACGACGGCGCGGGATCGCTCGGCGTGGCCAAGGCGCAGGCCATCCTTGGCAGCTACTTCGTGATGACGGAGCGCGAGGTGGCCGCGGCCCAGGTACGGCAGCGGCTACGCCTCCTGGAATCGTCCCGGCGGGAACGGCTGACCGCCGAGCTCATGGCCGTGCGGCGCGAGAAGTACTGGGAGGTCAACGAGCGCCGCATGAACATGGAGTACGTGCCCGACGAACAGCGCGCGCGGCTGCGCGAATTCCTGGGGGCGCTTGGCTAGAACGCGCGGGGTCCGTTTCAGCCCGCTATGCACATGATCGTTCGTAGGAAGAGTCTCCGGTCGTTGTAACGGCGGGTCTGCCGATCCCGTCGAACCTCTCCTCTTTTCCGTGACTCCCCTCAAGTCGTTGATTCCACACGCCGTCTTTTCATGGCTCGCGGTCCGATTCTTGCTGTATATCCCCCCATGGCAGACCACGACCGCATCGACCTACCGGCTCCCGGCATGGCGCCACGCGGGGGCGACCGACGGCGGGACGATCGCCGAGCGGCGGCGCGCGTCGGCAAAGAAGACCGGCGCCGGCGTGACCGGCGTCGCGGCGTCGCCGGCGGACTGCTGCTCACCGGACTCGCCCTCGCGGCGGGCGTGCACCAGGGACGTGGGATGTCCGAGCGATCCGGCGCGGCGCCGACGGCCGAAGAGGCCCGTCCCGCACCGGATGCTGAGCCGGGAGCGGTGGAACCGGCCGCGCCCCTCAGCCCCTACGAGGACATCATCCGTGAGGCGGCCCTCAAGTACGGCGTGGATCCGGACCTCGTGCGCGCGGTGATCCGCACCGAATCCAACTTCAATCCCCTCGCCAAGTCACGAGCGGGAGCGAAGGGCCTCATGCAGCTCATGCCGCGGCTGGCCAAGGAGCTCGGCATCTCGAATCCCTTCGACCCGCGCGAGAACGTGCTCGGGGGCACGAAGTACCTGAGCAAGCTCCTCGACCGCCACGACGGCGACGTCCGCCTCGCCCTGGCCAGCTTCAACGCCGGCCCAAGGAACGTCACGAAGTACAAGGGAATCCCACCGTTCAAGGAGACCCGCGGCTACGTCAAGAAGATCACCGGCCTCCTCGCCGACGCCGCCGCGACCACCAGCAGCGATCAGGGCCGCGGCGCCGCGGACTGACGCTCCGGACCGCGCCTACCCGCGTCCGGCGAGGCTGGCCACGATATTCGCGAGCTCGTCGGGCTGTACCGGCTTGGGCACGTGGCGGTGGAAGCCCGCGCGCAGGCTGTGCACGCGGTCTTCCGTGCGCGCATAGGCGGTGAGCGCCGCCGCGGGGACGGCTCCGCCGCGCTCCGGCGGACGTGCCCGCACCTTGCGGATCAGCGAAAAGCCGTCTTCGCCCGGCATCTCGAGATCGCTCAGGATCACGTCGGGACGGCAACGGTCGAGCGCCTCCAAGGCCGTCGCCGTGGACTCCGCCGCCACCACGGTCGCCCCGCAGCGCCCGAGAACGACCCGCATGAGCTCGCGCGCGTCCTCCTGGTCGTCGACGACCAGCACGGTGAGGCCGTGGAGGCGCGGAGAGGCCAGGGTCTCCTCAGGAGCGGCGGCGACGGCGGGGATCGGGCGCTCCAGCAGGGACGGCAGCTCCACGGTGAAGGTGGATCCGCGCCCCGGCCCCGCGCTGTCCGCACGGACGCGCCCGGAGTGAAGGTCGACGATGTGGCTGACGATGGCCAGGCCCAGGCCGAGGCCCCCCTTTCGGCGCGCACCCGCTCCGCCCTGCCGGAAACGCTCGAACACGTGGGGCAGCGTCTCGCCGTCGATCCCTTCCCCCGTGTCCTGGATCTCGATGGCCACGGTCTGTGCCCCCGCGACCACACACACGCGCACCTCGCCGCCGTCCGGGGTGAACTTGATGGCGTTGGTGAGGAGGTTCCCTACGACCTGCTGCAGGCGGTCGGGGTCCGCGGCCACCGCCGCCCCGCTCTCCGCGGCGACCTGCAGCATCACGTGTTTATCCTCCGCCTGCTGGCGCACCGTCTCCACCGCGGACTCCACGACCTGAGCCACATCCACCGTCTGCATCTGCACGCGCAGCTTGCCCGTGATGATGCGCGCCACGTCGAGGATGTCCGCGGTCAGCTGCGCCTCCAGGTGCGCGTTCCTCTCGATCGTCTCCAGGGCCCGCGCGCGGCTCTTCTCGTCGAGGTTGCCCGTCCGCAGGAGGTGCGCCCATCCCATGATGGCGGTGAGGGGAGTGCGCAGCTCGTGGGAGAGCGTGGCCAGGAACTCGTCGCGGGCACGGCTGGCCTCTTCCGCGCGCGCCCGCGCTTCCTCTTCGCGCGCGAGGCGCGCCCGGAGCGCGGCCTCCACCTGCAGCCCGTCCGCGACCTCGCGGACTTCGAGGGTGAAGCCGCCCGCGCCCGCGCCGTCGGGAGCGGACGGCAAGAGAGTGAGGACGAGGTGCCCGCGCACGGTCGAGCCGTCGCGACGAGCGAGGAGCGCGCCGTTGTCCTCCATCCGGCCGTCACGCCGCGCCGACGCCAGCGCACGCTCGGGGGCTTGCTTCTCGCGGCCCGGTGGCTCGTACAGGTCCGCCAGCGCGCGGCCCGCCAGCTCACCCGCTCCGTAGCCGAGGAACGCCTCGGCCGCGCGGTTGGCCAGCCGGATCTCGCCGCTGGGCTCGAGGAGAGCGAGCCCCAGGGGAACGCCGTCGAGCAGGCGCTGGGCCAGCGGCGCCTCCGCCCCGGCGGTATGGGATCCCGTAGTCATGTGTTTGTAAGCCTGGGGGCAGGACTTACAGGAACGTCAGACCGTGGCCTTGCGACCCTCGACGTAGGTCTTGAAGTTGTAGAGGTCCTCTTCCACGCGCTTCTCGGGGTGAAGGAGCAGCCCCGTGAGAGTCTCTCCCCCTTTGCTCGCCGGCACGACCCATTGGATCGTCAGGTTCACCTGCGTCTGGCCCGTGCCCATCTCCGCGAAGGTGACCTGCCCGCTCGTCTTGATCGTGCTCCCTTCGCGGCTGCTCCAGGCAATGCGCTTCTGCGGCTCGAACATCGTCGTATCGGCGTCCCATTCCACGCTCTTGCCCAGCGGCCCGTCCATCGTCCAGTGGGTCGAGCCATCCGGTCTCTTCTGCACCGATTTGATGTTCTTCATGAAATTCGGGAAGTTCTCGAAGTTCGACCAGGCCTCGAAGACTTCGCCCACGCCCGCCCCGACAATGATGCTCTTGGTTGCCTGCTCGGCCATGAATCACCTCCGGATGAATGAGTCCCTCCCGCTCCTGCTGCAACGCACGTGCCGTCATGCGGTCTTTTTCCAGTTTTCATTGACTTCGGGGGAGGCCGTCGATAGATTGAAGTTGAGTACTCGCCCCATCGGCCACCCTGGCCGATCCCGCGACATCCACCCGACGCACAGGGAGGACCCTCATGTTCGAGAAAGACGATTCTACTTCGACCGCACTCATATCCTTCATGCTCGGCGGCGTCGCCGGCGCGGCCCTGGCCGTCCTCTTCGCGCCCGGCGCGGGGAGCGACACGCGGCGGCGTCTCGGTGACGGCGTGCGCGGCGGCGCCGAGCGCGGCCGGGCCCTGGTGCGGCGCGGGCGGGCCGCTCTGGACGCGGCCGGCGGCGCGGTGACAGGCGGCGTGCATCCCGCCCCCGGCAACGGCCAGGAGTCTGCCGACAGCCTGCGCGTTCCCGAGCCGGGGCTGACCTCCACCAGCGGACCGGGGTTCCAGCCTCCCGTCTGACGCATGGAGAGCCCCCTCGTCGCCGTCTTCCTGGCCGTCATCGCGCTGACCGCGCTCCTGCAGGCGGGCTTCGTCGTCGCCGTCGCCTTCGGGGTGCGCATGGGCAACCAGAAGCTGTCCGAGTTCGAAGCACAGTTCGAGGGCGGCGTCGTCCCGCGGATCCGCGAGGCGGCGAGGCTCACGGACCAGGCGGCCTCTCTCGCGGAGAAAACGCTGGCCCAGGCCCAGCGGATGGACGGGGCGGTCGCGGACGCCTCGCGCCGGGCCGAGCGCTACATGGACGACGCGGCCGCGAAGCTCGAGAACGTGGCCGCGCGTGCGGCCATGCGCGTCGACTCCGAGCTCGCCATGCGCGCGGAGCGCGTACGCGGGCACCGGATCGTGCGCCGCCTCTCCAGCGCCTCCGCGTTCATCACGGGCGTCCAGCGCGCACTCGAGGTCTGGCAGGCCAGCGCGGCCGCCCAGGCCGCCGACGCCCAGGATGGCGACGAAGAGGACCAGGACGACCTGGACTTCGACGGCGAGCCGTCCGACCCCAGCCCGGCCTGAGGGCTAGACCATCGCGGAGCGGCGCACGCCGTCGCGATGGGCGCGATAGAACTCCACGAGGCGTCCGACGTAGGACGGCAGGGGTGGGCACGCCAGCCCCAGCGCGGCGAGGTCACTCGTGGCCCGCGCGGTGTCGTAGCGGCAGGGGTTGTCGAAGTATTCGAGCGTCTCCAGGGGCATCCCGAAGTAGCGCTGCACGACGCGCGGCGCGAACAGGGCCTTCGCCACCTCCTTGGGCACGGGCAGGTAGAGGAAGCGCTTGCGCAGCGCGCCCGCGAAGAGCTCCCCGACTTCGAAGACCGACAGGGGGTGCGGATCGGCCAGGTGATACGTGCGGCCCTTCGATTGCGGCGACGCCGAGAGCTGCGCGAGCGCCTCGATCACGAAGTCCACGGGCACCAGGTTCGCCGGACTGCGGCCTGATCCGATCTTGAAGAAGATCCCCGGAGAGGGGATCCGCTCCATCGCGCTCAAGGTGAAGTAGGGGCCGTCGAACTTCCCCGTCTCCCCCGTGCGCGAGTCGCCCACCACGATCGACGGACGGTAGGTGGTGACGGGCAACCCCGAGCGCACGACCTCCATCTCGGCCAGGAACTTCGTCTCCTCGTAGAAGTTCTTGAAGGACTGCCCGACGTCGAGGTCGTCCTCGTGGAATACGCCCGTGGTGGTGCCGGAGACGTAGCACGTGGAGACGTAATGGAGACGCTCCAGGCGCGGGCACTCGGCCAGGAAGCGGACGACGTTGCGCGTACCGTGCAGGTTCACGCGCAGCCCCAGCTCACGCGCGACGGCGAGGTCGTACACGGCGGCGAGGTGATGGGCCGCGGTCAGGTCGGCGCGGAGAGCGCGCGCGTCGCCGTCCGCAAGACCGAGCCCGGCCTCGGTGATGTCGCCCACCACGACGTCCGCGCGCCCGCGCGCGTGGGGATGGGCGGCCTCGATCCGGGCCAGCCCCTCCTGCGCCGCTTCCAGGAACCGCGCCTGCACCAGGCAGCGAAAGCGGGATTGCGGCGAGAGCTCCATGAGCCGCGGCAAGAGCCGCATCCCGATGAAGCCCGGGAACCCGGTGAACAGGATGGCGCTGTCCGGCACGGCGCGAGTCTATCTTGCCGTCAGGGCCTCGCGTATCCCGTGACGGACGCCGGCAGCGGCCGGCCCTCCGGCATCCGCGGGTCGGGCACCGGCGCTCCCGGAGTCAGCCGTAGCGGCAGCACGCCCGCCCAGCACTCGAGCGCGTAGTCCTCCTCGTCGTCGAGCGGCGGTCCCGTGCGCACCTTCGCCGAGGCTTCCTCGATGGGGAGGCGCAGGACGAGGGTCCCCGCCAGCTCCTTCGGGCTGGGCTCGCGGACTTCGCTCCAGCGCCCGGGGGCCACGTGCTCCACGATGGCGTGCAGCGCGTCCCACTTCTCCCCCTCCTCGGTGACGGCGATCGCGTCGCCGAGCACGACGACCGAACGGTAGTTCATCGAGTGGTGGAAGGCGGAGCGCGCCAGCACGAGGCCGTCCACGAGGGTGGCGGTGAGGCAGACGGGCACGCCACCCTGCAGGGTCTTGAGCATGCGGCTGGCCGCGCTGCCGTGCACGAAGACCTGCTCGCCGACGCGCGCGTGGATGGTCGGTATCACGAAGGGCTGCCCTTCGCTCACGAAGCCGACGTGGCAGACGAGTGCCTCGTCCAGGATCGCGTTGACGGTGGCACGGTCGAAGTGGCCACGCGCGGGCAGGCGGCGGAGGGTGGTGCGCGGCGTCGGCTCGAGGTCGGACATGCGCGACGACTCCTTCTGTGATAACGTACTAGTACGTACTCATGAACGTCGCACTACAATACGGCATCGGGGGCGCCACGGCAAGCGCGGTCGCGCAGAGCGCGGAGCGCGCGATCATGGAGGGCCGGCTGCCTCCCGGTGGCCTTCTCCCCCCCGTGCGCACGCTCGCGGAGGCGCTCTCTCTCAGCGCGGCCACCGTGGCCGCCGCCTATCGCACCCTGCGCGTGCGCGGCCTGGTGGCCGGCGAAGGCCGCCGCGGCACGCGCGTGGTGCTGCGTCCGCCTCTCCGGCTGCGCCGGCCGCCCGCGGTCACACCGGGCGCGCGCGATCTCGCGGAGGGCAACCCCGATCCCGCCTGGCTGCCCGACCTCCGCGCGGCCCTGCGACGCTCCGCCGGCCCTTCCGGCCTCTACGGCGGGCCGACCTTCCTGCCCGCGCTGCGGACGCTGGCCGCCGGTCAGTTCGAGCAGGACCACATCCCCGCCGCGTTCCTGGCCGTCGTCGGAGGGGCGATGGACGGCGTGGAGCGCGTGCTGCAGGCGCACCTGCGGCCGGGCGATCGCGTCGCCGTCGAAGACCCCGGCTACGCGGGCGTGCTCGACCTCGTGGGCGCGATGGGGCTCGTCCCCCAGCCGATGCCGCTCGACGATTTCGGCGTCCGGCCGGAGGCGCTGGAATCGGCGCTAGCGGCGGGGGCGCGCGCCGTCATCTTGACCCCACGCGCCCAGAACCCTACGGGCGCCGCTTTCGACGAGGAGCGGGCCCGCGCCCTGCGCGCGGCCCTAGACCGGCATCCCGACATCCTGCTCGTCGAGGACGATCACGCCGGGCCCGTCGCGGGTACGATCGCCCTGACCCTCGCCCACGCGCGCAGGCCGCGCTGGGCCGTCGTCCGGTCGGTCTCGAAGTCGCTCGGCCCCGACCTGCGCCTGGCCCTCCTGGCCGGTGACGCGACGACGGTGGCGCGCGTCGAGGGACGTCAGTCCCTCGGCGCGGGCTGGGTCAGCCATGTGCTGCAGGCGGCGGTCGCGTTCCTCTGGGCGAATCCCGCCACCGACCGGCGCCTGCGCGACGCCGCGCAGTCCTACACGCGCCGCCGTCGGGCCCTCGTCGACGCCCTGGCCCGCCACGGCCTCCCCGCCCATGGGCGATCCGGGTTCAACGTCTGGATCCCCGTGCGGGAGGAGGCGGCCACCATCGCCGGCATGTCCGCCGCGGGCTGGGCCATCCGGGCCGGCGAGCCCTATCGCATCCAGAGCCCGCCCGCGGTCCGCATCACCATCAGCTCGCTCACGCTGGAAGACGTCCCGCGCGTGGCGGCGGCGCTGGCGGAGACGCAGAGCGCGCGCGGACGCACGCCGGCCGCGTAGGCTCGGCCCGGCCCGACGAGGCCCTGGAGCGTCGGGCCGGGCCGAGTTCCGTTACCATTCCGCGAACTCCGGAGGCCCCACATGCGCGTCGCCGTTGTCTGCCTTCTCGCTCTGCTTCCTGTCCGTTCGCTGACCGCGCAAGACTCCCCCCGTCCCACGCTCGCCCTCGTCGGCGGCCAGGTGATCGACGGCTACGAAGGTCCACCCATCCAGGATGGCGTCGTCCTCATCGCCGGCGATCGCATTTTCGCCGTGGGACCCCGGAGCGCGGTGACGGTGCCGCCGGGCACGACCGTCATCGACACGGAGGGCATGAGCGTGCTGCCCGGGCTCATGGACATGCACGTCCATCTCATGCTCATCGGCCACGCCGACTACGAGCATTGGGACAAGGCGTACATGCCGCGCTTCCGCACGGAGATCATGCCGATCGCGGCGCGGCAGCTCCTGATGGCCGGCGTGACGACGGCGCGTGAGCTGGGCGCGCCGCTGGAAGACATCCTCGACGTCAAGCGCCGCATCGACAAGGGCGAGATCCCGGGGCCGCGCCTCTTCGTCTCCGGCCCCTTCATCCAGAAGAAGGCCTACTTCGACTACGAAAAGACGTTCCGCTGGGGCGTGGACTCCCCCGACGACGCGCGGGCCAAGGTGCAGAAGCTGGTGGACGCGGGCGTGGATGTCATCAAGCTCATCGACCAGGACCAGCTCACCGACGACGAGGTGGCGGCGGTGGTGGAGACGGCGCACCGCGGCGGCAAGCCCGTCGTCGCCCATGCCCATCGCGAGGACGAGATCCGCGTGGGCCTCAAGCACGGCGTGGACTGCTTCGAGCACACGGGCCTCGCCACCGAGCCCGGCTACCCCGATGACATCCTGGCCAGCATCCGCAAGCGCAACAACACGCTCTACTGGTGTCCCACCATCGAGGGGCTGTTCCTCGCCGACTACACCGCGCGCGTGTTCCCGGAGCGCCTGGACGACCCGGCCTGGCGGCAGGGCGTGCCGAAGGAGATCGCGGACGACATCCGGCAGTCGCTGCGCAACGTCACCGCCCTCGACTACTTCACCCTGACCTTCCGCCGCCTGCCGACGCTCGCGAACAAGTTCCGGCAGCTCCGCGACACCGGCGTGACGATGATGGTGGGCACGGACAGCGGGATCCCGGGCAACTTCCACACGGACTCGACGTGGCGGGAGCTCGACACCTGGGTCCGCCTGGGCATGACGCCGATGCAGGCCATCGCGGGCGCGACGCGCTGGCCGGCGCGGTTCCTCAAGAAGGAGAAGGACCTCGGCACGCTCGCCCGGGGCCGCCTGGCCGACGTGATCGCCGTCCGCGGCGACGTCCTCACGCACATCGACCTGCTCCAGCGCGTCGACGTCGTCGTCAAGAACGGCCAGCGCATCAAGTAGCGGCTCCCCCACCAGCGAGAGGCAACCGCGCGCCGGGCGTCGCTGGCGTGCAGGGGCGCGGGGTGCGCGGCGCTCGCTGCGGGCGCTGCGCATGACCTTATTGAGGACGGCGCGTAGGTCCCCACCCACGCGATCAGCAATAAGGAGTTGTTCGCGCAGCGCCCTCCACTCGGCCGCTGTTACCCCACGCCCCTGCGTTTCCGCCAGCGACGCCTCACCAGGCGGAGACGTCCCGCGGCGGGGTCTCCGGCCACCAACATCGGTCGGCGAGATGAGCCTCGGCAACGAGCCCGGATCGCGTCGCGGGCGCGCACGCTGGGCGGCGGGGTAATAGCAGCCGCAGTGGAGGCACCGCGCATACAGCTCCTTATGGCTGATCGCTGGGGTGGGGGCCCCAGCGCCGTCCTCAAATAGGACATGCGCGGTGCCGTAGCGAGGCTGCGCACCCCGCCGCCCGTCTCGCCCGCGACGCGCCACAGGGCTCGCTGGCAGCGATCACACGCGCGGCCGGGTTGGCTTGAACTACCCCGCCGCGGGGCGTATCCTCACACGACTCCGGGCCGTTTTTCCGATGGGAGGCAAGTACTTATGGCCACGCGGACAGCCGCGGACGGGACGCAGAAGGAGCTCTCGTACCGAAAGCGGCTGATCGAGATCGCCAACGCCATCAACTCGGCCGGCAGCATCCAGGACATCCTCGTCGACATCAAGGACAAGATGGCGGACCTCGTGGAGTCCGAGCGCGTCACGATCTTCGCCCTCGACACCAAGAACCAGGAGCTGTTCTCGCTGGTCAAGGCCGGCACCGAGGTCAAGGAGATCCGCGTCCCCAAGACCTTCGGGTCCATCGCCGGCTTCACGGCCCTGAGCCGCAAGACCGCGAACATCAAGAACGCCTACGATCCCGGCGAGCTCACCCGCCTTCATCCGAACCTCAAGTTCGACTCGCGCTGGGACAAGGCGGGCAACTTCCGCACCAGCCAGGTCCTGGCCACGCCGATCCTGTTCGAGAAGTACCTGCTGGGCGTCCTGCAGCTCATCAACAAGCGCAGCGGCGGGTCCTTCTCGCCCAAGGACGAGGAGGCGGCCGAGGAGCTCTCCAAGATCCTGGGCATCGCTTTCTACAACCAGCATCGCGCCGCCCGCAGCAACAAGCCGTCGAAGTACGGCCTGCTCGTGGACAAGGGGCTCGTCTCCGAGAAGGACCTGGAGAACGCGATCGGCAATGCGCGCATCAACCAGTTCGACGTCTCCAAGGTCCTGATCGAGGACTACAAGGTCCCCAAGGAGGAGATCGGCCGCGCCCTCACGCAGTTCTTCAACACGCCGTTCGCGGACCTGGCCGGGCGCACGATCCCGCCCGACGTCAAGGAGCGGCTGACCGCGGAATTCCTGAAGAAGAACATGTGCGCGCCCCTCGAGAAGAAAGAGGGCACGCTCACCGTGGCCGTCGAGGACCCCTACGACCTCACCAAGCTCGACGCCATCAAGGCCATGAACCTGGCTCCCCGACACGACTTCGTGGTCGCCCTGCGCCAGGACATCATGCAGTACATCAACGAGAACTATAACGCCGGGGGCTCGGGGCCCGCGGTGCAGGAAGAGGACCTCGGCCGGATCATCACCGAGCTCGGCTCCGGTGAAGAGGAAGAGGTCGAAGGCGAGGAGAAGGCGCCGGAGCCGGAGATCGACGAGACGGACAGCGGCGTCGTCAAGCTCTGCAACCAGATCATCATCGACGCCTACAACAAGGGCGCGTCCGACATCCACGTCGAGCCCTACGGCAAGCAGGCTCCGACCGTCGTGCGCCTGCGCGTGGACGGTGACTGCCAGAAGTACATCGAGATCCCGCCCGCGCACCGCAACGCGGTCGTGCAGCGATTCAAGATCATGTCCAAGCTGGACATCTCCGAGAAACGCAAGCCGCAGGACGGCAAGATCCGCTTCAAGGGTCCCATGGGCGTCATGGAGCTGCGCGTCGCCACCATCCCGACCGCCGGCGGCAACGAGGACGTGGTCATGCGCCTCCTGGCCGCGTCCAAGCCGCTACCCCTCGAGAAGATGGGCTTCTCCGACCGCAACATCGCCGAGTTCAAGACGATCCTGCAGAAGCCCTACGGGATCTGCCTGGTGGTGGGCCCGACGGGATCCGGGAAGACCACGACCCTGCACTCGGGCCTCGGCTTCATCAACACCGTGGACATGAAGATCTGGACGGCAGAGGATCCGGTCGAAATCACGCAGGCCGGCCTGCGCCAGGTGCAGGTGCACCCCAAGATCGAGTTCACGTTCGCGGTGGCGATGCGCGCGTTCCTCCGCGCCGACCCCGACGTGATCATGGTCGGTGAGATGCGCGACCACGAGACGGCGGCCACGGGCATCGAGGCTTCGCTCACCGGCCACCTCGTGTTCTCCACCCTGCACACGAACTCCGCCCCGGAGACGATCACGCGCCTCCTGGACATGGACATCGATCCCTTCAACTTCGCGGACGCCCTCCTCGGCATCCTCGCCCAGCGCCTCATCCGCACGCTCTGCAAGGAGTGCAAGGAGGCCTACGTCCCGACCCAGGAGGAGTTCGCGGAGCTGATGGAGAGCTACGGGCTCGAGTACTGGGACACCCTCGGCATCCGCTACTCTCCGCAGTTCACGCTCTACCGGCCCAAGGGCTGCAACAAGTGCTCGGGCGGCTACAAGGGCCGCATGGGCATCCACGAGCTGCTCGTGGCCACCGACGAGATGAAGCGCAAGATCCAGAAGCGCGACCCCATCGCGGAGCTCCGCAAGCAGGCCATGCTCGACGGGATGACTACGCTCCTCCAGGACGGCATCCAGAAGGTCATCAAGGGCATCACCGACTTCAAGCAGGTCCGGGCGGTTTGTATTAAGTAGCGAAGTATTAAGTCAGGGGGGGCACTTGCGACCACCGCGGTCGCCGCTGCGCGGCCCCCCCCTGAAACCCCCCTCGCACGTCGCCGCGCTACGCGCGCCGCCGTGCTCTGCGGTCGGCTACTCGCTGCCCGCTGCCCTGCGCTACTTTCCGTTCGGCAACGCAAACGCCATGATCGCGTCGCCGGCTCCGAAGGGACCGCTGCCGCCCGCAGCGATGACCACGAACTGGCGGCCGCCGGATTCGTAGGTCATCGGCGTCGCGCGGGCGCCCGCCGGGAGAGAAGCCTTCCAGAGCTCCTTCCCCGTCTCGACGTCGAACGCGCGGAAGGCGCGATCGAGCGTCGCGCCCACGAACACGAGGCCCGACGCGGTCACGATCGGCCCGCCGAGGTTCGGCGATCCGGAACCCGGCGGCGCCGCCAGCGCCCCTTCCTTCAGCGCGGGCATCGTGCCCAGAGGCACGTCCCAGAGAATCCGGCCCGTCTCCAGGCTGACGGCGACCAGGGCACCAAACGGCGGGCGCGTGCAGGGCAGGCCGGTGGGTCCGAGGAGCAGGCGGCGCCGCATCACGTAGGGCGTGCCTTGCATGCGTGCGTATTCCCAGTCGGTGAGGCCGCGCGCGGCATCCTCGCGCCGCAGCCGGTCGCCGTCGAATCCCTCGTTCGCGAAGAGCTGCACGATGGCGGGAATGCGATTCACCGGCACCACCGCGATCCTGCGCACGGCGTCCGCCGCCACCCCGCCCCAATGCGCGCCCCCGATGTTGCCGGGAACCACGAGCGTCCCCTCCAGGCTCGGCGGCGTGAAGATCCCCTCGTGGCGCACGGCCGCGATCTGGTCGCGGCACCAGGCCTGCGCCTCCGGCGTCGGGCCCCACGCGTCTTCCGCGGTGTAACGGTGGGGGCTCAGCGGCGGCGTCACCGCGGTGAACGGCTGGGTGGGCGAGGTCTCCTCGCCCGCCACCGTGCTGCGCGGGACGGCGCGCTCCTCGACCGGGAACAGCGGCATTCCCGTCTCGCGGTCGAGCACGTAGAGCATCCCACTCTTCGTGGCCTGGAGGACGGCCGGTACGGGCTTGCCGTCCTTGAGCACGGTCGTGAGCGCGGGCGGCGACGCGTTGTCGTAGTCCCACACGTCGTGGTGCACGGTCTGGAAGTGCCAGACCACCTTCCCCGTCGAGGCACGGACGGCCACGATCGAGTTGCCGTAGCGGTTCTCGCCCTTGCGCATGCCACCGAAGTAGTCGGGCGCGGGCGAAGACGTCGGCAGGAAGACGAGGTCGCGCTCGGGGTCGGCCACGATCGCCGACCACACGTTGGCGGCGCCCGTGCGCGCCGCGCTTCCGTCCCGCCAGGTGGAGTAGGCCGGATCGCGCGGGTCCTGGGGGATGGGGTCGAAGGTCCAACGCAGCGCGCCCGTGCGCGCGTCGAAGGCGCGCACCTCCCCGCTGGCCGGGGCCGGGCGGCTGTTGTCGGCGATGGCGGACCCGGCGACGACGAGGTCCCCCACGATCGCCGGAGGCGAGGTCATCTCGTAGGCCTGGAACTCGAACGGGGCCACACGCAGGCCGTGGCGCAGATCCACGATCCCCCGCTCGCCAAAATCGGCGCACGGGCGGCCGGTGCCGGCATCGAGCGCGACCAGCCGGGCGTCGATGGTGGCCAGGAAGATGCGGCGCGCGCAGACGGCGCCCGCGGCGGCGCGCCCGTCGCGCCAGTAGCTGACGCCGCGGCTCGCGAAGTCGCCGTAGCCGCGCTCCGAGTCGACGCCGGGGTCGTAGCGCCATCGCTCGCTCCCGGTGGCCGGGTCGAGCGCAATCGCACGTCCGAGCGGCGTGCTGAGGTACATCGTCCCCTCGACGACGAGGGGCGTGGCCTCGAGAGCCGGCGGACGGCCGCGCTTCGGCGCGACGCCGGCCTCTCCGGTGTGGAACGTCCAGGCGACCGCGAGCCGGGACACGTTGCCCCGATCGATCTGGGTCAGCGGCGAGTGGCGAGAACCGCCGGGATCGCGCCCGTAGGCGGCCCAATCGGACGAGGGCGGCGCGGCGGGGGCGGCGGCCAGCGGCAGGACGAGGATGGAGAGGGCGAGCGCGCGCATGGAGGCCGCATCATGCCCATCGCGATCGCCCGGGGCAAGCCGTCAGGGGCGCTTGGCGGATTGCAGCGCCTGCCGCGTGCCCGCGATGACTTCGCGCGCGTGGGCCTCGCCCCCGAGCACGCCGTTCCAGTCCTTCTGCTCGTAGGCCAGGAAGACCACGCCCGCGGACTGGCGCGTCACCTTCATGAGGCTGAGGAGCTCGCCCACCTTCTCCTTTTCGAGTCCGGGGGCCGTGGCCGAGTAGAGCTTCTCGAGGTCGTTGATCTGCTTGTCGAGGTCCGTGTACACGACCTCCGCGCGCTGCTGCGACTCCGAGCGGTGGACGAGGGCCTGCTTCTGCGCCTCCGTGGCCAGGGCGGCCGCCTTCTCCGCGGCGCGCCGGGCCTCGCGCGTCTGGCCCGTGCGGACCAGCTCACGCGCGCGGTCGCGCTCGTGCACCGCCTGCTGGAAGATGGGCAGCGACGCCGCCCCGTACGTGCGCGCGGCGGTGAGGGCGCGGTCGGCGATGGCGACGCTCTCCTCCGGCGCCGGACCCAGCACCCCCAGCTCCGTCAGCACGCGCGGGACGATCCACAGCCCGGCGGAGAGGACGAGGGCCAGGATGGCGATGCGCCGCATCAGCCGCAGGGCCACGAGATGACGGTCCGGCCGACGCCGTTCGACGCGCGATTCCATCCAGCTCCCTTTTACTTTAGTGGCCGGCGCCGGTCCGGGCAAGCGTGCGACCCCGCCGTGATTGCAAGCAGCGTGCCCCTATAATCGCTGGCAATGGCCAACTTCATGGGCGGCAGCGCTCCCGCCATGGCGAACCAGGTGGCGGAAGGTTTCATCCTGCTCAGTGCGAACAGCCTGAAGGGCTTCAACCCCGGAGACCTCAACCTGCTGCGCACGGAGCTGGACAAGCTCGCGCGCGAGGCGCGGGCCGTGGTGCCTCCGCCCGACGACGCCCTCGCCAACCAGGGCCGCAACCGCCGCATCGCACGCCTCAACTCCGCGATGCAGGTCGTGTCCCACAAGCTCACCGCGCGCACCTGACCGTGGCCCGCCGACTACGCCGGGGCCGGCCGACCTCGTGAAGCTGCCCCTCTCGGCCCTGGTCGTCCTCGTGGGCTACGTCGTCGCCATCACCGCCTTCGGCACCTGGCTGGGCCGCCGCGGCCGCTCGGTGCGCGACTACTTCCTGGCCGCCCGCAGCGTGCCGTGGTGGGCGATCGCCACGTGCATCGTGGCCACCGAGACGAGCACGCTCACCTTCATCGGCGCTCCCGGCACCGCCTACCGCGGGGACTGGACGTTCCTCCAGCTCGTGCTGGGCTACGTCGTCGGACGGGTGATCATCGCGGCGCTCTTCATCCCCGCCTACTTCCGCGGCGAGATCTACACCTCGTACGAGCTGCTCCAGAAGCGATTCGGCGGGGCCGTGCGCGCCGTGTCCGCCGCGATCTTCCTCCTCTACCGGACCCTCGGGGACGGGATACGCCTGCACGCGGCCGCCCTCGTCCTGTCCGTGGCCGCGGGCATCGCGGAGTGGTGGTGCATCGTCGGGCTCGGCGTGGCCATGATCCTGTACACCGAGGAAGGCGGCGTGGTGGCGACCATCTGGACGGACTGCATCCAGATGTTCGTCTACCTGGCGGGCGCGATCGTCTGCCTGGTCGCGGTCATCCACCGCCTGCCCGAAGGCGGCGTGGGCGCGGCCATGGCCGCCGCCTCCACCGCCGGCAAACTCGCCCTCTTCGATTTCTCGCTCGACTTCCGCCTGCCGTTCACGTTCTGGGCCGGGCTCCTGGGCGGGACCTTCCTGACCCTGGCCACGCACGGGACTGACCATTACCTCGTGCAGCGCCTGCTGGTGGCCCGCAGCCAGAAGGATGCCTCCGCCGGCCTCGTGCTGTCCGGCTTCCTGGTGATGATCCAGTTCGCCCTGTTCCTGTTCCTGGGCACGCTGCTCTGGGCGCACTACGCGGGGCGGCCCTTCGCGCGCGGCGACGAGGTGCTGCCGACGTTCGTGTCGACCGAGCTCGCGGGCGGCTGGACCGGGTTCATCCTGGCCGCGGTGGTGGCCGCCGCCCTGTCGCCGTCGCTCAACTCGATGGCGTCCACGACCGTCCGCGACTTCTACCTGCCGTACTTCCGGAAGGACGCGACCGAAGCGCAGCAGATGCGCGTCGGCCGGACGTTCACCGTCATCTGGGGGATCGCGCAGATCCTGGTGGCGATCGCGGCCCAGAACATGGACTCGGCCCTGCAGGGAGGGCTCGCCGCCCTCAGCTATGCCTCCGGACCGACCGTGGGCGCCTTCCTCCTCGGCGTGCTCACGCGGCGCGCCACGTCGACGGCCACGATGATCGGCATGATCGCGGGGCTGGCCACGAGTCTCACGCTGGGAATGCTCGCGCCCTACGTGCTGCACACCCAGGGAGTGGCCTGGACCTGGAATGTGGCGATTGGCGCGACAGCGACGTACGCGGTGGCCATGATCCTGAGCGCGCTACGGCCGCGCCAGGCCGAGCAGGCCGTGGCCTAGGGGCTGTGGGCGGTGGGCTGGCTTACTAAGTCAGGGGGGGCACTCACGCACCATTCGCGATGGGCGTTCGCGACCCCCCCTGAAACCCCCCTCGCAACGCGCCGCTGCTTCGCAGCGCCGCCTTGCTCTCGGTCGGCTAGTACAGAAGTGACTTCTGTCGAGCCTTCCGGAAGGTCTCGATCGCGGGCAGGTCCGAGGCCACGATCGCATCGACGGGATCACCCCGGTCGATGGCCGCGCGCAGCTTCTTCGTGCCCACGAGCCGGTCGATGGCGGCGCCCTCGCGCAGCCACTCGAAGCCGGCCTGACCCTTCAGGGCAACGAGCAAGGCGACCCCGAGCTTGTAGGGCGTGACCGCGGCCGCATCCTTGACCGTGATGTGAATGCCGGCGCAGGGCACGCCGGAGTGTTTGGGTTCCGGGGCGGCCGGCGACGCTTCGGGCGTGAACGTCGTGGCCTCGAACTCGACGCCGGACGAGGGCAGCGTGGGGATCACGGCCTCCGCTTTGAGCCAGGGCGCGCCGATCAGCAGGAACGGGGTCTCCGTGCCGCGGCCCTCCGAAGCGTTCGTGCCCTCGACGAGCGCGGTGCCCGGATAGACGAGCGCGGCCTCCGGCGTGCGCAGGTTCGGCGAGGGCGGCACCCACGGCCGTCCCGTGTCCGCCCACGACATGTTGCGACGCCAGCCCTTCATGGGCACGACGGTCAGGCGCGCGGGCTTGGCCAGCGACGCGTTCACGAACTGCGCCATCTCGCCCGCGGTCAGGCCGTGGACGAGAGGGCCGGGCGCGGTGTTGACGAGGCTCTCGGGGACGGCGTCGCGCGCGTCGCTCTCGGGGCCTTCGACGCGCTCGCCCCCCAGCGGGTTGGGACGGTCCAGGACGACGAACTCGATGCCCGCCTCCGCCGCCGCCTGGAGGGCGAGGATCATCGTGCTCACGTACGTGTAGAAGCGGACGCCGCCGTCCTGGAGGTCGAAGACGAGCGCGTCGAGGTCCTTCAGGTCCTCCGCCGTCGGCCTCGTCTTCTGGCCGTAGAGGCTGACGATGGGGACGCGGGCGATGGGATCGATGGCGTCGCCCACCTTCTCCCCCGCCGCCGCCTTTCCCTGCGCGCCGTGCTCGGGCGCGAACAGCTTCTCCACGTCCACGCCGGCCACGCGCAGCACGTCCGCGGCGCGCCGCCCGTCCGCGGTGACGGACGCGGCATGGGCGATGAGGCCGATCTTCTTGCCCTTGAGGGGACCACCCTTCTCCGCCTCGACCTGCTCCAGGCCGACCCTCACGTGGACGGCGGGCGTGGCCGAGGGCTTCGGCGCCGGGGTGGCGGCCTTGGCTCCGTCTCCCCGCGGCTGCTCGGGTCCGAGCGCGTCGCCGCCGCAGCTCCAGAAGCTGAGGAGGGCCGCGGCCATCCAGGCCGTCTCTCTTTGCACGCGAATCTTCATGGCTGGGCGAGTCCCCGTACCACCGCGTCGGCCACGGCGCGCCGGACCTCGCGAATGGCGTTGTTCTCCCGCGTCGGGTGGACACGGTTGGTGAGCAGGATGACGAAGAGGTGGCGGTCCGGATCCATCCACATCGAAGTGCCCGTGAATCCGGTGTGGCCGAACGAGCGCGGCCCGAAGAGCGATCCCGCCGAGGAGTTCTCGCTCGGGGTGTCCCAGCCGAGCGCCCGGCTCGAGCCCGGGACGCCTTGCCGTTTGGTGAAGCGCTCCAGGGTCTCGCGCGACACGATGCGCTTGTGCTCGAAGACGCCGCCGTTGAGCAACATCTGCGCGAAGCGGGCCAGGTCGGGCGCGGTGCCGAAGAGGCCCGCGTGCGGCGCGACTCCGCCGAGGGCGGCCGCGTTCTCGTCGTGCACCTCGCCTCGCAGCACGTGGCCGCGCCAGGGATCGTTCTCCGTGGGCGCGATGCGGGGCAGGAGTTCCGGCCCGGGAAGGTAGGTCGTGTCCTTCATTCCCAGGGGCCCGAAGAGGCGCGCGCGCGCGAACGAGTTGATGTCCTGGCCCGCCACGCGCTCCAGGATCTCGCCCAGGAGGAGGACGCCGAGGTCGCTGTAGACGGACTTGCTGCCCGGCTCGTACACGAGGTCCATGGCCAGGACCCGCTTCAGATAGGCGTCCCTGCCCTTCAGGTCCTTGTAGAGCGGCGCCCACCAGTCCACGCCGGACGAATGGGTCAGGAGGTGCCAGACCGTGACCTTGTCCTTGGATCCGCCGCGGAACTCGGGCAGGAACGACGACACCGGCTTGCCGATGTCGAGCTTGCCCTCGTCCACCAGGATCATGGCCATGGTCGTGGTGACGATGACCTTCGTGAGGCTGGCCAGGTCGTACATCGTGTCCGCGTGCACGGCCGCGGCCTCTTCGTCGTAGGAGAGACGGCCGAACGGCTGGAGGTGCGCGAGCACGCCGTCCTTGCCCACGGCGAGCACGGCGCCGGGAAAGGCGCGCGCGGCCACCGCCGCTTCCACGACCCGATCCACCTCCGCCAGGCCGTCGGGGCGGAACCCGGCTTCCGTCGGCGCGGCCGCGCGCAGCGTCATCTCGTGCCTCGGGATCTGGAGACCATCGCCGAATGCATAGAAGCCGGGAAGCGAGACGGGCACCTTCCCGCTCACAGGATACTCTCCGAACACCGCGGCCACCGCCGCGCGCTGGCTCGAATCGGCCGCGCCGTAGGCGCTGACGTAGGCGGAGACCGACGGGACCTGGCGCAGGAGATAGGGGCTCCCGAAGGAGAGGAGCACGACCGGACGGCCCGACGCCTGCAGGTCGCGCAGCAGGCGCGCGTGGCTCTCCGCCATGTCCGCGTTGCCCTTGTAGGCGCTCACCCGCACGAATGCGGAGGCCAACACGTGGGTGAACCCGGGGGCGGCGGCCAGGATCTTCGACGCGGTGTCGGGCGCGACCTCCGGCCCGAGCACGAAGGTCTGGACCGGGATCCGGCGCGCGGCCAGCTCGGCTTCGGGGATGCCCGTGATCGCGTCGTTGCGCGCGTCGCTGGAGAGGACGAGGTGGAGGACGCGCAGCGGCTCCTCGGCGTGGAGAGGCAGCACGCCCCCTTCGTTGCGGAGGACGGTGATCGACCGGCGCGCGACGTCGATGGCGCGCGCGACGTCTTCCGGCCGGTCCACCGCCTCCATCGCCGCCGGGTCGACCAGCCGCTTGCGGTCGAGACCGAGGCGCTCCTTCGCCTCCAGGATGCGCATCACCGACTCGTCGATGCGCGACTCGGTCAGGCGCCCCTGCCGCACCTCCCGCACGATGGCCTGGATGGCCACGTCCGGGTCAGGCGGGAGAAGGATGAAATCGGCGCCCGCGCGCACGGCGCGCACGGCGGCTTCGCCCGTCCAGGCCGCGCGCACGCCCTGCATCTCCATGGCATCCGTGACCACGAGGCCCTGGAAGCCGAGGCTCGTGCGCAGCTCGCCCGCGATGGGGACGGAGAGCGTCGCCGGGGCCCCGGTGGGATCGAGGGCGGGCGCCGCGATGTGGCCGAGCATCACCGCGTCCACCCCGGCGGCGATCGCGTCGCGGAAGGGGCGCAGCTCGACGCGGTCCAGCCGCTCGCGGTCGCCGCTGATGGTAGCGAGTTGGAGATGGCTGTCGGAGGCGGTGTCGCCGTGCCCCGGGTAGTGCTTCACCGTGGCCAGCAGACCGCCCTCGTGTGCGCCGGCCACGAAGGCCGCCGTCATGCGCCCCACGAGCTCGGGATCCTCTCCGTACGAGCGGACGTTGATGATCGGGTTGGCGGGATTGCTGTTGACGTCCGCGACGGGCGCGAACGCCCAGTGCACGCCCAGGGCGCGCCCCTCGCGCGCCGTCACCTGTCCCGTGAACCGCGCGTCTTCCAGAGAGCGGGTCGCGCCCAGCGCCATCGCGCTCGGCAACGGCACCACGCCGCGGCGGATGCGGAAGTTCATCCCGCGCTCCATGTCCGCGGCGATCAGGAGCGGCACCTCGGAGGCTTGCTGGAGCGCGTTGATCTGGGCGGGCAGCGATCCGACCTCGGACTCGAACACCACCACACAGCCGACCTTGAGGCGGCGCACCTGGTCCAGCAGCTTCTGGAAGTCTTCCGAGCGCCGGTGCTGGTAGAGGCCGAACGCGCGGACGCCGATCATCTGCGCCGCCTTGTCGCGCAAGGTGAGCCGCGCCAGCGTGCGGTGCGCCCAGCCGTGCCCGGCGGGGGCGGGCTTGGCCGCGTCCGCGCCCCCTGGAGCCAGCGCTTCCGCCCCCACCAGCGTGGCCAGGACGAGAGCGGCGGGGATGCCTCTCATCGGTGGTCCCGGCCGAGATCGCCGGCCACGGGCGCCGCCGCCGGAGCGGTGAACGCATCTTCGCGCAGGCGGTCCAGGTCCGAGGCCGCGAAGGACTCGTGCGAGAAGAGCACCACCCCGGAGGCTCCCGCCTCGCGCGCGGCCCGGATCTTCTCCAGGACGCTGCCCACGGGCAGACGCCAGGCCCCGACTCCCGCCCAGACGCGCGCAGACGCTCCGAGCTTGGCGCGAGCCTGGTCGAGTTGGCTGCGGAAGAGCGCGGTGTCCGGCGTGTAGGTCATCGGGCACACCGCGTCGAGCACGCCGCGGGCCATCCAGGAGGGCCAGGGCTGGTAGTGCTGGTACAGGGCCCGCGAGAGATCCGACACCACGGCCGCGGACACGACCAGCCCCGGTCGCGCCTGCCGGGCCGCCGCGCTCAGCCGCACCGCGAGGCCGTCGATCGCGGCGCGCCTGTAGTTGCCCCAGCCTTCGGGATCCAGCGACGGCGCGGCCAGCAGATCGCCGCCGCCGCGCGTGGCCGCGAAGCCCTCGAGCGCGGGGCGCGACCAGTCGTACTCTGCGCTGGGATAACGGATGAAGTCGAGGTGCACGCCGTCCACGGGGTACCGGCGCACCAGCTCGGACACGACCTGCTCGAGATGGACGGCCACCCCGGGCGCGGACGGCGAGAGATAGAGGCCTTCGGTGTCCGCCGGATCGCGATAGCGCTCGATCAACGGAATGACGCGGCCGGGTGGGGCGGAGAGGGCCTCCCGCGCGGCCTCCCTCGGCACCATGAGCCATTCCGGATGCCGCATCGCGACGTGGCCCGGAGGCAGGGGCAGGCCGAAGTGCGCGGTGAGGAGGACGTTCACCCAGGCGTGGACCTGCAGCCCGCGCGAGCGGGCGCGGGCGAGCAGGCGCGCCAGCGGATCGAAGTCCGCGGGCTGGCCGCGCAGCAGCTCGCTCCGCTCGACCACGCGCGAGGTGTAGAAGGCGTCACCCCGGCCGCGCACCTGGACGAACAGGGCGTTGAACCCCGCGCGAGCGGCGCCGTCCACCACCTGGTCGACGGATTCCGGGCTCAGCAGGCCCGTGCGGACGACCCACAGGCCGCGCATTTCCGACTGGGATGCCGATGGAAGGGAAGGACCGGCCAGGAGAAGGGCGAGGAGGACGATCATCCAGATGGCGATCGTATCATCAAGGGCTGGATCGGCTTAACGGACGGGGACGGGAACAGAGACGGGGGTCACCGTCATGCGCTCGACCGCGATCCCCTGTTCCGCGGGCTCGCGCAGGCGGTTCCAGGTGGGGGCGTCGAGCCTCACGGTCACGACCCCGTCCGCGTCGGGGGTCGCCTTCACCTGGAACGGGGCGATCGCCCGTGACAACGTGAAGCGGCTCTCCTGCCCATCGGCCGTGCCGACGCGCACCATCGGCGCCGCGAGGGGTGACGGATCCGGCGATCCCATCCAGAGCGTGACGTCGTAGGCGGCCGCGGCGGTCGCGGGCCGCAGGCGCAGCCAGGCCCGGTGCCGCGTCCAGCGATACCCGCGCAGCGGGTTCGAGAACCCGCGTGCCGCGCCGTAGTCCCCCGCCCCGAGCCGTATCTCGTCGGTGACAGGGGCGGGCAACTCGCGCCAGGCCACTTCCAGCGCCAGCCAGGGGTCGACGTTCCAGGAGAACGCGTTCGCTTCCTCGATGGCGGCTTCCGCCGTTCGTCCCGCCGCGGCCAGGAGCGAGGGGCGCACCACGATCGGCACCCAGACGTGGGCGCGCCGTCCCCGGGCCGTCTCGTACGCTTCGAGGGCTCCGGCGGGATTGCCACGCCGTGCGAGGGCCCGCCCGTAGCGCAGCCAGGGCCGCGCGGAGTCGGGATCGGCCCCAGCGGCCTCGTCGAGCTGTCGTCGCGCGGACTCGGTATCTCCCCTCTCGACGGCCTCATTCATCGCGCGCAGGGCAGGCAGGGAGCGTAAGGCGCGGACGCCCGGCAGGACATAAGGCGCGACCGCCAGCGCCACCAGCCCCCCGCCGAGGGCCAATGGGAGCCGCGCGCGCCACGCCGGGCCCTCGCGTCTCGCCAGAAGGGCCCACCCGCCGGCGGCGCCCGCCAGCGCGAAGGGCAGGAGCGTGCTCCGATACCGGATCTCGTTGTGGAAGAGGACCACCACCATCAGGAGGTAATAGAAAGTCCAGGCCACGATCAAGCTCCGCTCCGGTGAGGGGCGGCCCGCGATCAGGAACACCGCGAACAGGACGACGGCAGGCAGTACGACGAGGTCGTCGAGGAAGAGCAGGGCCGCGTGGCGCCAGGCGGGCATGGGCTCCTCGACGACGAGCAGGAGCTGCAGGCCGTCCGGGCGCACGAAGTGCAGGAGGTTGCGCCAGGCCTTCTCCACGAATGCGCCGGGCTGGCGCGCGATTCCGCGCAGGGCCATGCGCGTGGCCATCGCGCGCTGCTCGGCCAGCGTCGGCTGCGAGCGCATCACCGCCTCCTGGCGGGCACGCCGCTCACCCTGGACGAAGGTGTTGTCGTCGTACAGGTTGTATATGCCGTTGGTCTCGACGGGAATGAAGTCGCCGGTCACGATCGCGTTGCGGATGGTCCAGGGGACGACGGCGACGGCGGCGGCCGCGCAGAGGACGATCGCGCGCAGAAGGGACGCACGATCGCGCCCCCGCGACCAGCGCCACATCCCGGCCAGGGGCACGAACGCGGTGGCGACCGCGCGCGCCAGCGACGACAGACCCAGGAGGAAGCCGCCGGCGGCGGCGACCCACGCTCGGCGGCGGGACGCCGCCTCTTCCACGAGCAGGACGATGCCGGCGAGAAGGAGCACGTTGCTGAGGTTCTCGGTGAGCGTCGTCGTGCATTGCTCGATCGCGTGGAAGTTCACCGCGTAGGCCGCGCCCGCCCACGCGCCCCGCGGTCCGGCGAGGCGCCGGCCCAGATGGCCGGTACAGACGGCGGCCAGGACGTCCAGGCCGATCTGGATGAGCTGGATGGGCAGGAGGTGCGGCCCGAACACCGCCATGACCCCGGCCAGGAAGACGTAGTAGAGCGGCGCGATCGTCCAGGGGCCGAGCCAGAGATGCCAGGCGTCGCTCGTGGCGATGTACCGCCAGGGGTCCGGGTGCTCGAGTATGGCGAGGGCGCCGTGAAAGTAGTTGTACGGGTGCGAATAGAGGATCGGCTCGTCCGCGGCGAGCAGGAAGAGGAGGCGCGCGCCGAGCGCAAGGAGCGCGACGGCCGCCCACCACGGCATGCGGGCAGGCCGCGCGAGCATGGACATCGGGGCGGGGATGCTATCATGTCGGCTTGGAAATGCTGACGGCTCTTGGGCTAACGGGCACCCTGGCCGCCGCGCTGGCCTTCGCGGGTCCGGCGTCGCCGACTCCCCCTTCCCCCGCCGAGACCCTGGCCCGCCGCATCGAGGCGCGCCATCGCGGCGTCCGTGACCTCACCGCCCGTTTCGTCCAGACCTACCGGTCGGGCGCGCTCGGGCGCGAGGTCGTCGAGAAGGGCGTCCTCTCCCTGAAGCCGCCGAGCCGGATGCGGTGGGAGTATCGCGACCCCGAGAAGAAGACGTTCGTGTCCGACGGCAAGACGTCGTTCTTCTACGTCCCCGCCGACCGGCAGGTGATCCGGCGCGAGACCTCCGACGCGCGCGACCTGCCCGCGATGCTTCTCTCCGGCCACGCCGACATCGTCGGCACCTTCGAAGTGGCCCTGGAGACGGGTCCCGCCGGCCTGCAGCGCCTCCGCCTCACTCCCCGAAAGGCCGAGCCCGAGATCGAGCACCTGTACGTCGACGTGGACGACGGCGATCGCATCCGCGCCATCCTCGTGCTCGACGCCCAGGGCAATCGCAGCCAGTTCGCGTTCGAGGGCATCCGCGAGAACGTGGGCCTGGACGATCGCCTCTTCCGGTTCGAGGTGCCGCGCGGGGTCGAGGTGATCGCGGGGTGAGGCGTCTCCACGTCCTCCTCGCGCTCGGCCTGACCGGCTGCGCGACCTCCGCCGCCTATCGCGCCGGCGAGCGCGCGGAGCGGAGACAGGATTTCGACCGCGCCGTGCTCGAGTACTCGAAGGCCGTCAAGGAGCATCCCGACAACATCGGCTATCGCAAGGGGCTGGAGACGGCGCGGCTCCGCGCTTCCGCGGACCACACGTTGGCAGGGCGCCGGCTGCTGAATCGTGGCCTCTACAAGGAAGCGCTGGACGAGCTCAAGCTCGCTCTCGACCTGAATCCGACGTCTTCCACGCTGCCCCGCGAGATCGAGTCCGTGGAGGCCCAGCGGAGGGCCAACGCGCCCGCGGCCTCCCTCGACCAGATGCGGGACCGCACGCGCGAGCGCAGCCTCCCCGGGCTGGTGCTCGGCCCCGGCGCGCAGGAGCCGCTGGGCCTGTCGTTCCGCAGCGCGAGCCTGCGTGAGGTCTACCAGGCCCTGGGCAAGGCGGCGGGCGTCAACTTCGTGTTCGATCCCGAGTTCCGCGAGCAGCCCATCAGCGTCGACCTCAAGGACGTCGGGTTCGAGCAGGCCCTGAACGCGATCGCGAGCGTGGGCCACACGTTCCACCGCGTGCTGGACTCGCGCACGGTGATGGTCGTCCCGGACACGCCCAACAAGCGCCGCGATTACGAGCAGCAGGTGGTGAAGACGTTCTTCCTCTCCAACGCCGACCTGAAGGAGACGATCGACCTCCTGCGCATCGTGCTCGGGGCGCGCCGGGTGGCGCCCCTGCCCGGGGCGAACGCGCTCACGATCAACGACACGCCGGACAAGGTGTCGGCGGCGGAGCGCATCATCGACATCGTGGACAAGCAGCGCGCGGAGGTGATGGTCGAGGTCGAGATCCTCGAGGTCAACCGCGGCAAGCTCAAGGAATACGGGATCGAGATCACGTCGCCGCCGGGCGGGAACGGCATCGTGGGCGCGATCTTCCCCTCCGGGACGATCACGGAGACGGTTCGGGACGCGGCCGGGAACCCCCTCTTCGACCGCACCCGCCCCGTCACCGTCGACGACAACCCCTACAGTGCCTCGAACCTCATCGTGACCGCGCTGCCGGGCGTGATCTACCGCCTGCTGCAGAGCGACACCTCGTCGCGCCTCCTGGCCAACCCCCAGCTCCGTACCCTGGAGGGCCAGACCGCGCAGGCCCGCTTCGGCGACAAGGTCCCGGTCCCGGTGACGGTCTTCTCTCCCATCGCCACCGGCGGGGTCGCCCAGCAGCCGGTGACGTCGTTCGAGTACAAGGACGTCGGGGTCAACATCGACATCACGCCGCGGGTGCACCACGACGGCGAGGTCACCCTGGCCGTGAAGCTGGAGATCTCGCAGGTGGGCCCGCTGTTCCAGAACCTGCCCACCTTCAACAGCCGCATCGTGCAGAACACGATCCGGCTGAAGGACGGCGAGACGAACATCATCGCCGGCCTCATCAGCGACGTCGAGAAGCACAGCCTGACCGGGATCCCCGGCATCGCCAGCCTGCCCTTCGTCGGGCGCCTTTTCGCGCGCAACCACGACGAGACGACGCAGACCGACATCGTGATGACCCTGACCCCGCACATCATCCGGCGCACGCAGTTCACGGAAGAGGACCTGCGGTCGTTCTCGGTGGGCGGCGAGACCTCGCCCCTGATCTTCGAGGTGCCGGCGATTCCGCCCGTGGCCACGCCGCCGCCGCGCCTGAGCGAGCCGCCGCGCGTGGAGCCGATCCGGCCGCCGTCGCCGGCGCCGTCGCCCAGTCCGATCGGCTAGGAGCGTGTCCTCATCCCGATTGGACACGCTCCTAATGGGGCAGTGTCGTTGGGCCAGCGGGACCGTCACGGATAACGGACCTCGGATGGCAGCGCCACGAAAACGATGGGGGCGTGGCTGCGAATCCGAGGGCAACAATCACCGCGGACATTCACGAACGAGCCTCGGGAGTCCCCAGGTTGCTCACCCGGATGCCCTCCGTACACGTCGTGACGGCTGCGCTCGCGTCCGGCGACTATTCCGTAGGCGATACGCTCGGCATCGAACGGAAGACGGCCGTCGACCTTGCCCGCTCCATCATCGACGGGCGCCTGTTCAGACAGACGGGCGCCCTTCGACGAACCTACCGCCGCCCCCTCCTCCTGGTGGAGGGTCTCAGTGACGGCGCGGCCGTCGAGGGTGTTTCGTGGCCGGCCCTGCGGGGCGCTCTCGTGAACGTCGCCATTTCGTTCGGCGTTCCAGTGCTCCGCTCGATCGATCCCAGCGACAGCGCCCAGATGATTGCGATCGCCGCGAGGCAGCTTCACGGCCCTCTCGACATCCCGTACGTGCGGCCCGGGTATCGGCCGACGGGATGGCAGAGCCGCGCCCTGCACATCCTTCAAGGCCTGCCGTCCGTTGGTCCGCGACGCGCCCGCTCACTGCTTCAACGGTTCGGAAGCGTGAAGGCAGTCGTAGCAGCCGACGTCTTTTGCCTGGCTAGCGTCGCGGGGGTCGGCGACGCCGTCGCACGCTCGATTCGCAAAGCGCTCGACCATGAGGGCACTTCGCCTATGGATTCCGATGGGACCCATTAGGAGTCCGTCCCATCGCTATCCGGACGGACTCCTCTAGGCTTTGACCGCCGCCGGCACGCGGTCGATCTTGACCTTGCTGATCCGGTTCTTCTCGACGTCCACGACGGTCAGGCGGTAATCCCCTACTCCGACGACCTCGCCCCCGCGCGGCACCGCGCCCAGGCAGTCGAGCATGAAGCCGGCCACGGTGTCGAAGTCCTCGGACTCGGGAATGGGGATGTCGTAGGTCTGGCGCAGCTCGGCCGCGGGAACGGTGCCGTCCACCACCAGCGATCCGTCGCGCATCTTCTCGATCGGCCGCTCCTCCCAGTCGTATTCATCCTGGATCTCGCCCACGATCTCCTCGAGCAAATCCTCGAGGGTGACGAGGCCGACCAGAGAGCCGTGCTCGTCGATGACGAGGGCCAGGTGGGTGCGCCGCTTCTGCAGCTCCTTGAGCAGCTCGCCGACCTTCTTGCTCTCGGGCACGAAGTGCACGGGGTGAAGGATCTTGCGCAGGACCACCGGCTGGTGCTTCTCGAGCAGGCGTAGGGCGTCCTTGATGTACACGACGCCCACCATGTTGTCGGGGCTGCCGTCGTACACGGGGATGCGGCTGAAGCCGCTCTCGACCATGAGGCGGCCGACCTCTTCCGGGGCCGTGCTCACGTCGAGGGCGAAGATCTTGGGCCGCGGCACCATGACCTTCTTGACCGGGGTCTCCGAGAACTCGAAGACGCTGTGGATGAGCTCCTCTTCCGTCTGGTCGAGCACTCCCTGCTCGCGGCCCTCCTTGACGAGGTGCTTGATCTCCTCCTCGGACACGAACGTGCGATGCCCGATGTCACGGACGCGGAACAGGAACAGGACGGCGCGCGTGGAGGCGGTCAGGAACGCGATGACGACCTTGGAGAAGCGGGCCAGGATGTCCAGCGGCCAGGCCACCATCACCGCGACCGTGTCCGTGAAGCGGAGGGCCAGCGCCTTGGGCACCAGCTCGCCCAGGATCAGCTCGACGTAGACGATCGCGATGCCCACGAGCAGGGTGGCTTCGAGGGCCGCCGGCACGAAGCGGGCGATGAGCGAGCGCTCCAGGATCGGCTCGAGGTAGCGGCTGGCCAGGTAGCCGCCCAGCACCCCGGCCAGGGTCCCCATGAGGGTGACCCCGATCTGGACCGTGGCCATGAACCGGTCCATGTTGTCCTGGAGGTGCTTGACCCAGCGCGCCCCCCGGCTGCCCTCCGCGATCAGCTGTTCCACCCGGCTCCGGCGGATGGAAATGATGGCGATCTCGCTGCCCGAGAAGAAGCCGTTCCCCAACAGGCACAAGAAGATGGCGATGATGAGCACGAGTGGGGTCGTCAAGGTGCGAAAGATGTCCTCATGGATAGCCGGTGATCTTAGCAGATTGCCACGACGGCGCGCCGTCCGCCCGCTTCCGCCGTCTTGTCTCCCCCCGCCGTCTTTGATAGCGTGGGCGTTCCGGGCTCTAGACCCAAGTCTCAGCAGGAGGAACACCTGTGTCCAACGGGGAATTCGACGTCACGGTGATCGGGACGGGGCCGGGCGGCTACGTGGCGGCCATCCGGGCCGCCCAGATGGGCCTCCGGGTCGCCTCCGTCGAGCGTGATCCGGCCGGGCTGGGGGGCACCTGCCTCCTCCGCGGCTGCATCCCGACCAAGGCCCTCCTCCACACCGCCGACCTGTACGAGGAGTTCAAGCACGCCAAGGACTACGGGATCGTCGCCGAGAACGTGGCCCTCGACTTCAACGCCGTGATGAGCCGGAAGACGCGGATCGTCAACCGCCTGAGCAAGGGGATCGAGAGCTACCTCTTCAAGAAGAACAAGATCACGCTCTTCAAGGGACAGGCCCGGCTGGAAGGGCCCGGCAACGTGATCGTGAAGGGCGAGAGCGGCGAGACGAAGATCAAGACCAAGAACGTCCTCCTGGCCACGGGGTCACGGCCGCGGACGCTCCCCGGCCTCGCTCTCGACGGCAAGGCGATCATCTCGTCCGACGAGATCCTGCAGATCCCCCAGATCCCGCGCTCCCTGGTCGTGATCGGCGCGGGCGCGGTGGGGATGGAGTTCGCGTCCGTGTTCGCGCGCTTCGGCTCGGCGGTGACGGTCATCGAGCTGCTCCCCCGCATCCTCCCCCTCGAGGACGAAGAGATCTCGAACGAAGCGGGCAAGCTGCTGGCCAAGCAGATGACGATCCACACCGGCGCCAAGACGGAAGGCGCGCTCAAGACGGCGAACGGGGTCGAGGTGGCCTTCCGCGCCGCCGACGGCCAGGCCAAGAGCGTGACCGCCGACGTGCTCCTGGTGGCGGTCGGGCGCGGCCCGGTGACGGACGGCCTCGGACTCGAATCGACGAAGGTCCAGCTCGACCGCGGCTACATCAAGGTGGACGACAAGATGGCCACGGACGAGCCCGGCATCTACGCCATCGGCGACGTCGTGACCGTCGGCGGCCGGCCCCATCCCCAGCTCGCCCACGTGGCCTCCGCGGAAGGGATCGGAGTGGCGGAGCGGCTGGCCGGCAAGGACGTCGAGCCCGTCAACTACGACCAGGTGCCGGGCGCCACGTATTGCATGCCCGAGGTCGCGAGCGTCGGCCTCACCGAGGCCGAGGCCAGGAAGCGCGGCTACGACGTGAAGGTGGGACGCTTCAACTTCGGCAACATCGCGAAGCCGCGCATCATCGGCCAGGACTTCGGGCTGGTGAAGGTCGTGTCGGAGAGCAAATACGACGAGGTCCTCGGCGTCCACATGGTCGGGCCACACGTCACCGACCTCATCTCGGAAGCGTGCGTGGCCCTCCGGCTGGAGTCCACGGTCGAGGAGCTGATGCGCACCATCCATCCGCATCCGACCCTGCCCGAGGCGTTGATGCAGGCCGCGGAATCGGTCTACGGCCACGCCATAGATGCTTGAACAACTCTGGGGAGAGCGCTCGAATGACTGACGTCATCATGCCCCAGATGGGCGAGTCCATCGCCGAGGGCACGATCACCAAGTGGATGAAGAAGGTCGGCGATCGCGTCCAGCGCGACGAGCCGCTCTTCGAGATCTCGACGGACAAGGTCGACGCGGAGATTCCCGCGCCGGCTTCCGGCGTCCTCAAGGAGATCCGCGTGGAGCCGGGGGCCACGGTCCCCATCAACACCGTCGTCGGCGTGATCGGCGAAGGTGATGCGGCGACGGTGGCGCCCACCGCGGCTCCAGCCGCGAGCGCGAATGCTCCTGCCGCGGTGCCGCCCGGATCGGCCGCACCCCCGCCGAAGTCTGCGCAGCCAACCAGCCCGTCGGTGGCCGTAGCACAGGCGGACGGCACGCCGGCGGCCAGCGCCGGCACCTCCGTCCCGGCCGTGACCTCCGCCGCGGCACCTTCAACGCCGGCTCCGTCCGCACCGGCGCCGGCACCCGCGCCCGCGCCCGCCTCCGTGGCGGCACCTGTGCCGCCGGCGGCCACGCCCCCTCCGTCCCCTCCGCCCTCGACCGCGGCCTTCACCGCACCGGCCGCGGCGGCGTCGTTCGCGTCGAGCCTGGGGAGCACGCTGCCCGCGCCAGCGAGCGCGGCACCCGCACCGACGCCGGCCGCCGCGCGCCCGCCCGCGGCGACGCCTCCGCCGGCGGAGAAGCCGCGCGCCGACATGACGCCCGAAGAGCTGCGCCAGACGCGGTCGTCGCCGGTCGTGCGCAAGATCGCGGCCGAGCACAACGTCGACATCAGCAAGGTTCCGGGAACCGGGATCGCGGGACGGGTGACGAAGCAGGACATCCTCGGCCACATCGAGACGCGGCCCGGGTCGGCCGCGGCCGCGCCCAGCACTCCGAGCCCGTCCCCGGCCCCGTCGGCCGTTCCCGCTCCCAGCGCGCCTTCCGCGCCGCCCGCTTCGGCGGCGCCGGCCGCGCCCCCATCGGCACCGGCTCCGTCACCGGCGGCGTCGGCGTCGGCATCGTGGGCACCCGCCGCACCCGCCGCACCCGCGACACCCGCGGTCCCGCCGAGCGCACCGAGCGCGCCTCCCGCGTCGTCCGACATCTCGGCGACGCCGACCTGGTCCTCCAAGAGCGGCGCGTCGGCCCCGCGCCCGGCGAGCCCACCGCCGGCTCCGCCCACGCCCGCTCCGTCCGCGCCGGCGCCCGCTCCGTCCGCCACTCCGGCGGCCGCGCCATTGGCACCACCGACGCCGGCAGCGCCATCCGCATCAGCAGCCGCCAAGCCGGCGACCGCCACCGCCGCGCCCGCCCCCGCAACCACGCCGGCACCGTTCGTGCCTTCCCACCAGCCGGGCGAGCGCGTCGAGATCGTGCCCATGTTGCCCATCCGCAAGAAGACGTCCGAGCACATGGTGATGTCGAAGCGCATCTCCGCGCACGTCACCACCGTCTCGGAGATCGACATGTCGCGGGTGGCGCACCTGCGCCACAAGTACAAGCAGCAGTACGAGGAGCGCAGCGGGGTCAAGCTCACGTACATGCCGTTCATCGTCAAGGCGACGGTGGACGCCCTCAAGGCCTTCCCCGTCCTCAACGCGTCCGTCGACGGCGACAACATCGTCTACAAGAAAGACCTCAACCTCGGGATCGCCGTGGCCCTGGACTGGGGCCTCATCGTGCCCGTCCTCCGCAACGCGGACGAGAAGAACGTGCTGGGCCTGGCCCGCGCCATCAACGACGTGGCGGAGCGCGCGCGGGGCAAGAAGCTCAAGATCGACGAGGTCCAGGGCGGCACCTTCACCATCACGAACCCCGGCGTCTTCGGAAGCCTCTTCGGCACGCCGATCATCAACCAGCCCCAGGTCGGCATCCTGGCCGTGGGCACGATCGAGAAGCGCGCGGTCGTGCGCGACGATGCCATCGCCATCCGAACCATGTGCTACCTCGCGCTGAGCTTCGACCACCGCATCGTGGACGGGGCGGACGCGGACAAGTTCATGGCACACCTCAAGAAGGGCCTCCAGGAGTTCGACGAATCGGCGCTCTAGCCCAGACCGCCAGCCCGGTGCGTCCGCTGGAGGTTCGCCACCTCGGACGCGTGCCCTATGCGCAGGGGCTCGAGCTGCAGGCGGGCCTCGTCGCGGAGCGCCAGGCGGGCCGGATCCCGGACACGCTCCTCCTGCTCGAGCACGATCCCGTCTTCACCCTTGGGCGCAACGCGCGCGCCGAGAACGTCCTCCTCCCGGAGGCGGCGCTGAAGGCGCAGGGGTTCGAGGTCTTCGAGACCGGCCGCGGCGGCGACGTCACGTACCACGGGCCGGGCCAGGTCGTCGGCTATCCGATCCTCGACCTTTCCCCCGACCGGTGCGACGTGCATCGCTACGTGCGCGACCTCGAAGAGGTCATGATCCGGACCTGCGCCGATTACGACCTTCAGGCCGGGCGCGTGGCCGGGATGTCGGGTGCCTGGATCGGCGAGGAGAAGGTGGGGGCCATCGGCGTGCGCATCGCGCGCTGGGTGACGTCGCACGGCTTCGCGCTCAACGTCGCCAACGATCTCACGCCGTTCGGGATGATCGTCCCCTGCGGCATCCGCGGCCGCGGCGTCACGAGCCTGCAGCGTCAGCTCCGGCGCGCGGTGCCCCTGGCGGACGTGGCGGCCCGCCTGGCCCGCCACCTCGCGGCCGTCTTCGGCCGCGTCGTCGCCGGCTGAGCCCTAGTTCTTCGGGGTGGCCGCCTCCTGGCGGTTGAGCTTGAGGGTGAGGGTCACGGCTCCGATGCGCTTGGCTCCCTCCGCAATGGGAACGCTCACCTGGATCGCGTACTTGCCGGTGCTGGCGTCGAAGGCGGGCTCCTCCACGAACGCGTCCTTGCCGTCGACGAACGTCCGCTGCCACTTGGGCTCGTCGCCCTGCCAGTAGTCGGTGGTCTCGGCCATGCTGCAGACGAGCGTGCCCCGGTCGTTCATGACGAGAGCCTCGACCACGAGAGGGTCTTCCTTGACCAGCTCGCGGACCTTGACCGAGCACGGCGCCTGGACGATCGCCTGCCGGAGCGGATCGCGCGGGTTCGCGGTCCAGACGATGTCGCGCCGCTTGATCACGTCCGGCGGCTCCGACACCGCGTTGCTGGCCAGCACCGCGGCATGGATGACCGCGTCACGGGCGATCGCCTGCGCGCGGGCGACGCGCGCGTACGCGGTCTCCTTCACGCGCCCGGCCGTCAGGGCATCGGCCTGTCCGGCAAGCGCGACGACCACCATCGCCGGCACCAGCATCATGAGACCCCCTCAGTCCTGCCCACGGCGGCTCTCCGAGAAGAGGCGCGCGTTGCGCAGGGCGACCACCAGGAACTCCGCCAGCGTCTCCCCGACCGCCACCGCGTCGAGGTCGAACGCGCCCGCCTTCTCCGTCTGGAAGTCGATGGCGCCCACGGCCTCGCCCGCGTCGAGCAGCGGGATCACCATCTCGGAGTGCGTGCCGGGCACGTCGGGATGGTAGTCGGGATCCTTGGAGACGTCCGCGACCACCTGGGGCGCCCGCTTGCGCAGGGCGCGCCCGATCACACCGCCCGCCGGGCCCTGGGCCCGGCCCGCGCTGCGGCGGCCCACGCCGGCCCGTCCCGCCCACCTCCCGACGAGGACGCCTTCGTCGTCCAGGACCACGACCGCGACGTAGGTGTGGTTCATGCGCGCCTGGATCACTTCCGCCGCCTCCTGCATCAGGCGCTCGGCGTCGAGGATGGAGGCGATGCGATGGGCGACCGAGCTGAGCAGCGCGATCTGCTCCGCGCGATGCTGGCTCTGCCGCTCGGACTTGCGCAGCGCCTCGTTCGTGCGCTCCAGCTCGCGGGCCTTGTCCGCGGCGTGGGCGGCCTGCTCCTGCGTCTCCAGCAGGCGCCGGTGGTTCTCCTCCTCGCTGGCGCGGAGGAGGACCTCCAGGCGGCGCGCGCCGAGCTCGGCCAGGGCCAGGACGGCTTCCCCGCCGTGGTCGCCGCCCCCGTCCCCGTTGGCGAGCGCCCCCAGGCAGCAGCGGTCGAGGCGGGACAGGGCCTGGGCGCGCCACTGCAGGCTCGACCCCGTGCGGGCCCGGCGGGAGGCCTCGCGCGCCTCCTCGTCCAGCAGCTCCTCCGCCTCCCCGATGCGCAGGCGCGTGAGCAGGAAGTCCAGCTCGCGCTCGCACGACTCGCGCAGGTCGCCGGCTCCGGGGGCGGCGGTGTCCGCGAGCGCGCGCAGCCACGACTCGAGTATCGCCGCCTTGTGCGACTCCAGCCGCGGGGCCGCCTTCTGGAGGGTCGCGGCCAGGGGCGTCATCGGCGCGTGCCCTCGAAGACGTGGGCGATGCCGCCGGTGAGCGGGGCCCAGCGCACGTCGATGAATCCCGCCGCCTCCATGCGCGCCCCGAAGGCGTCGGGAGTCGCGAAGCGGGCCACGGAGGCGGGCAGGTACGCGTAGGCGCCGCGGTCTCCGCTGATCCAGCCCCCGACGCGCGGCAGCACATGGCGCGAATAGGCGCCGAAGAGGAGGCCGAAGAGCCCGCGCGGCGTCGAGAACTCGAGGACGACGAGGCGGCCCCCCGGCCGCAGCACGCGCTGCAGCTCGGCCAGCGCGGCCGCAGGGTCGCCGACGTTGCGGATGCCGAAGGCGACGAGAGCGCCATCGAAGAGGCCCGAGGCCAGGGGAAGGTGCTGGGCGTCTCCGGCGACGAGCCGGGCACGCCCCTGCAGGCCCGCGCGCGCGAGCTTGGCCGCGGCCCGCGCCAGCATCGGTGTCGAGAGATCGAGGCCGAGGCCGCGGCGCGTGCCGTCCCGTCCGAGCACTTCGACGAGGAGATCGGCCGTGCCCGTGCACAGGTCCAGGACCCGCGCCCCGGGCGGCAGGCCCAGCGCGTCCACGGCGCGGCGCCGCCAGCGCACGTCGGTCCCGCCGGAGAGCAGCCGGTTGACGAGGTCGTAGCGCGGGGCGATGCGGTCGAACATCGACCGGACGGCGAGAGTCTCGGGAGCCCCGGGCGTGGGGGTCATGTCGGAGCGTCCGAGGGGCGGGGCCACGGTGGTCATGATGTGCCGCGCCGCGAGGGACGGCCGGAACGGCCTCATTCTAAGGCGTGGCCGCCCCCTACGCGAGCCGCAGGGCCAGCACCGTGAAGACGAGGTAGCCGACGCTGATCCACCCGTTCACGGTGAAGAACGCGGCGTCGACGCGCGACAGATCGTCCGCCGAAACCAGCGAATGCTCGTACACGAGAAGTGTGGCCACTGCCCCGACTCCGACCAGGTAGACGGGATGCAGAGGGGCACGCGTGTAGAGCGCGGCGAGCAGGATCACGGCCGCGACGTGGAAGACACGGGAAACGGTCAGGGCGCGAGGGATGCCGAGGAGGGCCGGGAGGGAGCGAAGCCCTTCGCGCCGGTCGAAGTCGACGTCCTGGCAGGAATAGATGGTGTCGAACCCGGCCACCCAGCAAAGAACGGCCAGGGCGAGAAAGACCGGCGCCACGTCGAACCGGCCGCGTACCGCCAGCCAGGCGCCGACGGGCGCGATGGAGAGAGCGAGGCCCAGCACGAGGTGCGAGAGCGAGGTGAACCGCTTGGTGTACGAGTACCCCATCACCACGAGGAGCGCGACCGGGGAGAGGAGCAGGCACAGCGGGTTGAGCATCGCGGCCGCGCCGATCAAGGCCAGGGCGGACACGCCGACGAACATCCACACTTCGCCGCGCGAGAGCACACCGCGCGGCAGCTCGCGCCCGGCCGTGCGCGGGTTGCGCGCGTCGATGGCCTGGTCGGCCAGGCGGTTGAATCCCATGGCCGCGCTGCGCGCGCCGATCATGGCCACGACGATCCAGGGCAGCTCGCGCCAGGGGACGCGTCCGTTCGCCGCCACCGCGGCCGAGGCCAGCGCGAAGGGCAGCGCGAACACGGAGTGCGAGAACTTGATCATGCGGCCGTAGACGAGGGCGCGATCGACGAGCGTCCTCACGCGCGCACCCCGCGCAGCCGCGCCTCGCCCGAGAAGAGGAAGGCCAGGGGATCGGACAACGACGGCGGCCCCTCCGCGAACGCGAACGCCGCCTCCGCTCCCGGCGCGATCCGCCCGAGGTCCGAGAAGCCCAGGACCTCCGCGCCGCCCTGGGTGGCCGTCCGCACGAGCCATTCCGGCTCGAGTGAGGGAAAGGCGCGGTGGAGGGCGAGGACGTCCTCCCAGAGGTCCAGCGTCGGCACGCTGGCCAGGCTGTCCGTCCCTATCGAGAGGCGCACCCCCGCCGCGCGCAGCTCGGGGACGGGAGCGAGGCCGACGTCGAGGGCCTGGTTGCTGCGCGGGCAGAGGACGACGGCCACTCCGCGCGCGGCCAGGACCGCGCAGTCGCTCTCGTCCACCTGCACCGCGTGGGCCGCCACCAGCCCCGGGTGCAAGACACCGAGCCGGTCCAGGTAGCCGACCGGGCTCAGGTGCGGCGGCACGAAGCCCACGTGTCCGAGTCCGCGACGAGCCAGGAACGCGCTCCACTCCGGGTCGCGGCCGTGCAGGAAACGGCGCTCGTGAGGAGACTCCGCGAGGTGGAGCGCGGAGACGCCGCCCGAATCCGCCATCGCGCGCAGCAGCGGCGCGGAGACCGAGTGCGGGGCGTGGGCGGCCAGCGAGACGGTCACGCGCTCGGCCGGCTCGATACCGGCCAGACGGCTGCGCGCGCCTTCGATGACCTTGGCCGCGGTCTCGGGATCCCAGCCGATGATCTCGAAGAAGACACGCGCGCGCAGGGACGAGCGCGCGAGCAGGTCGAGGTGTGCGAGGGCGTTCGAGACGTCGCCGACGCCGGCCGTGCCCGTGTCCTCGAGCTCCTGGATGCCCGCGGAGGCGCGGCGCCGCACGACGTCGGGCGGATCCTGGGGCCGCGTCGTGACCAGGCGCTCCACCCAGTCCACGAACCCCGCGGCCCCGCCCAGGCGCCCGGCCATATGGGACAGCTCGAGATGGCAATGCGCGTTGACGAGACCGGGCAGGAGCACGCCCGGCCCGAGGTCCCGGACTTCGCCCGCCGGTGCTTCGGAGGCCGCACCCACCCAGCGCACACGGCCGTCCTCCACCGCCACCGCGGCGTCAGGCCGCGGCGGCCGGTCCACGGGCACGACCCATCCCGCACGCAGGAGCATCACCCGGAGTCTAGCGGAAGGAGAGGGCTACTCGACGCGGAGGGCCTGGTAGGCCTCGCTGATGCGCCCGGAAGCGGGATCGCGCAGGCGGACGCGCAGCGTGTAGTCGCCGGCGGCGACGTCCGCGGGCGTGATGTTGAGGACGAAACGCCGGAAGCCGTCCGCGTCCGACACGGAGCGGGCCACTTCGATCCGGCCCATCCGGACGGCCGCCCCGGAGGCATCCACGAGCTGCGGCTTGATCTCGAAGGACGCGCCCGGGTCGTAACTCCGGCCCCCGTCGAAGGCGAGCAGGAACACGCGATCGGTCCGTCCGTTCGCGAGGGACGGACGCGCGCGCGGCGTGAACGGCTCGGCGGCCACGTGGAACGGCGAGACCGGGTGCGGCAGGGAGCGCGACGGCGCGGGGAGGATGATCCAGCCCGCGGGCTCGTCCATCACCAGGGGCGGGAAGAGCAGCACCTCGGAGGGATCGAAGGCGGGGACCGTGATGTCCAGCCCGCGCGCCCCCGTGCGGCCGCCCGCGTCGCGCACCAGGAAGCGCAGCGAGTGCTTGCCGGGAGGGAGCGTGAAGGTCGCATGGCACTGCAGCCCGCGGCCGCGCAGGCGCGGCGCCGTGGCCGCCACCTCGAGGGTCGAGCTCAGCGCGACGAGGTCTTCGACCGTGCCCTTCTCGTCCAGGGCGTAGCCGTAGATCTCGAGCGCGACGCGGCCGTCCTTCGCGCCCCGCAGAACGGCTTCGCCGTCCGCCTCCAGGACGAAAGGCACCGTCACCGACCCGCCGGGCGCGCGGTACGGCAGGCCGATCACGCGCAACGGGATTTCTTCGACGTCGATCCCCTTGGTGATGATCTCCGCCGCCTCGAACCGCCGGGCCATGGCCGGGCGCTCGGCGTAGGCGGAGCGCTCGAAATAGCCGGAGCGGTGCGAGATCTCGCGGTCCTTGCCGCGCACCTCGATCTTGAGCTTGTGGAACTTGCCGGAGCCGCGGGCCTGCTGCGGCTCGAAGGCGAGCAGGTAGTAGTGCCGGCTCATCTCCGCGATCTCCGCGAGGGCCACGCCGGGATCGTTCGTGTTGCGGAAGAGACGGCCGCCGGACAGGCGCGCCATCTCGGAGAGCGACCCCTGGCCCGACCGCACCGCCGGCTCCGACGTCTGCTGGCGGACGTCGCCGCGCGACGACAGGCCGGAGAGGTCGACGGCGTGCACCAGGGAGTCCGAGGACGAGAAGGCCTGCAGCATCGTCTTCATGTCCTGGCGGATCTGGGTGTCGCCGAAGCGGTTCTCGGAGGACACCTCCCAGAGCCGGCCGCGCGAGATGGAGTCCGAATCCTTCATCTGCTGCGGGCCACCCTGCCCCTCCAGCGCCGTCTCGTCGAAGCCGTTGGAGAAGTAGATGACCTGCTTGCGCCCCGCCATGACGTCGAGGGAGAGGGCGAGCTGGCGCATGCCGTCGAGGAGGGCGAGCACGCGCTGGCGATAGGCGGCTTCCTGGGCGCGCTCGTAACGGATCTGGATGGCGCGGATCGATTCGGACATCGCGTCGCCGCGCTCCTCCGGGATCGTGTCCGCGACGGAGGAGCCGAGGTCGCGCAGGTCGAACGCGAGGCCGAGCGGGTCCGCGCGCGCGTCGAGCTGCAGGACCCCGAGCGTGCGCAGGGCCCGGCGAAGCTGGAAGCGGTCGGAGGTGAAGCCGACGAGCAGGCGCACGCCGTGGTTGGCGGAGAAGGTGGCGACGGCGGCGAGGTCGCTCGGCTCGAGATGGTGGGTGACGAACTCGAGGCCCGCCTTCTGCGCGCGCACGAGGCCGTTCACGCCGCTGAAGGAGAGGTCGAAGAGGAGCAGGAACTGGCGGTGGGCGGCCGGAGATCCGGCGGCGTCGGGCGGCGGCGGCGAGCCCGCGTCGAACTCGCGCACGCCGACGAGGCGCATCGGCTTGCCGTCGTCGAAGACCTTGAAGTCTTCGGCGGTGAGACCGGCAACCGCCTTGCTCGTGCGATCGGTCACGAAGACGGGCACGGTGACGACGGTGATCGAAGACGCGAACTCGGGTGTGGCCGGGGCGCGCGGTGTGGACTGGGAAGGCGCCTGCGGCGCGAGGCTCAGGGCCAGGAACGAGGCCGCAGCGCTCACACGCAGGAAGGGGGTCACTCGATCGGATTATGTCATCGACGCCAAGACCTCGAACGAGAATGTCGGGATCCACGGAATTGGATCCGGCCGCCGAATCCAAGTCAATGTTTTGGATCGGTCAGTCCATTCAGGACCTTAGCCCGCCAAATGAATCAATAGCTTAGGCGGCCATCCACCCTTCTGAACCCCTGGCCTCGAATTTGCTGCCTCGCGCCGCAAACCAACTTCCCCTTTACCAGGAGGAAAGATGAGGAGAGCACTCGCATTGGCGGTTGCCCTTTCGCTCGGGCTGCTGCCGGCCGCCTTCGCGCAGCTGACGCGAGGCAACGTGTACGGCAAGGTCGCGGACGAATCGGGCGCCGTGCTGCCGGGGGCCACCGTTACCCTCTCGGGGGGATTTGGCACGCGCAGCACCGTGAGCGACAAGGAAGGCCAGTTCCGCTTCTTGAACCTCGATCACGGCCAATACAAGGTCACCGTGGCCCTCACCGGCTTCGGCAACCAGAGCCGGCAGATCGAGGTGCGCTCGAGCCAGAACGTCGAGCTCGAGTTCAACGTGAAGGTGGCCTCGGTCGAGGAGACCGTCACCGTCACCGCGGAGACGCCGGTCGTCGACACCAAGAAGATCGGGATCGTGAACACGATCGACAAGGACGAGATGGTCAAGATCCCGACCTCGCGTGATCCGTGGTCGATCCTCGCCACCGTCCCCGGCGTGATGATGGACCGCGTCAACATCGCGGGGGCGGAGAGCGGCCAGCAGGGCAACTACGTCGGCAAGGGCGCGGACCCCAAGAACAACGTGTGGTCGCTCGACGGCATGGTCATCACGGACATGGCCACGCGCGGCGCCTCCCCGACCTACTTCACCTATGACGCCTTCGACCAGGTGTCGGTGGCCGCGGGCGGGAACGATATCGGTGTCGCCACGGGCGGCGTCGGCATCAACTTCGTCACCAAGCGCGGCACGAACGCGTTCCACGGCGGCGCCAACGGCTACTTCACGCACGACGACCTGCAGTCCTCGAACCTCCCCGACGAGCTGAAGAACGACGCGCGGCTGAAGGGCGCGGACAAGGCCGACCACATGCAGCAGCTCGCGGACTACAACTTCGACATCGGCGGGCCGATCGTCAAGGACAAGCTGTGGTTCTACGCGAGCTGGGGCAAGGAGGACATCCGCATCCTGCGCCTCACCCAGACCGCGGACAAGACGGGCCTCGTGACCAAGACGGGCAAGCTGAACTGGCAGGCCTCGTCGAAGGACATGATCTCCGCCTTCTGGTTCCTGGGCAGCAAGATCAAGATCGGCCGCAGCCCGGCCTCCGGCCTTTCGGAAGCGGACTCCTTCCTGGTGGACCAGGGCGACCTCTTCCCGCGCGAGCCGCGTGGCCTGAGCAAGATCGAGTGGAACCGCACGTTCACGCCCAACTTCTTCCTGAACGCGAAGGCCGCCTACTACAGCACGGGCTTCACCCTGGCCGCGCGCGACGACCGCGCCAACGACCAGGTCTACGACTTCGTGCACAACGAGGCCCGCGGCAACACGAACAGCTCCGACTTCCTGCGCCCGCAGAAGACCCTCCAGCTCGACGGCAACTACTTCTTCGGCGGCATGGGGGGGAATCACGAGCTGAAGTTCGGCACGAGCTGGAAGCAGACGAGCTCCTCGTCCGCGACCATCTACTCCGGCAACAAGACGCGCGCGATCTTCAACACGAACCTGCAGGACCGGGCGCGCTTCTACCGGGACACCGTCTCCGAGGACGTCGCCAAGTACATCAGCGCGTACGTGGGCGACACGTTCACGAAGAACCGCCTCACCGTGAACCTGGGCGTCCGCGTCGACAAGCAGACCGCGGAGAACAACGCGAGCGAGATCCCGGCCAACCCGCTCATCCCGACCCTCCTGCCCGCCATCACCTTCTCCGGCGGCGGCCAGGGCATCGACTGGTTCGACGTGTCTCCGCGCCTGGGGCTCACCTACGCCCTCAACGAGTCGCGCAAGACGGTGGCCCGGCTGTCGTTCGGCCGTTTCGCAGGCCAGCTCCAGAACGGTGACGTGACCTGGGACAGCCCGGTCGGCAGCGCGGCCTTCCTCGAGTACGCCTGGACCGACGCCAACAAGGACGAGAAGATCCAGCTCGGCGAGGTCCGGTTCAACGAAGGCGTCAAGGATTCGGCGAACGTGAATCCCAACAACCCCGGCGCGCTCGGGGCGTCGGTCAACGTGATCGATCCCAACCTGAAGAACGACAAGGAATACGAGATCATCGCGGGCATCGACCACGAGCTGGCCGCGAACTTCGCGGTCGGGGCCGCCTACACCTGGCGGCGCGCCGTCGACACCTATCGCCGCGGGCTGGACGCCAACTGGACGCCGCGCATCGGCGTGACGCCGGCCGACTACTCCCTGGGCGCCCCCGTGACCCGCAACGGCTACACGGTGACCCCGTTCATCCTCAACGCGGGCGTCAGCACGCGCGTCACGGGCGGCCGCATCCTGACCAACCGGCCCGACTACGATCGCCAGTACAACGGCCTCGAGCTCACCGCCAACAAGCGGCTCTCGAACAAGTGGATGGCGCGCGTGGCCATCACCCTGCAGGACTGGACGAACCACTTCAACAGCCCGCTCGCGTACTACAACAACCCCAACCCGACGGACCTCGACACCCAGATCGACGGCAGCCAGGTCGTCCGGCAGGGCACGGGCTCGGGCAAGGCGCTCTACATCGGCGCCAAGTGGCAGGCGGCGGCCAACGCGATGTACCAGCTCCCCGCCGGCTTCGAGCTGGCCGCGAACTTCTACGGCCGCCAGGGCTACCCGCAACCCATCTACATCCAGGTCAACACCGGCGCCTTCGAGGGCACGACGAACGTCCTCGCCGTCGCGGACTCCGATGAGAAGCGGTTGCCCGACCTCTACAACCTGGACCTGCGCTTGGCCAAGAACATGAGGCTCGCCTCGACCAACCTCACGCTCAGCGTCGAGGCCTTCAACGTGTTCAACGCGAACACCGACCTCAACCGGAACGTCAACGCCGGGGCGGCCACCTACAACCGTCTGGAAGAGATCCAGGCCCCGCGCATCGTGCGCTTCGGGGTGCGGTTCAACTTCTAGAACTCTCCTTTCTCGCGTGGCCCCGGGGCTCCCAAGGCCCCGGGGCTTTTTGTTTCTGGCGCACTACAATCGGCGCATCAGGAGGTCGCGCTTGTTCCTGTCCCTGAAGCCGGTTCGCTGGAGCGTGTTCGCACTGGCCCTTCTCGGCGCGAGCATGGCCGAGGCCCAGGACTGGAAGGGTTCCGGACGCGTGGAGGGCCGTGTGCTCGCCCCCGACGGCACGCCGGTCGTGGGCGCCACCCTCAAGCTCGTCCACCCGGGACGCGGCGGCGGGCCCACCATCAAGACGGACAAGAAAGGGCGATGGGCGTACCTCGGTCTCGTGTCCGGCACCTGGAACGTCGATGTCGAGGCGCCCGGCTACGCGGTCCGGCAGGTCAGCTTCACCCTCGCGTCCGAGGCCTCCCACCTCGACCCGATGGAGATCCGCCTGGAGAAGTCCGGCCCCGCCCCCGTGCCGCCGGAGGTGCTCGAGACCGTGAAGAAGGCGGACGAGGCCTACAAGGCGGGACGGTTCGCCGAAGCGCAGGCCGAATACGAGAAGCTCCTCGCGCTGAGGCCCGACCTGGCCACGACCATCCACCAGCAGATGGGCTTCTCGCTGATCCAGCAGAAGAAATACCCCGAGGCCCTCGAGCACCTGCAGAAGGTACTGGACGCGGATCCCGCGAACGCCCCCATCCGTGTCATCGCGGCCCAGGCCGCGCTGAGCGGCGGCCTCGTCGACAACGGCCTGGCGCTCCTGAAGGGGCTCGACGAGAGCGCGATCAAGACGCCGGACGTCTTCTTCAACGTCGGCGTGGCCCTCATCAACGCGAACCGGCCCGAGGACGCGATCCCTTACTTCGGCAAGGCCATTGCTCT
>Ga0207428_10000299_pt1 | contig 65352 bp, 58 predicted proteins | sample RhiMethybrSRZTD1_FD_187600 | JGI IMG/M metagenome (GOLD analysis project Ga0207428, IMG submission 187600) | Populus rhizosphere microbial communities from Tennessee, USA - Rhizosphere MetaG P. TD hybrid SRZTD1 (SPAdes) (version 3) | ecosystem: Host-associated > Plants > Roots > Rhizosphere >... | reverse complement strand
GAGCCCGAGGAGCTTCGCCACCTTGTCGAAGGCCTCGCCGGCTGCATCGTCACGCGTCTGGCCGACGCGCTCGTACTGCCGCGGCGCGCGCGCGAGGTAGAGCGCGGTGTGCCCGCCCGAGACGACCAGGGCGAGGAATGGATATGCGGGCGCCGGATCCTGGAGGAACGCGGCGTAGATGTGCCCCTCGAGGTGATTCACGCCGACCAGGGGCACGCCGTGGACATAGGCGAGCGACTTGGCCACCGAGCAGCCGATGAGGAGCGAGCCCACCAGCCCCGGCCCCTGGGTCACCGCGATGCCCTCGATGTCCACGAGCCGCACGCTGGCCTGCGACAGCGCCCCGCGCACCACCGGCAGGATGTCCTCGAGGTGGCGACGCGAGGCCAGCTCGGGCACGACCCCGCCGTAGGGCCCGTGGACCTTGTCCTGCGAGGCCACCACCTGCCCCAGCACCGTGCGGCCTCGGTCCAGCACCGCGGCGGCCGTCTCGTCGCAGGAAGTCTCGATCCCCAGCACCAGCATCGGTCTCGTCCGCCCTCTCGTCGCTATCGGGTCAGCTGCGAGACGGGCACCACGCGGATGCCCGCCGTCTCCCACTTCGGCACGTACTCCTTGAGGAGCCGCAGCGTCAGCGGATGGCCGTGCGCAAGCACGACCGCCTGGCCGCGCTCCGCGGCCAGGCGCCCCGCCTCCTCCAGGCCCTCGCGCTCCCCCGCTTCACCGCCGGCCGCGTCCACCACGATCTGCCGGCGCCCCACGCGCAGGCCCAGCGCCCGGGCCTCGTCGAAGGCCACCGAGTGATTGCTCGTGAGCGCGTCCACGAACAGGAGCCGCCGGTCGGCCAGGGGCTCGAGCGCCGCACGCATCCGCACGCGATCCTCGGTCATGCGCGAGCCCATGTGATTGGTGGCGCCGATCGCGGAAGGCAGCGCGGCGAGATGCGCGGTCACGCGCCGGGACAGCTCCGCGGAGGACATGGCCATCATGAGCGCGCCCGGCCCCGGATCCAGCTCGGGGTAGCGGTACGGCTCCATGGGCAGGGCCACCAGCACCTCCAGGCCGACCCGCGCGGCCTCCCCCGCGATCCACGCCGATAGTGGCAGATCCGGAAGCACGCCGACCGCCACCGGCCGGCCCAGCTCGCGGACGAGATCGAACACGTCGCGCCGGCTCCCCAGGTCATCGACGATGATGGCCAGGCGGGGGGCGCCCTCGGTCACCCGCGGCGCCGGCGGCAATGTCGGCGCGGTCCGGACCGGCCGCGCCTCCGCGGCGGGTCGCCCGGGGTTCCAGAAGACGCTGGCGAGTCCGTGCCGCGCCTGCCACTGATCCAGCGCGACGACGGCGAGCAAGAGCGCTGCGATGATGCCGGCCAGAGCCTTCCACACTCCGGCCGGCATCCCGCCGCGTCCTATCGAGCTTGGGCCTGCGACCCCGCCGGCGGACGCGACCGGTCCAGGATGCGCATCGCCTTGAGCAGGTCGAGCGCGCGCTGCAGCTGCGGATCGCGCTTCAGCTCATCGGCCGGCTTGGTCTCCACCGAGGGCTGCCCCGGCTTGTGCTGCGGTGCAGGCGTCGGAGTGGGCGTCGCCGGCGCGGGCGTCCCGCCTTCGGGGGCGGCGGCCGCCGCGGTGGTCTTCGGACCCTCGACGATGATGTCGGGGGTGATGCCCTTGCCGTGAATCGACCGGCCCTTCGGCGTGTAGTACTTGGCGGTGGTGAGCCGAAGGCCGGAGCCGTCGGACAACGGAATGATGGTCTGCACCGAGCCCTTGCCGAAGCTCTGGGTGCCGAGCACGATCGCGCGCCCCCAGTCCTGCAGCGCCCCTGCCACGATCTCGGAGGCCGAGGCGCTACCCTGGTTGACGAGGATCACCACCGGGAAGTCGGTGTAGACGCGCCGCGCATTGGCCTGGAAGCGCATGTTCTGCGCGCGCACGCGGCCCTCGGTGTAGACGACCAGCTTGCCGGCGTCGAGAAACTTTTCCGACACCTCGACCGCGGAGGTGAGGAGACCGCCGGGATTGTTACGAAGGTCGAGGACCAGACCCTGGACCTTGCCGCCCTTGGAGAACTTCTCGAGCGCGGACTCCATGTCCTGGGCGGTCTGCTCCTGGAACTGACGCAGGCGGATGTACTCGATGCCGGACTCGAGCTCCTGCGACTTCACCGACTGCACGCGGATCTGCTCGCGGGTGATGTCGTAGTCCTTGGGCTCGGTCCAGCCTTCCCGCACGACGCTGATGGTGATCCGGGAGCCCGGCTTGCCGCGCATGCGCTTCACCGCATCGGTGAGCTGCATGTCCTTGGTGGAAATGCCCTCGATCTTCACGATGCGGTCGCCGGGCTGGATACCCGCGCGATAGGCGGGCGTGCCCTCGATGGGGGCCACCACGGTGAGGATGTCGTCCCGAAGCGTGATCTCGATGCCGAGGCCGCCGAAGCTCCCCGAGGTCTCCACCTGCATCTCGCGGTACATCTCGGGATCGAGGAAGGAAGAGTGGGGATCGAGGCCGCGGAGCGTGCCCTTGATCGCGTTGTAGATGATGTCTTTCGGCGGGACCTCGTCCACGTACTGGCTCTGGACGATCGAGAGCACCTCGGTGAAGAGCCGCAGGTTCTCGTACGTCGCCGAAGTGTCCTGGCTCTTGCTGGCGACCCCCCCGCCGAGGGAGAGGGTCAGTACCAAGAGCAGGCCCGACACGACCGCCACCTTCTTCACGCTTTTCATTCGGACTATCCTTTCGGTCTCAGCCACTGAGCGGGATCCTGCGGCTTACCCTGGTACCGAACCTCGAAGTAGAGGCGCGGTCCCTGCAGCGAGCCGGTGTCGCCCACCGTGCCGATGCTCTGCCCTTGCTTGACGTCGTCGCCCTCGTTGACCTTGATGTCGGCGGCGTGCGCATAGAGCGTGTAGTACTCGCCGCCGTGATCCACGATGATCAGGTTGCCGTATCCCCGGAACCAGCCCGTGTACACCACATGACCGGGGTACACGGCCTTGATATCCGTTCCCTCGGCCACCTCGATGTCGATCCCGTTCCGGAACGTCTTCGTTCCGAACCGGGGATGCACCTGCGCCCCATACTCGGCGACCACCTTACCATCGGCGGGCCACGCCAGCCGGCCCCGCACACTCGCCAGCCCGGGGCCGCTCGACTCGCGCGGCGTCGGACCCGGCCGTGACGGGGACGGCGAGGGCCGCGCCACCGCCGCCCGCTGCTTCATCTGAAGGTCGCGGATGAACGCTTCGAGCCGCCGTGTGGCGTCCGAGAGCTCACCGACGAGGCGCTCGTGGGATGCGCGCTCGTCTCGCACCTTGGCCAGGAGGGCCCGCCGCTTCGCGGCCTCCTGATCGGCGTCTGCCCGCTCCTCCTCGGCTTGGCGCCGGAGCGAGGCCAGCTCGACGCGGCGGGCCTCGACACGCACTTTTCGGTCGGCCAAACCCTCTGAAGTACTACGATACTCTCGAATCGATCGGGCGTCCACCGTGGCCAGCGTCGTGAGGTGCCGGAGGCGAATGGCCTGGGCCACCGGGTCATCCCCGGACAGAACCAGGGGCAGCACGCCCCCCTGCGATTGGAGCTTGTAGAGGAGGCGGAGTCGCCGCCCCAAGGCTTCTTCCTGCCCGGCGCGCTGCACCTCGAGGCGGCCGATCTCCCCCTGGAGCCCGGAGACGTCGGCCTGGGCCTTCTTCACGCGGGCATCGAGCACGGCCACCTGGCGGCGCTTCACCGTGATCTGCCTCTCGGTTTCGTCGAGCTCGGCCAGGATCGACGCCTCCCGCTTCTTGGCCTGGGCGACCTTGGCCCGCTCCTCCTTGAGCTGTCGCTGCTTTTGCTGGAGCGTGCGCTCGCTGTCCCCGAGGTCCGGGCCCTCGCGCTTGGCGTGGCCCTGCGCGCCGGCGAGCCCCGCCGCGAAGACAACGGCCAGCAGGCCCGGGAGGATCCGAGCGATCACGAGTAGGCCCGGCCCTTGGCGAGAAGGCCGCCGAAGGCGCCGAGCATGGCCCCGCCCGCCAGAAGGAGCGCCATCTGGGCGGGGGAGAGGAACACGGCGCGGGCGAGACCGAGCGTCAGCGTGAGCAGCGGCTCGAGCCGGGGCGCGAACACCGCGTGCGCGGTCACGAGCGCGGCGAGGGCGAGCGCGGCGCCGAGCAGCCCCTGGGTCATCCCCTGCAACAGGAGCGGCAGGCGGATCACCGCCTCGGTGGCGCCGACGAGCCGCATGATCTCCATCTCGTCACGCCGCGCATGGAGCACGAGCGTGGTGGCGGTGGTGACGGTGAGGATGGCGGCGAGGGCGAGCACTGCGCCCACGCCGAGGCCGGTCAGCTCGAACAGCCGCTGCCACTGGGCAAGGCTCTCCACCCATTCCGCGCCGCCCTGCACCTCGTCCACCTCGCTCATCGCGGACAGGCGCTGGACGAGGCCGCGCGTGCCGTCCGGTGTGGCCGCCTCGGGGGTCGGCGTCACCTCGAGGGAGGCGGGCAACGGATTGCGGGGGAGCTGATCGACCACGCTGGCCTGGGCGCCCAGGGAGCGCTTGAGGGAGGACAGCGCCTCCGCCCGCGAGACGAAACGCACGCGCTGCACGCCGTCGAGGGCCTGGACGCGCGCGAGCAGATCGTCGACCCCGGCGGCGCGGGGCTCCTCGCGAAGATAGGCGACCACGCGCACCCGCTCCCGCCACTGCTCCACCGCGCGGCCGAGGTTGAGCGAGAGGAGCCAGAAGCAGCCGAGCGCGGCCAGCGAGAGCGTGATCAGCAGGATGGCGGAGAGGCCGACCCGCCCGGCGCGGCGGAGATCGCGCGCCGCCTCACCCGCCAGAAACCCCAGCATCTACGGGGCACCATGATCAACATGCCGCTCGGCATGTAGACCGTGGGCCCAGGCGGCCGCAGTGATTCGCCGCGTCAGCCTCATCCCTCATCCTTGACGAGGCGGCCCTGCCGCATCGTGAGCGTGCGGCGCTTGAGCTGGTCGGCCAGGGCGGCTTGATGCGTGGCCAGGAGCACGGTGGTGCCGCGCTGCCAGATGTCGTCGATCACGTCGAGGATCTCGTCCGCCATCTCCTCGTCCAGGTTGCCGGTGGGCTCATCGGCGAGAAGGAGCTGCGGCGACTTCGCGATGGCGCGGGCGAGAGACGCGCGCTGCGCCTCGCCCTGGGAGAGCTGGTTCGGATAGGCCTGCGCACGGGCGGATAGCCCCACCGCCTTGAGCGCGGCGAACGCGCGCGGCGTGACGTCCTTGCGCGGCGTCCCGATCACTCGCAGCACGAACGAGATGTTCTCGAACACGGTGCGGCCGGCCAGGAGCTTCGCGTCCTGGAAGACGATGCCGATCGAGCGGCGGAGGCGCGGGATGCGCCGGCGGCTCAGCGCGGGCACGTCGAAGCCCGCCACCTCGACGTCGCCCTCGGTCGGGACCTCGTCCCGATAGAGGAGCCGAAGCAGCGTGGTCTTGCCGGCGCCGCTCGGCCCGTTGAGGACGACGAACTCGCCCTTGTCGATGCCGAACGTGATGTCGGCGAGGGCCGTGTGCTTGGCGGGGCCGGCGCCAAAGGTCTTCCCAACGTGGTGGAGCCTGATCATGGCCTGCGGAACATTCTACGTAACCTTTTATGTTTTCGGAAGTTTCTCCCCCAACAACTGATTCACCAGCGCCGGATTCGCCTTGCCCTGCGTGGCTTTCATCACCTGGCCCACCAGGAAGCCCAGGGCGGCCTTCTTCCCGCTCTTCCAGTCCTCCACGACCTTGGCATGCTGCGCCAGCACCTGGTCGACCACCTCGGCCAGAGCGCCGGCGTCGGCCACCTGGGTGAGCCCCTCCCGGCCGACGATGGCCCGGGCCTCCTCGCCCGACCGCAACATCTTGTCGAACACGTCCTTGGCAATCTTCCCGCTGATGGTCCCGTCGTCGATGAGCGCCAGCAGTCCGGCCAGGCGGGACGGCGTGATGGGGCACGCGGCCACCGCGACGTCATCGGCGCCGGGCAGCTCCCGGAGCAGCTCGTTCAGCACCCAGTTGGCGACCGCCTTGGGCTTGCCCGACTCGCGCGCCGCGGCCTCGAAATAGTCGGCGAGGCCCCGCCCTTGCCCGAGCAGCTCGGCCTCGTGGGGAGAGAGCCCGTAGGCCTGGACGAAGCGTTGACGCTTGGCCGCGGGCAGCTCGGGCAGGTCGCCCCGCACGCGCTCGATCTCGGCCGGGGCCAGGTCCAGCGGCGGCAGGTCGGGCTCGGGGAAGTAGCGATAGTCGTGCGCGAACTCCTTCGAGCGCATGGACACCGTGCGCGCGCGCTCGGGATCCCAGAGCCGCGTCTCCTGGATCAGCCGCTCCCCGGCGTCCAGCGCCTGCGCCTGGCGCTTCACCTCGTACGCGAGGGCATGCTGGACGTGGCGGAAGGAGTTGAGGTTCTTGATCTCGACCTTGGTGCCGAGCTGCTCGCTCCCGCGCGGTCGTATGGAGACGTTGGCGTCGCAGCGGAGCGAGCCTTCCTCCATGTTGCCGTCGCAGACCCCGAGGTACACCACGATGGCCCGGAGGGCGCGGAGGTAGGCGCCGGCCTCCTCGGGGGATCGGAGGTCCGGCTTCGACACGATCTCCATCAGCGGCACGCCGGCGCGGTTGAAGTCCACGTGGCTGGCGCGCGCGGTGGCGAGCTCGCCCTCGTGCACGAGCTTGCCCACGTCCTCCTCGAGGTGCAGACGCTGGATGCCGATCACGCGCGGGGCGCCGCCCGCCGTCACCTCGAGCGTCCCGTGCTCGGCCAGCGGCTCCTCGTACTGGCTGATCTGGTAGTTCTTCGGCATGTCCGGGTAGAAGTAATGCTTGCGCGCGAACCGGTTCTGCACGTTCACGGTGCAGCCGAGCGCGAGCGCGGTGCGGATGCCGAACTCGATCGCCCGCTGGTTGATGACGGGCAGGCTGCCGGGATTGCCCTGGCATACCGGGCAGGTCTGCGTGTTGGGGGCGGCGCCGAACGCCGTCGAGCAGCCGCAGAACATCTTGGTGCGCGTGCGGAGCTGCGCGTGCACCTCGAGGCCGATGACCGTCTCGTAGGAGCCGCTCACGACAGCGTCGGCTTCCGGGCGTGCCAGTCCGTCGCCCGCTCGTAGGCGTGGGCCACGCGGAGCACGGTGGCCTCGTCGTACGCCTTGCCGATGACCTGGAGCCCGATGGGGAGCCCCGCCAGCGTGAACCCGGCGGGCAGGGACACCCCGGGCAGGCCGGCCAGGCTCGTGGGGATCGTGAAAACGTCGTTGAGGTACATCTGCAGCGGATCTTCCTTCTCGCCGATCTTGAACGCCACCCCGGGAGTGGTCGGCGCCACGATCGCGTCCACCGTCTGGAACGCCTGCTGGAAATCCCGCGCGACCAGGGTGCGCACGCGCAGCGCCTGGCCGTAGTACGCGTCGTAGTAGCCGGCGGACAGCGCGTAGGTGCCGAGCATGATCCGGCGCTTGACCTCTTTACCGAAGCCGGCGGCGCGGGTGCGGCTCTCCATCTCGACGATATCCCGAGCGCCGGGCAGCCGCAGCCCGTACTTCACGCCGTCGTAGCGGGCCAGGTTCGACGAGGCCTCCGCGGGTCCGATGAGGTAGTACGCGGCGAGCCCGTACTCCGTATGAGGCAGCGAGACCTCTTCGGTCTTGGCCCCCAGCCCGCGCAGCACATCCACCGCAGCCCGCACCGCGCGCTCCACCTCGGGGTCCATGCCGTCGATGAAGTACTCGCGCGGGATGCCGATGCGTAGGCCCGCGACCCCACCCGCGAGCGCGGCACGGTAGTCGGGCACCGGCACCGCCGCTGCCGTCGAATCCATGGGATCCGCGCCGGCGATGACCCGCAGCACCAGTGCGGCGTCGGCCACCGTCTTCGTGAAGGGACCGACCTGGTCCAGCGACGAGGCGAACGCGATCAGCCCGTAGCGCGAGACGCGCCCGTAGGTCGGCTTGAGCCCCACATTGCCACAGAACGCCGCGGGCTGTCGGATGGACCCGCCGGTATCGGTGCCGAAGGTGGCGGCAGCGAGGTCCGCGGCGACCGCGGCCGCCGAGCCGCCCGACGAGCCGCCCGGCACGCGGCCGAGATCCCAGGGATTGCGCGTGGTGAAGAACGCAGAGTTCTCGGTGGACGAGCCCATGGCGAACTCATCCATGTTGAGCTTGCCGAGGAGCACCGTGCCGGCCTCTCGCAGCCGCCGCACCACGGTGGCGTCGTAAGGGGGCACGAATTGCTCGAGGATGCGCGAGCCGCAGGTTGTGCGGATGCCCCGCGTGCAGAGGACGTCCTTGAGCGCGATGGGCACGCCGTCGAGCGGGCCGCGGGGCGCGCCTGCCTTGAAGCGCGCGTCGGCCTCGGCGGCCTGGGCGAGCGCGACGTCCGGCGTCACCGTCATGAAGGCGCGCACCTTCGGGTCGAGCGCTTCGATGCGCGCCAGGTAGTCGCGCGCGGCCTCGCTGGGCGCGGCGCTGCCGTCCCGGAAGCGGGCGCCGAGGGCCTCGAGACCGAGGGCGGCGAGCATCTACTCCTCGATGATGCGCGGCACGCGGAAGGTGTCGCCGTCGCGGTCGGGCGCGTTGGCCAGCATGTCGTCGAGCGCCGAGGACGGCGCGGGCTCGTCCTCGCGCATCACGTTGCGGAGCGGGATCGAGTGCGAGGTGGGCTCGACGCCCTTGGTGTCGAGGGAGCGCAGCTTGTCCATGTAGTCGAGGATCGCGCTCATCTCGGCGCGCATGCGCTCGAGCTCGTCGTCGGACAGGGCGAGCCGGGCCAGCCGCGCCACGTGGCGCACGTCCTCGGGCGAGATCCGCGGCGCCGCCACCTCAGATCTCCTCGAGCTGGGCGTACTGGAGGGACAGGCGCTTGCGGCCCACGCTCGCGAAATGCACGGTGGCGATGATGTCCTCGCCCTCCCGCTGTATGCCCACCAGCAGGCCCTCGCCCCATCGGGCGTGGCGCAGGCGCGCGCCCACCTGGAAGGGCAGGCTCTCGTCGACCTCGGCGGGCGCGGGCGCGGCGGGCCGCGCGGGCATGCGCGGCGTGTTCGTCCGGCCGTTCAGGAGCGCGATCTCCTCTTCGGGGATCTCCAGGAGGAAGCGCGAGGGCTCCCCCACCCCGTAGCCTTGGATGCGCCGGTGCATCGCGTACGAGAGGAACAGGCGGGTGCGCGCCCGCGTGAGCCCCACGTAGCAGAGGCGGCGCTCTTCCTCCACCTCCTCGGTGTCGTTCATCGAGCGCGAGTGCGGGAACACGCCCTCCTCGAGCCCGGTGAGGAACACCATGGGGAACTCGAGACCCTTGGCGGAGTGCAGCGTCATCATGGTCACGCCGGTGGTCGTCGGATCGAGCTCGTCGGTGTCGGCGATCAGCGAGATCGAGTCGAGGAAGGCGGGCAGGTCGGCGGGCGAGCCCTCCCCCTCACGCGCGGCCACGAACTCCTCCGAGGCCGCCACCAGCTCCTCCAGGTTCTCGAGCCGCGCGTCGGCCTCGGCGGTGCGCTCCGCCTTGAGCGCCTCGCGGTAGCCGGACTCCGCCAGCACCTCGTCGATCAGCGCGGGCAGGGTCATCGCGGCGCACCGCTCGGTGAGGCGGGCGATGAGCCGGGCCATCTCTTCGAGGGCACGGCGGGGCTTGGCCCCGATTGCCGGCGGGATCTCGGCGCACGCCTCGAGGAGCCCCGTCCCGCGCCGGCGGGCCTCGGCGTCCAGGTGGTCGAGGCTGGTCTTGCCGATGCCGCGCGCCGGGGCGGCGACGGCACGCCGGAACGCCACGTCGTCGCGCGGGTTCACGAGCAGCCGCAGGTAGGCCACCGCGTCCTTGACCTCGCGCCGCTCGTAGAAGCGCACGCCGCCCACGATCAGGTACGGAATGCTCGCGCGGCGTAGCGCGTCCTCGAGCACGCGCGACTGCGCGTTGGTCCGGTAGAAGATGGCGGTGTCGCGGTAGTCGACGCCCTGGTCGCGCAGGGTGCGAATGGCGCGGGCGACGAAGGCGGCCTCCTCGTTCTCGTCCCACGCCCGGTACACCTGGGCGCGCTCGCCCTCCGCGTTCTCCGTCCAGAGGCGCTTGTCCTTCCGGGCGGTGTTGTTGCGGATCACCGCGGAGGCCATGCGGAGGATCTGCTTGGTCGAGCGGTAGTTCTGCTCGAGCGGCACCACCCGGCAGTCGGGGAAGTCCTTCTCGAAGTCGAGGATGTTCCGGAGGTCGGCGCCCCGCCAGCGGTACACGGACTGGTCGGGATCGCCCACCACGCAGAGGTTCCGGTGCACTTCGGTGAGGAGCGACACCAGGCGGTACTGGGCGCGGTTGGTGTCCTGATACTCGTCCACCAGCACGTATTTCCACAGCCCGCGGTACCACTCGAGCGTGGCCGGCGAGGTCTCGAACAGGCGCACCGCCAGCAGCAGGAGGTCGTCGAAGTCCACCGCCTGCGCGGCGCGGAGCCGCGTCTCGTACATGCGGTAGAGGGACGCGACCCGCTCCTCCCGAGGAGTCCGGGCCAGCCGCTCCGCCTCTTCCACCGAGAGCATCTGATTCTTGGCGTGGCTGATCCGGTGCACCGCGGAGGCGGGCGTCAGCTCGCGCTCGTCCATGTCGAGCTCGCGCATGGCCTCGCGCACGAGGGTGAGCCGGTCGTCCTCGTCGTAGATCACGAAGGCGTGGGGCAGGCCGATGCGCGGGGCGTGCTCGCGCAGGATGCGCACGCACACCGAGTGGAAGGTGGCGATGAGGGGCGGCCGGATGCCCAGGGGGAGGACGAGGTCCTCCACGCGATGCCGCATCTCCTCCGCCGCCTTGTTGGTGAAGGTCACCGCGAGCACGTTGCGCGAGTGCATGCCCTCGACGGCGAGGAGGTACGCCACTCGGTGGGCGATGACCCGCGTCTTCCCGCTCCCCGCCCCTGCGAGAACGAGCACGGGTCCCTGGGTGGACGTCACCGCATCCCGCTGCGCGTCATTGAGGGGGGCGAGGATGGCGTCGCGTACTGCGGCGGGCACCGGCATGGGAGCTAACGATAACACAGCGGCGGCGGGCCGGCGTTCACCGCGCCCGCGGAGGCGCGCTCAGTGCGAATGTCCCCGATGCGCCGGCGCCGACGTCCCATCGTAGCCCCGCAGCACCTCGTACTGCTGGCGCTGGGCGGGGGTCAGCACGTCACGTTGTGCCAGGTGGGCGCGGAGATGCACCATCCGCAGGCGGCTCTCTCGCATGCCCAGCTCCTCGAGGAGCCGTTCGAGCTCGGAGGCGGTGATGGTGCCCTCGGCAAATCGCGCGTCGAGCGCGCGCTCGCCCGCCACGATCTCGGCCCCGAGTCGGCCGGCCTCCGCCTGCATCGCTTCGAAGATCCGCTCGGTCTCGACGCGCTGCTCGGCGGAGAGGCCGAGCTGGTCGGCCAGCTCGAGCACGTGGCGCGGCCCCGGATAGTGGTTGAGCTCGGCCGCCTTCGCGAGGCCCATGCCGCGGCCCGTCAGAAGGTCCTCGACCTCCTGGGGCGACAGCGCCTTGATCGCGCGCGACTCCTGGCCCGCGTACGGGGAGGCCGGCGGCGCGGCGCCGGCCTCGAGGACCCAGACCAGCACGATGAGCCAGCCGATGACGACCGCATGCCCGCGCATCGGATCGCCCCTCAGTGCCGCTTGAAGTACTGGACGGCGCGCTCGTGCTTCGCCGCCGCCGCGCGGGTGGCGAACGTCCCGAGGTTCCTGCGCTTGCCGGTCTTCGGGTCCTTCTTGCGCGAGTAGAGCCGGTACTTTCCCGACGTGAGCTTCCGGATCATGGCTCAGAGCCTCGGCCCGACGCGTTCCATCGCTTCCCGCGACGTGATGACGGGGTGCACCTCGAAGTCGGCGAGATCCGTCCAGTTCGCCGCCCACGCGTCGAGGGCGGCCCGACTCTCGGCCTCCATGAGCTGATAGCAGCGGGTGAGCTCCGGCGTCACCCAGCTCCCCACGTACTCCACCCCCGCCGGCAACATTCGCCCCTTGTCGCGGAAGCGGCGGTAGATCGGGACCGCGTCGCCATCCTTGAAGTGCTCGATCACCATGAAGAGTGTCTTCGCCATCGGAGCCCTCCTTGATCTTCCCTCAGTCCTGCAGCCGCTCGCCCAGGTGCACCGCCACGGACGCCGCGTTGGCGCCCCGCGTGACGACCTTGACCCCCCTGGGGGTCCTGCCTTTGAGGAACGTGACAACGCGGGCGATGCGATTCGTGAGGTACAGGGTATACCCGCCTTTCGGCCGCGCGGCGAACAGCGCCTGGAGCGTGTCCACATCGGGGTTGTCGAAGCGCCCGTCCGCGGAGATCACATAGTGGTCGGCGACGATCTGCTCGAAGAACTCCTTCTTCACGTTGCGGATGCTGCCATGGTGCGGAAGCTTGAGGACGTTCACCTTCATCACGCCGTGCTTCAGGAGCTTCGCCTTCTTCGCGCCCTCCAGGATGAAGTCGCCCCGCGCGTCCCCGGTCAGGAGCATGCGCTTGCCGCCCGCCTCGGCGAGCAGGACGAGGCTGGAGAGGTTGTTCACGCTCGCGTCCACGAAGTCGGCCAGGATCCCCTGAAGCGAGGCGGGCGTGAGCTTGCCCTGCGTCTTGAGCCGCGCGATCTCCTCGTCCCACTCCGTCTGAAGCGCGGCGAGCTGCGGCGCCGCCGGGCCCAGCACCCTCATCGTCAGGCCCTTGCCGATCCTCTCCACGCGGCCGCCGCTGGCGGGCGCCGTGATGAGCCCGCCGTGCCCGTCGAAGTTGACGGGAACGCCGAGCCGCTTCGCGGCATTGCGAAGGTCGCGCCCCTGCGCGACCGAGGCGAGCACGAGAGCGGCCCCGCGGCTCATCCCAAGGCCCCGCGGCACCTCAGCGCCCAGCGCCACCGGTTTGAGCCGCGCCGCCGCGGCGTCGAGCGCGGCGGGCTCCACCGTGGGCGCGATGTCGTCGAAGCTGTTGTGCCAGAGCGTGGTGACGTCGAGCCCGGCATCGTCCCCGCCATCCTGGCCGTTCTGGATCGCGGTGAACAGCTGGAGGATGCCGTTCACATGATCGTCGTCGATGTGGCTCACCACCACCGCCACGATCGGCAGCGCGTCCTCTCCGACCCGCGACGTGCGGAGCGCGGCGAGGCGTGGCCGGAGGCGGCGACTCCACACCCCGCTGGGCCCCCCGTCGATGACGATCAGCTGCGGCTTGGCCAGCGTGCCGTAGTGGAGCAGGAGGGCGTCGCCATGCTTGGCGTCGAGGGCCTCGAGAGTGAAGAGGATGGCGGGCTCCCCGGGGCGAAATCAGACCGACTGTATCGCCCGCAGGACGTCGAGCATCCCGTGCCCCTGGAAGTAGCGCTCCCGCCCGAGGTCGGTGGCGGTGGCGCACAGGATCTCCTTCACCCGCTTGGGCCGGCCGATGAGCTCGCGGTGCCGCGCCATCAGGAGCACCGCGGCGCCGCTCACGTGGGGCGCGGCCATGCTGGTCCCGTCCTTGGCCCCGGAGCGGCCGCCGGGAATCGGCGCGGTGATCTTCTCGCCAGGCGCCACCAGGTCGGGCTTCACCCGCCCGTCGCCGGTGGGCCCCCGGCTCGAGAAGTAGCTCACCCCGTAGGCATGGGGCTGAAAGCGATGGGTTGCGCCCACCGTGATGACCCCGTCGGCATTGCCGGGATCGGTGATGCTGATGCTGTGATAACCCTCGGAGTCGCCGGTGGGCGTGTGGAAGCGGATGTAGCCCTCGTTGCCCGCCGCGGCCACCACCACCACGCCCGAGCTGATCACGCGCTCACACTCGTCGCACACCGGCGTGCGCCCGCACGCGTAGTTGGCCACGTCGTGCTTGAGCGAGAGGCTCAGGTTGGCGCCGTGGATGATCTGCTTGTCGTGCGTCTCGTTGAGGTGGCGGATGAACTGCAGCGCCGCCATCACGGTGAACTCGTCGCCCGCGCCGTCGGCCCCGACCACACGGAAGTCGTACAGGATGACGTCCGGGCACATCCCGACGAGGTCCTCGTCGCCGTCCGGCCGCTCCGCCTCCGGCCAGTCCTCGTGCTTCCAGCTCGAAGCGAGAATGCCCGCCACGTGGGTGCCGTGCTCCGACCCGGGCGCGGGATAGCCCCCGGGGCCGCCCCGGTGCGGTACCTCGATCATCGCCGCCAGCTCGTCCCAGTCGAGCGGGCGGCCGCTCTGGAGCCGCTGCTGGAGATCGGCGGCCCGCCGCGCCAGCTCGGCGCGCGGCACCGTCTCCACCGGCGCGCCGCGCGCGCGCGGGGCGGGGGGTACGGGTCGGGCGCCGGGGGCGCGGCCGCTCGCCGCATGAGCGAGGCGCTGATCCGCCGTGGCTTCCATCTCAAGGATCTGGCGGATGCGCGAGAACTCGAACGTCCGGGCCACCCGCGTGCGATTGAGCCAGCGGTCGCCGCCGCCGGGCCGCGGCCGCGCGAACGCCTCACGATAGGGCTTCTTCGTCTGCGGGTCGCGGGCGCGGAACGCCGGATGGGTCGCGTCGATCCCGCTGTCCACCACCGCCCAGGCGATGTTCTTGCTCTCGATGTGAAAGAGGAGGGACGCCGCGTCGGCCTTCACCGCGAGCGTCGAGCGCGCGATGCTCAGCGAGACCTTGCGGTTGAGGCTCACGCTGTAGAGCACGGGGTGGAGGCGCCTCGCGTCGGGCGCGTGCATCCCGCGCACGAGGGCAGCCACCGCGTCGAGGACATCCGCGTGCCGCGCGCTGAGGCTCACGAACCGGTCCTTGGCCTCTCCCTCCGGCGGCTCGGGCGCTGCTGCGGCCAGGAGAATCGTCCCGACGACGCGCAGCATCCAGACCAGATCCGGCGAGACCGGCGCGGCCGGCGAGCGCCCGCGGCGTCGGCGCGCGTCGGCGCGCGCGCGGGCCGGACGCGGCTCGCCGGCCACCCGCGCCAGCTCGGCGAGGAGCAGCCCGCGGCTGTCGGCGCGACGCGCCGCTTGCTCCAGCGTGCCCGCCACCGCCGGCACGGTGTCCCGCCACCAGTCGCTCAGCGGCAGCACCACCCGGACCAGCTCGTCGAACGACAGGCGGGCGGCCACGCTCGCCGAGTTGTAGGCGATGTGGGCGGCGGTGGCCTCCGCCGCCTCGCGCGCGTGCCCCGCCCGCCACTCGCGGGTGGCCCGCTCCGCGCGCAGCCGCTGCTGGAGGGCATAGCCGAGGGCCGCGGCGGAGGCGTCCCGATGGGGCGTCAGCAGCAGATCGCGCCGCGCGCGGCGGTCGCGGCAGTAGTCCTCGCCGAACGCCAGCCAGACGTCGGGCAGCACCGGCGAATCCTGGGTGAAGCGTCGAGAGGCCTCCCCGCGGAAGATCAGCTCCTCGAGCCATTCGCGCCGGATGCGCATCACACGCCCGCCGCGGGATAGGGGAAGCCGGCGGGCCGCGCCACCGCGGGGTCCACGTGCCGGCGAAGGGCGGCGTCACAGATCGCGTATCCCCAGTTGATGAGGCGCTCCTGGTGCTCGGGCTCCATCCGGGCGAGCCGCGTCGGCACGGCAGCGAGCGCCAACGTCCGCTCCGCGGGACACGGCATGGCGTCGGGAAGCCGGTAGTCGGCGACGTCGGAGCGGATGCCCCAGTAGGCGCCCTTGCGCTCCCCGCGCTGATACGCCGTGATGAGCTGGCGCTTGCGGAGGCTCCGCACCTGGTTGTCGATGACCTCGAGGATGCGCACCACGTGGCGCGCCCAGTCGCGCTCGGGCTCCGGCTCCGGCTGCATCGCGCCCCCCGCGTCGCTCACGAGGATGGTGTCGTAGCGCTTCCACGCCGTCTCGAGCCCGAGGTTGTCGTAGACCCCGCCGTCGGACAGCACCACGTCGCTCGTGTAGGGCTCACGCGCGAGATCCGTGCCCTGGAGGGGCGGCGTCTCCCAGTCGCCCGCGCGCAGCTCGAGGGCCACCGGGGAGAGCACCGGCGGGAACGCGGACGACGCGGCCACCGCGCGCGCCAGCGGCAGCGTGGGATTCAGGACGCGGCCCACGCGATAGTCGGCCATGTAGGGCTTGGAGAAGCGCCACAGCGCGCCGGTCTGCACATTGGTGGCGTTCAGCACGAAGCGCGGCGCATCCGGCAGCGCCTGGAGGGTGGCGTCCCCGAAGAGATGCTTCGTGTACGCGGCCTCCACGCGGTCGGCGACGCTCACGCCGGGCAAGAGGACCCCGGTCACGATGGCGCCCGCGTCGATGGTGCGCCCGGCGAGCGCCCGCAGCGGCTCCACCACCTCCGTCCCGAAACCGCGGGCGACCCCGCCCCCGTCGAAGGCCAGCCGCGACCACTTGAGGCCCAGCATGCCCGCGGTGATCGACCCGCCGGACACGCTGGACACTCGCGCGAGCCGCCGGAGGTAGCCTGCTTCGTTGAGCCGCCAGAGCGCGCCCACGTGGAAGATCATGGCGCGGTAGCCTCCGCCGGAGAGGCAGAGGGCGATGCCGCGCTCCGGCGGCCCCGCCGCCTCGTCGCCGGCGATGGCGCGAACCGGCGAATCCGGCGCGACCGGGCGATCCGGGGACGCGGGCATCATGCCCCCCCGGGGACGGGATGGGCGCGGCCGAACTCGACGATGCGCGCCACCACGCGCTCGGTGGTCTGCTCGGGCGGCATCACCGGCCAGAGCTCGGGCTGGGGCAAGAGCTCGCGCAGATAATGAGCGCCCGACGTCGCGTGGGCCGGATCGTCGCCGGCGACGATGAGGGCGGGCACGCGCATCGCCATCAGCTCCTCGGGCTCGGCGCCCGGCGGCATGTCGCGGTCGAAGAGCGCGCGCCCGCTCGCCGCGACGAGACCGACGTAGCGGTCCAGGTCCATGGCGGCGAAGCGGTCCGCGAAGGCGGGATCGCTCACGATCGCGGAGGCCCACGGGCCCGCCTCGGGATCGGCCCAGAACGACCGTCCCGCGTGCGCCCGCTTCACCACGCCGGCGAGGCCGTGCTCGCGGGCGAAGCCGGCGTGGCGCGCGAACCGATCGGCACCGTTGAGCTTCCAGCGGTAGCCGCCCACCGGCCAGTGGAGCACCAAGGCGTGCGTGGCCTCGGGATGGCGCGCGGCGAACGCGGTGGCCACGGAGCAGCCCATGCAGCCGCCCATCACGAAGGCGCGCCGGATCCCGAGACGGTCCAGGAGCTGCCGCGCCTGATCCGCGTAGAGGCTCCACGAGAGCCGCTCCACGCGCCCGCCGGACACGCCGGCCTCGCGGCGGTCGTAGCTCACCACCGTGAAGGCGCGGGCGAGCGCCGCCAGCGCGTCCATCCCCTTCCACGCGGCGCCCGACTGCCACTTGTCCATCGAGGCATCGAAGCCCCCGGGAGCGAGCATCAGCAGCGTCGGCCCGGACCCCCGCGTGACGTACTCCACCTTGAGCCCGTCGATCGTCGCCGTCGCCATGCCGTCTCCTTCTAGCTCGTGCCGCCGGCGCGGGCACCCGCTCGGCGAAGCAGCTGCATCATGGTGTCGTAGCCGCGCGCCTCCGCGAGCGCGAGCGGCGTCCGTCCCTCGCGGTCGGCGAGGTTCACGCTGGCGCCCGCCTCCACCAGCGCGCGCAAGGTCTCGGTGTGCCGCACGCCGCCGTCGCCGAGCACGATGGACTCGATCAGCGCGGTCCAGCCGAGATTGTTCACGTGGTCGAGCGGCGCTCCCGCGCGGATCAGCGCGCGCACGACCTCCACGTGGCCGAGATGGGCGGCGGCGATGAGCGCGGTGCCGTCGTAGCGGCTGGTGACGTTGCGGGAGCTGCCGCCGATGCCGAGCGCAACCTCGAGGGTCGGCACGTCGCCGGCGACGGCGGCGATCGTGACGATGTCGTACCGGTCGGCGTCGCGCGCGTTGGGATCCGCCCCCGCCGCGACGAGCGCGCGCATCACCGCATGGTGGCCGCGGTGGGCAGCGACGTGGAGCGGGGTGCGCCCGCGGCCATCGCGCGCGTCGGGACGCTCGCCGCCCGCGACGAGGGCGGCGATACGCCCCGCATCGCCGCTCGCCGCCGCGGCGAAGAGCCCGGTGTACCCGGCGGTCTCCGACGGGGACGGCGCGACCTGCGCGGCGGCGGGTTCGATGGTGAGCGCGAGCAGGAGAACGCCGAGGAGCCGGGCGCCGCCGCTCATTCGGCGGGGAACGGGGCCGCGTAGCGCTCGAACGGGAGCCGCAGGCCGTTCGCGAAGAACGACACCGTGTGGTAGAAGCCGACGAGAGCGATCAGCTCGAGAATCTGCTCCACGCTGAACGCGGCGGCGAGAGCCGGCCAGAACCCGTCCGAGATCGTCGCGGTGTCGTGCAGCTCGTCGACGAGCCGGACGAGCAGCCGCTCCTCATCGGTCCACACGCGATCGTCGCCGCCACCCCGCACGGTGGCGCGCACCTGCTCGGGGGCGAGCCCCACCCGCTCCGCGAAGAAGGCCACGTGGACGCCCCACTCGTAGGCGCAGCCGCAGCGCGCGCAGGTCCGGTCGATGACGATCTCGCGATGGCGCAGCGAGACGGGGCCCCGGTCGAGCAGGCCGCCGGCCCGGAACTTGTCGTAGACGCGGGGCACGCGGGCCAGCGTCGTGAAGAGCGAGAGCGGCGGCACCCCCGGCGGCATGATCTTGTCGAACACCGCCTGGAGCTCCGGCGGAAACGGCGGCGTGACGGGCGCGACGCGGGGCGCGCGCTCGGGCGGGCCGGACTCCGGGGGCGGGGCTGCCGGCCCGCTCATACCCCGTCGAGCGCCACCGTGAACGCGCCGGCGTAGCCTCCGCCGCGCGGCGCGAGCGCCAGCGTGAGCTCCCGGCCGCCGCGGCGGTAGAGCCCGTCCTCGTCGTTCCGGACGCTGCGGCGGCCGCGCGCGCGGTAGGGCGGCCCGGCGAGCACGCGGTCGGTGAGGGCGTCGTCGAAGTAGAGCTGCGAGGTGAACTCGTAGCCCGGACGCTGGCCCTGGGGCGCGCGCACCTTGAAGTGGATGTGCACGGTGCGCCCCTGATACGCGCCGGGATACACCGTGAGGAAGCGGACCCGGCCGTCCCCGTCGGTGAGCTGATAGCCGCGGAGGAATTTCCGGCCCACCGTGCTGCCGCCGGGATCGGTCACGTCGGAGTAGACGCCGAGGTGATCGGAGTGCCACACGTCCACCCGGGCGCCGGCGAGCGGCGCGCAGCCCGCGCGCCCGAGCCGGGCGATGAGAAGCGTCAGCTCGAGCGGGGTGCCGGGCTTGACCGAGCCGTCGGACGGATCGACGCGGATGTCCGAGCGGTTGAGCGCCTCCTCGACGAAGTAAGGCCCTTCGGTCTGCGCGGGCCGCGCCACGCACCCCGCAACGGGCGCTGCGCTCTGGCCTCGCGCCGGGCCGACCCTCAGGAGCGAGACGCCGGCCACGCCCAGGAGCGCGAGGGCCTCGCGCCGTGACACCACCCGCCCTCTGGCGATCTCATCGGGACGCATCCGGGAATCCACCGGCCCCAGCATACCTCAGCGCTCGGGGCGAGGGCGGGCCCGATGTGTCGGAATCAGAGCCTGCCGCGCATCCTGACCTCCGGGACCCGCGCACCGCCGATCTGGAGCATCCGGATTCGGTCCGGGGCGGGGGTGAAGCCCACGGTTTCGTAGAAGCGCCGCGCGGGGTGATTGGCCTCGAGCACCCACACCACGGCGTCCCGGGCGCCTCGCTCCACGAGCCGCCCTCGTCCCGACTCCCAGAGCGCGCGTCCCACGCCCCTCCGCCAGCGCCCGGGCTCCACGTAGATCGCCCAGAGCTCGCCGAGCGCGGGGGTCGCGTCCTCGTCCCGGCACGCGCCGACGCTGGCCCAGCCGATCACCGCGCCGGCGTCCTCGGCCACGAAGGTCAGCGCGGTGGTCTCGCCGAGGTTGCGGCGCCAGCGCGCCTCGCGCTCGTCGATGGAGAGCGCGTCGAGAAACGCACGGGGCAGGATGTCGCCGTAGGCCGCCTGCCAGCTGCGGACGTGCACGGTCGCGATGCCGCGCGTGTCCTCGAGCGTGGCCGGGCGCACTAGCACCGTGCCGCCCGTGTGCGGGCTATTCCACCGTCACCGACTTGGCGAGGTTGCGCGGCTGGTCGACGTCGCGTCCCAGCCGCACCGCCACGTGATAGGCGAGGAGCTGGAGCGGGATGGCCATGAGAAGGGGCGAGATCAGCTCGTCTGCCGCGGGCACCGGGATCACCCAGTCCGCCTTGGCCTTGGCCTCGCGGTCGCTCTCGTGGGCGAGCGCGATCACGCGGCCGTCGCGGGCGCGCACCTCTTCGACATTGCCCATCATCCGCTCGTAGGTGCCGTCCTTGGGGATCAGGGCCACCACCGGCAGCCCCTCGTCGATGAGCGCGATGGGGCCGTGCTTCATCTCGCCGGCGGGATAGCCCTCGGCGTGCAGATAGGACAGCTCCTTGAGCTTGAGGGCCCCCTCGAGCGCGATGGGATAGTGGATGCCGCGGCCGAGGAAGAGGAAGTCCTTGTAGCGCGCGAGCTCGCGGGCGAGCGCGGCCACCGACGCGTCGAGCTCGAGGGTTTTCTCGATGAGGCGCGGCAGCTCGAGCAGCCCCTGCACGTGCTTGCGGCCCGCGTCCGCGGTGAGGGTCTCGCGCCGGCGCCCCAGCCAGAGGGCCAGGAGGTAGGCGGCCATGATGGTCGCGGTGAAGGTCTTCGAGGACGCCACGCCGATCTCGGGTCCGGCCGGCGTGTAGATAACCCCGGTGGACTCGCGTGCGAGGGCGGAGCCGATCACGTTGGTGATCCCCACGATGGGCGCGCCCTTGGCCCGCGCCACCTTCACCGCGCCGAGCGTGTCGGCGGTCTCGCCGGACTGCGACATCGCGATGACCAGCGTATCGGGACCCACCGGCGCGTTGCGGTAGCGCCACTCCGAGGCCACGTCGACCTCGGCGGGCAGCCCGCTGATGCGCTCCATGAGGAAGCGCCCCACGATGGCCGCGTGATACGAGGTGCCGCAGGCGAGGAGCACGATTCGCGTCAACGCGGAGGTGACGTCGGGATCCAGGTTGATGTCGGGCAACACCACGCTGCCGCTCTCCGGCGACACGCGGCCGCGCAGGGTATCCGCGGCGGCGCGCGGCTGCTCGTAGATTTCCTTCAACATGAAATGCCGGTACCCGCCCTTCTCGGCGAGGATCGGATCCCAGAGGATGCGCGTGGGGGTGCGCTCGGCGGGCGCGCCGTCGAGCTTGGTGACCTCCACCCCGTGGCGCATGACCACCGCCACGTCCTCGTCCTCCAGGATGACCATGTCGCGCGTGTGGGCGAGCAGGGCGGGAATGTCCGAGGCCAGGAAGGTCTCCCCCGCGCCCAGTCCCACCACCACGCTGCCCGCGCCGTGCTTTGCGGCGACGAGCCGGTCCGGGGCGCTCTTGGCGAGCACCACGATGGCGTAGGAGCCGCGCAGCTCGCGCAGCGCCCGCCGCGTGGCCTCGTCCAGCCGCGGGGTGTCCTGAAGGTGACGCTCGATCAGGTGCGCGATGACCTCGGTGTCCGTCTCCGACGTGAAGACGTGTCCCTCGGCGACCAGGCGCTCCTTGATGGGCAGATAGTTCTCGATGATTCCGTTGTGGACGACCACGAGATTGCCCGAGCCGTCGGTGTGCGGGTGCGCGTTCTCGTCGGTGGGGCGGCCGTGGGTGGCCCAGCGGGTGTGCCCGACGCCGATGGAGCCCGCCACCGGGCGCTCGCGCACGAGGCCCTCGAGCCCCTTGAGCCGGCCTGCGGCGCGGCGCACCTGCAGGCCTTCCGCGCCCAGCACGGCCACGCCCGCCGAGTCGTAGCCGCGGTACTCCAGCTTCTTGAGCCCCTCGAGGATGATGTCGGCCGCGCTCCTGTCGCCGATGTACCCCACGATGCCGCACATACGCTTACTCCTTGTGTCCGGACTTTTTCGCCGCGTTCTTGCGCGCCGCCCAGCCCTCGCGCGTCTCCTGGCGCCCGCGCGCGACGGCGAGCGCGCCCGGCGGCACGCTCTTGGTGATGACGGAGCCCGCGGCCACGTAGGCGCCCTCGCCGATGGTCACCGGGGCGACCAGGCTGGAGTTGGTGCCGATGAAGGCGTCGGCGCCGATGACCGTCTCGTGCTTGTGAACGCCGTCGTAGTTGCAGGTGATGGTGCCCGCGCCCAGGTTGGCGCCCGCGCCCACCTGCGCGTCGCCCACATAGGAGAGATGCGGCACCTTGGCCCCGCGGCCGATCTTGGACTTCTTGACCTCGACGAAGTTGCCGATCTTGGCGCCTGCCCCCACCTGGGCGAGGGGGCGCAGGTGGCAGAAGGGACCGAGCTGCGCGCCTTCCTCCACCGCGGCTTCGGTGAGCACGCAGTACGGCTTGAGCAGCACGCGCTCGCCGAGGCGGCTCGACGACACGTGCGCGCCCGTGCCGATCACGCACTCGGCGCCGATCGTGGTCACGCCCTCAAGTACCACGCCGGGGTAGAGCACGGTGTCGGGCCCGATGACGACGGTGTCGTCCACGTAGGTCGTCGCGGGATCCAGCACGGTGATGCCGTCAGCCATGAGGCGATCCAGGATGCGCTCGCGATAGATGCCGGCGAGCTGGGCGAGCTGCTTCCGGTCGTTGATGCCGAGGCACTCGCGCGGATCCGCGGCCACCACCGCCTCGAGCCGCCGGCCCTCCCGGCGCAGGATGCCGATGACGTCGGTGAGGTAGTACTCGCCCTGCTCGTTCTGGGGCGTCAGCTGATCCAGCGCCGGCCAGAACGCGGCGGCGGCGAAGCAGTACACGCTGGTGCCGATCTCGTGGATCTCACGCTGGGCGGCGGTGGCGTCGCGATGCTCGACGATCGCGCTCGGCTGCCCCCCCTCGCGAATGACCCGGCCGTACCCGGTGGGATCCTCCACGCACGCAGTCAGCAGCGTGGCGGCGGCCCCGGTGGCCACGTGGTGCTCCACGAGCCCGCGCAGCATCGCCTCGGACATCAGCGGCTGATCGCCGGGGAGCACGAGGACGGTGCCCGTCGCGTCCCGGCACACCGGCTTGGTCTGCAGCACGGCGTGCCCAGTCCCACGCCGCTCCTTCTGCTCGACGAAGACCAGGTCGGGCGCCTCGTCCACCGCCGCGCGTACCTGCTCGGCCGCGCGGCCGACCACCAGCACGACCTTGCCGCCGAGGGCGCGGGCCAGCGCGACGGGATAGTGGATGAGGGGACGGCCGCACAGAGGATGCAGCACCTTGGGCCGGCTGGACTTCATGCGCTTGGAGTCGCCCGCGGCCAGGATGATGACGGTCAACGCGGATCCGGCCCCGGATGGCATACGCGCTAGATCGTAGCACGGGGCTTGCCAAGGCCTACCCCCCGGCGCAGTTTCAGATATTTCCGCTAGTTAGGTGCTGGCTGGTCCCGCTCAGGTGCGAAGAAGCGACACGGCCAGGCATTTTTCGGGTGAGGAGGAGACACTACCGCCGCGGGCGCCGGCTATGCTTCGCGGCCGGCTTCCCGCGCAGATGCGCCAGAAGTCGCCCGAGACGCGGCGGCACCTCGGCGGCGAGCTCGACCGGCTCGCCCGTGACCGGATGCAAAAAGGCGAGGCCGGCGGCATGCAGCGCCACGCCCTCGAGCCCCGCGACGAGGGCCGCGCGCTCGGGGTCGACCGGCGGGCGACGCCACCCGTAAGTCTCGTCGCCCAGCAGCGGATGGCCGAGCGAGGCCATGTGCACGCGAATCTGATGCGTGCGCCCCGTCTCGAGCCGGCACTCCACCAGCGTGGCGTCGGCGAAGCGCTCGAGCACGCGGTAGCGCGTGAGCGACCGCCGGCCCTTGCCCCCGCTCACGACCGCCATGCGGACGCGCGAGCGGGGGTCGCGGCCGATGGGGGCGTCGACGGTCCCCTCATCCCTCGGCACGCGGCCGTGGGCCACCGCCAGATACCGGCGGCTCACCGTGCGCCGGGCGAGCTGCGCGGTGAGGGAGTCGTAGGCGGCGGGTGTCTTGGCGAGGACGATGAGGCCGGACGTCCCCTTGTCGAGGCGGTGCACGATGCCGGGACGCCGAGGCCCGCCCACGCCGGCGATGGCGGGCGCGTGATGGAGCGCGGCAGCGGCCAGCGTGCCCGTCATGCGCCCCGCGCCGGGATGCGTCACCATGCCGGCGGGCTTGTCGACGACGAGCACGTCGGCATCCTCGAAGACCACCCGTAAGGGCACCGGCTCGGGCGCGAGCGCCTCCGGCGGAGGGGGCGGCACCTCGGCCTCCACCCGCGCGCCGACGCGCAGCCGGAGCGCCGCCTTGGCGGTGCGGCCATCCACCCGCACCCGTCCCGTCTCGACCAGCCCCTTGAGGCGCGTGCGCGAGACCTCCGGCAGCCGCGCGGCGAGCCAGCGGTCGAGCCGAAACCCGGCCTCGTCGTGGGCGACGGTGGCGTCGAGCCTCATCCGGCCTTCGGCGAGTCCACCAGCATCCGGAAGGCGAGAATGGTCACGCCGACGGTGATGGCGGAGTCCGCCACGTTGAAGGCCGGCCAGTGGTAGGCGCCCCAGTAGAAGTCGAGGTAGTCCACCACGGCGCCGAAGCGGACTCGGTCGATCAAATTCCCGGCGGCGCCGCCGAAGATGAGGCCGAGCGAGAGGCGCGTCCACGCCCCGCCGGTAGGCAGGAGCCGGGCGGCGATCACGGCCAGGAGCACGACCGCGCCGATGGACAGAAGCCCCACCATCCACCGGAAGGCCTCGGGCACGCCGCCGAGCATGCCGAAGGCGAGGCCGGGATTCATGACCAGGGTCAGGGAGAAGAGGCCCGGGATCACGGGCACCGCCTCGCCGAAGCGGAGGCCGTGCAGCGCCCACCACTTCGTGATCTGGTCGGCGACGAGGATCGCCGCGGCCAGGAGGGAGATCGCCCGCATCTACCGCAGGCTGCGAACCACCGGCGCGCAGCGCTCGCACAGCGTGGGGTGCTCGGCATCCTCGCCCACGCGGGCCGTCCAGAGCCAGCAGCGCTCGCACTTCTTCCAGCCCAGCGCCTTCGCGGGCACCACCGCGAGGCCGAGGCCGGGGATCTCCGCGCTCTCGAACGCGGTGGCCTGGCCGGCAGGCGGCGCGGCGTCGAGGCGGACGCCGGACACGTTGAACAGCGTCGCGAGCAGCGGCTCCCCCTTGGCGGTGAGCAGTGGGCGCCACTGCTCCTCGGGCGCGCTCGTCACGAACACCACGGCGTCGATCCCCTTGCCGATCTTGCCGGCCTTGCGCGCCGCCTCGAGCGCGCGCGACACCTCGCCCCGCACCTCGAGCAGACGGTCCCACTCGGCGGCCAGCCGCTCGTTGGCCCACTCCCCCCGCTCCTCGGGGAACGTCGTCACGTGCACGCTGTCGGGCTTCCCCGACCCGGGGATGTGGCCCCAGACCTCCTCGGCGGTGAAGCTCAGCACCGGGGCGAGGAGGCGCGTGAGGGCGGTCAGCATCTCGAAGCACACGGTCTGCGCGGCGCGGCGACGCGGGTCGTTGGGCGCGGAGGCGTAGAGCCGGTCCTTGATGATGTCAAGGTAGAGCGCCGAGAGGTCCACCGCGCAGAAGTTGTGCGTGGCGTGGAACACCACGTGGAACTGGTACTCCTCGTAGGCGCGCCGGACCCGCGTGATCAGCTCCCCCAGCCGCAGCAGCGCCCAGCGGTCCAGCTCGTCCATCTGGTCGTAGGACACCCGGTCGCGGTCGGGATCGAAGTCCGCGAGAGTGCCGAGCAGGAAGCGCCAGGTATTGCGGATGCGCCGATAGGCGTCGGCGAGATGGCGCAGGATCTCCTCGGAGAGGCGGATGTCCTCCGTGTAGTCCTCGGCGGCCACCCAGAGGCGGATCACCTCGGCGCCGTACTTGGGCAGGATCTCTTCCTGCGTGAGGTAGTTGCCGAGGGACTTCGACATCTTCCGCCCCTCGCCGTCCACGAGGAAGCCGTGGGTGAGCACGGCCTTGTATGGGGGCGCCCCGCGCGTGCCGATCGCCTCCAGCAGCGAGGAGTGGAACCACCCGCGGTGCTGGTCCGAGCCCTCGAGGTAGAGGTCGGCGGGCCAGCGGAGATCCGGCCGCGCCTCCAGCACCGCGGCGTGGCTGCACCCCGAGTCCACCCACACATCCAGGGTGTCCGTCTCGCGCCGGAAGTCTTCACCGCCGCACGACGCGCAGCGGGTGCCCGGCGGCACGAGCTCGCGCTCGGAGCGCAGATACCACTCCTCGATGCCGCGCCCGGCGCGGAAGATCCCCGCCACGTGCTCGGCCACGCGCTCCTCCAGGAGCAGCCCACCGCACGACTTGCAATAGAAGGCGACGATCGGCACGCCCCACACGCGCTGGCGGGAGAGCACCCAGTCGGGCCGGTGGGCGACCATGTTGAAGATGCGCGACTCGCCCCATTCAGGGATCCAGCGCACCTCGTGGCGGATGGCGTCCAGCGCCTTCTGGCGTAGCCCCGTCTTGTCCAGCGAGAGAAACCACTGCTCGGTGGCGCGGAACAGCGTGGGGTTCTTGCAGCGCCAGCAATGGGGATAGGTATGGCTCACCGGCATCTGGGCGACCAGCGCGCCGCGCGCGCGCAGCAGATCGATGATCTTGGGGTTCGCCTCCCACACCGTCTGGCCGGCGAAGTGCTCGACTTCGGCGGTGAACTTTCCATCGTCGTCCACCGGGTTGTAGATCTTGAGCCCGGCCCGCCGCCCCGCTTCGTAGTCCTCCTCACCGTGGCCGGGCGCGATGTGGACCAGCCCGGTGCCCGCGTCCATCGCCACGAAGTCCTCGCCGATCACCACGGAGTCCCGCGCGATCCACGGATGGCGGGCCTGCGTGCCCACCAGCGCCGCGCCGGGCAGCGCGAGAGTGGTGCCGCGGGCCCGGCCGGCGACGCCGGGCAGATTGGCCACCGCGACGGCGAGCGGACGGGCGACGACGAGCCATTCCCCATCGACCTCGAGGGCGGTGTAGGTCTCCGTGGGATGCACCGCGATGGCGAGATTCGCGGGGAGGGTCCAGGGCGTCGTGGTCCAGATCACGAGGGATGCCGTGCGGCCGCCGAGCGCCTCCGCGAGCGCCCGGCTCGGAGCCGTGACCGTGAACTTCACGTACACCGTGGGCGAGGTCTCGTCCTCGTACTCCACCTCGGCCTGGGCGAGCGCGGTCTTGCAGTGCATGCACCAGTGCACGGGCTTGAGGCCCTTGTAGACGGCGCCTTGCCCCGCGAAGCGCCCGAACTCGCGAACGATCACTGCCTCGTACTCGGGATCGAGCGTCGCGTAGCGGTTGTCCCAGTCCGCGAAGACGCCCAGGCGCTTGAACTCTTCTCGCTGGATATCCAAGAACCTGAGGGCGTACTCCCGGCAGCGGCGAATCTTCTCCACCGGGTCCATGGCCTTGCGCACGTCCACGCCCGCCGCGTCGTCGAGACCCAGGGCCTTGTCCACGCCATGCTCGATGGGCAGGCCGTGGCAGTCCCAGCCGGGCACGAACATCGCGTTGAAGCCCAGCATGTTGTGGGTCTTCACCGCGAGATCCTTCAGGATCTTGTTCAGCGCCGTCCCCATGTGGATGTGCCCGTTCGCATAGGGCGGGCCGTCGTGGAAGATCCACTGCGGGCGGGCCGCCGCGGCTTTCCGGATCTTTCCGTAGATGTCCATGCTCTTCCAGCGCGCGAGCAGCTCGGGCTCGAGCGTGGAGAGATTGGCCTTCATGGGGAAAGACGTTCGCGGAAGGTTGAGCGTGTCCTTGTAGTCCATGCGAGCCCTTCCGCCGCGGCCGACTACCGCGGCGTGAGCGTGAGGATGCCGAGCTGGTTGTCGATGTTGACGATGAAGCGGTCGAGATAGTCGCGGCCGAGCAGGCCCTCACCCTGGCCCAGCTCCACGTCGTGGGCGACCACGCGGATCGGGCCCGCCTTGGCGCCGTTGACGTCGATGGAGTTGACCAGCACGAAGAGCGCGTTGGCGGTGCCGGTGACGCCGCGGATGGAGCCCCGAAGCGCCTCGCGGCTGGACACGCCCATCTGGGCGAGCACGCGTGGGCTGATCGTGGTGACCGACGCGCCGGTGTCGAGCAGCAGCCGCACGCTCCCCGTCTCGTTGATGCGCGCGCTCACGACGATGGGCTGGCCCGGAACGAAGCGGATCTGGGCGGCGCCGACCGCCGTCGGCGTCGGCGGCCGGGTGCCGGGCGCGGTGACCGCGGGCACGGGTGCCACGGGCGGCGAGCTCATGTACTGCGCGCTGGGCCGGAAGCGCTCGGGGATGCTGTCGATCCCCTGACTGTAGTTGACCTGTCCCCGCTCGTCCGTCCATCGATAGGTCTGGGCGGCGGCCTCACCGGTCGCGAGCGCCCCCAGGAGGGCGAGCGCGGTGGTGCTGGTGAGCCGCTTCATGCCCGATTTCCCGGGGTCATGGCCCTCAAAGGTAACACGGACGGGCCCTTCGCCGCGAGGACGGGGGGTCATGACGGGCACGGCGGGGCGCCGGGGTGGGCCCGCCTCCACACCGTCTCGTAGACCACCATCTCCTCGGCGCCGGCCACCGTGTTGAGGCGCAGGCGCACCCGTTCGACCGGTGTGAAGCGATCGTGCATCGCGGTCAGGCGGGGGAACCACGCGGGGAACACGATGAGGTAGTCCGGGCAGGCGCGCTCGAGATAGCGCAGCACGCCGGCCTCCCCATCCTTTTTATAGGGCAGGATCGCCGGCGTCACCAGGCCCATGACGTCGATCACCGGGCGCCGCGAGAGATAGCCGATGGCGCCGACATCGTTGAGCGCGAGCCGCGCGTCGAGCGGCGTGTGCGCGTTCACCCACTGAGCGAGGCGCACTTGCATGCTCTCGATGTTCTGGACCGCCCAGCCGTAGCGCGTGGCCGCGGGCCAGAGGGACACCAGCGCGGCCGCCGCGAGGCCGGCGGCGAGGAGGCGGCGGAGCCGCGTCAGGCCGGCGACCTCGCGCGCGCGGCCGAGCGCGGCCATCGGCAGCACCGCCGTCGCGAAGGCCAGCGGGATGAGGTGAATCGCGTAGCGCCCCTCCTGGAACGCGGGGCCGCGATACGGCGCGAGCAGCGCCATCGCGAGCGGCTGGAGGAGCAGCGCCGTCGCGGGCAGGCCGAGACGGCGGCCGCCGCGCCACCACAGCAGCCCGAGCCCCCCCACGATGAGAAACGGGAGCAGCGAGTTCACGTCCCACAGCCAGTGCGCCCACTCCTTCCAGAAGTCCCACGGGCGCGAGAGGAAGGTCCGGGCTGCCGGTTCGCGCGTGCCGGCCAGGAAGCCGGCGAGGCCGCCTTCGATCTTCGCCGCCGCGGTGGCGGGCAGCGGGGTGCCGCCCGTGACGAGATTGAAGGCGACCCAAGGTCCGATGATGACGATGCCGGCCACGGTGTAGCGGACCGTGCGGCCGGGGGTGAGCGGGCCCGCCACCCAGGTGAGGCCCAGAACGAGCATCGCCTCGGGGCGCGCGAGCACGGCCAGCGCGAGCAGGATGGCCGCGGCCACCTCGCGGCCGCGCGTGTGCGCGAGCAGGCCCGCGGCGACGAGCAGCGCGGCCAGCGACACCTCCATGCCGGACAAGGCGCCCCAGAGCACGGGCCCCGACAGCGCGGCGAGCGCGGCGGCGAGGAGCGCGGCGGCGCGGTCGTCCGACCAGGCCCGCGCCAGACGCCCGGTGACGAACGCGGCGCCGAGCGAGGCGGCTGCGCCCACGAGCTTCACGAGCAGTGGATGGCTGCCCGTGACCAAGAAGAGCGCGCCGAGGACCAGCGTCCACAAGGGCGCCGTCGAGCCCGCCACCGGCACGCCCGGGTTGTAGGAGAAGCCGTGGCCCTCGGCGAGGTTGCGCGCGAACTGAAAGTGAATCCAGGAGTCGTCGAGAGGAAACCCGGCCACACCGGCGAGCTGATGCTCGCGGAGCAGGAAGAGGCCGAGGCCCAGGACGAAGGCCCCCGCGGGAAGCAGTCCCCTCACCGCGCGGCGCGGGCGAACGTGTAGCCGGCGTGCTCGACGGGCGTCTTGCCCAGCGGCAGCACGTAGAGGAACCGCCCGTACGGAAGCTGGATCTCGAGCAGGCCCTGCGGGCGCGGCAGCTCGGGATCCCAGTGGTCCACGAACCAGACGAGCTGCCGCACCCGGCGCGGCAGCGTGATCCGAGTGCCGGGCGTGGGCACCATCGTGGTCGCCGCCTGCGACGCGTAGAACCCCGGCGGGTCCGCGCGCAGATAGAGCTGATAGATCGCGTACTCCGGCATGTAGAACATCGCGTGCCGCAGCCACGGATAGGAGCGCGAGTTGCCGAACTCGGTGAGGAGCGCGGTGTCCGAGGGATCGTACACGGCGCGGATGGTCTGCACGTAGGCATGGAGCACCGCCTCGTGCTCGCGCAGGGCGGACGCCGTGCGCGACAGGATCCAGTCGTGCGCCTCGTCACGCGCGCGCCACACCCACGGCTCGCCCTCGCGCCGGTCGAACTCGCGCGGCTCCGGGCGCGCGCTCACGAAGAACCCCGTGTTGACGAGGAGCAGCGGAACGAGGGCGGCGGCGGTGAGGGCCCAGCGCCACTGCGGCCGGCGGAGCCGCTCCGAGCCGGCCGCGACCAGGTCCACCATGGCCTGGGAGAGGAGGATCACCAGCGCGGGCAGGCAGGTCAGCACGTAGCCGGCCTGGCCGAAATGCACGAGCGTGTAGAAGGCGAAGGGCGGCGCCATCCAGCCCACGAGAAACCACTCGCGCGCGCCCCACCCGCGACGCCGCGCATAGAATGGCAGGGCCGCGATCGCGAGGGCCAGCGGGCCCAGGCCCACCAGCACCGACTCGAGCACGTAGCGCGCCTGCCGGAACGTGGTATCGAGGTCGCCGCCCAGCACCGAGGTAGGCAGCACGGTGGTGACGTAGAGCTCGCCGGAGGCGCGGAGATAGCTCCGCCAGCCCCCGGCCAGCCAGACCAGGGGCAGGAACCAGGCGAGCACTGCGGCGGCGAGCAGCGCGGCCGCGGCCACCAGGCGCTTGCGCTCGCGGATGCCGAGCGCGGCGGAGGCCGCCCACAGCGGGAACAGCATCAGGAGCACCGACTGGCGGAGGCCGCCCGCAAGCCCGAGGCAGACCGCGCCGAGGTAGAGATGCGCGACGGAGCCGTTCAGCGCGCGCCAGGCGAGGAGCGCCATCAGCGTGGCCCCGAAGGCCTCGCCCGCGTAGGTGAGGCCGACCGAGCCGTAGAACCAGAAGAGCGGGCTCACCGCGAGCAGCGCCGCCGCCGCGCCCGCCGTGGTGCGGCCGTAGAGGGCGCGCGTCAGCCAGTACACGGTGACGGTGGTCGCGGCGCTGAAGATCATGGCCAGCGCGACGTAGGCCAGCGTGGGGTCGGCCACGGTCGCGTTCACCAGCCGTCCCAGGCCGACGTAGAGCACGTAGCCGGGCGGATGCGGCTGATGCTTGGCGATGTCGAACTCGCGCAGCGCGAGCGCGAATTGCACCGCGTCCCAGTTGTAGAGCATGCGCGCGCGGTACGGCCAGCGGGAGGCGAGGGTCACCAGGGCCAGGACGATGGACACGGCCAGGTCGAAGGCGAAGCCCGAGCGCGCGATCCAGCGCTGGCCGAGCGCGGTGAGCCCGCTCATGCTTGCCGCCACACGCGATCGGCAGCGCCGAAGATGCCGGCGGAGTCCCCCAGCCCCGCGCGCGCCACCCGGACTTCGCGCGACATCATGGTGGCGTGCGCGCGGATGCGCTCGGTGAGCGACTCGGCCAGGGTCGGCACCGTGGTCATGATGCCGCCCCCCAGCACGAGCAGCTCGGGGTTGAGCACGGTCACGTAGTTGGCGAGGGCCGCGCCGAGGTAGCGCAGCGCCTCGTCCCACACCATGGCCGCGAAGGCGTCACCCGCCGCGGCCGCGCGCGCCACCAGGGCGGCGGTGAGCCGGCGCGCGTCGCGCCCGGTCTCCTCGGCGAGCACGGTCTTGGTGCCCTGATCGAGGGCGGTCTGCAGGCGACGGATGAAGCCGCTGCCGGAGGCGTAGGTCTCCACGCAGCCCCGCTGGCCACAGGGGCACGGGAGCCCGTCGACCACGATCTGCGTGTGGCCGATCTCGCCCGCGGCGTTGTTGTAGCCGCTCAGGAGAAGGCCATCCATCACCGCCCCCGAGCCGACCCCGGTGCCGACAAAGACCGCGATCAGGCTCCGTGCCCCGCGGCCGACGCCGAAGCGATACTCGCCCCACGCGGCTGCGCGCACGTCGTTCTCGACGTAGGTCGGCAGGGCCAGGTTCGACTCGATCTCGTCGCGGAGCGGCACGTCGGTCCAGTGGAGGTTGGGCGCGTAGACGACGGCGTGGGTCTTCGGGTGGATCTGCCCGGCGGCGGCGATGCCGATCCCGGTCACGCGCGAGCGGTCGGTGGAGTCCAGCAGCTCCGCGATCATTCGCTTGAGATTGGCGAGCACGCTGGCGGTGCCCTTCCAGGCTTCGGTCTGGGTCTCGACGCGCGCGACGAGCTGGCCCTGCTCGGAGAGGAGCCCGCCGCGTAGCTTGCTCCCGCCGAGGTCTATTCCGACGGCGTAACGATCGGCGGGCATCCGATGGATCGGGAGATTACGAGGAGGGGACGATCAGGCCTTCTTCTCTTCGTCCTTCTTGGCGGGCGCCTCGTCCTTGCTGAGCTCGTTGACGCCCTTCTTGAACTCCTTCACGCTGGAGCCGAGCGAGCGGGCGAGATCGGGCAAGCGCTGGGCCCCGAAGAGAATCAGGACGATGACCAGGATCAACAGCAGCTCTTGGTATCCCAGACCAAACATGGCGGGACTCCTTTCCTTTTACTGACGCGTCCTTACACTACGCGCGGGCCCTGAGGTTGTCAACGCCTCTCCGGCGCCGTCAGGGGGTGACCCCGAAGCGCAGCACCGTGATGGAATGGGCGGGAAACTCGTGCTCGAACCGCGCGCCCTTGGCCGTCCCCGTCCGCTCCGCGACGTCGACCATGCGGGGGTGCTCGAACGTGTTCATCGCACGCACGTCGGGGCCGTTCACCTCGGCGATGGTCAGATCCCCCGCCGCCGCGGCGCCGCCGAGGTCAATGGTGGCACGGTGCGCGCGTACCGCGTCCCGGTTCACCACCGCGAGGGTCACTTGCCGCCCCGCGGGATCGCAGCTCCCGGCGGCGTCGAGCAGGGTGAACGGGCCCAGCTCCGCCACGTGGTGCACGCGCCCCTCACCGCCCGCCTCCTGCGCGGGCGACAGGGCATAGGTCTCGCCGGAGACGTGGACGTCGAGCCCGATCTCACGAGTGTGCTCGGCGTAGAGTCGCAGCGGGTGATAGATCGTCTGGAGGAACAGGCCCTTCGGGCTCGTGAAGATCGGGGCGATGGCGTTCACCAGCTGGGCGAGGTTGGCGATCTTGACCGTGTCGCAGTGGCGAATGAAGCCGTTCAGGTACGTGGCGACGGCGAGCGCGTCGGTGAGGGTGTAGCGCTCCTCCACGCCGCCCACGCGGTCCTCGTGGCTCCGCGTCCGCCACCAGACGTTCCACTCGTCGAAGGCGATGTGAATGGGATGCGCGATCCGGTGAGCGGCGCGCACCCGCTCGATGAGGGCGGCGCAGATGCGCACCGCGCGCTCCGCCTGATGCGACGAGAACACCGTGGCGTAGTGGTCGGCGCTGCCCGTGTAGAGGTGGATGCTGTGGAAGTCGATGAGATCGGCGAGGCCGCCCAGCACGATCTCGTCCCACTCGCTCCAGCCGTTCTGGCCGCAGCCGATCAGCACGATGGACGGATCCGTCCGCTTCATCACGGTGGCAAAGGCGCGGGCCTTCTTCACGTAGTCGTGCGCGTTGAGATTGCCGATCTGCCAGCTCCCGTACATCTCGTTGCCGAGCCCCCAGTACTTCACGCCCAGCGGCTCGGGGTGGCCGTGCTGGCGGCGGAGGTTCGCCCACGAAGTATGGCCGGCGCCGTTGCAGTACTCGACCCAGGCCTGGGCTTCGTCCATGGTGCCCGAGCCCATGTTCACGCAGATGAAGGGCTCGGCGCCGATCTCGCGGCAGTACGCGATGAAGTCGAGGGTGCCGAACCGGTTCGACTCCTCCGCGTACCAGGCAAGCTCGCTACGGCGGGGTCGTTGATCCTTCGGCCCTACCCCGTCGAGCCAGTGATACCCGCTGACGAAGTTGCCGCCGGGCCAGCGCAGGAGCGGCACCCGCAGCGGCCGCACCGCGTCCAGCACGTCCTTGCGGAAGCCCCTCGCGTCGCTGAGCGGGGAGCCTTCCTCGTAGATGCCGCCGTAGATGCAGCGGCCGAGGTGCTCGATGAAATTGCCGAAGATCCGACGGTCCACCGTGCCGATGCGCCGCGCGAGATCGATGCCGATGCGTGCCATGGCGCGGAGTCTACGCGAGGACGGAGTCGTTTGACAGGCTAGAGCGGAGCGCCTAGAGTCTGGCCTGCAAGCGAGCGGTGATCGGCGTCCGCGCCAAGGGAGGCGTCATGAGCGAGAGACACGCCGGAGTGAGCCGTCGGACCTTCGTCACGGGCGCCGCCGCCGCGGCGGGCGCGACCTGGCTGGCGCGCGACCCGCGCCGCGCCGCCGCGCAGACCAAGGCGACCATCACCTACTGGAACGGCCTCACCGGCGCGGACGGCAAGGTCATGGACGAGCTGATCGACCAGTTCACGAAGGAGACCGGCATCAAGATCGAGCAGCAGCGCATCCCCTGGGCTGACCTCTACGCCAAGCTCCAGGTCTCGGTGCCCGCGGGCGAGGGCCCCGATCTCGCGCTGATCCACACCGTGGAGGTCCCGCACTTCGCCAGCGACGGCGTGCTCGAGGTGATCGATGAGAGCGCCATGAGCAGTCGGGGCTTCCGCGCCGCCGACTATCTCCCCGCGACCTGGCAGGGCGGGATCTTCGAGGGCAAGCGCTACTCCGTCGCCCTGGACGTGCCGCAGCACGTGCTCTACCTCAACGTGAAGGTGATGAAGGAGGCGGGGCTGGTCGGCGCCGACGGGCGCCCCAAGGTCCCGGCGAGCCGCGAGGAGCTGGTGCAGATGGCCAAGCAGATGGCCAAGAGCGACACCTTCGGATTCGGGATCGGCACCGTGGCCCCCGGCCGCTACACGTGGGGCTTCCACAATCTCCTCTGGCAGAACGGGGCCAATGTCTTCACCGCCGATCTCAAGCGCTCGGCCCTCGCCGAGCCTGCCGCGGTCGAGGTCGCGGACTTCTGGGCCAGCCTCTTCGGCCAGAAGATCGCGCCGCCGTCGAACGCGAGCTGCCGCGATGCCTTCATCGCCGGCAAGCTCGGGATGTGGATCGCGGGTTCGTGGAACTTCACCGGCCTGCGCGAGGCGAAGGTGGACTTCACCGCGGCCCCCCTGCCCCGGCTGTTCAAGCAGCCGGTGGTGTGGTCGATGCCGCATCAGTTCACCTTCCCCAAGCCCAAGGGCGCCGATGCCACCAAGCGCGACGCGGCCTGGACGCACATCCGCTGGATGACCGATCACGTGGCGGACTGGACGCTCAAGGCCGGGCAGATCTCGGCGTCGCGGAAGGCCCACGCCGATCCGCGCATCACCGCCGATCCGGTGCTCCGCGTGCTCATGTCCCAGGGCGCGAGCTGGCAAGTGGGGCAGCCGACCCCCAGGTGGGTCGCCGCCGAGAATCTCACGCGCCCGGTGATCGAGAGCATCTACATCGGGCAGAAGCCCGCCAGGGCCGCGATGGAGGATCTGGCCCGCCAGATCAACGCGCTGCCCGTCTGATCCGTGGCGCGGCGGCGCGGGCTGACGGCGTACGGCTTCCTCGCCCCCGGCCTGCTCCTCTTCGCCGCGTTCCGGGTCTATCCCCTCCTCGACGGCCTACGTCTCTCCTTCACCAACGCGCGGCTCGGCCGGCCCGCGCAGGCCTTCGTGGGGCTCGCCAACTACGAGCGCCTGCTCGAGGACACGCGCTTCCACGTGAGCCTCTGGAACACCCTCTTCTACACGGTGGCGAGCACGCTGCCGATCCTCGCGATCCCCCTCCTCCTCGCGGTGGCGCTGAACCGGGGGTCCATGAGGACCGTGCTGCGTGGAGCGTTCTTCTTCCCGTTCACGCTCTCGGTGGTCACGGTCGGACTCACCTGGCTCTGGCTGCTCGATCCCGTGGTCGGCCCGTTCAACTACTACTTCGGCTGGCTGGTCGGGCCGGGGCGCTCGTGGCTCTCCGAGCCCGGCACCGCGATGTGGGTGATCATCGCCACCACCGTGTGGTGGGTGGCCGGCTACTACCTCGTCATCTACCTGGCCGGGCTGCAGGACATTCCCCGCGACCTCTACGAGTCGGCGGCGCTGGACGGGGCCGGCGCGATCCGGAGCTTCTGGGCCATCACGCTGCCCCTGCTCCGCCCTGTGCTGCTCTTCGTCTTCGTCACCCACATCATCGGCTCGTTCCAGATCTTCGGGCAGGTGTTCATCCTCACCCAGGGCGGCCCGGGCGACAGCACCCGCACGGTCGTCCAGCATCTCTACGAGACCGCGTTCCAGAACTTCTTCGCGTTCGGCGCCGCCTCGGCGATGGCGTGGGTGCTCTTCGCGATCATTCTGGCGTTTTCCCTGTTGCAGTTCCGCCTCCTGCGCGGCCACACGGAGCTCTGAGCGCCGTGCCGCGGGGCCGCGACACCCAGGACCTGCTGCTCGCCGCCGCGCTCGGCGCCCTCGCCGTGCTCTGGTTGCTCCCGGTCGTCTGGGTGGTGGTGACCTCGCTCAAGCCCACCGTCAACATCATCCGCGTGCCGCCGGAGTGGATCCCGTGGCCGGCGACGCTCGAGCACTACGTCGAGGTGCTGTTCAGCAGCTCCCGCACCGCGCGCATCGGCCGCGCCTTCGTGAACAGCCTCGTGGTGTCACTCGGCACGGTGATCCTGGTCGTCGGGACGAGCGCGCTCGCCGCCTATCCCCTCGCCCGCATGCGCTTCCCCGGGAAGACCCTCGTCTTCAGCGTGATCGTGGGGAGCCTGATGATCCCCAACGCGGTGGTGCTGGTCCCCCAGTACGTGCTCGTGCAGCGCCTCGGCTGGCTCAGCACGTATCAGGGGCTGATCGTTCCCGAGGCGGCGGTGACGTTCGCCTTCGGCGTCTTCCTCCTCCGTCAGTTCTTCCTCACGATCCCTCACGAGCTGGAGGACGCGGCGCTCATCGATGGAGCCAATGCCTGGCAGGTGTTCTCGCGGATCGTCGTCCCCCTGTCCCAGCCGGTGCTGGCCGCGCTGGCCATCTTCGCCTTCCGCTCGGCGTGGAACGACTTCCTCTGGCCGCTGATCGCGGTGAACAAGGCCGAGATGTTTCCGCTGCCGGTGGCACTTGCGCTGCTCCGCGGGGCCTACAGCTCGGAGTCCTATGGGCCCATCATGGCGGGCGCCGCGCTGTCCGCGCTGCCGCTCTTCATCGTATTCCTGATCGCCAACCGCCGCATCGTCGAGGGCGTGCGGCTGAGTGGCTTGAAGGGCTAGCCGAGGACGGGCTAGCCGCTGCGGAGGACCCGCCGCTCGCCCTGGCGAACGGTGACGCGCTGGGCGTCGAAATACTCCATAAGCGGGATGGCGTACTTCCGGCTCACCCCGAAGAGGTCCTTCATGTCGGCCGGGCTCAGCGTCTTCTTCTCCGTGAGGTGCGCGACCAGGCGGGTCTGGACCGCCTGGAGCGCCTCCGCGTGGTAGTAGAGCGACTCGCGGATGCGGACCAGCTTCTTCTCCGCGAGCAGGAGCTGGAAGAGCTCGTGGCGATCCGTCCCCTTGACCCCGGCCGTGCCGAGCGCCTCCTCGGCGGTGGGCGGCGCGGCGGCGGCGCGGCGGAACTCGGCCTCGACGGCGTCGATCACCCGCTGCTGTTCGGGGGTGAGGCGAATGGTGTGGGAGCCCAGGCGGACCTGGTCCCGCTCGCTGCGCACCACGCCCTCCATTTCGAGGGCGGCGAGGAGCTGGGTGAACACCTTCTCCTGGGCGTTGCCGGCGCGGCTACGGAGCTCCTCCCTCGAGATGCCGCCGCGGAGCGGGTTCTCGGCGTGGAAGGCCTCGAGCAGCGCGAGGGTGGTCGCGCGGAGCTTGTCGCTCGCCTCGCGATGCAGCCAGGCGTCCCGGTCCACCGCGACCGCGGCGCCCTTATGCTGGAGCTCGGCGAGGAGGGCCCGCAGCCGCTCGGGACCGTACGGCGTCCGGGCGAGGAGATCGCCCAGGCGCGCCCCCGCCGCGCCCGCCTGCTTGAGATGCTCCTCCACGATCTCGACGGGCACGCCGGCGGCGAGCAGCTCGAGGTGGGCGCGGAGCGCGGGGGCCTTCCGCTTGAAGCGCGGGGGATCGACGTCGAGCAGGGTGCCGCCGCCGATGGTCATGATCGGCGAGTACGTGCGGATGACGAAGCGGTCGCCCGGCAACGCCACCACCGGCGCCTCGAGGCGAAAGCGGCCGAACGAGGTCTCGCCCTGGGGCAGCTCCGCCTGGCCGACGAGGAGGACCCGCGCCATCACCTCCTGGGTGCCCACGTGGAAGCGCACGCGCTCGCGCATCTTGAGCGGCCGCGGCGCGTCGGCGAGCAGCTCCACCGTCGCGTCGACCGCGGTCGTCGACACGAGCGCGCCCGCCGGGGCCAGCACGTCGCCCCGCTCAACCGCCGCGCGCTCCACGCCCTGGAGATTCACCGCCGTGCGCTGGCCGGCCCGCGCGGAGTCCACGCCATGGCCGTGCACCTGGAGCCCGCGGACCTTGGACTGGATACCCCGCGGATAGATCTCAACACGCTCATCAAGCGCGAGGCGGCCGGTGGTGAGCGTGCCGGTCACCACGGTGCCGAACCCGCGCACGGTGAACACGCGATCGACGGGGAGCCGTGCCGTCTGATCCAGCGGCTTGGCCGGCACCGCTCGCGCCAGGCGGCCCATGGTGGCGCGGAGCTCAGGCAGCCCCTCCCCCGTCTTCGACGAGACGGGCACGATGGGGCAGCCGGCGAGGAACGTGCCGTCGAGGAGCCGCGCCACGTCGTCGCGCACCAGCTCGAGCCAGTCGGCGTCGACCATGTCGGTCTTGGTCAGCGCCACCAGTCCGCTCTTGATGCGGAGCAGCGAGCAGATCGCGAGATGCTCGCGCGTCTGTGGCATCACGCCCTCGTCCGCGGCGATGACCAGCAGGGCGAGGTCGATGCCCCCCACCCCGGCCAGCATGTTCTTCACGAAGCGCTCGTGGCCCGGCACGTCCACGATCTCGATGGTGAGCCCGTCGGGCTCTTCCAGGAATGCGAAGCCCAAATCGATGGTGATGCCGCGCGCCTTCTCCTCGGGGAGCCGGTCCGTGTCGGTGCCGGTCAACGCCTTCACCAGCGAAGTCTTGCCGTGATCGATGTGGCCGGCGGTGCCGATGACGACGTGCCTGGAATCCGCCATGCCGCGAGGCCCTACAGCGCAGCGAGGACGCGGGCGAGATCGGGCAAGTCGGCGGGCAGCACGGTGCGGAGGTCGAGCAGCAGCCGATCGTCGGCGAGGCGCGCGAGCACGGGGGGCCGGCCCGCGCGCAGCGCCTCGTCCAGGGCCTGGGGCGCGTGCTGCGCCGTGCCGAGCGCGACCGCCGCGGTGGGGAGCTCGACGGTGGGCAGCGCGCCTCCACCCACCTGCGAGGTGGTCTCGACGAGCGCGGCGCCCAGCCGGCGCTGTGCCTCCGCGGGCAGACGGCGCAGCAGCGCGCGCGCCCGCCGACGAATCGCCGCCAGCGGCTCGGTCAGCAGGCGAAGCGTCGGAATGGACTCGAGCGCGTCGCCCGCCTCGTAGGCGTAGAGCGTCGCCTCGAGGGCGGCGATCGTGAATTTGTCGATGCGCACCGCCCGGTTCAGCGGATTCTTCGCGAGGAGCCCGATCGCGCTCGCCTTGCCCACGACGATGCCGGACTGCGGCCCGCCGAGGAGCTTGTCGCCCGAGAACGACACCAGGTCCACGCCGGAGGCGACCACCTCGGGCACGGTGGGCTCGTAGGGAAAGCCGTACGGGCGCAGGTCGAGAAGCGAGCCCGAGCCCAGGTCTTCCATCACGAGGATGCCGCGCTGCCGGCCAAGCTCCACCAGCTCGCGCGACGACACCGCGGCGGTGAACCCCACCACCCGGTAGTTCGAGGTGTGCACCTTCAGCAGCAGGCCGGTCTCAGGCCCGATGGCGTTGGCGTAGTCCTTGAGGTGCGTGCGGTTGGTGGCGCCGACCTCGCGCAGCACCGCGCCCGAGCGGCGCATGATGTCGGGGATGCGGAACTCCCCGCCGATCTCGATGAGCTCGCCGCGGGAGACGATGACCTCCTTGCCGCGCGCGAGGCTCTCGAGCGCCAGGAGCACCGCGGAGGCGCAGTTGTTCACCACCAGCGCCGCCTCCGCGCCGGTGAGGCGCCGCAGGAGCGCCTCCACGTGCGCGTAGCGCGAGCCCCGCTCCTTGCGCGCCACGTCCATCTCGAGGTTGGAGTACGCGGCGGCGACGGCCTGCAGGCGCTCCTGCGCCAGCTTCGACAGGAGCGCGCGGCCGAGATTGGTGTGGAGCACCACGCCGGTGGCGTTGATGACCCGCGTGAGCGAGAAGGCGCCGGCCCCGCCGAGCCGCTGGGCCACCTCCGCGGCGAGGCGCGCGGCGTCTTTCGGCGCGGGCGCCGGGCCGCCGGCCGCGCCGGCGCTCGCCGCGGCGAGCAGGCGCTGGCGCTCGCGGGCCAGCGCCTCGCGCACCGCCTCGGCTCGCCGGGCGTGGGGCAGCGCGGCCACCGCGGCCTCCCCGTCCAGCGCGGTCAGCACCGCGTCCACCGAGGGCAATCCGCGGAGCAGGGCCTGCGCGCCGGAGACGCCGGCGGGCGCGCCCCGCTCATCCGCCCGCGGCAAGGCCGGTCTCCACGCGCTCCTTCACCCGCGCGATCACCTCGTTGGCCTCCCGGCGTATCGCCTCCACGCTCGCCCCCTCGGGGCTCTTCTTGAGGAGCCGGCGCACCGCCTCCTCCGTGAGGCCGGCCCACAGCTCGTCGAGGTCGCTCGGGGAGAAGCCCTGCCCGCGCAGCGCGCCGGTCCACTCCCGCGCCAGCTCGTCGACCAGGCGATCTCGTTCGTGCGCCAGGCGGCGGGCGCGCTTGATCAGCTCGGGCAGCCGGGGCGGCATCCTCAGTCCTTCACCAGCCGGCGGATGCTGTCCATCAGGTTCGCCTCCCAGCGGCCGGTGGAGGCGCAGACGTACACCGTCTCCGACTTGAGCTTGCCCGAGTCGCCACGGCGCCACGCCTGCGTGCGCATCTTGGAGTTGACCTGCACGTCGGTGGCGCCCGAGCCGTTGGGCTGGACGAACACCGTGAACGACACCACCGCGTCGCCCTCGATGACGTCGTCGCCGATGCGGCCGCAGTCGGCGAAGACGCCGATGGGCGACACCATCTCGTCGGACGACACCACCCCGGAATCCTTCGCCACCGCCCGCAGCGACACGTTCTCGAACGCGAGCGCGCGGATGAGGGCCCTCCAGGTCGCGTCGTAGGCCGCCGCGATCTGGTCGCGGTGGGGCGGCGGCAGGATCGGCGAGACGAAGGGCCGGGAGCAGGCGCCGAGCCCGGCGAGGGCGAGGCCGGCGGCCACGACTCCCAGCGCGCGCGAGCGAAGCGCCCGGATCATGACGGCATTTTACCGCTTGTGGTGGTCGATCCCGCGATAGGTCCGGATGAACCGGACGATGCGCCCCTCGTCGTACTCGTCGAAGGCATCCAGGCGCGTCCAGGCCGTGAGCGCGATGCGTGTTTTCATGCCGGGATAGGGGGCGAGCAGCACCTGGCGGTCATAGCCCTTCACGATGGCCTCGAGCTGGGTCACCAGGTCCGCGCAGCCATTGGGGCAGTTGTACTGGATCACGACGCCCCCGTCTTCCAGGTTGTGCACCTGCAGCTCGCGCACGATCGGCACGTTGTGGACGCCCCACGGCGCGATGTAGGGCAGATGCGGCCCCGACGTGGGCGGGTCGGAGTTGTACGGCACGTGCGGCTCGGCCTCGGTCTGGATGTGGAGGTTGCCCTGGTCCGCGAACTCCACGCCCGGCCGGTTGGCTTGCGCCTGATACGCGAAGTAGCCGACCACGATCGCGACCACGATAGCCGCCGCGATGCCGACGGCCATGTTGCGCCGCCGCCGCGCCGCGCGGGAGCGGCCACGCGCCGGCTTCTCCGCCACCGCCTTGCCAACCTTCGTGTCCTGCCCCCTCTTCCTCGCCATGCGTGCCTCGTCCCCTTCCTCGTGGTCGCCCGGGTGGCGGAAGCGTGTGGGAGTCGAACCCACCTTCGACTTGTCTAGAGCCGAACACCGGATTTGAAGTCCGGGGCGTGCACCGGCGCCGCAAACGCTTCCGGGAGTCTAACTCCCTGAGAAATCAGCGGGAAGAGTGTACCACCAGAGACCGGAATCGGCCGAGATGTCACCACCCGCAACCAATCTCGTTAACGCTATGGCCTGTCTTCGACGCTGCGCATTCGCGATCGCCGCCATCGGACGAAAAATCCGGTGCGCGTCCAAAGCAGCCGTGAAATTGCCGGGATGCCAGGCGCGTCCGCTGTCATCGCGCCAATGTGAGCCGCCATGTTGCTGACAAGTGAAATTCCGCTCAGTTTTTACAAGTGGCCTGTCCGGTCACTCTCGGGGGGCGGTGGCAGTCGAGGCGGACGGCGGCGGGAGGCGGGCCGATTTCCAGGGCATCCAGATATGGCTGACGGCGCCAACGTCGCTCGTAAAGCAAATGCGCGCGCGTTTTTCGGTCGGGGCCCAGGGAAGGGCCGTCAGGCGCCATCGTAGCGCCCGAGACATTGGGTGCCACGCCAGACGGAGTGGGTCGCATCGAGGTGGCGGCGGACGGTGACCCGCAGGCCCGCGCACGCAGCAGTGACGCTCGGCGAGCTCGCTAGAGCGTCGCCGACGTCACCGCGAGGTTAAGGTCGTTGAGCGCTGGGCACTCGCCTCGGCTACTTCGCCTTCTTGGCCCAGTCCGGGTGGTACTCGATGCCGACCTGCTTCATCTCGCTCATCTTCTCGCCCCAGAGGGCCGTCTGCTTGTCGCGGCCGCGCCGGTCCGTGATCTTGTCCCACTCGGCGGCAGCGGAATCGAGCGCCTCCTGGGGCGACTTGCGCTTGGCCAGCGCTTCGGTAATTTCGAACGACAGCTTCCGCATGTACTCCGAGGCCCCCGGGAGGATCGGGTCCGGCACCACATGCGGGAACGTCTTGAGGATGGCGTCAAGATACTCGTCGGCGCCCGGAAACGACTTGCGGAACTTCTCGGACTTGAAGTGCGAGACCCGCCACGGGTCCATGATCGTCTTCGGGTCCATGACGATCTTGAGGCTCTGCTCGGGGTCCGAGATGAGCTCCAGCACCTTCATGGTGGCTTCTTTCTTCTGCGAGTACTTGGAAACCGCCATGGACCGGCCGGGCGTGAGGTCCGGCCGATAGACAATCTTGCCGTCGATCTCGGCGCCGGGCACGATGCCGAAACCCGCCTTGCCGACGATCACCGACTCATTGGGATTCCCTACCCGCTTGCCCGTGGACGTCCACGAGAAGAGGAACGGCACCTCGCCCTTGATGAGCATGGTCTTGGGCTCTTCGGACTCGAACAGCATGACCCCGGGCGGATAGTACTGGATGGTCTTGACCATCTCCTCGAGGGCGCGGAGGCCGGCGGGGCCGTTGATGAGCGGTTTCATCTGGGCGTCGAAGTACTGGCCGCCGTACGAGAAGAACCGCGGCCGCCACCAGTAGTAGGAGTAGTTGTTACCCTTGTACGAAGCGCCGGCCCCGAACAGCTTGCGATCGGTGCCGTCCCAGCCCCAGCCGTGGAAGAACTCGGCCTGGTCGTCCCACTGCTTCCACGTCTGCGGCGGGGCCAGCTCGTAGCCGTACTTCGCCTTGAACTTCTTCTTGTTGTCGGGCCGCTCGAAGGCGACCTTGTTCCAGAACATGATGTGGACGTCACCGTCGTACGGCATGCTGACAATTTTCCCCTCGTGTCGGAGCATCAGCTTCTTGTAGACGTCGGGGATGTCGTCCATGACGAAGTCGAGCTTCAGCTTCTGGATCCAGGGCTCGAGCGGCTCCAGGTGCCGGCCGTAGTCGGGCATGAACGACGGCCCGAACATGATGAGATCCCACGGGCTCTTGCCGCTGTTGAACTCGAGCAGCGTCTTGGCCACGTAGGGGTCGAGCGGGATCACCTCGGTCTCGATCTTGATGCCGAGCTTGTCGTAGACCGCTTGCTCGACGAGGGAGAGCGAGTACTTCACGTACTCGGCGTTCACCACGGCGCGGATCGTGGTGCCCTCGTAGGGCCGCGCCGCCTTGACCTCGTTCACGGGCAGGCCGAGCCACGCCGCCAGCGCGCCGACCGCGAGCACTACCGCCAGGATCGACAGCTTTCTCATTCGGAGCCTCCTCCGTTGGGGCAAGGAGCCTAGCCCTTGGTGCCGCCGAGGGCCAGTCCCTTGACCAGGTAGCGCTGCAGCACGAACGCCACGATGAACGCCGGCAGCACGCCGAGCACGACGGACGCCGAGGCCTCGCCGTAGAACATGTCGGTGCCGCCGCTGGTGAACGAGGTGACGAGCACCATCATGGTCTTCGTCTCGATGCCGGTGAGCACGATCGCGAACAGGAACTCGTTCCAGGTCGCGATGAACGAAAAGAGGGCCACCACCGCGAGACCCGGCGCGATGATGGGCACGACCACCGAGACCAGCGCGCGCAGCCGCGAGCAGCCGTCGATGAGAGCCGCTTCCTCGATCTCCACCGGGAAGTCGCGCAGGAAGCCGACGAGCAGCCACACCGCGAAGGGGACGTACAGGACCGTGTAGACGATCACGAGCCCGAGGTAACTGTTGGTGAGCCCGAGCAGCTTGTACATGATGTAGAGCGGGATGATGAGCGCGATGGCGGGCAGCATGCGAAGCACGAGGAGGAACAGGGACAAGAAACCGCCCCCGAAACGCCAGCGCGCGATCGAGTACGCCGTGGGCAGGCTCACCAGCAGGGCCGCCAGCATGCTGAGCGTGGAGACCACGAGGCTGTTGGTGAAGTAGCGCGCGCCGCTCGAGCGGGTGAACAGCGCGCCATAGTGCTTGAGCGACGCGTCCGCCGGCACCCACACCGGCGGGTACGCGAAGTAATCCTCGTTGCCCTTGAGGGACGTCGTCAGGATCCAGAAGAACGGCCCGAGGAAGAAGAGCAACGCGGCGACGACCGCCACCCACGTGAGTGCCGTGCCAACCCAGCGCCGGACCCGCAGGGCCCGCGCGCTTCGACTCACCGTCCGGGGCCGGTCGAGCGCGATGGCCATCAGGCCGCCCGCATCTCACGGTACCGCTGGATCCACATGAACCCGAGCGTGAGGACGAGCACGCCGCCCACGATGACGTACGAGAGCGCGGCCGCGTAGCTCATCCGGAAGTCGTTGAAGCCGGCCAGGTATGTCGAGAAGGCCACTGTCTCGGTCGCCCCGCCCGGACCGCCATACGTCAGGACGAAGATCAGGCCGAAGAGCTTCGTGAGGTCGATGAGCCGGATCATCAGCCCGACCACCATGGTGAACTTCAGGAGCGGCAGCGTGATGTACCAGAAGCTCCGCCAGCCGTCGGCACCGTCGGCCTTGCCCGCGTCGTAGAGCTCCGTGGGGATCGACTGGAGTCCGGCAAGCAGCACCAGCGTCATGAACGCGGTGTTGTGCCACACCTCGACCATCACGATGGCGACTATCGAGATGAAGGGGTTCGAGAACCAGTCGAAGTACACGTCGATCACGCCGAGCTGGCGGCCGAGGTTGTTTATCGCGCCGTACTTCACCCCGAACATCATCCGCCATGTCATCGCCGCCATTACCGGCGACACCATGGCGGGGATGGCGAGGAGCGCGGTGATGATCGGGCGTCCGCGTCCGATGCGCGTGAGGAGCAGGGCGAGGCCGAGACCGAGCAGCAGCTCCAGCACGAGCGACGGCCCGATGATGATCGCGGTGTTCCAGATGGAGTTGAGGAAGCGACTGTCCCTGACCAGCGCCTCGACGTAGTTGGCGCCGCCGACGAACTCGCTGTCGGGGCCGACCGCCAAGTCGAAGTTCCTGAACGAGAGCCAGAAGGAGTAGGCGAGCGGGAAGACGATCACGATCGCGATGAGCGCCAGCGACGGCGACGCGAACGCTAGGGGCTCCCAGCTCTTGCGCTTCAGGACAAGGGCGCCAATTCGCATCGATCCCCCTCGCACCGTCGTTGGTGCGACGGAAGCGTCAGGACGAGTGCCGTGACTCTGCGCTCAGCGACCGGGCCTTGTCAAGATCGCGATCCGCCTCGAAAGAATGGTTGCCGAAGACGAACTCGATGCTTCAGAAATCGTGACCCACTTCGGCGACCGCCGGCGTCAGTCGCTGCCCGCACCCGGCGCAGAACTCGTCGGCCGGCTCGTTGGCGAACCCGCACGACGGGCACGCGAGGGCGAGCGGCGCCCCGCGCGATTGTCAGCCCCGCAGCCGCTACATCGCACGGGCGGACTCATCGCGGGAGACAGGCATGATCTCCAGTATCTGGCGAAGCGCCGACTTGCGTACGGTGGAGTACTCCCTCACGTGAGCAGCGAGAGCGCGTGCAGGATTTATGCTCCCCTAGGCCCAGCCTCGTTAGCCGGCCAATGCGCGCCGTGACCGTGTGCCGATCACCCTGGCGATGGTGCGGGAGCTGACTCCCAGCATGAGAAGGGATCGCAGGAGCAGGTCCACCGACACGGACGGATCTCCACTCTCCATCTTGGCTACGCGAGACTGGCTCGACTGCAACCGCTTGGCCAACTGGGCCTGCGTGAGCCGGGAGGAGGCCCGCCGCGCGCGAAGCGCGTCGCTCAGCGCCAACTTCAACTCGACGAAGGCCCCTTCCTCCGGTGACAAGCCGAGGAAGTCCTCTGCCGAGCCGACCTTCCACCCCTTGGCCTGAAGTCTGGCCCGCTTTGTCCGGTTCAATCGCGGTCTCCTTTCCCCGTCACGGCGTCATATCGCCCCAGCCGACGCCGAGACTGCACGATCACGTCTTGCGGAGTGTGCTGCGTCTTCTTCGCGAACAGCGCGGCGACTACGATCGCGTCCGGATCGATCCGGTAGACCACCCTCCAGCTGGCCCGCTCATCTTGGATTCGCAACTCATGGCAACGCGGGCCGACTACCGGCATCGGTCGGGAGTGCGGAAGCCCGAGCCTCTCGCCCCGCTGAAGTCGGCGGAGTAGAACTCCCGCCTCGATCCGGGCCGACGACGAAAACGGCGGAGTCTTTACCTCGCCGTGCAGCCATACTAGAGGCCGGTCACGGCCCTCGGTCACCAGTCCACTATATCAGATCTGACATCGACTCGAGTCGGATCCCCAACGCGACGGTGTCACCAAAGTGTAACCAACGGCCGGCAACGAGATGCAACTTACGCGCACTTGGCGCACGTTGCGCGATCGGAAGGTAAGCGCCCAAGACCGCGAGACGACGACGAGGAACAAGATCCGCTCGGCGGCTTTTGAAGTCCGGGGCGTGCACCGGCTCCGCAAACGCTTCCGTGGGTATCTTCGCAGCGTTTGAGTGTACGACTGGCGACGCGAAAGCGGCCGAGGTGTCACCCGAGTGTAACCAAGCCGGTGCGGGCTCCGACGTTTCGGTGTGTCCGCATCCGCGGGGTGCGACAACGCGAAGATGGACTTTGGTCCAGCTATCGGCCCCACGCCGCGGCTGCTACCGTGATTCCCGTGAGAATCGCAATCGGCTTGATCGGGCTCGGCGTTGCCGGCGGAATCATTCCCACCGGCTTGGCCGGCATCGGCCATGCCGGGGCGGTGGTGGGCGGCACCGTCGCCGCCCTCGCGCTCTTGGTGGGGATATGCCTCGCCGCGCCCATGCTCGCTCGCCGGAGATCCCGCCCGACGGCGCCGGGGGCGAAGTGGCGCCCTTCTGTCTCGCCGATTCGCTCCCCCGCTCGCGGCATCTAGCGCTCCACGCGCCGGCGCTGCCCGGCCCCGCCGCGTCACCCATGTTATCCCGCGAGGGGGCCGCCACCGTGGTGACCAGGCGTTTACATGTCACCACGGGGAGCAGCGGCGGGTCGGCCAGGCAGCCACGCCCGGGGAACGCGCAGCAGGCCGGGCCCCGAGGAAGCCCGGCCTGCCGCCTCGATGCGAAGCGCCGCTAGACTTTGCGGACGTTGGCGGCCTGGAGCCCCTTCGGGCCCTTGGTCACCTCGAACTCGACCTTATCGCCCTCGGCGAGGCTCTTGAAACCCTGCGCCTGGATGGCGTTGAAGTGCACGAACACGTCCTCGCCCGCCTCCTGGGTGATGAAACCAAAGCCCTTCGCGTCGTTGAACCACTTGACCGTACCTTGAGCCATTGAACCGACCTCTTTCTTCTGGGGCTTGCGCCCCGGTGAACCCCACCACCATGGCGGGGGCGCCCTCCGAATGGAGGGCAAAACAAAAACACCGCGGGACCAGAGGTCCTCGCGGCGTTGATCTCGAACGTTACGAATCGGCAACCGAGTGAACCTGAAACCACTCGAACAGTACAGGACCCATGTCGGCCCGTCAACAGGTATCGCGATCTTCGCGACGAGCAGATCACGATGATGACGAGCGCCGCAGGCTGCTAACTCACCGAGAAATCAGCGAAGAGGAGTGTGGCCACTGCCCGCGGGGCGCACGCGACGGGAGCGAGGGGGGAGGCGTCGAGTCATTTCGCCCGTTGACACGTGCGGCGACGCCCCCCAACGTGAGTGGCATACCGCGTGTCGTCGACGCCATGCACCCACCCGAGCGAAGGAGGACATCATGAGGAGAATCGGAAGCCACGTCGTCGCTACCCTTTTGTGTGCGGCAATGCTTGGCGGCTGCGCTCTCGCGCACGGCCCCGTCGTGGCGCCCGTCACGATCAACATGAAGGGACCGGTGTCAGCCGGCCCGGCCGCCACCAGCCCGAAGGTCGGGCGGGCGGACGCGTGGGGGGTCCTCGTCTTCTCGACCGGCGATGCCAGCATCTCGGCGGCGATGCAGAACGGCGGCATCACGCGGATTCATCATGTGGACCACGAGACCCAGAACTTCCTGGGGATCTGGGCCAAGTACACGACCATCGTCTACGGAGAGTAGGCGTCGGAGGGACCATGCCGACCAAGGTGCACATCAACTTGGCCAATAGAGACGAGCTGCTCGAGCTGGGCCTGGGCCACTCGCAGGTGGCGTCCATCGTGCGGTACCGCGCCGAGCATGGCCCCATCAAGGACAGCGCGCAGCTGGCCACGATCCTGGGCGGCGAAGCGCTGACCGACACGATCAGAGAGCGGGCCGACTTCGCTCCGGCCTACGACACGGCGCCCGAGGCGCCAGGAGCCTAGCGGCCTCCCGGCGTCACGGTCCCCCGCTGCCGAGCATGCAGGCGTCGCTGCCGACGAAATAGACGCCTCCGCTTGCTCGGCAGCGGTCCCTCGCCGCCTGCTGGCTCGGGCCGTATTGCGAGCACGTGCCCCCGGACGGGGTGCCGCCCGACGCCTTGCAGATCGAAGCCGTATCCACCGCGCAGCCGGCCACCCCGCTCGAAAGGCCGACCGCCAGGGCGCCCACCATCAGCACACGCCCCACGCGGAGAAGCCGGCGGGCTCGAGCGATCAGGGACGATCTCCCATCTCGCCGAGGATACGCCCGATGCCGTCCGCGGGGATACCGGCCCAGGCCGGGCGATGGGAGAGCTCGTAGCGCAGCTCGTACACGGCCTTGCCGAGCTCGAACACGGAGGTGACCTGCTCCACGCGGGCGCTCGTCGCGGGCACGAGCGGCACGGGGCTCCGCTGCGCGGCCTCCAGATATCCGCGCCGGAACACGCCGCGCGCCTGCCGCTCCCAGGCTTCCATCCACGCCGCGAGCGCGCTCCGCTCACCGGCGGCGCGGCCCGCGAGCACCGTCCGGGCGGCGTAGTCGAACGAGCGCAGCATCCCCGCCACATCGCGCAGCGGCGAGCTCTTGGCTCGCCGCTCGGCCAGGGGCCGCGCCGGCTCGCCCTCGAAGTCGATCACGACGTACCCGGTTCGCGTGCGAAGCACCTGGCCCAGGTGGTAGTCGCCGTGGATCCGGATCTTGCGGGACCCGTCGCTCGCGAGCGGGGAGAGGTCGATCGGCCGACGGGCCGGCGTCGGCCATCGCGCGACGAGCGCGGCGACGGCGGCGCGCGCGGGATCGGACAGGGTATCCAGGCGCCGGGCCGCCTCGGTCAGCACGGCCCCCGTCTCGGCCGCTACCTGCGCGCTCCACGCCGCCACGTCGGCGTCGCTGATCGGCTCGGGTCGGAAGGCCGGCGGGGCGTCGGCCGCAGCCAGGGCCACGTGCAGCTCGCCGGTCACGGTCCCGAGCGTACGGAGGTCGTCGAGGAGCTCGCTGCCCAGCTCGCGGAGGCGGTGCTCACCCGCTTCCACGTGCGCGGGCGGCGGCTCTCCGGCAAGCACATTGGCGAGGGTCTCGAGGCTCGCGAGGGCGTGGCTCCAGCCGTCCCCGCTGTTTTCCACGAACGGCTGGAGGAGAGCGATCGTCATCGCTTCCTCGCCCTGGGCCCGATGCTCCAGCCAGCCCGCCAGCCCGGGCGTGTGCGGGAAGCCGGTGCGCGTGGTGAGGAAGTGGGCGATCTCGAAGTCGGGGTTGGCGCCCGGCCGAGGGCGGCGGAAGGACTTGGCGATCAGCCGGCCCCCGAGCAGGAGCGAGGTGTTGCTCTGCTCTCCCTTGAGCGGGACGACGGCAAGGTCCCGGCAGCCCGCCGAGTCGGGCGCTGCGGCCGCTCCCGACCAGTGACCGACGAAGCGCCCGCGCACGCCGTCGAGGATACGAGCGGTCGCGCAGGCATGGAGCAGACGGCGGCCGAACTCGGGCTCGCCGTGCGCGTCCACGATGGTGACGCCATCCACCGTGCCCACCACCTCGCCCTCGCCCGGCGCGCCTCCCGAGTGGGCCGCCAGGGGGACGTAGTAGCGGTCGGCGTCGGCCTCCACCAGGAGCAGCACGACGAGCGGCTCGGCCGGCCAGTCGGCCGAGGGCGCGTCGAGGGCGGCGGCGGCCAGCACCGCGAGCCGCGTGGGGCGCCGCCCGCGCGCGGCAAACCACCGCTGGCGGGCCATGAACGCGCCCAGCCCGGACGCTCCCACGCCTTCCAGGAACGCCAGGAGCGCGGGCAGGCGCTCAGAGGGAGATGTCCTCGATGCCATACAGCACCTGCTCGGAGGCGGGCGGCTGGAGCCGGAACCAGTAATAGCCGTAGGGCGCCAAGCTCAGGAAATAGGGCTGGGTCCCGATGGCGGGAAATCGGCTGTCGCTCAGCATCTCCACCGGCGTCCAGCCCGCGTGGCGCGCGAGGTCGATCTCGACCGGCTCGGCCGCGCCGGACAGGTTGTGCACGGCGAGCACGGTCTCGCCCTCCCATACCCGGAGATGCGCGAGCACGCTGTCATTCTTGGCGCGGAGGAACGTGAGCGTGCCGCGCCCGAAGGCCCGCGACTTCTTCCGGGTGGCGATGAGGCGCCGCATCCAGTTCAGCAGCGACCACGGCGGGCGCTCCTGCGCCTGCACGTTGATGGCCCCGTAGCCGAAGACCGGATCCGTGATCAGCGGGAGATAGAGGCGAGCGGGATCGGCGCCCGAGAAGCCGGCATTCTTGTCGCCCGACCATTGCATGGGCGTGCGCACCCCGTTCCGGTCGCCGAGATAGATGTTGTCGCCCATGCCGAGCTCGTCCCCGTAGTAGAGGATGGGACTGCCCGGCAGGGTGAAGAGGAGACTGGTGAGGAGCTCGATCTTCCGCCGGTCGTTGTCCAGCAACGGCGCGAGGCGGCGACGGATCCCCAGGTTCAGACGCATCTGCGGGTCCTGGCCATACGCCCAGTAGAGCTCCCGCCGCTCGTCCCCCGACACCATCTCCAGGGTCAGCTCGTCGTGGTTGCGCAGGAACAGGCCCCACTGGCAGCCGGCGGGAATTTCCGGCGTGTGCCGGTAGATGTCGGTGATGGGGCGCCGGTCGCCGTGGCGGACGGCGAGGAAGATCCGCGGCATGAGGGGGAAGTGAAAGGCCATGTGGAACTCGTCGCCGGCGCCGAAGTACGGGCGGACGTCCGCCGGCCACTGATTGGCCTCGGCGAGGAGGATGCGGCCGGCGTACTTTCGATCGATGGCCTGGCGGAGCGCTCGGAGGAAGATGTGCGTCTCCGGCAGGTTCTCGCAGATCGTCCCTTCCCGCTCGAAGAGGTAGGGCACGGCGTCGCAGCGGAAGCCGTCGAGACCTCGGTCGAGCCAGTGCTCCATCACCGCCAGCAGCTCGGCCTGCACATCTGGGTTGTCGAAGTTGAGATCCGGCTGGTGGCTGAAGAAGCGGTGCCAGTAGTACGCCCGGGCCTCGGGATCCCACGTCCAGTTCGAGCGCTCGGTATCGAGGAAGATGATGCGCGCGTCCTTGTAACGCTGATCGGTGTCGCTCCACACGTAGTACTGGCGGAAGGGCGAGGCGGGATCGCGGCGCGCCTCTTGGAACCAGCGGTGCTGGTCGGAGGTGTGGTTCACCACGAGGTCGGCGATGACGCGAAGTCCTCGCGCGTGCGCTTCCTCGAGGAAGCGCTCGAAGTCGGCCAACGTCCCATAGTCGGGGTGGACGGTGCGGTAGTCGGCGACGTCGTAGCCGTCGTCGCGGAGCGGCGAGGGATAGAACGGGAGCAGCCACAGACAGTCCACGCCGAGGTCCTTGAGGTAGTCGAGCCGACGGGTCAGCCCCACGAAGTCCCCGATGCCGTCATCGTTGCCGTCCTGGAAGGCCCGGACGTGCAGCTCGTAGAACACGGCGTCCTGGTACCAGAACGGGTCAGTCATGCGCGCGAGCGCTCCTAGGCGAAGTAGTCAAAGTCCTGCTCCCGGCGGCGCCAGCGGCCCAGCCGCCAGATGACGGCGGGCCCGAGCTGGGGGTCGAGGGTCACGGTCTGCTGGGGCCCGCGGTAGAGCCGCCGGGTCCCGCTGAGGAGCTCGGTCAGCTCGTAGGCCTCGTCGGGCGCCACGCCCAGCGCGGCCAGTGGGAGGGTGAGCCGCGCCTCGTGCGCCTGGAAGGGGTCGAGATTGACCGCGGCGAGGATGACATTGTCCCGAGTCGCGGTGGCCTTGCCGAAGAAGAGGATGTGCTCGCTCTGCGCCTCGTAGAAGCGCAGGTTGCGGTACTCGTGCAGGGCGGGATTCTCCCGGCGGATCCGATTGAGCCGGGCGATGAGGTCCTTGATGTGGCCGGGCGCATTCCAGTCGCGCACGCGGATCTCGTACTTCTCGGAGTCCAGATATTCCTCGGTGCCCGGCACCGCCGCGTTCTCGCACAGCTCGAAGCCGCTATAGAGGCCCCACAGGGAGGACAGGAGCGCGCCCAGTGCCGCGCGCAGCCGGAAGGCGGGCGGGCCGCCGCGCTGGAGCAGCTCGGGGAGAATGTCCGGGGTATTCACGAAGAAGTTTCCCCGGTAGTACTCGGCCATGTCGGATTGCGTGAGCTCCGTGAGGTACTCGGTCAGCTCCTCCTTGAAGTTCCGCCATGTGAAGTACGTGTAGGACTGGGAGAACCCGATCTTGGCCAGGGCCCGCATCACGGAGGGCCGGGTGAAGGCCTCGGAGAGGAAGATCACGTCGGGGTGCCGGTCCTGGACCTCGCGGATCAGCCACCGCCAGAAATCGAGCGGCTTGGTGTGTGGGTTGTCCACCCTGAAGGTTCGTACGCCCTGCTCCACCCAGAAGAGCACGATGCGAAGCCAGGCGTCCCACAGCGATCCCCACGCGAGGCCGGCAAAATTCAGCGGATAGATGTCCTGGTACTTCTTGGGCGGGTTCTCCGCGTACTTGATGCTGCCGTCCGGGCGGTGATGGAACCACTCCGGATGCGCGCGAACCCAGGGGTGATCGGGCGAGCACTGGATGGCCAGGTCGAGCGCAATCTCCATTCCGTGATCGGCGGTCGACTTGACGAGACGCCGAAAGTCGTCCAGCGTGCCGAGGCTCGGCGACACCGCGTCGTGGCCGCCTTCGGGACCGCCGATGGCCCACGGGCTGCCCGGATCGTCGGGGCCCGCGACCAGGGCGTTGTTCCGTCCCTTGCGGTGGGTGCGGCCGATCGGATGGATGGGAGGCAGGTACAGCACGTCGAAGCCCATGGCCTGGATGTCAGGGAGGCGACCGATCACGTCCTCAAAAGTCCCGTGGCGGGCGGCCACGCGGCCCTGGGAGCGCGGGAAGCACTCGTACCATGCCGCGAAGCGCGCGCGCGGGCGGTCCACCACCACCTCGTACTCGCGGTCGTGGCGTGTCAGATCCGGCCGCGGCGCCGCACGCGCCACCAGGGTCCGGAGGCCGGGCTCGAGGATCAGCCGCAGGCGCGCCTCCTGATCGGGTGCGGCGTCGAAGGCGCCGACGGCGTGTCGGACCCGCTCAGCGTCCACCGCGGACACCGCCCCGGCCGCTTCTTCGATCAGGGCCCGGCCCTCGAGCAGCTCGCTGCGGAGGTCCCCCTGGCCCCCGGCGACACGCCGCTCGATCTCGCGCACCCAGGAGCCGAAGCGATCGGTCCACGCCTCCAGCGTGAACGTGTACCGCGTGTTCTCCTGCAGCACCAGCTCGGCGGTCCAGCGGTCCCCGTCGCGTTTGACAAGGGGGGCGACTCGCCACTCGGCTTCTCCCCGGGCCCGGAGCCGCACGGCCGCCGCGAGCACGTCGTGGCCCTCCTTGAAGATATCGGCCGACACGACGAGCAGCTCCCCGACGACGCGCTTGACCGGATGGCGGCCGTCGTCCACGGCCGGGGCCACGCGCTCGATCACGATCGGCTGCCGCGGCTTCGTCATCGCCATCGGTCCACCAGGTACGCCTTCTCGTCCTCGAAGCCGCGGGCCAGCCGCTCACCCACGGCGGTGACCGCCGCAGCCGGCTTGCCGCGCGTCTCCAGAACGAGCGAGGCGGTGCGTCCGAGATAGAGGGGCGCCAGCGACTGCGCCACGTGTCCTCGATGCGCCACCCGGAACCGCCAGGCGAGCAGGAAGTCGTAGACCACATGCGTCCAGAGCCGATCGGAGAAGCGGAAGTCGTCGGGATCCGCCTCCCCCAGGGCTAGCACGTCGGCCAGCGTCTCCGGGGCGAGAATGCGGACCCAGATCTCCAGGAGGTCGCGCACGCCCTGGCGGAAGCCGGCGAGGAGGCGGGCGGGATCGACCGTTCCGCCCCCCTCGCGTGGGGCGGGCTCAGGCCCGCTGGCCGCCACAGCCTCCGAGCCCCGGACCTCCAGCCAGTGCGCCTCCGTCTGCTCGGCCAGCGCGAAGAGGGCGCCCGCCACGCGTCCCACGGTGGCGCCGAGCGGGGACGGCCGGCCCTCCACGGCCACCCGCCGCTGCCCCGCCGGAACCTGGCTCACGACCAGGCCCGCCTGGATCGCCATCACCGGGAGCCAGAACTCCGTCCCCTGGCGCACGATCTCCGTGTCCCATGCATCGGTATCGAGGAAGGCGGCAGCGGCCAGGCCCGAGCACGCGAATTCCTCCGCCATCGGATGGGCGAGCCGCCGGCCCCAGAGCGCGCGGGCCAGCGGGACGACAAGCGCGTGCGTGAGCGTGCCCTCGTAGCGCGTGCGCGTGTACATCGGCAGCACGAGGTCGTGGCTGTCCTTGAGCACGGGCTCGGCGAGCGCGGCCGCACGGTCGGGCGCGCCGGGATCGACCAACGCGTTGAGCAAGACGACGCCCCGCGCGCGCAGGTGTCGGCCCACGGCGAACACGGTACGGATGGCGTCGCTGGCATCGTCGCGCTCAGGCGCGGCGGGAGCTCGCCGAAGGCCGGAGCCCTCGAGATGCACCACCGGACAGGGCGCGCCGGCGCGAGTCAGGGTGTCGAGCGCCTCGCTGGAGCCGGTGGGATCCACGTGGACCACCACCACCGTGCCCATGCTGCCGAGGGGACCCTCGAGGGCCGCGCGTCCGACGGTCTCCGCGGACGGCGTGGGGCCGACCGTGGGCAGACCGACGACGACGTCGGCCGTGCCCAGGGCCTCCAGCTCCGCCTGCACCGCCGGATCGCTCAGGAGCCTCGCCATGTCCGTCCGCTCACTTCGTCAGGTGCGCGAGCAAGCCGAGATGATCGGCCAGGTCCCGCGTGATCAGGAAGCGGTGGCGCACCATTTCTCGCGCGGCGGCCCCCATGCGGCCGATCAGCTCCGGACTGTTCAGCAAGTGCCGGAGCCGGAACGCCGCGCCCTCCACCGTGCTCACGATGAAGCCCGTGGCCTGGCTCACGATCTGGTCCGGGATGCCGCCGACCGGGCTGCCGATGACCGGTTTGCCCTTCCACATGGCGCAGGCCACATCCAGGGCGAAGTCCGCCCGCAGCGGCTTCTGCACGACGACGGTGGCGCCCCGCTCGAGCGCGTTCAAGTCGGCGTCGGGGGCGCCGCCGAGCACGATGGGAACCACGTCCGGATCGGCATGCGCCGCCTCGCGCACCTCGTCGAGCACCGTGGTGCCGTCGGCTGGCTCCGCCCCGGCGAGCACCAGCCGCACGTCGTGCCGCTTCTTCACCAGCCGGTAGGCGTTGATCACGCCCTGAGGGTCCTGGGTGCGCGTGAACTCCCCCACCTGCACGAGGTAGGGCTTGTCCCGGGGCACCCCGAGGCGATCGAGCCGCTGCGCCTGCTCGAGCCGCGACATGTCGCGGTTGCGGTCGTCAAGTGGATCGACGGCCGGCGCAATGAGATAGCGCGGGATCGGCAAGGGCGGGGCGAAGGAGCGGCGCGAGAGCACGGCCGCGTCGTAGCGCGGAAGGAAGCGTCGCAAGAACCCCCACACCTGGGCCTGCGGCGCGGACAGGTCGCCGTGGCCGCGCCAGACCCAGCGGCCCGCGTCGGGACGCCGATCCACGAGGAGAAAGGGCGCGCCGCCGTGCACCATGACGAGGTCCCCGTCGAGGGGCAAGCGCGTGGCGTTGTCCACGCACGTTGCATGGAGGCGCTCGAGCATGGCCTCGGTCACGACCTGCTCGGTGCCGTGAAGCGCCAGCGCCAGGCTGCGCGCACCGGCGTCGAACTCGGCCGTGCCCACGATGATCTCCCACGTGGTCTCGACACCGAGGGCGTTCACCACCGGCAGCATCCGATTGAGGGTCGCGGCGATGCCGCCGCCGTAGCGCGACGCCGTCACATGGACAAGCCGGCGGCCACGGACCGTCTCGGCCAGCCGCACCACGAAATCCACGGCGCCCCGCGGGGCCACCGCCCGGTAGTCATCGAGCGTGATGCGCACGGGGCCGGGCACGGCTAGCTCCCCGGCACCAGGCCGTCCTCGAGGACGCCGAGGCAGCGATCGCGGATGCGTTCGAGACTCCCCACGTGGGCGTCGATGCGCGCCAGCCGCTCGGCGAGGTCGGCGCGCCCGAGCCCGTGCTCGGTCCACTCCGCGAAGTCGCCGCGATCACGCCCGAGCCGGTAGCGCACTTCGACGACGTGGTAGAAGAGCGCGCTCGCGTCCACCACCGCCAGCCCGTCGCGGAACTCGCGCAGCGTGGAGGCGGTGACGCCGAGCGGCACGGGCACGACGTGCGTCCGCAGGAAGACGAAGGGCTCGCGGGCCGGGGTCGGCGCCACCGGGCCCCGGTGCAGATGGTCCTCGAAGACGGCGACCAGGTTGGCGCGCAGCGCATCGAGCGAGCCGGCGTCGAAGACGTCGACCATGGCCAGCCGCTCGGCGAGCGCCTGATCGCCCAGCTCGGTGGCCGCCCACAGGGCGAAGTCGTTCGGCCAGGCGTCGCCCTGCACCGTGCGCCGTAGCATCGTCCCCGCCGTGTGGGTGAACAGCATTTCGTCGGAGACCTGCCCGATCCCCTCGAGCAGCGCGCGGGCGTCCCAGGCTTCGGGGCCGACCAGCTCCCGGACCGCCAAGCAGCCATGGAACACGAACGGCATGAGCGTCATCGTTTACACTGCCTCGACAGGAAGGACCAGGGTGCCATGAACGTGTTGATGCTGAGTCGAGAATACCCACCCCACATCTACGGGGGGGCGGGCGTGGTGGTCGATGAGCTGTCGCGGGCCCTGGCACGCCTCGCCCGGGTGGAGGTCCGCTGCTTCGGCGACCAGCGGGCGGCAGGCCCCCCGCTTGGCGTGCAGGGCTACGCCCCCACCGCGGAGATCGGCCGCGCGGCCGCGGCGTTCCGGCACCGGCCGGTCCTCGAGGCGCTGGCGGTGGATCTGGCCATGGCCTCCGATCCCGTCGAGGCCGACGTCGTGCATAGCCATACCTGGTATGCGGCCTTCGGCGGCGTGCTGGTGCGCGCGCTGTTCGACATTCCGCTGGTGGTGACGCTCCACAGTCTGGAGCCGCTCCGCCCGTGGAAGGAGGACCAGCTGGGCACCGGCTACCGTGTGTCGACCTGGCTCGAGCGGCTCGCGGTCGAGCAGGCGGAGCGGGTGATCGCCGTGTCCGAGCAGATGCGCGCGGACATCCTGACGCATTTCGCGGTGCCCGCGGAGCGGGTCGTGGTGATCCACAACGGCGTGGACGCACAGAGCTTCCGCCGCACCGAGCGCCACGACGCGCTGGCGCGCCTCGGGGTGACACCGCCCTACGTGCTGTTCGTGGGCCGCATCAGCGAGCAGAAGGGCATCTTCCATCTCCTCGAGGCCAGCCGGCGGCTGCCCGCCGGCGTCCAGCTCGTTCTCTGCGCCGCCGCCCCCGATACGCCCGAGCTCGAGCGCCGCCTCACCGCGGAAGTCGCCGGCCGCCCCAGCGTGCGCTGGATCAATGCCATGGTGCCCCGGGACCAGGTCGTCCAGCTCTACAGCCACGCCGCGTGCTTCGTCTGTCCTTCCGTCTACGAGCCGTTCGGGATCATCAACCTCGAGGCGATGGCGTGCGGGACGCCGGTGGTGGCGAGCGCGGTCGGCGGCATCCCCGAGGTGGTCGTGGACGGCGAAACGGGCTTCTTGGTCGCGCCCGGCGACCCCAAGGCGCTGGCCGTCGCGCTCGACCGCGTCCTCGCCGATCCCGGCCGCGGGGCCACGATGGGACGCGCCGGCCGCCGCCGCGTCGAAGAGCGCTTCGCCTGGGAGCGCATCGCGGAGCGTACCCTCGTGGCCTACGAGGATGCTCGGCGCGCTCACCGCGAGGGCTCCTCGGCCACGTAGCCGCTCATGCCCCCATGAAGCGGAGCCAGACGGCGGCCAGCGGGGGAAGGGTGAGGCGGATCGAGTGGGGCTGGCCGTGCCACGGTACGGGCTCGCTCTGCACGCCGCCGCTGTTGCCGAGGTTGCTGCCGCCGTAGTGCGCGCTGTCCGTATTCAACACCTCCACCCACGTCCCCGCTCTCGGGACCCCCACTCGGTACTCCCGGCGCGGGACGGGCGTGAAGCTGCACACGCAGAGGAGCATCTGGCCCGGCTCGAGCGCGAACCGGACGAAGGCGATCACGCCTTGCTCGTTGTCGCGGCAGTCCATCCAGAGGAATCCCGCCGGGTCGGCGTCGAGCTGGTGGAGCGCTCGCTCCTCCCGGTACAGATGATTCAGATCGCGCACGAGCGACGAGAGGCCCCGGTGGTACGGGCCCTGGTCGAGGAGATGCCACTCCAGGCTCGTCTCGTGATACCACTCGCTCGACTGGCCGAACTCTCCGCCCATGAACAGGAGCTTCTTGCCGGGATAGGCCCACATGAAGGCGTAGAGCAGGCGCAGGTTTGCGAAGCGCTGCCAGTCGTCGCCCGGCATCTTGGCCTTGAGCGAGCCCTTGCCGTGCACGACCTCGTCGTGGGAGAGGGGCAGGATGAAGTTTTCGCTCCACGCGTACAAGAGCCCGAAGGTCAGCCGGTCGTGGTGGTACTTCCGGTGCACGGGATTCTGGTGGAAGTAGTCGAGAATGTCGTGCATCCACCCCATGTTCCACTTGTAGCCGAACCCGAGGCCGCCCACCTGGACCGGCCGCGACACCATCGGCCATGACGTGGACTCCTCGGCCACCGTGATCGCGTCGCCGTGGAGTCCGTAGACCACCTCGTTCAGCCGCTTGAGGAACGCGATGGCCTCCAGGTTCTCCCGGCCCCCGAAGCGATTGGGGCGCCACTCGCCCGCCCGGCGCGAGTAGTCGAGGTAGAGCATGGACGCCACGGCGTCGACGCGCAGGCCGTCGAGGTGATAGCGCTCGAGCCAGAACAGCGCGTTGCCGATGAGGAAGTTGACGACCTCGCGGCGCCCGTAGTTGAAGACGCGCGTACCCCAGTCGGGATGCTCGCGCCAGCGCGGATCCTCGTGCTCGTAGAGATGGGTGCCGTCGAAGAACGCGAGGCCGTGCGCGTCGCGCGGGAAGTGGGCGGGTACCCAGTCGAGGATGACCCCTATGCCGCGCTGATGCAGATGATCGACGAAGGCCATGAAGTCGTGGGGATCGCCATACCGCCGCGTGGGGGCGTAGTAGCCGATGCCCTGGTAGCCCCAGGAGCCGTAGAACGGGTGTTCCATGACCGGCATGAGCTCGACGTGCGTGAATCCCATCTCGCTCACGTAGTCCGCCAGCTGGACCGCCAGCTCGCGGTATGACAGCCAGCGCTGTCCCTCCTCCGGGACACGCCGCCACGAGCCCAGGTGCACCTCGTAGATGCTCATGGGCACGCCGAGCGACTGTCGGCGGTCGCGCGCGGTCATCCATTCCGCGTCGCCCCAGCTGTAGCCATCGAGGTCGACCACCTCGGCGGCGGTGCGCTCGCCACCGCGCTCGAAGGCGAAGGCCATGGGGTCCGCCTTGAGCGCCTGCAGATCGCCCGCCGGCCCCAGGATCTCGTACTTGTAGTGCGCCCCGGCCCGGACGCCGGGAAGGAACAGCTCCCAGATCCCGTTGCTCGGGTGGAGGCGCATGGGATGGCGACGCCCGTCCCAGCCGTTCCAGTCGCCGACGACGCTCACGCGGCGGGCATTGGGCGCCCAGACCGCGAAGATGGTGCCGTCGACCCCGTCGAGCCGGGCGGGATGGGCGCCCAGCTTGTCGTACACGCGGTAGTGCGTGCCTTCGCCGAGGAGGTGCAGATCGTAGTCCGACAGCGTCGAGGGGAAGCGATACGGATCGTCCTCGTCGCGGGTCCGCCCCTCGTGGTCGGTGACGCGCAGACGGTAGTCGAGCTCGCGCCGTCCCGGCAGCGTGGTCTCCCAGAGGCCCGCGGGGTGCAGCTCCTGCATCGGGTGCTCGTCGACGGGCTCCCCGCCCACGATCACCGAGACCTTCGCGGCGCCGGGCTGTAGCGTCCGGATCACCACGTTCGTTCGACCTTTTTCGTGCGGTCCGAGCACGGCGAAGGGGTCGCCATGACGGCCGCCCACGAGGGATTCCACGACGTCTGGGGAGAGGGTCAGCTTCGCGTTCTTGTCGCCCTTTGCCATGTAGAGAAGGTACTACTCGTTCCGCGCGGGAGCGAGCGTCCTGGGTACTTTGGGTTCGCGGCACCTTTGGTGACATCGTATCGCGGCGCCTTTGACGCCTGCACCGCGGCTGTGCTATGCGGGGGCCCGATGACGACTGCTCTCTCCCGACTGACCGGGCGCGTGGCCATCGTCACCGGTGCCGCCCACGGCATCGGCCGCGGGATCGGGGTGGCCCTCGCGCGCGAGGGCGCCACGGTGTGGGGGTGCGACGTGCGCGTCGACGAGCTCGAGGCCACCCGAGCGGCCATCGAGGGCGCGCGGGCGGGCGCCGGGCGGGCCGAGGTCGTGGACGTCCGCGACGCCGCCGCCGTGCAGGCGTTCGTGGCGCGCGCGGCCGCCGAGGCCGGGCGCCTCGACGTGCTCGTGAACACCGCCGGCGGCGTGGCGGGCCAGGTGATGCGCCCGGTCGAAGACGTCTCCGACGCGGACTGGCGCGTGATCTTCGCGATCAACCTCGACGGCGCGTTCCACTTCACCCGCGCGGTGGTCCCCCTGATGAAGCGCGGCGGGGGCGGGGCCATCGTCAACATCTCGTCCGGCGCCGGGCGCTCCTACAGCCTCACCGGCATCCAGGCCTATGCCAGCGCCAAGGCCGGCCTCATCGGCTTCACCCGCCAGACCGCGCGGGAGCTAGGCCCGCACGGCATCCGCGTGAACTGCATCGCGCCCGGCTTTCTCCGCTCGAACCCCGCGTCCGAGGCCCAGTGGCACGCCATGGGCGAGAAAGGTCAGCAGGCGCTGCTCGAGTCCATCGCGCTCCGCCGTCTCGGGACGCCGGAGGACATCGCGCGCGCCGTGGTGTTCTTCGCCTCCGAGGAGGCGGGGTGGATCACCGGCCAGACGATCAGCGTGGACGGCGGACACTGGATGCTGGGATGAAGCTCAGCCGGGATGGTCGTGCCGGTGGTGGATATCCGGGTAGTGCGGGTGCCGATGGCGCAGCGGCTCGTGCACGTGCCAGTGCGAATGGGGCTCGCCGGGGGGCGCCGCGTCCTCGTGGACATGCTGATGGTGCTCGTCGTGCACGTGCCGGTGGGCGTGCGCCATCGCGTGGTGCTCGTGCTCGTGTGAGTGCTCCTCCGTGACGTGGAGCCAGACGCCCCACCCCATGAGCACGCCGGCGAGGATCAGCGCCCCCGTGATCGGCTCGCGCAGGAGCGCCACGCCGAGCGCGGCTCCGAAGAACGGCGCCAGAGAGAAATAGGCGCCGGTGCGCGCGGCGCCCACGTGCCGGAGCGCCACGACGAAGAGGACGAGGCTGATCCCGTAGCCGCCCAGCCCGAGCAGCGCGCCCGCAGCCAGGGGCACCGACGCGGGCCAGGCCGCGCCCAGCGAGAGCGCGATGCCCACGTTCACCACGCCCGCAGCGCACCCCTTCAGCATGGCGATACGCAGTGGATCGGCGCTGGCGATCCGACGTGTCAGGTTGTTGTCGATGGCCCAGGCCAGGCAGGCTGCGACGATCGCCAGCGGTCCCGCGATCCCGCCCGACGGAGCGAGCGTTCCTCCCGTCAGCACGATGCCGCCGCCGACGATGGCGGCCATGCCGAGCGCGATGCGACGGTCGAGGTTCTCGCGAAAGACGAGCCAGGCCAGGAGCGCCGTGAACACGCCCTCGAGATTCAGGAGCAGCGCGGCGGTGGTGGCGGCAGTGCGCGACAGGCCCAGCATCAGCAAGACGGGGCCGGCGCCGCCGCCCGCCGCAATGGCGAGCCCGAGCCAGATCCAGTCCTGACCCTGGAGGGGTGCCTCGGCCCGTGCGCCGCGCGCACGCCGGAGGATGGCGACCAGGCCCAGCAGGCCCAGCCCCGATCCGAGGTAGAGCACGCCGGCGAGGAGCCAGGGGTCGACTTCGCGCAGGAGGAGCTTGGCGAACGGCGTGCTGGCGCCGAACAGCGCCGCCGCCAGGAGCGCGGCGCCGACACCGCGAGGAAGCGCGCGCGGCAGCGCGCTCATCGCCTCTCCCCTTCGACAACCCCGACCAAGCTCACCACAACGCGTAGCCTTTGAGGTATCGTACGCTCCATGCGGCTCAGCGTCTGCGTGATGGCCGACATCGACGAGATGGACTTTTATCCACACGTCGAGTCGTTGGGGTATGACTCCGCGTGGGTCACCGATAGCCAGATGCTGTTCTCCGACTGCTACGCGGTGCTCGCGCTGGCCGCGCAGCGGACGTCACGGCTGCGCCTCGGGCCCGGGGTGGCCATCTGCGGCACGCGCATTCCGCCGGTGCACGTGGCCGCGCTCGCCACGCTGAACCGGCTCGCGCCTGGGCGCGTGCACCTCGGCATGGGCACGGGCAACACCGCCATGCGCACGATGGGACAGCCGCCCATGCGCATCGCGGACTATGCGGAATACCTGCGCGTGCTGCGAGGTCTTCTCCGTGGCGAGACGGTGGACTACGCCTTCGAGGGCAAGCCGCAGCCCATCAAGATGCTGATCCGCGAGAAGAAGTACATGAGCCTCCAGCCCCGCATCCCCCTCTACGTGTCCGCCTTCGGGCCGCGCGCGATGGAAGTGGGCGGTCAATACGGCGACGGCCTCGTCATCGCGATCCCGCCGCGCGGCCTGGCGCCCCAGGAGGCGCTCGAGCGGGCGCGCATCGGGGCCCAGCGCGAGGGCCGCGAGCTCGCAAGCGACTTCCACCTCGCCGCCCTCACCAACATCGTGGTCCTCGAGCCCGGGGAGGCCGCGAACTCCGAGCGGGTGATCCGCGCGGTGGGGCCGAACGTGATGGCGAGCGTCTACTACTTCTACGATACGCTGCACGAGCGCGGAGGCGAGCCGCCCGCCTTCCTGCGCCGCATCTGGAAGCGCTACGTCGCCCTCGTGGAGCAGACGCCGGCGGCCCACCGGCACTTCCGCACGCACGAGGGCCACTACACCTATCTCCACCCCGGCGAGGCCGAATTGATCGACGCCGAGCTCGTCCGCGACACCTGCCTGGTCGGCACCGCGGAGGAGCTGGTCGAGCGGATCCGGGATCTGGAGCGGGGCGGCCTCAAGGAGCTCATGTGGGCGACGGGCACGGAGGACAAGTGGCGCTTCAGCCGCGAGCTGGCCGACCGCGTGATGGCGCGGGTGTAAGATGAGCAGCCCGATGATCGACCACATCGATTTCGACCACGAGCCGCCCCGGAACCTCTCCACGCTGGTCATCGCCTTCGGCGGCTGGATCGACGCCGGTCAGGCGGCGACGGGCGCCCTGCGCCATCTCGTCCGTGACCTGCCCGCGGAGCGCGTGGCCAGCATCAATCCCGAAGACTTCTTCGTGTTCACGCAGGAGCGGCCCGAGGTGAAGATGCGGCCCGACGAGACGCGCGATATCCGCTGGCCCCGAAGCGAGTTCTTCGCGTGGCAGCGAAGCGATCGGCCCGACGGCCTGCTCCTCTTCTCCGGCCCGGAGCCCCATCAGCGGTGGCGCACGTATTCGAAGGCGTTCATCGACCTCGCCGAGTACTGCGGCGTCAAGCGCATCGTCTCGATCGGGGCGCTCCTCGCCGGCGCGCCGCACACCCGGCCCGTACCGGTGACCGCGCGCTGCACCGACCCCGGCTGGCGCGCCCTCGTGGAGGCCTGGGGCATATACCGCCCGCCGACCTACGAGGGCCCGACCGGGATCTCCACCGTGCTGCTCGACGCCGCCGAGAAGCGGGGCATCGCGCATCTGGGTTTCATGGGGCAGGCGCCGCATTACCTCCAGAACGCCGAGAACCCCGCGGCAATCGAGGCGCTCCTCACCCACACCGCGCGGCTCCTCGATCTGAGCCTGGACATGTCCACCTTTCCCGAGGCAATCAAGGATTTCCGCGCCCAGTGCGATCGGGCGGTGGCGCGGAACAAGGCCACGCGCGAGCACGTGCAGCAGCTCGAGAAGGACTACGACGAGGCGGCGGGGCAGAAGCCGCAGGGCTTGCC